>Ga0208587_1001505_pt1 | contig 12340 bp, 11 predicted proteins | sample NGESurdeep092012_7_FD_184472 | JGI IMG/M metagenome (GOLD analysis project Ga0208587, IMG submission 184472) | Arctic peat soil microbial communities from Barrow, Alaska - NGEE Surface sample 210 deep-092012 (SPAdes) | ecosystem: Environmental > Terrestrial > Soil > Wetlands > Peat ...
TTCGCCACCTTCGAGGTCGTGACCGGCCGCGGAGCAAGCGTCGTGGTGGAGACCGGGTTCGTTGACGTTGTCGTCGCGGGCATGGTGCTCGTCGTCGTTGAATCGGCGAAGGCTACCGCGCCGCTGGCCAAAGTTGCGCCGACGAGACTCGCGAGAACGACGCTTCTCGCCACCAATCTGACCTTTGACGAGGACCGACATTCCATAGTCTGATCATCCCACGAGCACGGCGCGCCTGCCAGAGTCGAATTGCCCTAAATGGTCCGCCGGCACTGAGACCGAGTGCCTGCGATCGACCCAAATTGTCAGCATCCCCTAATTAGTAGGGCTGTGAGACTCCGGTTGATAGGTGACTAAACAGTGTCAGGAGTTGCTTGACACTTTCTTGTTATTCATTTTGCCTTTTTCGATGCGGTTCTGCTCGTTTTTTCCTCACTTCCTTGGTGTTGGTTCTCAGAATGGACTTGATGAGCTCGGCTCCGTCCCAGACTTGATAGAGCGTGGGCAGCACTCGCACGTCGACCAGGTGGCCGCTGCGTTGCTTGCCGACGCTGAACATCTGGTTCGAGACCGAGATCACGCCGTTGATCGAGACGGTGCGGCTGATCCAGTCGTCACCGCTGCGATCTTCGTTGAAGGTGCGCAGATCGAGGGCGGGAGTGGGCGTCGTGTCGCGCATAGCGAAGAAGCGCTCGGCGGGGGTCGCCATCTTCAGACTCTGATGGGGACGACGCAGGTTGTAGTCGTCGATCCACTCGTCGAGTTCGCCTTGGGCCCGTTCCAGTGACGGAAACGTGCGCTCCCTCAGAAACTCGTCACGCAGCGTGCGGTGGAACCGTTCGATCTTGCCCGTGGTGGTCGGCGTGCCCGGCGCGGTGAGTCGGTGGTGAATGCCGTTGTCGCGACAGATCCGATCGAACAACACTTCGGCGGGCGTGAGACCGAAGCGGTTGGTGAAGACCTTGAATGTCGGTCAGGATCTCCTCGGGCACGCCGTGTTTCTCCAAGGCCGCGGCGAAGTGCCCACAGACCTGGCGAGCAATGGCTCTGGTCATGATGCCGGCACAGATAATGAAGCGCGAGTGATCGTCGATGCCGTCGATGATCTTGCACTCGGTGCCGTCGTCCAACAACAGTCCACCCACCACGTCCATCTGCCAGAGTTCCATGGGCTTGCCCCGTTCCCAGCGTTTATAAGTTGGCAGCTTCTTGCGCTTGGCCTTCTCCTCGATCAGGCCGCTGCGACGCAGCGCGCGGTAGATCGCCGACAGTGAGGGCAGCGGGTCAACACCCTCTCGTCCCAACTGATGATGGAGGTGCATTTGACCCCAACTCGGATGGTGGCGGCGCAGCTCTAACACGCGAGCTTCAATAACGGCCGGCATTTGATTCGCCGAGACGCTCGGTCGATGCGATCGCTCATTGAGCGCCTCGAGGCCGCCTTCTTCGTAGCGTTTAAGCCACGCGTGCACCGCCTGGCGACTCACGCCGAATTTGGTGGCCACCTCGGTGACCGTGAAACCATCTCGAATGACGCCGAGCACGGCGTCGTAACGTTGCTCCATTTTGCTTGACTCCCATAGCATTGGGCCACCTCCCGCTCGTTAAGAGCAAAGGCCAGTGGCGGCTCTGGTGTCAAGCAACTCGCGAAACTGTGTCAAGCATCACCCGGAGTTGTGTAAAGCATCACCCGAAACTGTTTCGACAAGAAACAGCCGAATGTTTACACCTAATTAGTAGGGCCGGTGGGGATCGAACCCACGACCGAGGGATTATGAGTCCCCTGCTCTAACCACTGAGCTACGGCCCTTCGAGATAACAGAACACGACGCGACCGTACTGCTTGACGATCTCGGTATTGACGCGTCGTCATTTATGCGTCAACCCTAAGGGCGGGTTCGCACGGGTACGAAAAAATCATAAAAACAAGCTCCCATGTTCAGTAACGCATGATGAGTGACAGATCAGTAACGGCTGATCTGTGACACTTTGATTGATTATTGCTCTTTTGGCGGTCGTTGTGCCCGCTTTTTCCTGACAGCTCCTTTCGTTGTTCGAAGCACGGCCTTTAAAAATTCGTTCCCGTCCCACACTTCGAGAGTCGATTCGGTCACCTTAACGTCAACGACGTGGTGGGCTCGATGCTTGCCGGCGCTGAAGACTTGCCCGCTGACGGCGATGATGCCGTTGGCCGCCACCGTGCGCGTCACCCACTCGTCACCGGAGCGATTAATCGCGACCGACGCGTCGAGGGGCAGGTTGGTCGTGAGGGTCCGTCGACTGAAGCGCTCCAGGGGCGTCGCCATGCCCATCTCTTGGTGGGGACGCTCGGTGTTGTATTCGTGGACCCACGCGTCGAGTTGCTCTTGAAGGTCCTGGAGCGAAGTGAAGGTTCGCTCGCTGACGAACTCGCGACGCAGCGAGTAGTGCCACCTCTCGATCTTGCCGGTCGTAGTGGGGCTGCGGGGCTTGGTCAGGATGTGGTTGATCCCGTTCTCCCGGCAGATCTTGTCGAAGAGGACCTCGGTGTCGTTGCGACCGAAGCGTCCGGTGAAGACCTTGCCATTGTCAGTCAATATCTCTTCGGGCACGCCCCAACGCGTCAACGCCGCCACGAAGTGCTCACAGACCGGCCTCGCGGTCGCCCTGGCCATCACCCCGTGACAGACCATGAAGCGTGAGTGGTCGTCGATGCCCGTGAGGATCTTGGCTTCGGTGCCGTCGGTAGTAAAGATCGAACCCACGACGTCCATCTGCCAGAGCTCCATGGGGCGGCCCCGCTCCCAGCGTTTGTAGGTCTTGAGCACCTTTTGGCGATCGCCCTTCACGACGAGTCCAGAGCGCAGCAGGGCGCGGTAGATCGCCATGTGCGACGGCGCAGGATCGAAGCCCGCCTTCTTCAGCTCGAACTGAATGCGCTTGGGCCCCCAGAGGTGGTGACGTCGTCGCATGTCGAGCACGCGCACCTCCAGCACGCCGTCCATCTGGTGGGGGACGTGGTGTGGTCGGTGCGACTCGTCGGCGAGGGCCTCCAAGCCCCCTTCTTCGTATTTGGCGAGCCAGCGGTAGACCGTCTGGCGCGTCACGTTGAACTTGGCCGCGATGTCGGTGATGGAGAAACCATCTTTCATCACCATCGTCACGGCGTCATAACGTTGTTCCATTTTGCTGATGTCCTTTAGCACGGGCCACCTCCTCGACGTCTAAGTCGACGCCTCAAAGGGGCGATGTGTCAAGGATCAGCCGTTACCGTGTCGCGCATCAGGCGTTACTGAGTAACAGAACCTCCGTTATCGATCTGTCTAGGATCAACCGAGATAGAACAAAAACAAGCTCCCAGAGCAGGACTCGAACCTGCAACCTAGCGATTAACAGTCGCTTGCTCTGCCAATTGAGCTATCTGGGAATGAATCTGAAAGCCTAGTTACGATAGCACCCGCGCGGCGGCTCACTGTTGGTCGAACCACCGCTGGAGTCGCTCGGCGCCGGGACTCTCTCGCACCGCACGACGGCACCGCTCAATGCGCTTGGTCATGCCTTGGCGAGAGATGCCGTGCGCTTTGGCAATCTCTTCCATCGACATGGTGCGAAACGTGTACTGCCAGAACGCGTCAAAATCGTCGCCCGTGAGACGTCGCAACTCGTCGATGACCCACGCGGGCGCGTCGTTGAGATTGCTCGATGGTCGCGAGTCGGCAACGTCCTCGATTTCTATGGACGAGAAACGACGCGATTGGAGTTCGCGACTTAGCTGCATGATTTCGTGCGCTTTTACTTGTGAGATACCGAGCTCTATAGCGACGTCGCGCTTCGTGAGACGCCGATCAAGGTTCGAACGCTCCAATCGCTGGTACTTCAAGATCAGTCGCATCTCAGCGTCACTGAGGCCGGCCTGTTGTTGCACCGTCTGATTGACGAGTTTCATAATCCAGTAATTGGCGTACGTCGCGAATCGATTTCCCTGCTCGGGATCGAAGCGACGAAGCGCGTTCACGAGACCCTCGACGCCCGCAGCTTCGAGGTCTTCGTTGTGCCATCGATACCCGCGCTCAAGGACGCGCGCGCGCACGAGTCCAAAGGTCGCGCGAAGTAACATCGACTCTGCCTCTTGACCCTCTTGACGAGCGCGAAGGAGACGCTGGCGATCGGTCGGACTGCTCACGGAGTCCTTGGCCATCTGTTCACTCGCTCGTCGACCTTCTTGAATGATGGGATAGAGAGCGCGCTCGTCGTCAACGCTGAGCGGCGCGAGCATCGCGAGACCGCCAATGAATCCGCGCGCGCCTTTGCTCACGAGGAGGGCAGCGACGCGCGTTCGACGAGCCAAAGACGCAGGTCACGCTCGGCGACGTCACCACTAGTCGTCTCGAGGAGTTCTTCTCGCTCCTTCACGTCATCGATGGTCGCCTTGACGACGTCGGGACTAACGCGCCCCTCGCTGAGATCACGGTGTAGTCGACGCATCTCTTCTTTCACGGCGCTTCGAATCAGCTGCGCCACGACCGCCGTGATATCGCCGTGGCTGTAGGGACGGTCGAGTTCGTCGACGGCGAGTTCGCTCAGTACTTGGGCTGCTTCGTCTTGACCACGTCGCTCGAGACCGTCGATCAACTCTGAGAGCGACTGTCCGGTGACGAGCGCGTCGAAGATCTCACGCTGCACTTCGTTGACAAAGTAGGGAGCGATTACGCGCTCTTTCATCTCGGGCGGCCCGTGCACGTAGAGTCGCAGCGCTTCAAGGCCTGGTCGTGGCATGGTCGTCCGGGATCGAGCGCGACTGGGCGCCGGCTCGTTCGTAATCTCCTTGACGCTCCGCTCGCGTGGATTCTTCGCGAGTTCCGCGACGCGCGAACGCAACGTGTTGAGGTCAAGTCGCAGTCGATCGGCGACCTCCATGAGGTACTGATCGCGAACGAGTTCACTGGGGTGCTCAGCGAGCACCACCATCGCTAGTTCGGCGGCTCGCGCTCTGCCTTCGGCGGTGGCGACGTTGGCGCCCTCTAACACCCGCTCGAGTCGAAACTTCAAAAATGGCAACGCGCCATCAATCGCAGCGCGAAGCGCGTCGGGATCACGCTGGGCAAGTTCCGCTGGGTCCATACCACGGGGCAATCGCGCGACCGCGACGTCGACGTCGTGTTGACGTTCCCACTGATAAACCGACGCCGCCGCACTCTGTCCGGCCGCGTCGGCGTCATACGCAAGAACGATACGTTTGGCGAAATTTCGCATCAAGCGAAAGTGATCTTCACCAAGGGCGGTGCCACACGTCGCGACGGCTCTCGGCAAACCAGCACTAAAGAAAGCGATGACGTCGGTGTAACCCTCGCAGACAATGATCTCGCCAGACTTGATGATGTCGACCTTGGCGAAGTTGAGCGCGTAGAGCGTACGGCGCTTGGAATATATCGGTGTCTCAGGACTGTTCTTGTATTTGGGCTCGACGCGCGCGTCAGGTCGCCCTTCGTGCTCGCTCGACGTTGGCAAGATTCGCCCTCCGACCGCGATGGCTTTCCCCGCGGGATCGAAGATTGGAAAAATGACGCGAGCTCGAAGGGAGTCCTGTCGTCGATCGCGCTTGTTGACAAAGCCAAGGCCAGTTGCGCTCAACACCTTCTCGTTCAGTTTCAGCGCGTTGGTCAACGCGTCCCACTCGTCGGGTGCCCAACCGAGTTTGAACTGGCGTGCGATCTCGCCGCCAATCCCTCTCGAGCGCAGGTACTCACGCGCGCCCCTGGCGTCGGGGGCAGTGAGAAGTCGCTCGTGGTACCACTCAACGGCCCGATCCATCGCCGCCATCGCATCTTGACGTTCTTTACGAGCGGGACCAGCGTTGGCGTCGTCGTGTAATTCAATACCCGCGCGATCCGCGAGCAGTCGTAACGCGTCGATGAAATCCAAGTGTTGGGTCTCTCGAACCCACGTGATTTGATCGCCCGACGCTCGACACCCGAAGCAGTAGTAACGACCGAGTTCGGCGTTGACCGAGAACGAAGATGTCTTCTCGCCGTGAAAGGGACAAAGGCCAGTCCAACGTTGACCCGAGCGCTTGAGTGCCACCATCTCGCCAATGAGGGCCACGAGGTCGGTCGCTGAGCGAACTTGTGCGATCTCGTCGTCGGATATAGCCATAGAAAGAAGGTACCGGTTCTTCGTGTTGGGCGCGCCGCGCGTAGCGGCACTTCTCTAGACTGCCCGCTATGTCCGACTACGCGGTGGAAACATTCAATATCGTCCGTACGTTTGACGACGGCGACGTTAGGGCCCTCGACGACGTGTCGCTCCACGTACCCAAAGGACAGGTGTTTGGACTGCTCGGTCCGAACGGTTCGGGAAAAACCACGATGGTGCGAATTCTCTCGACCATTCTCTCGCCAACGAGTGGCAAGGCGACGGTGGCTGGTTACGACGTCGTCAAACAGGCCAATCAAGTTCGTCGTCATATTGGCCTTGCTGGTCAGTACGCAACGGTCGACGAGAACTTGACCGGATTTGAGAACATTCGCATGATTGGACTGCTCAATCACCTCAACAAGGCCTACGTCGTGGCGAAGGCTCGCGAGTTACTCGAAAGCTTTGATCTCACTGACGCGGCGAATCGCATCACGAAGACCTACTCGGGCGGCATGCGCCGACGTCTCGACCTCGCGGCGGCGTTGGTGGCGAATCCTCCGATTCTCTTTCTCGACGAACCAACGACGGGTCTTGATCCCCAAAGTCGACAAGACATGTGGGTCATCATTGAAGGACTCGTCGAAGGCGGCACGACGGTGCTGCTCACGACGCAGTACCTCGACGAAGCCGATCGGCTCGCCAAGCAACTCGTGGTACTCGACCACGGCAAGATCATCGCCCAAGGAACGTCGGCTGAGTTGAAGGCCCAATTGGGAACGACGGTCCTTGCCCTGACTTTCAACTCAATCAACGACGCCTTGCAAGCGCACACGCTGATTGGCGATCTCTCCGACAAACCCGTCAATGTCGAAGGCACGGTGCTCGAGATGACCGTAAACAACGGTCCGGCAGTCACCGCCGACGCCCTGCGGCGAATTGACGCGGCAAATATTTCACTCAGTGGGTTAGCGCTTCGCGAACCCAGTCTCGACGACGTCTTCCTGACCTTGACTGGGCACAAAGCCGAAACCATCGAACCTGAAGCGCCCGCGAACACTGGTCGGCGCCAGAAGCGAAAAGAACGAGTATGACCACTCTTCCTGTCATGACTTCAACGCACTCGGCGCTTCGTTGGGCCGTCAGTGATGTCTTGACGCTCGCGCGCCGCAACTTGTTGGCCCTCTTCCGGATTCCCGTCGCCTTGGTCTTCATGATCATTCAGCCCATCATGTTCGTCATCCTCTTTCGCTACGTCTTTGGAGGCGTCATCCACACGGACGTCTCCTACGTCAATTACCTGATTCCAGGGATTTTGGTGCAAACCATGATTTTTGGCTCCGTCGGCACCGCGATCGGACTCGCTGAGGATCTTCAGCACGGACTCATCGAGCGTTTCCGCGCTCTACCTATGGCTCGCCTCGCGGTACTGGCTGGGCGCACGATCTCTGACTTGTTTCGCAACGTCATCGTGTTGATTATCATCACCGGTGTCGGTTTCCTCGTTGGATTCCGTCCCCATGGTGGGATTGTGAGCTATCTCCAAGCGTGCCTCTTGATGTTGCTCTTCGCATACTGCGTGTCCTGGGGATTCGCCTTCATTGGACTTAGCGCACCGAACTCAGAGGCCGCACAGGCAATTACCTTTCCCATCATCTTTCCTCTCACGTTCGCTTCAGCGATCTTTGTGCCGGTGGCGTCAATGCCGAGTTGGCTCCAACCGTTCGCGATCAATCAGCCCATAAGTCAAACCGCGTACGCCGTTCGCGGGTTGATGCTTGGACTGCCCCACGGCCAGTCAACCTGGATCGCGCTCGCGTGGTCGGTGGGAGCCATCGGCTTGTTAGCGCCACTGGCCGTGAATCGTTATCGCAAGGCCGCCTAAACCAGTGACCGTACTCAGCGTCGAGGAACTCCAGAAGATCGTCGACGACGCGTTTCCCGACTACGACGTTCCAAAAATCGAGTCAATCGACGGCGACACACTCGTCATGGCGCAACCGGTCAGCACGCGCAACGCTCGACCAGGCGGCACGCTTTCGGGACCGACCATGATGGCCCTTGCCGACAACTCAGCGTGGTTGATTATCCTCGCCCACATTGGGCCGGTGTTGCTCGCCGTCACGACCAGCCTGCACATTGATTTTCTAAGGAAGCCCGAGATCGCTGACCTCATGGCACGCGCTCGACTCATCAAGCTCGGACGGCGCCTCGCGGTAGTGGACGTTGAACTTTTTTCAAGAGGTTCGAGCGATCTCGTTGCAAAAGCGCAAGTCACCTATTCGATACCACCGAGAGAGCCGTCGTAACGAATCACTGCAGTCGATGAGACGCTAACGTAATCAAGTTCTTCAAAGGTGTGTCACTACCCATGGATACCAAAAAACCACTTTCTAACGTCCTGATTTTATTGATGGCGATGGCGACTGGCATCATCGTTGCCAATCTCTATTACCTCCAGCCATTGCTGCATCAAATTACGAAGGATTTTCACGTCGGCGCAGCGCGCGCCACGTTACTCGTGACCCTCACCCAGATTGGCTACGCCATCGGACTCGCCTTCGTCGTGCCACTGGGCGACATCTGGCCCCGTCGCCGTCTAGCCGTTGGCATCTTCGCCCTCGCGGCACTCATGATGATCTTGGCAGCGTCATTACATTCCTTCACCCTCCTCGCGATCATCACGTTCTTCGTCGGACTCAGTTCGGTGGGTGGTCAGCTACTTGTCCCGCTCGCGGCTGATCTCGCCAAGCCGGCCGAGCGAGGTCGCGTTATCGCGCGGGTGATGACGGGTCTGTTGCTCGGCGTTCTCCTGTCACGCACGTTCTCGGGTCTCATCGCCCAGGTCGCTGGATGGCGCGCCGTCTACTGGGCAGCGGCCGCACTGCTCGGCGTCATGGCCGCGGTCCTCTTCAAGGTGTTACCCAACGAGCTGCCGCGCGAGCACGTTCCCTACGCCAAACTCGTCGTTGGCGTCTTCTCGCTCTTTGTTACTCAGCCACTATTGCGTCGACGTGCGTACTTGGGCGCGATTATCTTCGCGGCCAACAACGCTCTCTGGACGACGCTCTCGTTTCTCCTGTCCGGCAAGCCCTTCTTCTACTCCAACGCGGTCATCGGACTCTTTGGGCTCTTTGGTGTCGCAGGCGTGCTAGCGGCGAACGTCGCCGGACGCCAAGCTGATAAACAACGAGCGAACTCCAGCACCATTATCGCGTCGTTGTTGTTCTTAGTCGCCTTCGCGATATTGGCCCTAGGCAGAAACACGATGGTCTTATTGGGGCTGGGCATCATCTTGCTCGACACCGGCATGCAGGGAATGCAGATCACGAATCAGTCCGTCATTTACAGCTTGTTGCCCACCGAGCGCAGCCGCATCAACAGCGCGTACATGGTGAGCGCGTTTGCGGGCGCGTCAATCGGTTCTTACGTCGCGGGAAATCTCTACGCCCACTACGGCTGGATCGGTGACTGTTGGTTCGGCGCCGTACTCAGCGTCATGCTCTTGGTGCCGGCGCTCTTGTGGCGTACTTCCTCACGCTCGTCGCGCGCCGTCAGCGTGGTCGACGTCGCGCACTAGGCCTACAAAGCGTTACTGACGGGTCAACGACGTCGCTTAGATCGGCGCCGTGATATTCCAAAGATGATGCAGTAGTTCAGCAATTGGCACACGAGTCTGCCCGGTGGTGTCGCGATCACGCACCGTCACCGCGCGATCGTTCAAGGTCTCGAAGTCCACGGTGATACAAAACGGCGTACCGACTTCGTCTTGGCGACGGTACCGCTTACCAATGGACTGAGTGACGTCGTAGTCGCACATGAAGTGTGGCTGCAGGATCGACAGCACTTCGGTAGAGACCGTTTCGAGTTCGGGCTTCTTCGATAGTGGCAGTACCGCGACTTGGTACGGAGCGAGTCGCCAGTCCAGTCGCAGTACGCTGCGCGTCTCGCCCTCGACGATGTCCTCGTGATAGGCGGCCAAAAGAAACGCCATCATCGCGCGCGTGGCGCCCGCCGCCGGCTCTATGACGTAGGGCGTGTAGCGCTCTTTCGTTGACTGATCGAAGTAGTCGAGCGCGACGCCTGAGTGCTTAGCGTGCTGGTTTAAGTCGTAGTCCCCGCGATTGGCGATTCCTTCGAGTTCATCAAAGCCCCAAGGAAAGAGGAACTCGACATCAGTCGTGCCCTTGGAGTAGTGCGAGAGGTCTTCCTTCGCGTGTTCGTGCAGTTGGAGCATCTCATCTGGAATACCAAGATCGATGTACCACTTGAGTCGCGTGTCGATCCAGTAGCGGTACCACTCTTCGGCGTCGGCTGGTGGCACGAAGTACTCCATCTCCATCTGTTCGAACTCACGAGTTCGAAAGACGAAGTTTTGTGGCGTGATCTCGTTGCGAAAGGACTTGCCAACCTGCGCGATACCAAAGGGCGGCTTCTTTCGCACCGTGGAGAGCACGTTGGCGAAGTTCGTGAAAATGCCTTGCGCGGTCTCTGGACGTAAGTACGCCGTCGAGCCCTCACCTTCAACGGGACCGGCCTGGGTCTTGAACATGAGATTAAAAGCGCGAGGCGCCGTGAACTGCGTGGAACCGCAGTTCGGACAGACGCCGTCGATCTTGTCCTCGCGCCAGCGCTCTTTGCACTTGAGGCAGTCAACGAGCGGATCGGTGAACGTCTCGAGGTGGCCAGACGCCGCCCATACCGCGGGCGGCCCGAGAATCGCGGCGTCGATGCCCACGATGTCGCTTCGCATCTGCACCATCGAACGCCACCACGCCTGTTTGACGTTACGAAGGAGATTGACGCCTAGGGGGCCGTAGTCGTACGTGGAGCGAAACCCCCCATAAATCTCGGCGGATTGAAAGATGAATCCGCGCCGCTTCGCAAGATTGATGACCTTTTCAAGCAGGTCGGGGTCGAGATCAGGTGTTGCGGCCATCGCTCAAGGTTACTGGACTACTCAGCGCTCCTGAGGCGGACAATGACTTGGTTCGCGACGAGTCGGGCCTTTGGCGTCAAGGTCACGAGACCGTCGTGCACGCGAACCAAGTGGGCAATCTCATCGAGTGATTCGAACGCTTCGAGTGGCACGCCGCGCGATGTTCGTAGCGCCAACGACTCACGCTCGAACGTCTGCGTCGAATCGTCCAAGAACTCCTCGCCCCCGAGTGCTGAGCCACCACTACGAATGAGTTCGATATAGCGGTCAGGCGTGCGTACATTCCAGAATCGGCGGCCGTGCTGGTGCGAGTGGGCCGCCGAGCCAAAGCCCACGTAGTCCTCGTGGTCCCAGTAGACGTGATTGTGGCGACACTCGTGTCCGGGTTTGGCCCAGTTCGAGATCTCCTCCCACATGTATCCGTGCCCTTCGAGCACTTCACCCACGAGGTCGTACGCGTCGGCCGTCGCGTCCTCGTCGGGGTGGCGACGCGGGTCGCGCCCGAGCGGCGTTCCCGGCTCGGGCGTAAGGGCGTAACAACTGATGTGCGGAGGGGGATGTTCGAGTGAGAGCAAGTCATTCAACGTGTGGCGAACGTCGTCGAGATTCTCCGCGCGTGATCCCACGATGAGATCCATGTTCCACGTCGCAAAGCCCGCCTCAGTGACGGCTTCAGAAACCTCCTTGTGCGCCATGGTCCCGTGTCGTCGCCCGAGGTCCGCCAGTACGGCTGGCCGCGTTGACTGCACGCCAAAGCTCATGCGCGTCACGCCGCCTCTTTGGTATTCGAGCAGGCGCTCAAGGTTGGCGTCTTCGGGGTTGCACTCAACGGTCACTTCGGCGTCATTGGTGCGCGGAATCGCGTCAAGCAGGAGCAGCAACTGAGCAGCGCTGAGTCGTGATGGCGTGCCTCCGCCAAAGAAGACCGAGGTCGCCTTTTGGAGTCCCTTCGACGTCGCCCACGCAATTTCTTGCAGCACTGCTTCGACGTAGTCGTCCATCAAGTGGTCGCGATCTGAGTAGGTCGCGAACGCGCAGTAGTCGCAGCGGTGCGCGCAAAAGGGCACGTGCACGTAGACGCCAAAGTTACTCACGGGAAATCCCCGGTGATGGTGACAACGGCGCCGTCGCCTGGGGAGCTCGAAGGCGTCGCCCAAAGTGAACCTCAATGGCTTCTTGGGCCACGGCCATCACCTCACCGGCGCCTCGTGGGTTCTCTTCTCGAAGCACCGTTGCCAAATCGCCACCAACCATCCGACGAATCAGGGCCAACGCGTCTTGGGAGAGCGA
>Ga0208587_1001507_pt1 | contig 12320 bp, 14 predicted proteins | sample NGESurdeep092012_7_FD_184472 | JGI IMG/M metagenome (GOLD analysis project Ga0208587, IMG submission 184472) | Arctic peat soil microbial communities from Barrow, Alaska - NGEE Surface sample 210 deep-092012 (SPAdes) | ecosystem: Environmental > Terrestrial > Soil > Wetlands > Peat ...
CTGGGAGCTGCCCGTCGAGATTCGTGCCTCCCGGGTTGCCACCGTCCTCACCTGCTCGCCTGACTCAGCGAGGCGCGCTGCTCGAGGCGGTCATCGAGGCCCTCCCTGAGCTTCTGATGGACCGCCAGATCAGTGCCCCCGGAGGAGTGTCGGTGTCATGGCTGCACATCTGAAGTCCAGCATCTCCTGAAGCTGGTTGAACCAACTCCAACCTCGTCGGACTCTTTACAAGATCGTATGATTGTCTTACGATCCTACGAGGCGCCGCTCGAGGTGGCTCTGTCGGATTGCATCCGTTCAGAGTTGACGGTAGCCGTCGGAGCCTACAAGGAGGTAGCCCGTGACTCTCTCATTCGCTGGCCAGGAGCATAAGAAACTAGGTCAGGCAACTTTTGCCGTTGCTATTGGTAATTTCATGGAGTGGTATGACTTTGCGATTTACGGCTTCTTCGCTGTGATCATTGGGCAATTGTTCTTCGCTAACTCAACCCCGACAGTGGCCGTCCTCTCGTCCCTCGCCGTTTTCGCCGTTGGATTTTTCATGCGCCCCCTGGGCGGCTTGATTTTGGGGCCGATCGGCGACAAATACGGTCGTCGGATGGCTCTCTCGGTCTCAGTGTTGGCCATGGGTGTCTCCACAACAATGGTCGGGTTTCTGCCTACCTACGCCCAGATTGGCGTCTTCGCGCCTTTACTGCTCGTCTTGATGCGCTGCCTCCAGGGCCTTTCCGCAGGTGGCGAATGGACTGGTTCTGCGACTTTCCTCATTGAAGGTGCACCCGTGCGACGGAGGGCTCTTTACGGAAGTGTCATATCCGCGACGGCGGCTCTAGCCACTGTGGTGGGCAGTGGTTTCGCGCTATGGCTGAACACTATAATGACTCGAGACGAGATCATGGCCTTCGGCTGGCGAATTCCTTTCTGGTTCGCTGCACCGCTCGCGCTGGCGGGGCTCTACATGCGAATCAAATTGAATGACACACCGGTCTTTGAACAACTCAAGGCCAAGAACGAGGTGGTTAAGTCGCCTCTCAGGCATCACACTCGTCATAATACCAAACCGATCCTGCTAACTATAGCTTTCGCAGCTGTTCAAGGGCTTGGGTACTACTACTTGGCCACCTACGTGGTGAACTATTTGCAGGTCACGTTGAAGCTCGAAAGAGCGAACGCACTTCTCCTGAGTGGCATCGGTCTGGCGTTCTACATGATTCTTTGTCCATTGGCTGGTCTACTGTCCGATCAATTTGGAAGACGGAAGCTGAACATCATCGGAACCATCGGCTACATAACGTTACCCATTCCGGTCTTCCTGATGATGTCGACTGGCAATACGGCGTTAATCGTTCTCGGTCTGATGCTCCTCGGTTTGACCCAGAGCTTGGTGAGCGTAACCACAGTGGTCATGCTGGTTGAGCTCTTCCCAGCCAGTTCGAGGGCGAGCAGCAGTGCGATTGGGTTCAACATTGCACTCGCGTTCATCGCCGGTCCCGGGCCGTACATAGCCGCAGCGCTCGTGGTGGTAACCGGGAGCCCGATCGCCCCAGCGTTCTATATGGTGGCTATTGCTGTGGTGGCGCTCATCGTTCTGGTCAAGTGGTTGCCTGAAAGCAGCCGTCAGGATCTTGCGACCAATGAAATGAATTGGCATTCCGAGGAGCGGAAAGCTGCTGATCTGATGACGAGCGGCGTGTAGCAGCACAGCATGTTTGCAATAGTGCAAGAATGGAGGAGGTTTCGGCTATGGACGATTCTTACAAGTTACGATAGTGAAATAGGGCACGCGGCGCACGAGCCCCTCCGCGACCAGGTCCTGTCCTGGAACGTCTCGACGCACCGTCTGCCGGCTCGGAGAGCAATGGTGGGCGATCTCGGCCTCGGTCGACATCAGCGTCTTCGGAGGGAACGCTTCGGCGCGGATGTACGGCCATTTGCAGATGATCGCCCCAGCTGGGTGCAACCGAAAGCTGCAGGCACCCAAGGGAGACCATTCTCTGGGAGGGTCTGGAGCCCTGAAGAAGCTACAGCAGTCGGATGGGTGTGCCAGCCAGGAAGGCCTCGATGTCCTCGACGACGTCGGCGAACCACGTCTCGTATGCGCGGTCGGTGACGTACCCGATGTGGGGGGTTGCCAGCACGTTGGGGAGCGTCCGGAAGCGGTGACCTGTTGGCAAGGGCTCGTCATCAAACACATCCAGCGCCGCGCCCGCGATCCGTTTCTCCTCGCATGCCGAAGCGAGGGCTCTTTCGTTGCAGATGGGCCCCCTGCTGGTGTTAATGAGCCAGGCATGGGGCTGCATAAGGCGCAACTGCTCCTCGTCGATGAGCCCGCGGGTACGTTCGGACAAGACGAGATGGATAGTGACCACGTCCGATCTCGCCAGCAGCAGGTTCAGCGACGGGGCGAACTCTACCCCCGCCTCCTGGCATCGCTCTGGGGTCAGGTTGTGGCTCCAGGCCATAACGCGCATGTTGAAAGCCAAACCAATGCGCGCCACCTGCATGCCCAACCGCCCGAGGCCAATCACGCCCAAGGTGCGACCGCTCAGCGAAGTTCCAACTGTGGACATCCACCCACCGGCTCGGATATTCGCAAACTCCACGTCGAGTCGACGGGCGCAGGCGAGGATCAGTGCCCAAGTGTGCTCCGCGGCATCAGCGCCCGAGCCACCAGTTCCGCACACGGTGATGTCAAGGTCCTTGGCGGCATCCAGATCGATCGCCGAGTTACGCGCTCCAGTGGTGACGAGCAACTTCATTTCAGGCAGCCGCGCAAGGGTGGAGCGGGGGGAATGCGGTGCGCTCGCGCATGGCCACCACGATTGGGAAGGGCCGAAGCGCGTCCACCACCTGGTTCTCAGTGCCGAGGGGTTCGCGAAAAGTGATTGGGAACGCCTTCCCGGTGAGTCGAGACCAGCTGGCGGCTTCCAAAGCGACGCCTTGGTAGTCGTCCAGGATCGCGATCGGGCATGGCAACCGGCGTGCATCCATGCACCCATCATGCCCGCACTTGCTCTTTGGCAGGCCGCAGCCGAGGAAATGTCAGCTGATGCCGACCACACCGAAATCCACCGATGGGTCAAACAGCACTCTGAACCTGGCGGCGAATGAGACTCCGGCAACCCGCTGACCGGTGGAGTGGCGCGTATGGGAACTGGCCTCTCGGCTTCACAGGCGGTGCAATTCGTGACCCAGCGATTGCCCTAGAGTCGACAAGCAACTCCCCAACAGAGTGAGGGTACGAGCGAAAGTGACCATACGAGCCGAGTGCTTGCGGTGTTTGCTGGATATGTTCATCACCGTACGAACGAACGAACGCCCGAATACAAGAGAGGGAGTGTCAACACACCGGGTCCGCCCCACTGTGATTTCTCTTGTGCGGCCGTTCTGATGCATATTCCGTAGGTCAGGCGGACTGAGCGGCCACTGCAGAATCCAGCGCCGCCCGCGCCTCCCCGACGCTCGCATCCGCCACCGGTATCAGCAGGGCCACCGTGCTCGGGTCTTCGAGCTAGTGCAGCGACGCATTAATCCGTCGGGGGGTTGATCCAGGCGGTGGGGTCGGCGAGGTAGAGCCCGAGAGCGCAGTCGAGAGCTTCCTCGGGTGTGCCGCCAGGTAGACCGTTGGGCAGTAGCGCGTCTTCGTAGGTTTCGCTGCTGGCCTGGTAGAGCGCGAAGTCCCAGTCGGTGTCCGAGCCGAGGTAGTGCAGCCGGCACAGCGGGAGTTGCTCGTCGCCTGGTAGGTATCCGGTGACGTAGCCGTAGCCGCCGTGCCAGCGGATGGTCACCTCTTCCAGCTGGGGCCATCGTTTGGACGCGTAGAAGTCCAGCTTCTCGGCGGTGAGGGTCTTCAGGCGGGCAGTGGGGACCGGCATGGGTCCATGGTCGCTGATGAACACCCTTCTCACGCGGCGGCGTGTCGGGCGTCTTCTGCGGGCACTTCGTGGAGAGGATCTTGCTCCCCGAGATGGAGGAGACGAGATGGCACGCATGGGCAGCACCGACACTGTCGTGTTGGGTCAGCGGCGCAGGATACGGCTGGAGGCGATGGTGGCCCGGCCCACGACCGCGCAGCGGATGGTGATGCGGGCCAAGTTCGTGCTCGCTGCGTGGCGTGGTCGCTCGAATGCGGCGATCGCCCGCACGCTGGGCATCACCGTCGACACCGTCCGCAAATGGCGCCGCCGGTTCGTGGCGGACGGGATGTCGGGCCTGCATGACCGGCCCCGCCCGGGGCGCCCGGCCCTGTATGACCTGGACGCGCAGCTGCTCATCGTCGCGACCGTCACCAAGGTGGCCCCGCAGGTCGACTCGCACTGGACCCACCAGTTACTCGCCCACCACCTGGCCGAACCCCTGGGCATCTCGGCTTCCCAGATCGGGCGGATCCTGGCGTCACTGGACCTCAAACCGCACCGGGTCCGCGGGTGGCTGAACCGCCCGCAGGACCCCGCGTTTGCCGCGAAGGCTCAAGCAGTCTGTGCCCTGTACCTGAAACCACCCACCGATGCGGTCCTGTTCAGTGTCGACGAGAAGACCGCGATGCACGCCAGGAGCCGTAAACGGGCCAGCGTCGCGGCCCGGCGCGGTCGTCCGGAGCTGCGTGAGTTCGAGTACGTCCGCCACGGCACGGCCTCCCTGATGGCCGCGATGAATGTCACCGACGGCACCGTCCACCCCAAGATCATCCTCGCCAACAACTCAGCGACGTTCATCGACTTCATCATCGAGCTTGCCGCCACCGTCGACCCGGCAAAGAAGATCCACCTGATCCTGGACAATGGGTCCAGCCACACCTCCAAGGCGACCAAGACCTGGCTCGCCGAGCACCCCCGCATCAGCGTGACCTACACCCCGGTCCACGCGAGCTGGTTGAACATGGTGGAGATCTTCTTCTCAATCCTTGCCCGGCGGACGCTGCGACGCGGCGACTTCGCCTCCCGTCAGGACCTGATCAACAAAATCCTCGCCTTCATCCAGGCCTACAACCTGACCGCAAAGCCCTTCCGCTGGACCTACGACGCCAAACTCCTGAGGGCCGCATGAACCCCCGACGGATTAACGCGTCGCTGCACTAGAGTCGTCTGCCGCCCTTCGCACGATTCACTTCCCGTCGCGCAGGAGGCCGGAGGGTACCGCGGGAAGAACAGCGGCTTCGGCCGCAGGTGTCGCGCTCATGACACTACCGCCTTGGTGAAGGCACCCACCTCTTCAAGAAGAATGGGCGCCGCAGTTGTCACGGTGTGGATGCCGATGACGCTGGCGATCTCCATAACTTCGAGGATCTCTTGTGGGGTGGCGCCGTAGCTGAGTGCGTTCTCGATATGCAGCTTGAGGCCCGTGACATAGAGGTGCGTCGCGGCCGTGTCGAAGGCAATGTAGATGAATTCCTTAACCTTCGGTGAGAGCGTGCCGGTGCGCCACGGCACCGACGAGAACTCGGTATACGCGTCGAAAAGCCGGGGGTCCACCTCGAGCATCTCGTCCCACGTTGGGTTCCAGTAGCCCCGGTTGGTCGTGAAATCGGCCTTGAGCTTCTCCTGGTAGTCGTCCAACTCCGCCGGACCGGTGCGCTCACCCCGCTCGGCGAGAACCTGCAACAGGACGGGCACGCCGACATTCATCGCGTGAATGCCGAGCGTCGACGTGCACTCGAGCACTTCCATGATTTCCTGCTGCGTCGCGCCGAATCCGAGAGCCGCCTTGATGTGCTGGCGGATGCCCGGCACATACAAATGCGTCGCGGCCGAATCCACCGTGATGTAGATGAATTCCTTGGTCTTGTCGTCGAGGTGGTTCTGCCGCCACGGCACAACTGAGAAGTTGAGGTACGCGAGAAGGTATTCAGAGTCGAGGAGCAGAATGCTTTCCCACGACTCACCCCACGTTCCGCGCACGCGGATGAACTGGTCTTTGATCTCTTGCTGGCGGGCACTGAGTGCCATTGTCCGTCTCCCTTGTATGGATAGTGCTCAGCTCAGGCTGAACGACCGTAATTACGAGCGCGGATGTCCGCCGCGGGTACTGCATCTATAGGGTCGCTTCGGTCTTACGAAGGCTGTTCAACGCCGTGATCGACGCCTTGCGCACGTGTGCTGCGGTCAACTGAGATGCCAGCCCGGCGTTGCGATCGCGTATCGCGGCCGCGATCGCACGCAACTCGGTAACGGCCTCGGACGAACGACCGGCTTCGGAGAGCGACGTCGCCCGCAGAACCTGGACTCGCGCCTGGATGCCCTCGAGCAACTGCTGCAGCGCAGCGCTCTTGGCACCGGCGATGAGTACGGCGTAGAACTTGTCCTTTACCGCCAGCAACTCTTTGACGTCGTCGGTTCTCGCCGTGACGACGGCGAGGTTCTCGACTGTCGTGACAAGACGCTGGACCTCGTCGTCGCTCGCGTGCTCGACGAAGTGTTGGACCACAAGCGACTCGAGAGCAGCTCGTACCTCGTAGAGGTCGATCGCTTCCTCCAGGGACGGCGCGCTGACCATCGCTCCGCGCTGCGGCACGACGGTCACAAGACCCTCGGACGCTAGCTCACGCAGGGCCTCGCGGATAGTTGTTCTGGAGACACCAAGCTGCTCGATCAGCTCGCGTTCGACCAGTCTCTGGCCCGGCTTGAGCTGAAAGTCCATGATCGCTTGACGGAGCGCGGAAATGACCTGTTCGCGCAGCGGGGCCGCAACACGGCCCATTGGTTCTGCCGTCCAGGATTCGGCCAGTGAGTTGGTGGATGCCATGTCATACACATCCCTTCGCGATTGATCGCGTCGGCGAGTTTATCAATGCGGCCTTGAGGAAATCCATTCGGCGACCTCGGTGTGGTCTGCTTGAGGGGACAAGTATTCGGCGGCTCGTTCCCACAAAGCGACGGCATTCGCGCCGAGTTCACTTGGAGCTCCCGATTGCTCGGCCAACTGCACTGCAATCTTCATGTCCTTGAGCATGAGCCGCAGCCCGAAGCCGGAGTTGAAGGTGCCGGGCAGGATGAAGTTGGGCCACTTGTTTTCCGTTGATCCGCTTCGTCCGCTCGAACCATTGAACACTGCGAGCATCACCTCCGGGTCGAGGCCAAACTTCTGCCCAGCGACCATCGCCTCGCTCGTGGCCCAGAGGTGCGTCGCCGAGAGGAGATTGTTGAGCGCTTTCACTGCGTGGCCCGAACCAACAGGTCCGGTATGAACCGGTTTGCCCAGCTTTTCGAGAACAGGCCAGATGCGCTTCACATCGACTTCCGATCCCCCCACCATGATGGTGAGTTTGCCCGACTGTGCACCGGTCACCCCGCCCGACACTGGGGCATCAACCAACTGCACTCCGACTGATGCGAGTTCACGCGCCAGCTCGCGTGTCTTGAACGGCTCTGAAGAACTCATGTCTATGACGATCGTTCCTGCGGCGAGCGCTTCGACCATGCCATCATCGCCAAGCACGCTCGCGACGACCTGCGAATTGGGCAGCATGAGAATCACTGCATCCGCACCGCGCGCTGCGGCCGCGAGATCCTCAGCGTCAGTCGCGCCGGCAGTGACCGCAGATGCGCGCGCTTCGGGCGCAACGTCAAAAACCTGTACTCGGTAGCCAGCCTCGACGAGTCTCCTCACCATCGGGCCACCCATGTGTCCGAGGCCGACGAAGCCGATCGTGGCGGTAGTCGGGCTCTCACTCATTCTCGGCAGTTTCCTTCAGTATCTTGTCCGCGATACGGAACGAGTCAAGCGCAGCCGGAACGCCCACGTAGATAGCGGTCTGAAGGAGCACTTCCTGGATCTCCTGCTCAGTGGCCCCGTTGGTGACAGCACCGCGTACGTGGGCTCCGAGTTCATGCGAGCGATTCAGTACGGTAAGCATGGCGAGGTTGATGAGACTTCGCGTCTTTCGCGGCAGCCCGTCGCGTGTCCACACGACTCCCCAACAGTACTCCGTCACGAGTTCCTGGATCGGTCTCGAGAACTCGCTCACCTCCGCAAGCGACTTGTCGACGTGGGAAGCGCCGAGTACCTCACGACGGACTCTCAAGCCCTCTTCGTAGGTCTCCTGGTGGGTGTGGTCGTTTGTCATTTCAAGGTCCTAATTGTGTGACGTGGTGTTGTACTCGGCGTCCGACACGGCGTCGGCCCACTGTGTGACGCCCAGCGATATCGCCGTGTGCGTCATGAAGGAATCGGGTGCCGCCCCGTGCCAGTGGGTCTCCCCCGGTGGTGCCCAAACGGTGTCCCCGGCGCGGATCACCCGCACGGGCTCGCCCTTCGACTGGATGAGACCCCTGCCTGCCAGCACCTGCAGGATCTGGCCCTGTTCGTGGTAATGCCAGTGTGTCCGCGCGCCAGGCGTGAAATTGACGGTGTTGATAGTCACCCCGTCCGTGGTCGGCATCGTTAGGTATGGATAGGCGATTCCGGTGAACTGCGAGCCCCGCTTGCCTGCTATGCCTGCCTGGTCCTCAGGAGAAACAATGATCATGCTTTGCCGCCTTCGGTCGCTCCATCGTGCAATCGGATGCCGCCTGAAATATCGCCGATCGCGTCGACGACAGTGTTGCTGATCTCGTCGGCGTAGCCGAGCGCGCGCGCGAGGCCAAAGCTCGCGAGCGGACCAGGGGAGTTGAGGCTCGCTACCCCAAGCTGGCTCAGCAGGTCGACATAGAGGGTGACGTCTTTCATCATGAGCGTGTTAGTGAGTCCGCCCTTGAGGTAGTCACCCTTGATGATTTTCGGGAAACGGTTGATTGTCGCGAAGTTAACGCCTGAGCTCTTGTTGAACACCTCAAGCACGGTTTCGAGGTCGAGCCCCGCCTTCTTGGCAGCGACCATGACCTCGGCGGTCGCCGATAAGGCGACGGCGTTGAGGAAGTTATTGAGCAGTTTCGTGGTGTGGCCGGCTCCGGTCGATCCGACGAAGAAGACATTGGTCGCGAAGTAGCCGAGCACCCCGCGCACCGAATCGAGGGCGGCCTCGTCGCCACCGACCATGAGGGTTAGCTGGCCCTTGTCCGCGGCGGCTGCGCCGCCAGAGATGCCGGCGTCAAGGTACTCGACACCCTTCTGGACGAACCGGGCACGGATGCGGCGCGTCGACTCTGGAGCGGATGTGCTCAAGTCCACAACAACCTGGCCGGCGTGGGCGTGGGCCAGAAGGCCGTCCTCGCCGAACACGACCGCCTCGACTACCCGACTGTCGGGGAGCGATAGGAGCACCACGTCCGAGCCCTCGATGACCGCACCGCTAGACGGCGCTGCCGTCGCACCGACAGCGCCGATGTTCTCTGTCTTCGCGTCGTAGCCGAGCACTTCTTTGCCCGCGCGGAGGATACAGGCGGTCATGCGACCGCCCATGTTTCCAAGTCCGATGAAGCCAATCCGTTCTTCCGTCATGATTCCTCATTCCTCTTCCAATTCTTGCCGTACATCGCCTCGTCGACGGCCGATGTGTCCCATGCCCCCGCGCCACCAGATGGCCGCACGGTATTGACCACGCTCGCACCGCCGTCGGCGGACACGATCTGTCCGGTGACGTAGATCGAGTCATCACTGAGCAGGAATGCGACGACTCCAGCGATCTCTTCGGCGCTCCCGGCGCGGCGCAGCGGCGTTGTCGACGCGCGCTTCACCATGTCGTTCTTGCCGCCGGCGGTCGTCGCGGCGGAGGCGAACAGGTCAGTAGGGACGATGCCGGGAGCCACGCCGTTCACGCGGATACCGAGCGGACCCCCGTACATAGCCGCGCCGTGCACGAGACCTACCACGCCATGCTTGGACGTCTGGTAGGGCAACAGGTCAGCGCTGCCTGTGAGGCTAGCAATCGAGGCGGTTACGACAATAGTTCCGGCTGAACCCTGGTCGCGGAACTGCCGGAAAGCCGCTCGCAGCCCGAGGAACTGCCCGCGTACGTTGACGTTCATGACCCGGTCGAAGGCGTCGACGGAGATGTCAGGGAGCGCATCGAACGTCCCGAAGATCCCTGCATTGAGGTGATGCAGGTCGATCCGTCCGAAGTGCTCGACCGCGGCAGCGACGTAGGCGTCGACCTGGGACTCCTCGGAGACATCCGCTTCGACGGCAATCGACTCCGTTGGTAGCGACGCGGCCACGGCGCGCGCGTCGGCCCCGTTGATGTCCACGACGATGACATGCGCACCTTCGGACGCAAGGCGCTCCGCGGACGCCCGTCCGAGACCGTTGCCTGCACCTGTTACAACTGCGATCTTTCCGTCGAATCGGGTCAGGCTCACGATAGTTGACCGATCGTCGCGAGGAGGCCGGCAAACTCGCCCGCGGCGGGAGTGAACCGCGCGAGGGTTCCCGCGTCGTGCCCTGAGACCAGGTGCTGGACCTCGCCTGTGCGTTCCAATTCGCGGATCGTGTCGAACGCCTCGTACATTTCGATGAGATTGGCCACGAATGTGAACGGGCGGTCCGCCTCGTACTCCTCGTAGAAATGGATGGCGTCACTGGCGAGCAACACGATTCCCTCGGAGGTCGCGACTTTCACGACGCTCTGGCCGGGGGTGTGGCCTCCCACCTGCACGATCTCGATTCCCGGCGCGACCATGTGCGTTCCGGAGAACAAGGTTAGGCGGCCTTCGTCCTTTGCCCTGCGGATGTCGGCGAGATCGTTCTCCTCGATGGAGTGGTGGAACTGTGTACGCGAAGCGAACTTGCTCGTCCAGAAGTCGTACTCGTCCTGGGCGAGGAACACTTCGGACGACGGGAAATGATCGAGATTGCCGGTGTGGTCGTAGTGCGCGTGTGTGATCACGACCGGCGGTGACGTCGTGGGGTCGACCCCGAGCCGGCCGTAGGTCTCCGGCAGGTCAAGCAGGAAGGTACGGTTGCGCGCCTCACCGCCCGCGCGGGAGAATCCCGTGTCCACGATGACCGTGAGCGACTTGTTCTGAATGAGCCAGGCAAAGTAGTCCATCTCGATGGCGCAGTCGTCTTCGCCATAGACGGGATAGTTCAGGAACACGTCACTCTTCACCGTCGAGCGGGTGCCGTGCCTGATGATGCTCACCCTGTAGTTCTCCGCGGTCACGATCAATCTCCGTCCTGCGCCGTTGATTCCCCTGGGCCTGCCTGTTCGCCGATGCGCCGCAAGTGTGCGCCGGATCAGGCCAACACTGTGGCGACCTGGCCAGTCGTCCCGGGGGCAGCGGGAAACCGATCACGCACACGTGCGTCGTGGCCGGGGATGATCGTTGCGCCGGTCTCCTTGGCGAGCTTGTTGATGAAGGAGAGCCCAGCACGCATCTCATCGAGATCGGTGAAGGCGAAGAACGGCCATTCGTGTTCGATCTGCTCATAGAAGTGAGCTGCGTCGACGGTGAGGATCAGCCCGCCGGTGGGGGTGTCGATCCGGGTGACGAGCTCGCCGGGGCAGTGGCCGCCGACCGGGTAGACCGTGATGCCGGGGAAGACCTCGGTTTCGTGCGAGATGAGCTTGAGCCGACCTTCCTGTTGGGCCTTGAGCACGGGAGCCAGGTCGTCCACAGTGGAGAACTCGCCCTTGAGGTCATCGTTGTTGAGCTTCCCTATCCAGTAGTCGTATTCGGCCTGGCCGGAGATGACCGTCGCGTTCTCGAAGAGATGGAGGTAGCCGATGTGGTCGTAGTGGAAGTGGCTCGTGATCACCATGTCCACGTCGAGCGGGTCCACGCCGATCATCTCGAGGCCCTGCGGCGTCGGCGTGACGCTGATCTCGCCGAGCCAGTCGTGCTTGGAGATGTCGTAACCGGTGTCGATGAGGATCACCTTGCCGCCCGAGTGGACGGCCCAGAAGTTGTAGTCCATCTCGAGGTCGCCGTCAGGCACGCCGTATGACGCGTAGTCGTAGAACACGTCACTCTTCTTGACGACTCGTTCACCGTATTTGACCGAGAGCACCGAAATGGGCCGGTCCGTCGTGGAGGCGTCGCTGACTGCGGGCATAGTAACTCCTTCGTCTTCACCAACAAATTTGCCTGCTCGGCGGCTCGGGATCTAACACCGTCTGTCGAGCAACCATGACAATGACTGACTATATGATCGTCGGACAAAATAATGCAAGTGGCCCGCCGCGCTGCACCTCGACGGTCAACGGGCTAGGAAACCTCCGCCCACGACGAGAGACGTTTCGCGGCGGCGTGATACGCGTGTGGACCCAAGGTCGATGGCGATCGTCGCTGACCGCGTCGCTGGCCGAGGGGAGTGATTCCACACCCACTTGCGCTGACCGGCGTCTTGACAAAGACACCGCGTGGGTCACTACAATGTGGCACGATTGTCCGACAGTCATACCGTACTAACTTTTAGCGCCCCGCGGTTGTGCTGTTTGCGTTGCA
>Ga0208587_1001511_pt1 | contig 12313 bp, 9 predicted proteins | sample NGESurdeep092012_7_FD_184472 | JGI IMG/M metagenome (GOLD analysis project Ga0208587, IMG submission 184472) | Arctic peat soil microbial communities from Barrow, Alaska - NGEE Surface sample 210 deep-092012 (SPAdes) | ecosystem: Environmental > Terrestrial > Soil > Wetlands > Peat ...
GGCCGGCCGCACGGTGGCGGTGACCGGCGACGGCGTCAACGATGCGCCGGCGCTGAACAACGCGGACGTGGCGGTCGCGATGGGAAGCGGCACGGCCGTGGCCAAGGAGGCCGCCGACCTCGTCCTCGGCGACGACTCGTTCGACACCCTCATGTTCGCGCTTCGCGAAGGCCGCCGGATCGTCGCGAACATCCAGAAGGGCCTCGTCTTCCTGATCTCCACCCACGTCGCGTTCCTGGGCTTCATCCTCCTGCAGACGCTGAGCGGAGCGAGTCTGGCGCTGCTCCCCATCCAGATCCTCTGGATGGAGCTCTTCATCGACACGTCCACGGCGGTGGCGTTCGAGCGCGAGCGCGAGGAGCCAGGGACGATGACACGCCCACCGCGGCCGCGCGCCCAGCCGCTCCTGACGAACGGGATCCTGGCCCGGATTGCGCTCGCCGGCGGGTTCTCCGCGGCGGCGGCGCTGGTCCTGGCCGTGATCGCGAGCGGCGGTCCGGAGCACGGCCGGTGGCTCGCCTACACCGCGCTCGTCGTGGGCCAGGTGGTGCGGGCATACGCGAACCGGAGCCTCACGGTCCCCGTCTGGCGGCTGGCGCGGAACGGCGCCCTGCTGGCGGCTGCGATTCTCGTGGTCGTCGTGCAGGCCACGATCCCGGTCGTCCCGGCGCTCGCGGATGCGTTCCGGGCGGCGCCGCTCGACGCGGGCGACTGGGCCCTCGTGGCGATCGTGGCGCTGGCCCCCGCGGCATTCGCCCATGTGCTCCGGTACACCGGGCGCGCGTGGGTCGCGTAGAGATCGGGCAGACTCCCCGGATGAGCCCGAGCGGCCTCGGCCCGTTCCTGCGCAACGTGCGGCTGGTGGCCCGCCGCGAGTACCGCGTTCGCGTGCGCAGCCGCGCCTTCGTCCTCTCCACGCTCCTGCTGGCCGCCGTCGCCGCGGGCACCGGCCTGGTTCCGATCCTCGTCCGGGCCCTGGACCGCGAGGCGGTGGTCCGGCTGGCCGTGCACGCCGACGACGCCGCGCTCCAGGCCCTGGCGATCCGATCGCTGGACACCGTCCTCAACGGGCGAACCCAGCTCGACCCGACCGCGAAGCAGGCCTGGGCGATCGAGCCGGCCGCCGACGTCCCCGCCGCTCGCGCGCGAGTGGTCCGCGGAGACCTCGCCGGCCTCCTCCTGGTGGGTCGTGATGCGGTCGGGACGCCCAGCTTCGAGTACGTGACGAACGCACCCCCGGGCGGGCGGCAGGTGGTCCTGATGCGGCTCGCGACCCTCGCGGTCGCAGTGAACGACCGGGTCGGCACGGTTGGCGGGCTGGTCGGCGATTTCCAGGTCACCGCCGCGGACCCCGCTGCCCCGGTGCCCCGGCCCGAGACGGACGCGGCGAGCCGGGCGATCCTCGCCACGATCCTCGTCATCCTCGTCTTCATCACGTCGGTGACCTATGGGATGTGGGTGGCGACGAGCGTGGCCGAAGAGAAGGGCAGCCGCGTCATGGAGGTGATGCTGAACGCGGCCACGTCCGGCGAGCTGCTCGGCGGCAAGGTCCTGGGCGTTGGTGCGGCGGGACTGACCCAGTACGCGGCGATCGTGGTCCCGGCCGTCGGGGTTCTCATCCTCCAGGCGCCGCTGGCGCGGCTCCTGCTCGGCGATGGCGGGGCCGACGACGGGCCGCTGGTCGGGCTGACCGGCGGGATCCTCCTCGCGTTCGGGGTCTTCTTCCTGCTTGGGTTCGCGCTCTCGGCGCTCCTGTACGCGGCGGCCGGCTCGCTCGTCAGCCGCCAGGAGGACGTGCAGCAGGTCGCGCTCCCGATGCTCCTCCTCTCGTTCGGCGGGTACATCGCGGCGGCGATCGCAACCAATGCGCCCGACGCGGCGTGGGTCGCGCCGCTCTCCCTGGTCCCGTTCTTCAGCCCATACCTCATGCTCGTCCGGCTCATGGTCGGGCACGTCTCGGCGGGCGAGGTGGCGCTCGCGGTCGCGCTCCTGGTGGCGGCGATCGCGGCGGCGCTCTGGCTGGCGATCCGGGTCTACCGGGCCGGCGTCCTCCTCTACGGGCAGCGGCCGACGCTGCGGGCGGTGGTCGAGGCAGCCCGGGCGCGCCGATAGCGCAGGTGTCCGCCGCGACCGCCGTCGCGCGGCCCGGGGTCGTCGTCGCGCGGCCCGACCTGCCGCGATCGCCGTCGTCGCCGCGCGGCCCGGGGTCGTCGTCGCTCGATCTCCACCGGACCTCCATCGGAGTCAGGCCTCCCAGCGCGACGTGCGGTCGGTGATGGCTGGAATGGTCGAGCCGCGGAGAGACGGCCGGCGGCCGCTCAGGGCCGGCCGCCGCTTGGCGTTGGACGCGTTCGCGAAGTCGACCCCCGGCGACGGGCTCCATCCGCCCTCCTCGCGTCCGGCACAATTCCGAAATACGCGCCCAGTTCGTGCTACGGACGATCCCGGGCAGCAGCGGTCGCGTCCGGAGGGCTGGGCTGTCCGCCTCGTGCTCAGGATCGGCGCGGCCGGACCCGTGAGCCGCCCGGGACGCAGGCAACGACTCGATTCGTGCCGTAGCACGAACCCTGCGCGTATGTCGGAGAAACCCGGGGGCGCCAAGGTCTCCGGCCGTCGCCACGACCCGGCCGTCGCCGAGGCCCGACCTGCCGCGACCGCCGTCGCGCGCTACCGGTGCTGGTGTGGCTGCTTCACCACGAGGACCGAGCACCGGGCGTGGAGCAGGACGCTGTGCGCCACGCTTCCCATCACGATCCGGCTGAGCCCGGTGTGGCCGCGCGAGCCGATCACGATCAGGTCGCCGGCGATGTCGTGGACAGCCTGGACCAGCTGGTCGGCGGGATCGCCCTCGCGCAGCTCTCCATCGGCGGTGCGGCCCGCGGCCTGGAGCGTGGCGACCGTCGCCGAAACCACCTGGCCGTACGTCTGGCGCGAATTCGTGATCATGTCCGTGTAGAGGTCCATCGCCGCCGGGAACATCGTGGGGGCGATCCCGGTGCGCCACGGCGCGGCCACGTCCACCACGCCGACCACCCGGACGGGGATCCCGGCGAACGCCGACCAGCCCAGCACGAGGTCGCGCGCGGCCATCCCGGCCGGCGAGCCGTCCTCGCCAAGGAGGATCGATCGCACGTGATCCCCACGCGCGACCAGGACCGGCGCCTCGGCGTGATCGACCACCGCAGAGGAGACGGATCCCAGCAGCGCGGATTCCACGGGTCCGTGACCGCGGCTCCCGACCACCGTGAGGTCCGGCTTCCAGAGCTTCGCGTCCGCAGGGATCGCAAAGGCGGGAGCGCCGCGAAGCAGGTCGGATTCCACGGTCAGGGCGGCGGCTTCGAGCGGCGTGCGGGCGGCGTCGATCACCGACGTCAGCTCGCGGAGGGCATGGGCCTCGTACTCGTCGGCGCCCGCCGGGATCGCCGGGATCCACGGACCGCCCCAGAGTGCCGGGGCGACGTCGAGCGCCGCCACGACGCGGACCTCGGAGCCCGCCGGCCACGGGAGGCTCGCGACGAGATCGCGGGCACGGGTGGCGGACGGGGAGCCGTCCACGGCGAGGAGGATGCGCATGGGATCGCCTCCGATGCTACGTGCGGGCATCATCCTCCCGCGCGGCGTGCCGCTGCACGGCGGAAAGCCCGATATCGCCCCGAAGGTGGGCCGGCTCGCTACTATCGTCTCGAGCCGAACGCACGCCGCCGGCAGCCCATCCAAATCCGAGGCACTGCATGTCGCGTCCGCCGCAACCCGAGGACCTCTACCGGTTCCGGATCCCGACCGATCCGCACCTCTCGCCGGACGGCGAGCTCGTCGCGTTCACCAGCCAGACGGCCGCGCCCGGCAGGGACGCCTACCGCCACGCGCTCTGGTTGGCGCCGGCAGATGGGAGCGCGCCACCGCGCCAGGTGACGCTCGGGGTCCGCCACGACACGCACCCCCGGTTCTCGCCGGACGGGCGCACCCTCGCGTTCCTGTCCGACCGCCGGCCGGTCACCGAGGAGGAGCCCGATGCGCCGAAGGACCGCGAGGACGGCACCCAGGTCCACCTGCTCCCGCTCGACGGCGGCGAGGCACGCCGGCTGACGGACCTTCCCCGGGGAGTCGACGGATTCGCCTGGTCGCCCGACGGCCGCTCGCTCGTCGTTCGGAGCGCCTCGCATGCGCCCACGCGCGAAGCGGACACCCGGGCCCGCGGCAAGGTCGCGCCACCGAAACCGGGTGAGCCGCCGACCTCCGACTACCGCTACCTCGATCGACTCCAGAACATGCTCAATGGGCCGGGCTTCATCTACGACCGCGTGAGCAACCTCTGGATCGTGGACGTCGCTACCGGCGCCGCCCGGCGGCTCACGACGGGCCGCACGAGCCACGATGACCCGGTCTTCTCGCCGGACGGCATGCGCGTCGCGTACGTCGCCCAGGGGGGTCGCGACCCGGACCTTGACTGGCAGTTCGACGTCCGCGTCGTGGAGGTCGCGAGCGGTCGCGACATCCGGATCACGGACGGCGCCGGCTCGGCGTTCGGAACCCCCGCCTGGCTGGCGGACGGGCGGACCGTGGCCCTGCTGGGTCACCGCTACCCGCGCGCCGGAGGGAGCCGCAACGACATCTGGTTGTTCGCGTCGGACGGCAGCGAGGCCGGGAAGGGCGGCGGGCGCAACCTCTCCGGTCGCCACGACCTGATGCCCGGATCGGGTATGGGCAGCGACATCACGCCCGGCGAGCCGGCCCGCCTGTGGGCGACGCCGGACGGCCGGCATCTCCTGTTCACGGCGCCGATCCGCGGCAGCTACGAGCTCTGGCGGATTGCCCTCGACGACGGCGAGGTGGAGCGGCTGACCGACGGACGCCACTACCTCTCCGGCTGGGATGCCGTTCGGCGGCCGGACGCGAGCGTTCGCGTGGCGGTCATCAGGTCGGACCCGACCGCGCTCGGCGACGTCCACGTGGTCGACCTGGGTGCAGACGGCCACGCCGGCGAGGCCGATGGCGCCGAGCTGCGCCGCATCACCCACTGCAACGACGACGCACTCGAGGAGATCGAGCTGCGCGGGGCGACCGAGCGCTGGGTGACCGTTGACGGCATCGAGATCCAGGGGTGGCTCATCCTCTGCGCGGCCGCCGAGGCCGGCGAGCCGGCGCCGCTCGTCCTCCAGATCCACGGGGGGCCGCACACGCTCTACGGCTGGGCGCCGTGCTGGGAGTTCCAGGTGCTCGCCGGATCCGGCGTGAGCGTCCTCGCGACGAATCCGCGCGGCTCGGAGGGCTACGGCCAGGACTTCAACGCCGCGAACGTTCCGGACTGGGCGGTGGGCCCGACGCGCGACGTGCTGGCCCATGTCGACGCCACCGTGGGGGCCGGCATCGCCGACCCCAAGCGGCTCGGCGTCGCGGGCGGCTCGTACGGTGGGTACCTGACGAACTGGATCGTCGGGGCGGACCAACGCTTCGCCGCGGCGATGACCTGTCGGAGCGTGACAGACCTCGCGACCCTCATGCTCACCGGCGACCTGGCGGGCGGACTCTTCGGAACGATGGAGTTCGGCGCGCAACCCTGGGAGGACCCGGAGCTGTACCGGCGGCTCTCGCCGCTCACGTACGCCGACAAGATCCGGACGCCGTTGCTCATCCAGCACGCGGAGAACGATCTGCGCTGCCCGATCGGCCAGGCTGAAGCGCTCTTCGCCGTCCTCCGGACGCTCAAGCGGCCGGTCCGTTTCATGCGCGTCCCGAACGAGTCGCACGAGCTGACCCGCTCTGGCGCGCCGTTCCGGCGGGCGGAGAACCTGGTCCAGGCGCGCGCCTGGTTCGGGCACTACCTCGTGGCCGGCAGGAAGGGTCTGCCGCCGCTGCCGAAGAACCGGGCAGGCAAGTAGGGGACTCGCGGCGCCCGCCGAGGCACGCCGGATTTGCCTCACGCGGGCACGTTTGCCTCAGGCGGGCACGGACGACTTCGGCCAGAGGCGGGCGACCGCGCCCGCCGCCACCGCGAGCGCCGCGAGGGTGGCCAGCCATCCGCCGCCGACGATCAGCTCGAGCGTGGCCCGCGCGCTCGATGTGACGACGGCCTCGCGCATGCGCGGAGCGCTCCTCGGCCGGTGCGATAATCCCGGCATGGACACTGCGGGCCGATCCACGAGGCGATGAGCGTGGCTGCGGGTCCCCACCCACGACTCCCGCGCGGGGCCGTCGAGCGCCGCCTCTTCGTGGACGCGCCACCGGACGTCGTGTGGGCCGCGCTCCACGACCCGAGCTGCCCGACCTGGCGCGACGTCCGGCTACATCTCGACCCGGCCGGCCCGGACTGGCCCGCCGCGGGCGCTCGGCGGCATGCCCGCTTCCGCATGGGGCCGATCGTGGTCGGGATCACGCTGGAGAGCCTCGAGGCCCGGCCAGCCCGACGGTTCCGGGTTGGCATCGACGGCCGGGGGATCTGTGGCGAGCGGCGCTGGGAGCTGACGCCCGCCGCCGGCGGGACGCGGGTGGCCGGCTCGGTCCGCCTCGAGGGCTGCTCGCGGGTGGGTCGCGTCTTCCTGCGCCTGGATCGGGCCGGGATCGGCCCGCGCCTGGAGGCCGAGCTGGCCGCGCTGAAGGAGAGGGCGGAAGCGGCCGCGGGCCGACCCACCTCACCGACCTTGCAGCGCCGGGACGCAGAGCCGCACGGGGCGTAGTGTTCGGTAGGGACCGCAGTCGAGGGTTTTCGCGATGAACGTGATCGAGACCGAGCGCCTCACCAAGAGCTACGGGAGCCACCGCGGGATCATCGAGGTGGACCTGGCCGTCAGCCAGGGTGAGGTCTTCGGCTTCCTCGGGCCGAATGGCGCCGGCAAGACGACGACGATCCGGACGCTCCTCGACCTGATCCGCCCCACCTCCGGCGCTGCCCGCGTCTTCGGCATCGAGTCCTCGGCCGATCCGGTGGCGATCCACCGGCGGATCGGCTACCTGCCCGGCGAGTTCGCCCTGTACGACCGGCTGACGGGCGCCCAGACGCTCGAGTACTTTGCCAACCTGCGGGGCGGCGTCGACCGGGCCTACCAGGCGTCGCTCGTCGAGCGCCTCGACCTCGACCCCTCCCGCCGGTTCCGCGAGTACTCCAAGGGCAACAAGCAGAAGGTCGGCCTCGTCATCGCCATGCAGCACCGGCCGGAGCTGCTGATGCTCGACGAGCCCACGGCCGGCCTGGACCCGCTCGTCCAGCAGAGCTTCTTCGCGGCCCTCCGCGAGCTGATCGCCGAGGGCCGGACGGCCTTCCTCTCGAGCCACATCCTGAGCGAGGTCGAGAAGTCCGCCGATCGGGTCGCGATCATCCGCGAGGGTCGCCTGGTCAAGGTCGACACGGTCGACGCCCTGCGCGACCTCGCCCACCACCAGGTGGAGCTGCGCTTCAGCGGGCCGGTCCCCGCCGCGGAGTTCGAGGCGCTGCCGGGAGTCAGCGAGGTACAGGTCGACGATCACGTCCTGCGGATGCGGGTGAGCGGCCCGATCACGCCCGTCGTCCAGGCCGCCGCCCGCTACGAGCTGCTCGACTTCGTCAGCCGCGAGCCGAGCCTGGAGGAGACGTTCCTCGCCCAGTACGGCCGCGAGGCCGTCGAGGTGAAGAGCCGTGTCAGCTGAGGTCGGCGCGCCGCCCGTGGCTGCGGCGCTCCCCGCGATCCCGTTCCGCCACCGTATCTATGGCTTCGGCAGCATCTACGGCAAGACGATCCGGGACTCGCGTCTCGCCTTCATCATCGCCGCGGGCCTCCTCGGCGGAATGGCGCTCGTCATGGGCCTCGCCGTTTCGAGCGTGTTCCCCACGCCGGCTGCGCGTCTCGAGGTGGACAAGCTCATCGGGAGCATCCCCGCCTCGATGGTCAACCTGTTCGGGAAGCCCGTGAGCCTCGGCACGCTCGGCGGCTACATGACGTTCAAGTACGGGGCGATCTTCGCCCTCGGCACCGCGTTGTGGTCGATCCTCGCGCTCTCCTCGACTCTCGCCGGCGAGGCCCGCCGCGGCAGCCTGGACTTTGTCGCCGCGGCTCCGTTTGGCAAGCGCCGGATCGCGCTCGAGAAGCTCGCCGCCCATCTGACCATGCTGGGCCTCGCGATGGCGATCCTCGCCGTCATGACGACTGGCAGCTCGACGCTGTTCGGCGACGCGGCCCTCGGCGACCAGATCCCGCTCCTATCCTCCGTCGGCTTCGCTCTCTGGTGCGGCTTCCTCGCCGTGTTCTTCGGCGGTCTCGCGTTCGCCCTGGCGCCCCTCCTCGGTCGCGCCGGCTCGGCGGGCGTCGCCAGCCTCGTCATGCTCGTCCTGTGGGTCGCCAACGGTCTGGACGTCGGTGGCATCGTGGTCCTGAGCCCGTTCCGCTGGACGGCCGACCACATCGCCCTGGTCGGCCGGTACGACTGGCTGCCACTCGGGCTCGTGGGGATCGTTGCTGTCATCCTCCTCGCGATCGGGGTCGAGCTCTTCGTGCGTCGTGACCTCGGGGTCACCGCCGGCCTCTCGCTGCCCGGCCTCCCAGCCGCGGTCCTTGGTGTCCGCGGGCCGATCAGCCGGGCGTTCGGCGAGCAGGTGCCACGCGCGCTCTCGTGGGGGATCGGGCTCGGACTCATGGGCGCGCTCATCGCGTCGCTGGTTGGGCCGATGGCGAGCCAGCTGGGGAAGGACCCCAATCTCTCGCAAACCTTCGCCGCGATCTTCCCCGGCTTCGACCTCGCGTCGACCGGCGGCTGGCTCCAGCTGTACGCAGAGCTGCTGTTCATCGCGGCCGGGTTCGCCGCGGCGACGTTCGTCTCGAAGTGGGCGTCGGACGAGACCGAGGGCCGCCTCGAGATGGTCCTCACGACACCGACGGCGCGCGCCAGGTGGGTGATCGCGGGCGGGGTCGCCGCGCTCCTGGCGATCGTGGTGATGACCGTCCTCTTCGCCGCCGGCATCGGGCTCGGCGCGGGGTCAGGGGGCGTGGCCGCTGGCGATCCGATGGTCGGTTCGGCCGCGCTCGGCCTCTATGCCGCCGCGATCGCCGGAGTGGGCATCGCCGTCGGCGGGCTGTGGCGGACGTCGCTGGCGGCCGAGATCGCAGCGCTCCTGGTGGTGGCGACGTACCTGATCGACCTGATCGCGCCGCCGCTCAAGCTGCCCGACTGGGTCCACCAGCTTGCCCTGACCGCCCACATTGGCCAGCCGATGGTCGGCGCCTGGGATCCGGTCGGGATCATCGCCTGCCTCGGCATCGCGGCCGGCGGCGTGCTTCTCGGCGCGTGGGGGATGGCGCGCCGCGACGTGGATTGATGGACGCGGCGGCGGCGTCGTCGTCGCCCGCGCATGGGCGAGCGCTCCACGATCACGGGTGCGGACGGCGTTACGCGCTGCGCCTGGGGCGTGGAGGGAGGCTGATGACCCGCGCCGACGGTCGAGTCAACCCCGTCGGTTGAGCACCCAGATGCCGCCCACGATGAGCACGGCGCCCGCGAGGAACGTGGCGTCGACCGTCTCGCCCAGCACCGCGACGCCCAGGACGACCGCCACGACCGGCAGCAGGTATGCGACGAGCGAGGCGCGCGTCGGGCCCCACCCGGTGAGCAGCCGGAAGAAGACCACGTAGGCGAACCCGGTGCCGACGGCGCCCAGCCAGCCGACGGCGAACACGGCCTCCGGCACCGTCGGGAACGTGATCCCGCCATCGACCAGGAACGCGAGCGCGACCACCATCGCGAGCGCCCAGCCCACCTGGCCCGTGGCAAGGACCAGCGGTCGAGCCTCTCGCAGGGCACGCCGCGCGTACGTGTTGCCGGCCGCGTAGGCAAGCGAGGCGAGGACGACCGCCAGCTCGCCGAGCAGGCGCTGGGCCCCGGCCGCGGTCCCGACGTCAGCCAGGTTGCGCGCCGAGAGGACGAGGATCCCGAGGAACCCGACCGCGATCCCCGCCACCCGGCCGCGGGTGATGTGCTCGTCGTGGACGAAGCTCGCGGCCAGGACCAGGGTGAAGAACGGCGCGGCCGACTGGAGAATCCCCGCCAGCCCCGACGAGATGTGCTGCTCCGCCCAGCCGATCAGCCAGAACGGGATCGCGATGTTGACGGCGCCGAGGATGGCCAGGTGCCCCAGCGTCCGGCGATCGCGCGGCAGCGGCGTGCGGGTGACGACGACGGCGACCACGAGGATCGCAAGGCCGACCAGCAGCCGCAGGCTGACGAGGCTGAGCGGCGGTAGGGTCTCGACCCCGATCTTGATGAAGAGGTAGCTGGAACCCCACATGAGCGCGAGCAGGCCGAGGAGCACCGAGTACGAGCCGCCGGCGCGGGCCCGCTGGGAGCCTTCACTCATCGCCATCGGGTCAGGATCGCCCAGCGCTCCCCGAAGCGACGTCCCAGGCCCTCGGTCCGCACGGCGAGGTCGGGAGACGACGGGGCGCTCGGGTTCACTGGCGGAGTCTGCCACGCTCGTTCCGCGGATGCGGGCCGCGTGGCCGGCGCGGCGGGAAGGTCCGCGGCTTCCGTCGCGTCCGGCACGGGCGCCGGGGGCCGTCGCCGGGGGCCGTCGCCGGCGGCCGTCGCCGGCGGCGCCTCCATTCCTCGTACCATTGCGGGCGCATGCGAGCCATTCGTGCCGTCTTCCTCGCCAACGGGGTGTCTCTCGGCGTCTTCTTCCCCTTCACCGCCGTCATCCTGGCCGTCCGCGGCTTCTCGGCCGCTGAGATCGGGGTGATCTCGGCCATCTCGGCAGCCGCGTTCACGCTCGCGGTCCCAGCCTGGGGCCACCTCGCGGACGTTGTGCTTGGCCGCCGCAACGCGCTGGCGATCGCCGCGCTGACCGGGGCCGCCGCGGTGCTCCTGGCGGGGGCGCCGATCCCCGCCCTGGCCGTCGCCGCCTGCTTCGTGGCGTTCAGCCTGTTCGAGTCCGGGTGGGGGCCGCTGGGCGACGCGCTCGCGGTCAACGCGGTCGACGACCACGCTCGCGACTACGCGCGGGTCCGGCTCCTCTCCTCGGTGGGCTTCGCAACCTCCTCGGCAGCCGTTGGCCTCCTCTACAACGGGACCGGGTATGGGCCGGCCTTCGCCCTGTGCGCTGCCTTCGCGGTCGGGCTTGCGGTCGCGGCGCGGCTCACCCCGGATGTTCCGCGTGCGAACCTCGCCGCGGAGGCGTCCGGGAAGTCGCACGGGGGCTCGATGGCAGTCGCGCTCCGGGTGCAGCCTCGCCTGCGCGGCGTGTTGGCCGCCCTGCTGCTCATCCACATCGCCATCATCGCCGGGTTCACGTTCCTGCCCCTGCGCATCGTGGCGCTTGGCGGCAGCCCCTCGGACGTCGCGCTCAGCGCGTCGTTGGCCGCGTTCGCGGAGATCCCGGCGATGCTCCTGACGGGCGCCGTGGCGGCGCGGGTCGGGCTGCGGGGGCTGATGGCCGGCAGCGCGCTGCTGTACGCGGCCTGCTTCGTTGCGTGGATGGTGCTCGACTCGCCGGTCCTTATCGTCGCGACTCGCTTTGTCAGCGGGTTCGCCTTCGCCGGTCTCTGGGTCGGGGCCGTCCTCACGATGGCGGTCCTCCTGCCGCCGCGGCTCCAGGCCACCGGCCAGGGCCTCTACCAGGTCACCGGTTTCGGGGTGGCAGCGTTCGTGGCGAACCTCGTGGGTGGGCAGGTGTACGCGGGCCTGGGATCCGCGGCCCTCTTCGCCGGGGCGGCAGCGCTCGCTGTGGCGGCAGCAATCGTGGCCCTGGCCGTCTTCCCGCACGCGGGTGTTCCGCGCGTCCTCGAGGATGATCCCGTGGCATCGCTACCATTCACGGCACCGACGCTGGGGTAAGGGAGGCGGGCATGCGGCTCTGGGGTGGTCGATTCACCGGCGAGACGGACACGCGGGCCGCCGACTTCACGCGTTCCATCGACGTCGATCGCGCGCTCGCGCTCGACGATCTCGCAGGCTCCGTTGCCCACGTGCGCGGGCTCGATCGCGCCGGCCTGCTCGACGAGGCGGAGGCCGCGGCGCTGATCACGGGTCTCGGCGCGCTCCGGGCCGAGGTGGAAGCCGGAACGCTGGCCTGGGATCCGGGCCTCGAGGACGTCCACATGAACCTGGAGGCTGCGCTCGTCGCGCGGATCGGGCCGCTGGCCGGGAAGCTCCACACGGGGCGCTCACGGAACGACCAGGTGGCCACGGACCTGCGGCTCTGGGCGCGCCGGACGATCGACGGCCTCGACGCCGCGGTCCTGGGCATGGAGCGCGCGTTGGTGGGACTCGGGGAGCGAGAGGGCGACGCGATCCTGCCGGGGATGACGCACATCCAGCCGGCCCAGCCGGTCCTCTTCGCCCATCACCTGCTGGC
>Ga0208587_1001513_pt1 | contig 12306 bp, 9 predicted proteins | sample NGESurdeep092012_7_FD_184472 | JGI IMG/M metagenome (GOLD analysis project Ga0208587, IMG submission 184472) | Arctic peat soil microbial communities from Barrow, Alaska - NGEE Surface sample 210 deep-092012 (SPAdes) | ecosystem: Environmental > Terrestrial > Soil > Wetlands > Peat ...
GGGGCAATAAAACTGGAGTGAGTGCGGAGTTCTGCCCGCCAAAAGAGCAACTGGCTTTTTCCATTGTCGATTCTGGTGAAAGAGATTTACCTGAGATTTGGAGTGAACCACATCAGGCTGTCCTCAAAGCTCTTTGCACTTACAAAACTGTAGAGCAGGTCTATGCAAATCTACCCGATCTAGTAGTTTTATAATTAACGCTAGACTCTAAAATATGTCCGCGAAAATTACGATACAAAGAGCAACCATAAACGATGCACGTGAAGTTGCTGTGATGGTTGGCGAGTTGCTGGCTGAAATCATGAATGCTATTGGTGTTCAGGCGTTCAATTTTGACCTTGACGAAACGACAGCCCGACTCGAAGACTTCCTTAGCCATGATAAATACTTCGTGTTTGTTGCTCGTAGCGGGAATCTGAGTCCCGCTGGGTTTATTGCACTCTATGAAAGTTATGCTCTTTACGCCGAGGGTGCTTTCGGCACCATACCCGAGCTTTACGTTCGCTCGGCGTACCGCAAAAATAAATTGGGGCTTCATCTTGTGTCTCAAGCAAAGTCTTTCGGCGCGTCGCGTGGTTGGACGCGCTTGGAAGTCACGACTCCACCGCTTCCCCAGTTCGACAGAACCTTGGCATTTTATGAGCGTGAGGGTTTTGCAATAAGCGGCGGCCGAAAACTGAAGATTGACCTGTGAGCACGGTAGGATGGGTTGACCGTAGCGATACCCATCGCTTCCATTCATGCTACGCAATTGTTGGGTATCGCTGTGCTCCACCCAAACTACATCCTCCATTGAATTATCTGTCTGCGTAGGTAACACTCTCCTACACGGGCCGCCGTCCCTCCCTTTCGTGGTATGGATGCCGGGGCCGCGCGTGGTATGATGCGCGCCTTGTCCGGTGCGTTCTGAAGCCGCCTGTTGCAACGATATCAGCGATGGATGCAAAACATGAAAAGCAGTGAAATCCGCCAGAAATTCCTAGATTACTTCGCCTCCAAGGGGCACACGGTTGTGCCGTCCAGTTCGCTGGTTCCGCATGAAGATCCGACGTTGTTATTCACCAACGCGGGGATGAACCAGTTCAAGGATGTATTCCTCGGTTTCGACAAGCGTCCGTACACGCGCGCAACTTCGTCGCAGAAATGCGTGCGTGCCGGGGGCAAGCACAACGACTTGGAGAATGTCGGCTACACCGCACGGCATCACACCTTCTTCGAGATGCTGGGAAACTTCAGCTTCGGCGATTATTTCAAGCGCGATGCGATCAATTACGCATGGGAGTTGCTGACGGTGGTGTTCAAGCTGCCCAAGGACAAGCTCACCGTCACAGTGTATGCCGAGGACGACGAGGCCTACGACATCTGGACCAAAGAGATCGGCATGTCCCCCGAGCGGGTGATCCGCATCGGCGACAACAAAGGGGCGCGCTATGCGTCCGACAATTTCTGGATGATGGGCGACACCGGGCCATGCGGTCCCTGCACGGAGATTTTCTACGACCACGGCGAGCATATCCCCGGCGGCCCGCCCGGCAGTCCCGGTGAAGACGGCGACCGCTTTATCGAGATATGGAACAACGTGTTCATGCAGTTCAACCGCGACGAGCACGGCGTGATGCATCCGTTGCCCAAGCCTTCGGTGGATACCGGCATGGGGCTGGAGCGCATCTCGGCGGTGTTGCAGCATGTGCACTCCAACTACGAGATCGACCTGTTCCAGGCGCTGATCAAGGCGGCGGCACGCGAGACTAATTGTAGTGACATCAATTCGCCTTCGTTGAAAGTCTTGGCCGATCACATCCGCGCCTGTTCCTTCCTGATCGCCGACGGCGTGATCCCCGGCAACGAAGGGCGCGGCTATGTACTGCGCCGCATCATCCGCCGCGCGATCCGTCACGGCTACAAGCTGGGCGCGCGCGACGCGTTCTTCTACAAGATGGTGCCGGATCTGGTTGAGCAGATGGGTGTCGCATTTCCTGAATTGGTATCTGCACAGGTGCGCGTGAAGGGAATTCTCAAGCTGGAAGAAGAACGTTTCTTCACTACCATTGAACATGGCATGGCGATACTCGAAGCTGACCTTGCCGAGATGGCGAAGCAGAACAACAAGGTATTTTACGGCGAGACCGCTTTCAAGCTGCACGACACTTTCGGCTTCCCGCTCGACCTGACGCAGGACGTGTGCCGCGAGCACGGCGTGACGGTTGATGTTGCAGGTTTTGATGCGGCGATGAAGCAACAGAAAGAGCAGGCGCGCGCGGCGGGCAAGTTCAAGATGGCGGCGAATCTCGAATACGCCGGCCCGGCCACGGCATTCCACGGCTATGAGAAGCTTGAAAGCAAAGCCAACGTGCTGGCTTTGTACAAGGATGGCGTGTCGGTCAACGAACTCAATGAGGGCGAACCGGGCGTTGTGGTGTTGGACGACACGCCGTTCTACGCCGAGTCTGGAGGACAGGTTGGTGACCGCGGCGAGTTGCGCAGTGTGCATGGCATTTTCGCGGTGGAAGACACGCAAAAAATACAAGCCAGCGTGTTCGGCCATCACGGCGTGGTAAAGACCGGCAAACTGACAGTGGGCAACAGCGTCTCGGCGCGTGTGGACGTGCGGGCGCGGGCGCGCACCGAGCGCAACCACTCGGTTACCCACCTGATGCACAAGGCGTTGCGCGAGGTGCTGGGCGGCCATGTACAGCAGAAGGGTTCGCAGGTCGACCCGGACAAAACGCGCTTCGACTTTGTGCACACACAGCCGATGACCGATGCGGAGATACGCAAAGTGGAAGGCATCGTCAACGCTGAAATCCTCGCCAATGCCGCGACTAATGCGCGTGTGATGGGCATCGAGGATGCGCAGAAGACCGGCGCGATGATGCTGTTTGGCGAGAAGTACGGTGACGAGGTTCGCGTGCTGGACATAGGATCGTCGCGCGAGCTGTGCGGCGGCACCCACGTCAAGCGCACCGGCGACATCGGGCTGTTCAAGATACTTGCCGAGAGCGGCGTGGCGGCGGGCATACGCCGCGTCGAAGCGGTGACCGGCGAGGGTGCGCTGGCTTATGTGCAGCAGCAGGAAGCGCAGTTACAGCAAGTGGCGGATGCAGTGAAGGCGCAGCCGCAGGAAGCCGCTGCACGGATCACGCAGATCCTCGATAACGTCAAGGCCATGGAAAAAGAACTGGCGCGTTTGAAATCGAAACTCGCCAGCGCGCAAGGCGATGACCTCATCAGCCAGGCGGAGGATTGCAACGGAATCAAGGTGCTGGCCGCGCTGCTGGAAGGCGCGGATGCCGCGGTGTTGCGCGAGACGCTCGACAAGCTCAAGGATAAACTCAAGTCCGCAGCGATCGTGCTGGCTACGGTGAGCGACGGCAAGGTCAGCCTGATCGCAGGCGTGACGGCGGATGTCACGGCGAAAGTGAAGGCGGGCGAGCTGGTGAACTTCGTCGCCCAGCAAGTCGGCGGCAAGGGCGGCGGCAGGCCGGATATGGCGATGGCGGGCGGCACGCAGCCGGAGCATCTGGCCGCGGCGCTGGCCTCTGTTCCTGCCTGGGTGAAAGCAAAGTTGTAGCCAGGGGGAGCTTGGCCTCGTTTGCTGTAATGTAGGAATGCCCGAGCGTAGGTTGTGTTACGTGATGAAACTGCTAACCCAACCTACAAAAGCTGTGTGAATTTGGGACGCAGGGGCGTATGGCAATACGCCCTTGGTGGCGTATCGAAAAAGCGAAGTAGGGTGGATAAGCGCAGCGCATCCACCACTCACCATATTGAAATCCTGTGGATGCGCTGCGTTTATCCACCCTACATTCTTGGTTCAGAACGGCAGTTTCAGATGCGGTGCGGCCTGCTGGAATATTCTGCGGAAGTCGTTCTGGATGCGTTTCAAGCCGCTTTCGCTGTCTGCCTCGAAACGCAACACGATCACCGGCGTGGTGTTGCTGGGACGCGCCAAACCAAAACCATCGGCGTATTCCACACGCAGACCGTCCAGTGTGATGATCTCTTTGGGATCAGTGAAATGAGCGGTTTTCTTCAGTTGTGCCAGCAGCGCGTGGTTCTCGCCTTCCGCGGTATGTATGTGCAGTTCCGGTGTACAGACTGCATCCGGTAATGCGTTCAGCGTGGCACTCGGATTTTGCACCTTGCTCAAAATTTCCAGCAGCCTCGCGCCGGTATACAACCCGTCGTCGAAACCGTACCAGCGCTCCTTGAAAAACACATGACCGCTCATTTCTCCGGCCAACTGCGCGCCGGTTTCTTTCATCTTGGCCTTGACCAGCGAATGCCCGGTTTTCCATAGCGTCGGTTTGCCGCCGTGCTTGCGTATCCAGTCAAAAAGGTTGCGCGTGGATTTCACATCGAAAATGATTTCTGCGCCGGGACTGCGGCTCAAAACATCTGCGGCGTACAGCATCAACTGGCGATCGGGAAAGATGATCTTGCCATCCTTGGTGACCACGCCGAGGCGGTCGCCGTCGCCGTCGAAAGCCAGGCCCAGTTCGCTGTCGTTGTCGCGCAACGCGGCGATCAGGTCCTCAAGATTGCGCGGGTCGGAGGGATCGGGATGATGGTTGGGAAAATGCCCGTCCACTTCGCAAAACATTTCCTGCACGGTGCAACCGAGTTGGCGATACAGATTGGCGACATAAGCACCTGCCACGCCATTGCCGCAATCCACAGTGACGCGCATCGGACGTGCCAGTTTGATGTCGGAGACGATGCGTGCGATGTACTCCGCGCTGATGTCGCGCTGTTCGTAGCTGCCGTTGCCGTGCGTGAGATCATTTCTTTCGATGCGTGAGCGCAATTGCTGGATGGTTTCACCCGACAGTGTTTCGCCCGCCAGAACCATCTTCAGGCCGTTGTAATCGGGCGGATTGTGGCTGCCGGTCAGCATCACCGCGCAATTGGTTTGCAACTGGTAAGCGGCAAAATACACCATGGGTGTGGGTACGCAGCCCACGTCGATCACGTTGATGCCACTTTTCCGGATACCGCGCGCCAGAGCGGCGATCAGCTCGGGGCCTGACAGCCTGCCGTCGCGTCCGATGGCGATGGTGTGTTGACCGCGTGCCGCGGCTTCCGAACCGATGGCATGCCCGATGGCTTCGACTATTTCAGGCGTCAGCGTCTTGCCGACGATCCCGCGTATGTCGTAAGCCTTGAAGATTTCCTTGGGTAGATTGTTCAACATGGGGAGAGTTTATTCAATATGGATGTGTGTCTGGTTTGCCGTAATATCCCGCGTCTGAAAATCACATTTGCTCGATTTTTTGCCAGACGCGTTCCGGGGTGAGTTTCATCATGCAGTTGAAATGCCCCAGCGGACACTCGCGCTTGAAGCAAGGGCTGCACTTCAAATCAAGTCTGATGACCTCGGCGTGGGGCGAGAGCGGTGGCGTGAACTGCGGGCTGCTGGAACCGAACAGTGCCAGCATCGGGCGATCCAGCGCGGCAGCCAGGTGCATCAAACCGGAATCATTGCTGATGACCAGTTGCGCGCAAGACAGCAGAGCGATGGCATCCCCCAGATCGGTCGAGCCGCACAGGTTGTGGCAGGCATCATTACCCAGCGCGACGATCTTATCGGCGATGGCCTTGTCTTTGGGCGATCCGATCAGCAACACGGTAAAGCCTTCTTTACGCAGGCGCTGCGCCAGTTCGGCGAAATAGGGGATCGGCCAACGCTTGGCCGGGCCGTACTCTGCGCCCGGGCAAAACACCGCGACGGGACCATTCAGAGTCAATCCCAGCTTGTGCAGTGTGGCACTGCGCTGTGCATCGGTGATGATCAATTTTGGATTAGGCAAAGGACGCGGAATATCATCACCGGCCTGTTCGGCGAGTTGCGCAAAACGCTCCACCATCAACGGCAGCCTGGCTTTGTTCAACCTGCGCGCATCGTTGAGCAGGCCAAATCGGGCCTCACCAATAAAGCCGGTGCGCAACGGGATGTGCGCGAAAAAAGGCACGAGTGCCGACTTCAGCGAGTTGGGTAAAACGATTGCCTGATCGTATCGTGCATCGCGCAACTGCTTGCCGAGCTGGTAGCGTTTTTTCAGTTCCAATGCGCCATGCGGAAACGGATTGATGACGACCTCGTGCACTTCCGGAATGGCTCGCAACAGTTCGACTGTCCACGGCGGAGCAAGTATGTCGATCTGGCTATCGGGGTGACGCTGTTTGAGGCCCATCAGCATTGGCTGCATCAGCATGGTGTCGCCCACCCAGCTTGGGCCGATGACTAATATCTTTTTCATTTCGTCGGATGACCTGTGTTTGGAGGATTGCACAAAACCGTAACGAGCGTTTCGAGAGCAAGGAGCACGGAGCACAGCATCTGAGACACACCCAATGGGTAGGCGAAGGTGCGAGCACCGCGCGACGCAGCTATCAAATCGCGCAGCAGGTTTTTAATGATGCGCCTTGGGTAGTTCACCCTTGAAGCGATAAAGTGTGCCGCAATACGGGCAGCGTGCTTCGCCACCGTCATTGAGCGGAATCATCACTTTCGGGTGAGCATTCCACAAATTCATATTCGGCATCGGGCAAGTCAATGGCAGATCATCTGCGGTGACTTCGATGTAGCGTTGGGTGATGTCTTGTTTGCTCAATATACTTCCCCTTGTGTTCCTATTCGAATTTTCGGTGCAACCGGGTTGTAGCTAAATGTAGCTCAGCCAGCCGGTATGCTGCGGATGCTTCCCAGCCACACAGTCAAAGAATGCCTGTTGCAGTTTTGTTGTGACAGGCCCGCGTGTGCCGCTGCCGATGGTGCGATGGTCGAGTTCGCGGATCGGTGTGACTTCCGCTGCGGTACCGGTGAAGAAGGCTTCCTCCGCGCAATAGATCTCATCTCGGGTGATGCGCTTCTCGACGATCGCTATGCCCATTTCATTGGCGAGCGTGATGACGGAATCGCGTGTGATGCCTTCCAGGCAAGAGGTCAGGTCAGGCGTATACAGCCTGCCTTTCTTGACGATGAAAATGTTTTCTCCTGCGCCTTCTGCAACGTAGCCGTCCACATCCAGCAACAACGCTTCGTCATAGTTGTCGTTAGCGGCTTCCTGATGCGCCAGTATCGAGTTGGCGTAAGTCGTCACCGACTTGGCGCGGCACATGTTCACGTTGACATGATGGCGGGTGAAGCTGGAAGTTTTGACACGTATACCATTTTGCATGCCTTCATCGCCGAGATACGCACCCCATGACCATGCGGCAATCGCCACGTGCGTGGATAGCGTCTTGGCGGCGATGCCCATCGCTTCCGAGCCGTAAAAACAGATCGGGCGGATGTAGCAGGAGTCCAGTTTGTTGGCGCGCACCACTTCAAGTTGCGCTGCCATTATGGTCGCCTTGTCGTAGGGCATTTTCATCTGGAAAATGTGCGCGGAATTGAATAGCCGGTCGGTGTGCTCCTGCAAACGAAAAATCGCCGTGCCCTTGGCGGCCTTGTAAGCGCGCACGCCTTCAAACACGCCCATGCCGTAATGCAGGGTGTGCGTCAGCACGTGGGTGGTGGCATCGCGCCAGGGAACGAGCTTGCCGTCATACCAGATAAAGCCGTCGCGGTCGGACATCGACATAATGAGATTCCTTTGGAGGGGGTTCGGTTACAAAGCGTGTATTCTAGCGTTTTCCGGCTGATTTATGAAGAATCACGGTTAAATTATTCCAAGTGACTTGCCTTATTTCTTTATTGTTTAATTCGGGTATGATGCGGTCTATTGTTCATTGGTATCTAAGAGTTTAATTCTTAACGGCACTTGTTGGAAAATCTAAAAATGGCAAAATTCCCTGAAATCGTTGCAGAAACGACATTCGCGCAAGAGGATAAATTGCACAGGGATTTGTTGATCTTTGCATGCGCCTTCATGAATCTGGCAGTGGTGCTGTGGTTGGCGATCTACTGGATAATGGGGCTGCACTTTTCGGCCAATGTCCCGCTGGTCTACCAGCTGATTTCGGTTGCCTCGTTAGTGCACTATCTGAAAACAAAAAAGTTTGAAGTATTTCGTTTTGTGCAGTTGAGTCTATTCCTGTTTGTCCCATTCGTGATGCAATGGACTATCGGCAACGCCGTCACCGCCAGCGGCGTGATGCTCTGGGCGCTGCTGGCACCGGTAGGCGCACTGGTGGTTTCAGGCTGGCGGGAATCCGTTCCCTGGTTCATCGCGTATATCGTCATGACGGTGGTGTCCGGATCCTTTGATTTCTATCTTGGCACTGAGGACAACAGCGGCGTGTCGATGAAGACCATCGGTTTCTTCTTCGCGCTCAATTTTGCCGCGATGTCCTCGATTATGTATTTTTTGATGCGCCACTTTGTCGTAGCGATGGACAAGATCAAAAACCAGCTTGATCAGCAGCATCAGTTGCTGGCCGAAGAGCAAAATAAATCCGAGCGTGTGCTGCTTAATGTCTTGCCGAGCAGTATTGCTCAAAGGCTGAAGAATCATCAGGGATTGATCGCGGATGGTCATGCGGATGTGACGGTGATGTTTGCCGACCTGGTTAATTTTACCCAATTGACTGAGTCACTCTCGCCTGAACAAATGGTAGGTTTGCTGAATATTGTGTTTTCCGGTTTTGATGAGCTTTGTGAAAAATACGGCGTGGAAAAGATCAAGACGATAGGTGATGCCTATATGGTAGTGGGCGGACTGAATCGCAATAATGTCGATTACACCCGGGACATCGCAGATCTGTCTCTGGAAATGCGCGAATTTGTGATCACCAATCCTAACTTGTCCAGATTCAAGCTGGGTATACACACCGGCATCGCTACCGGTCCTGTGGTTGCCGGGGTGATCGGCACCAAAAGGTTCATCTACGATCTGTGGGGCGACACTGTGAATATTGCCAGTCGCTTGACCGATGAGGCAGTGCAGGATGTCATCCAGGTGGACAAGACGACCTATAACAGGATACGGCAAGACTACGCCTTTGAACCGCCCGCCACCATCCATGTCAAGGGTAAAGGTGAGATGGTCATGTATCGCCTCACGGGGCGTGTTAATCGTGTCCCGCATACGGCCAAGGTGCAACCGCCAGCGACCCAGGAGGTTTCAGGCCCCACCGTTTGATCGTCCTCATCAGGTTCAAGCTCCGGCGTTCAGCAGCGGCAAGGTGCAGCATTTAGGGAAGTGCGGCATGTGATACAGGCATGAAGCGGATGTGTGATTGACACCACCGGTACTGAAGCTATGCTATTCCCAGACCTTATCCGTCTTACCACCTCCAGCTTCCTGGCCTATCGGCTACGCAGCTTCCTGACTGGCCTGGGCATCGCCATCGGCATTACGGCGGTGATCCTGCTGACTTCTATCGGCGAAGGTTTGCATCAATTCGTGCTGGCTGAATTCAACCAGTTCGGCACTAACTTGATCGCCATTCAGCCCGGCAAGACGCAGACGCAGGGTGGCAATGTGGGCATCTTCGGCTCGGTCAGGCAGCTATCCATTGACGATGCGCAGGCCTTGCGCCATTTGGCGAATGTCGAATATGTCAATCCAAGTGTGACAGGCAATGCCGAGGTGCGCGCCAATGGCAAGACGCGCCGCACCACGGTGTTCGGGGCGGGGCACGATCTCACCAAGGTCATGGCAAGCAATGTGCAGACCGGCGGTTTCCTGCCGGATGATGATCCGACCCAGGCTCGTGCCCTGGTCGTGCTAGGCTCAAAAGTTCGTCAGGAATTGTTCTCAGGGCAAAATCCGCTCGGCAGTTATTTGCGTATCGGCGGGCAACGCTACCGGGTGGTCGGCGTGATGGAACCAAAGGGGCAGATGCTCGGCTTCGATCTCGACGATACCGTGTTCATTCCCGCCGCACGCGCACTGGAATTATTCAATCGTCCGGGGCTGATGGAAATCCAGTTGAGTTACAAGGCCAATGCCGATCTGCAAGGCGTGGTGCGTGGCATCACCGCGCTGCTCAAGGAGCGGCACGGGCGCGAAGACTTCACGATAACTCCGCAAGAAAAAGCCCTCGAGGTGCTGGGCTCTGTGCTGGATGTGATCACCTTCGCGGTGGGCGCGCTGGGCGGGATTTCCCTGCTGGTGGGCGGGGTCGGCATCCTGACCATCATGACCATGGCCGTCACCGAGCGCACCGCCGAGATCGGCTTGCTGCGCGCTTTGGGTGCGCGAGAACGACAGGTACTGACGCTGTTTCTGGGCGAGGCGATATTGCTCTCAGCGCTGGGTGGCTTGGCAGGGTTGGCTCTTGGGGTCGGCATTGCGCAAGGTTTGCATCTGCTTTTCCCTGCTTTGCCGGTACACACGCCTTGGCTGTTCGCGGTGCTCGCCGAGCTGAGCGCGATCAGTATCGGACTTGCAGCCGGTGTGATGCCCGCAAGGCGCGCGGCAAGACTGGATCCGGTGGAGGCGTTGCATGCGGAATGACGCCCAACCGAATCATACGATTTGAAATGAACAAAACAAATATTCGCTGCGATATCTTCTGCAACGTCATCGACAACTATGGCGATATCGGCGTGTGCTGGCGGCTGGCGCGGCAGTTGGCAAGCGAGCATGGTCTCGCGGTCAGGTTGTGGGTGGATGATTTGGGCAGCCTGGTCAAGTTGTGTCCGGAAGCCGATGCAACGCTGGACAGCCAGCGCTGTCGCGGTGTGGAAGTAGGCCTGTGGAGTAAGAATTTTCCGGGAGTACAGCCCGCCGATTTGGTGATTGAAGCATTTGCGTGCAAGTTACCGGATAGCTACATCGAAGCGATGGCGGTACAAGCGCAGCAGCCAGCCTGGGTCAACCTTGAATATTTGAGTGCCGAGGATTGGGTGGGTGCATGCCATAAACTGCCTTCGCCGCATCCGAGTTTGCCGCTGACCAAATATTTTTTTTTCCCCGGCTTCACTGAAAAAACAGGCGGATTATTGCTGGAAAACGATCTACTGGCACGGCGCGATGCTTTTCAGAGCGATGCCGTCCAGCAGCAGGCGTTCTGGCGATCCATCGGGATGGCAGTCCCTTCAGCAGAGACATTAAAAATCTCGCTGTTCGGCTATGAAAATGCCGCGCTGCCCGGCTTGTTCGATGCATGGTCGGCCAGTGCGCAACCCGTGCTTTGCCTGATACCGGAAGGGCGCATCCTGCCTCAGGCCAGGCAATATTTTGACGCAGACGCCCCGCGTGTGGGTGGAACTTATGCACGCGGCAATTTGCAAATGAGCGTGTTGCCGTTCGTCGAACAGGAGCGCTATGACCCGATGTTGTGGGCATGCGATGTGAATTTTGTGCGCGGCGAGGATTCATATGTGCGCGCGCAATGGGCTGCGCGCCCGTTCGTTTGGCAAATCTATCCTCAGCACGACACGGTGCACTTGAAAAAGCTGCAAGCCTTCCTCATGTTGTACAACAGACAACTCAGCTTGTCCGCAAGCCAGGCGGTAGAGGGCATGTGGCAGGCGTGGAATAACGGTGGCGAGGCAGGGCAGGTTACTTTGACAGGCTCAGGACAGGCCGCTTCGACAGGCTCAGGACAGGCGTGGACATCTTTCGTTGCGGCGCGCGGCGAACTTGATCGGCACGCGCAGCATTGGGCGAGGCAATTGTCCGGAAACAATCTGGCTTTGAATTTGCTGGATTTTTTCCAAGAAATCGGTAGAATGCACGCCTTGAAAATTGAAGGGTAGTAATCATGAAAACAGCACAAGAAGTACGCGCAGGTAACGTCATTATGGTGGGTGCAGATCCGATGGTCGTGCTCAAGGCAGAATACAGCCGTTCCGGCCGTAACGGTTCCGTGGTCAAGATGAAGATGAAAAATCTGCTGACTGAATCCGCAAAGGAAACCGTGTATAGCGCCGATGACAAATTTGAACAGATCATGCTGGATCGCAAGGAAGTGACTTACACTTACTTTGCCGATCCGATGTATGTATTCATGGACGGCGAATACAACCAGTACGAAATCGAAGCCGAAAGCATGGGCGATGCGATCAACTACATCGAAGACGGCATGCCTTGCGAAGTGGTGTTCTATAACGAAAAGGCGATCTCAGTCGAGTTGCCCAACACTATAGTGCGCGAAGTCATCTACACCGAACCCGCCGTGCGTGGCGATACCTCCGGCAAAGTGATGAAGCCCGCCAAGATCAACACCGGGTTTGAGTTGCCCGTTGCCGCTTTCATCGAAATCGGCGACAAGATAGAAATCGATACCCGCACCAATGAGTTTAAAAAACGCGCCTGATTGAGTCTGAAAGGCATGAAGAAAAGGCCAACCGCGAGGTTGGCCTTTTTATTTGTGGCTTAGTGAATTCGAGTCATTCTTGAACATGCGAGG
>Ga0208587_1001522_pt1 | contig 12289 bp, 9 predicted proteins | sample NGESurdeep092012_7_FD_184472 | JGI IMG/M metagenome (GOLD analysis project Ga0208587, IMG submission 184472) | Arctic peat soil microbial communities from Barrow, Alaska - NGEE Surface sample 210 deep-092012 (SPAdes) | ecosystem: Environmental > Terrestrial > Soil > Wetlands > Peat ...
TCGGGCCAGGCGGGCAATCCGTTTCGGGCGGCTACCTGGCGTATTACTTCTACGAAGGCGACCCTGGCGGCGCATTCCAGTTCCCATCACAAAAGCTGGGATGGGATGCCGACGGCTGACCGACTGTAGTGCGTGCCTAGACGGAGGCCCTGATGACAACACCCACACCCACACCCACACCCGGTTCACCTACCTGGATGCGCCCTCTCGGCAGCACCGGACTGCAGGTCTCTGCGGTGTGCGCCGGGGGGAGTCCGCTCGGCAGTATGCCTAAGCTGTACGGCCGCGACGTGAGTGCGGACGAGGGCGTCGCCACCGTGCGTGGGGTGCTGCAGAGTCCGATTCGCTTCATCGACACGTCCAATGGGTACAGCGACGGCGAGAGTGAGCGGCGCATCGGCGCGGCGATCGCGGCGTCAGGAGCCCTTCCGGGTGGATTCGTCGTTGCGACCAAGGTCGACGCACGCGGCCGCGACTACTCGGGAGACCGGGTCCGGGCGTCGGTCGCCGAGAGTCGGGAGCGTCTTGGCCTGGACTTCCTGCCGTTGGTGCACCTTCACGATCCCGAGAACTTCGACTTCGACGAGATCGCTGCGCCGGGCGGCGCCGTTGATGCACTCGTCACGCTCAAGGAGTCGGGTGAGGTCGGCTCGATTGGCCTCGCCGGCGGCCGGGTCCAGGAGATGGCGCGGTACCTGGCGCTCGACGTGTTCGACGTGCTGCTGGTCCACAACCGTTGGACGCTTCTGGACCGCAGCGCGGGAGCCCTCATCGCCGAGGCCCTCGACCGCGGCATGGGAATCCTCAATGCCGCGGTGTACGGAGGCGGCATCCTGGCGAGTTCGGGCGGCGGGCCGACCACCTACGGCTACCGGCCGGCGCCGCCGGAGATCCTCGAGGCAATCGACGCGATGCGCCGCGCATGCGTCGAGAACGGCACTGACCTCACGACCGCCGCCTTGCAGTTCTCTCTGCGCGATTCCCGGTTCTCCTCGACCGTCGTCGGCATGAGCCGCCCCGAACGCGTCAGGGACACGGTCGCGGCTGCTTCCCGGCCCGTTCCCGAAGGACTCTGGGGCCAGCTCGAGTCCCTGCTGCCACCGGAGCATCTCTGGCTCGACGCACCGTTGAAGCGCTGACATTCCTCCAGTCCGAACAACGATCCCAGAGTCGATGAACGTGCGGGCAGGCCGGAAGCGACGACCCTGCACGGATGCCTCAAGGATCGCCGACAGCGCAGTGGGTTCGGGCGGTGGCGGCGTGACCTCGACGGTTCACCGGTTCCAGGCGTCGACGAGCTGCTGCGCCCCGACCGCATCCGCCCGCAGCTCCACGCGCTGGTGTGTCACCGGATGCATACCGGCCTCCTGGACGACCTCGCGCTCGAGCTGGCCGCTCGCGCTGTCGGCGACGCCGCGTCCATCAGGCTCGTCCGGAAGGTCGAGCCTGGTGAACCGGCCGGCAGTGACCACCGAGGCGCGGAGTCGTCGTAATCTGGCCTGGGACGCGTGTGCCGGATCAGGTAGCCGATGCCTTCGAGCGCAGATGGGGTCCGCTGCGCTGTCAGCCCCGACCGCCGAGGTTCAGTGCCTTCTCGTCCGGGACGATCTGGCCTGAGAACTTGTGCGCCGGGGACAGGTCCTACGGGCGACGACCTCGTCCGCACCGCGGTGGTCACATTTCGGTCACGGCTCTTGACGAGGACGCCAGAAGGGCTTGGACTGCGCAGTGATCGAGATGACAGCGTAGTCAATTGAGAGAATCGACATGCTTCTGGATGCGGATCGCTCAGCGGTGAGGCCTGTGATGAACGACGTCGCACGCCTTGCCGGGGTCTCGCAGAAGACCGTCTCGCGGGTCATCAACAACGCTCCGAATGTCAGTGCGGATGTCCGTGCACGGGTCAACGCCGCCGTCGAGGCCGTCGGCTACCGGCCCAACTCCGCGGCACGCGCCCTCGTCACCAGGCGCACCCGCGTGATCGGGATCGTCACCTCCGGGACAGCGCTCTACGGACCATCCGCCCAGCTCTTCGGCGTCGAGCGGGCCGCCTGGCAAGCCGGGTACTCCGTGGTGATCGTCTCAACGGCCGACAGCTCGGGTGAGGAGTTCCGGGCGGCCATCAATAGGCTCATTGACCACGATGTCGATGGTGTGGTGCTCGCCGGTCCCATCCCCGTCGCGCTGGACTCGGACGTCTTCCGCGGTGTTCCGGCGATCAGCGTCGGCGACCCGGTGACCGGGAACTTCGAGTTCTCCGCCGTCATCATCGACCAGCACAGCGGTGCCTTGCAGGCCACCGAGCACCTGCTGTCCCTCGGTCACCGCACGGTATGGCACGTCGCCGGGCCGGTGTCCTGGTACTCGGCCAGCGTCCGCGTCGCGGGGTGGCGCGACGCCTTGCACCGCGCGGGCGCGCCCGTTCACGAGCCGCTGGCCGGGGACTGGACTTCCCGGGCCGGCTACCAGGCCGGCCTCGAACTGGCTGGGCGACCCGACGTGACGGCGGTCTTCGCCGCCAACGACCAGATGGCGACCGGCCTCATGCGGGCCTTCAACGAGAAGGGCCGGAACATCCCCGGGGATGTCTCGATCGTCGGTTTCGACGATGCGCCCGACTCCGAGTTCCTGATGGTGCCGCTGACAACCGTTCGTCAGGACTTCACCGCGATCACGGACCGTGCAGTGACCGAGTTGGTGCGCGCAATGAGCGGAGAGGAATTCGACCAGGGGGTTACGCAGGTGCGCGTCGACCTCGTGATCCGGGCAAGCTCGGGTCCCGCGCCGACACGGACTGCCGAGAGCTAAGGACCCGGCGCATAGCAGCGCCACCAGGGAGCCCTGCAAATACAGCATCCAGCATCACACCCACAAGGAAGTAGGTATCGAGATGCATCTGTTCAAGAAGCGACCGGCGGTCGGTCTGGCTGCGACAGCCATGGTGGCCGCCCTGGCGCTGGTGGCCTGCTCGGGCGGCGCGAGCACGAACGCCACGACGGCCGCGCCCAGCAAGATCACCCAGGCAGCGATCGACGCGGCGATGAAGACCAAGACCAACCTGACCTTCTGGACATGGGTCCCTGACATCAAGAACGAGGTCGCCCTGTTCCAGGCGAAGTACCCGGCCATCCACGTCGATGTCGTCAACGTCGGCCAGGGTGCTGCGCATTACCAGAAGCTGCGGACCGCGATCAAGGCGGGCACCGGCGGGCCCGACGTCGTCCAGGTCGAGTTCCAGTACCTGCCCTCCTTTACCCAGGGCGGTGACCTGCTCAACATGGCTCCCTACGGTGCCGCGGGCATCTCCGGCGACTATGCAAGTTGGATCTGGTCCCAAGTCTCCAGCGGCAGCGCCGTCTACGGCATCCCGCAGGACGTCGGGCCGATGGGAAACCTCTACCGCAAGGACCTGATGTCCGCCGCGGGAATCAAGCTGCCCACCACGTGGGACGAGTTCAGCCAGGCCGCCCGCACCTACCGGGCTGCGAACCCTCACAAGTACCTGACGAACATGCCGGGCAACGACGCCGGCCAGTTCATGGGCCTGGTGTGGCAGGCGGGCGCTCGGCCCTTCGGGTACGACGGCAAGAAGACCGTGACGATCAACCTGAACACCCCGGAAGTGGCCAAGGTGATCGACTTCTGGAACCCCCTCGTCCGGGACAACATCATCGGGGTCGACCCCGACTTCACCGACCCGTGGTACCAGGGCCTGGCCAGCGGCCTGTACGCCTCGTGGCAGGGCGCCGCGTGGGGTCCGGTGTTCCTGCAGGGCACAGCGGCCAAGACGTCCGGACTGTGGAGCGTGGCACCCCTGCCGCAGTGGGACACCCAGAAACCGGCTTCCGGCAACTGGGGTGGATCCACCGACGCGGTGCTGAAGTCGACGAAGAACCCGATCGCCGCCTCGCAGCTCGCGCTGTGGATCAACACCCAGCACGAGCCGGCCCTGATGTTCGCTACCAAGCAGTTCCTCTTCCCTGCGTCGAACACGATCCTGAAGGACCCGGCATTTGTCGACGAGAAGTCGGCGTTCTACGGCGGGCAGCAGGTCAACAAGGGTTTCGCCGCCATCTCCGCGACCGTCACACCGAACTTTGTGTGGCTGCCGTTCATGGACTACGCGTACTCATCCTTCAACGAGACCCTGGGCAAGGCATTCGCCGACCGGACCAACCTCGCCACAGGACTCAAGGCGTGGCAGGCCGCGCTCACGACCTACGCCACCCAACAGGGCTTCACGGTCAAGTAACCCGTAGGGGGCGGGTCAGCGACTTGCTGGCCCGCCCGCAGCCGTGTACCGAGGAGGCGGACAGACCATGTCTCAGACTGCTGTGGCGCGGCGCAGGCCCCGCGCCGTCGAGATGCAGACTCGCAGGCGCGGAGGCCTCAAGCGGCGCCAGGCCATCGCCTCGTACTGCTTGGTCGCGCCGTTCTTCCTGGTGTTCCTCACGATGCTCGTGTTGCCCCTGTTCTACTCGGGCTACCTCTCGCTCTTCCGGGAGCAGCTCGTGGGCGGCACGGTCTTCGCCGGGGTCGGCAACTACGTGCGCGCTCTGCAGGACCACGTGTTCCTCGGCGGCGTGCTACGCATGGCGCAGTTCCTGGTCATCCAGGTCCCCATCATGCTCAGCCTGGCGCTGGTGTTTGCGCTCGCCCTCGACAGTGGTCGCCTGCGGATGCAGCGCATCATCCGGCTGGCCATCTTCGTGCCCTACGCGGTGCCCGGCGTGATCGCGGCGCTCATGTGGGGATACCTCTACGGCCCGAACTTCGGTCCGTTCGCCCAGGGAGCCCGGGCAATCGGCCTGCCCACGCCGCCCTTCCTCGGCAACGAGTGGATGCTCGGCTCGATCATGAACATCGTCACCTGGAGCTTCGTGGGCTACAACATGATCATCCTCTACGCCGCCCTGCGGTCCATCCCGACGGAGCTCTACGACGCGGCCCGGGTCGACGGAGCCGGCGAGTTCCGGGTGGCGTGGTCGATCAAGATCCCCGCGATCAGGCCCGCACTGCTGCTCACCACGATCTTCTCGGTGATCGGCACCTTCCAGCTCTTCAACGAGCCGAACCTGCTACGGATCCTCGCGCCGAACGTCATCGGCGTGGGCTACACGCCCAACCTCTACGCCTACAACCTTGCTTTCATCAATCAGGACATCAACTACGCCGCCGCGATCGCCTTCCTCCTCGGAATCGTCATCATGATCGTGTCGTACGCGGTCCAGTTCGGCGTACTGCGACGGGAGCGCCGCTCATGACCTCGCAGCCCATGGCCGGCCAGCCGCGCGCAGGCACCCTCCCCGGTACCTCCGCCGACGCAGACGACCGGCAGCCCCAGACGGGCCGCCGCCGACCGGTGGGTGGTCAGCGGAGCAACGTGCTCACGATCGCGCTGCTCGCGTGCGCCGCCTATTTCCTCCTGCCCCTTGCGTGGCTTGTCATCGCCTCCACCAAGTCCAACTCGGACCTCTTCTCGACCTTCGGCCTGTGGTTCGCCCACTTCAACCTCGTCGGGAACCTCCGGGACGTATTCACCTTCCAGGGTGGGATCTACATCTCGTGGTTGCGGAACACGATCTTCTACGCCGTGACGAGCGGGGTAGGTGCCGCGGCTCTCGCCACGGCGGCGGGGTACGCCTTCGCGAAGCTGCACTTCCCGGGTGGCAACGCCCTGTTCGCGATCGTCCTGGGCGCCATCATGGTGCCGCTGACCGCGCTTGCCATCCCGACCTACCTGTTGTTCTCCAAGGTCGGGCTGACCAACACGCCCTGGGCGATCATCCTGCCCTCCCTGGTCAGTCCGTTCGGCGTCTACCTGATGCGTATCTACGCCGCAGATGCGATCCCTGACTCCCTCCTCGAGTCGGCCCGCATCGACGGGGCCAGCGAGGCCCGCATCTTCTTCAGCGTCGCGCTGCGGCTGCTCGCACCGGGTTTCGTCACGGTGCTTCTCTTCGCCCTCGTCGCCACCTGGAACAACTACTTCCTGCCCCTGATCATGCTCAACAGCCCGCAGTACTTCCCGCTCACGGTCGGTCTCGCGCAGTGGCAGTCCACCTCGGCAGCGGGGTCCGGATCGCAGGCCCTCTTCTCCATGGTGATCACCGGCTCGCTGGTCTCCATCATCCCGCTCGTCGTCGCGTTCCTGTTCCTGCAGCGGTACTGGCAGTCCGGGCTCGCCACGGGCGGTGTCAAGCAGTGACGTCCATGTGCACGAAGTGAAAGGACCGCAACCCCCCATGCGCAAACTTCCCCGGCCCGTCCTCTTCGGCGCTGCGTACTACCACGAGTACCAGCCCTCTCCCCGGCTCGAGAAGGACCTCGACCTCATGGCCGCGGCCGACTTCTCGGTCATACGAGTGGGTGAGTCGACCTGGTCGACCTGGGAGCCCGAGGACGGCGTCTTCGACCTGGAGTGGTTGGCCCCCGTCCTGGACGGTGCCGACGAGCGGGGCATCCACGTCATCCTGGGCACCCCCACTTACGCGGTGCCGCCGTGGCTGTCGCGCAAGTACCCCGAGATCGCCGGGGAGCGGGGCACCGGGCAGCGCATTCCGTGGGGCGCTCGTCAGGAGGTGGACTTCACGCACCCGGCGTTCCTCTTCCACGCCGAGCGTGTCATCCGGGCCGTCGTCGGGCGTTACGCGGACCACCGTGCGGTGATCGGCGTGCAGGTCGACAACGAACCGGGTCTCGAGCTGCTGCACAACCGGGGGGTCTTCGAGGCCTTCGTCGACCACCTGCGGCACACCTACGGTGACGTCGAGACGCTCAACCGCGAGTGGGGACTGGCCTACTGGTCGCACCGGCTGTCCACCTGGGCCGACCTGTGGATCCCCGACGGCAACGCCCAACCGCAGTACGACCTTGCCTGGCGGCGGTTCCAGGCCCAGCTCACGACCGACTTCATCGCCTGGCAGGCCGGCATCGTGCGGGAGATTGCCCGGCCCGACCAGTTCGTCACCACCTGCATCGCGTACAGCCGGCCTGCACTGGACGACCGGTCGCTCACTGAGGCGCTCGACGTCACCGCTGGCAACCCGTACTACGCGATGCAGGACTCTCTGGCCGTGCCGGACCATGGCGTCGGGGCGCAGGGATGGACGACCTCGGGGACCTGGAGCATTCTGCAGAGCGCCGACCGGATGTACTCCTCCCGTCAGGAACCGTTCCTGGTCACCGAGACGAACGCCGGCGCCATCGGCGGGCCGTCGATGAACTTCCCGGCCTACGACGGGCAGTGGCGCCAGGTGGCCTGGGCCATGGTCGCCCGTGGCGCGCGGATGATCGAGTACTGGAACTGGCACACCCTGCACTACGGCACGGAGACGTACTGGGTGGGTGTCCTGCCCCACGACCAGGTCCCAGGCCGCGTCTACGAGCAGCTGTCGGTCCTGGGAGCAGAGCTGCGGAAGGCGGGCGATGTCGTCGCGGGGCTGATCCCCGACGCGCATGTCGGCCTGCTGTACTCCAACGCCTCGAAGTGGGGCCTGACCGCCCAGCCCGCCCTGGCTCGCGGTGCGGAACCCGACCACGACTCCTACCAGCGCATCGTCGAGGCCTTCTACAGGGGTGCCTTCGACGCGCGCGTCCCGGTCCGCCTGGTGCACGACACGCAGATAGTTCGCGGCGGAACGGACCTGATGGACCCCACCGAGACCGCCCGCATCCTGCCGGTGCTCCTCGTCCCCGCCCTCTACATCGCCTCGGACCACCTCCTGGAGTGGCTGCGCCACTACGCCGAAGCCGGCGGTCACCTCGTGCTCGGCCCGCGCTCGGCCTACGCCGACGAGGAGGCGCGTGCACGCCTGGAGGTCAAGCCCGCTCTCCTGTCCGAAGCAGCCGGGGTGTCCTACCAGGAGTTCACCAACCTCCCGGCCCCCATCCCGGTCCGGTCCGTCGGCGGCGCACTCGACCTGCCGTCGGGCGCCCACGCTACGGGGTGGGCGGACGGCCTGGTCGTCGCAGGGGCCGAGGTGATCGTCGAGTACGAGCACCCGTTCGTGGGCACATGGCCGGCCGTCGTGACGGCCGCACACGGCGAGGGGCGCGTCACCACGGTCGGCACGGTGCCCGACGCCGATCTCGCCCGCGCCCTCGTCGAATGGCTCGTACCGGTAGCCGACGACGCATGGCGCGCGGTCGCGACCGCATCGGTGACCGTGTACTCGGCGACCTCCGGCGAAGGCCGACGGCTGCGGTTCCTGCACAACTGGTCCTGGGAACCCACCGGCGTCGTCGTGCCGGTCGCGGTGCGGGATGCCCTGTCCGACGACATCATCGAGCGCGACCACGAGGTCTCGCTCGGCCCGTGGGACGTCCGCGTCCTGATCGAGGAGTGAGAACGATCGTGCAGATGACGCACCGCTGGATCCGGTGGCCCGCGGGCACCCACAACCGCACGCCCACCGAGGGCCGCAACGGTCCCATCGCGTTCGGGGGGGACTACAACCCCGAGCAGTGGTCCGAGGACGTGTGGCAGGACGACGTCCGCTTGATGCAGGAGGCGGGGGTCAACCTTGTCACGGTCGGCGTCTTCTCCTGGGCACGCCTGCAGCCGACGCCCGATACCTGGGAGTTCGAGTGGCTCGACCGGGTGCTCGATCTCCTGCACGAGCATGGCATCGCCGTCGACCTGGCGACCGCGACCGCGTCGCCGCCCGCCTGGTTGACGACGGCGCACCCCGAGATGCTGCCGGTGGACCGTCTCGGCACCGTCCTGCACCAGGGTGGTCGTCAGGCATGGTCACCGAGCTCGGCGGTGTACCGCGAGCACTCCTTGCGGCTGGTCGAGAAGATGGCCGAGCGGTACGCGAGCCACCCGGCTCTGAGCATGTGGCACGTGTCCAACGAGCTCGGCTGCCACAACGGACGCTGCTACAGCGAGCTGAGCGCACAGGGCTTCCGCCGGTGGCTGCGCGAGCGGTACACCGATCTGGACACGTTCAACCGCGCCTGGGCGACCGACTTCTGGAGCCAGCACTACGGCACCTGGGAGGAGATCGAGCCGCCGCGGATCGCCCCGTCGTTCTCGAACCCCACGCAGCAGCTGGATTTCGCGAGGTTCTCCTCCGACGCGTTGCGCGACCAGCTCCGGGCGGAGGTGGAGGTGCTGCGGCGCCACACCCCGGATGTCCCGATCACGACCAACTTCATGGTCATGGGCCACTTCAAGGAGGTGGACTACGGCACCTGGGTGGACGACCTCGACCTCGTCTCCAACGACCACTACATGATGGCTCACGACCCCGAGGCCCACGTCGAGCTGGCGTTCAGCGCCGACCACACCCGTGGCCTGGCAGGTGGCCAACCCTGGATGCTTTTGGAGTCGTCCACCAGTGCGGTGAGCTGGCAACCCGTCAACACGGCGAAGCCGGTCAGTCAGCTTCGTCGGAACAGCCTTACCCATGTCGCTCGTGGAGCCGACGCGGTCTGCTTCTTCCAATGGCGTGCCTCCGCAGCAGGGGCTGAGAAGTACCACTCCGCGATGCTGCCGCATGCGGGCACCGACAGTGAGCTGTGGCGGTCGGTTGTGGAGCTCGGCGCCGACCTCCAGCGGCTCGCCGAGGTCACCGGTTCCACGGTCGATTCGTCGGTCGCGATCATCGTCGACTACGAGAACTGGTGGGCTGCCGAGCTCGACGCGCACCCCAGCTCGCTCCTCGCCTACCGGCAGACGGCGGAGGGCTGGTATCGCAGCCTGTGGGACGCCAACATCCCGGTGGACATCGTGCCGCGGGGGGCTGATCTGACCGGCTACCGCGTGGTGCTCGCCCCGATGCTGTACCTGGTGCGGGACGCTGACGTCGCGGCGCTCGACTCCTTCACCCGGGCAGGCGGTCAGGTGCTCGTGACCTACTTCTCGGGAATCGCGGATGAGAACGACCACATCCGCCTCGGTGGCTATCCCGGGGCTTTCCGGGACCTGCTCGGAGTGCGTTCGGACGAGTTCAGGCCGTTGCTGGGGGAGCAGCAGGTCGCCCTGGAGGGCGCGAGCCTCGGGGCGTTGACCGGCACTCTGTGGTCGGAGCCAGTGGTGCCGACGGACGCGATAGTGCTGGCGACGTACACTGACGGCCCGTCCGCGGGGTTCGCCGCAATCACGCGGGCCGCCCGGGGTGAGGGCAAGGCCTGGTACGTCAGCACCGAGCTGGACGCGATCGGTCGTCGTGCCGTTGTGGACGCGGTCTGTGCGGCTGCTCGCGTGACCGCGCCGGTCGGGGCAACCGCTGGGGTCGAGGTGGTCGTCCGCCGCTCGGCGGACGTCGAGTACGTGTTCGCCATCAACCACACTCCCCAAGAGGGCTCGGTCGCGGCCGCAGGCACCGACTTGCTGACCGGCCAGGTCCGGCCCGCCCCCGTCCTCATCCCCGCCGGCGGCGTCGTTGTGCTCCGCCGCCCACAGTGAGGATTCTGGCGGGCCCCGCAGAGGTCGTCCTGACCCGGCCCTGACTGGACTCGGGCCGGCCTCGTCCGCCAGCCGGTCGCGACCAACGTAGGTCACGCGCAGACAGTTCAATGACGATAGGAGCATCACCCCTGATGGAGTATCGATACTTGGGCAACAGCGGTTTGAAGATCTCCGAGATCACCTACGGTAACTGGCTCACCCATGGTTCCCAGGTCGAAAACGACATTGCCACCCAGTGCGTCCGTGCAGCCTTGGACGCGGGGATCAGCACGTTCGACACGGCTGACGTCTACGCCAACACCATGGCCGAGACGGTCCTCGGCGACGCACTCACCGGCGAACGCCGCCAGTCCCTGGAGATCTTCACCAAGGTCTTCGGCCCCACCGGCCCCAAGGGACACAACGATGTCGGACTCTCCCGTAAACACATCCTTGAGTCCATCGACGGTTCCCTGACCCGACTCAAGACCGACTACGTCGACCTCTACCAGGCGCACCGCTACGATTTCGAAACGCCGCTGGAAGAAACCATGCAGGCGTTCGCGGACGTCGTACGCCAGGGGAAGGCTCTCTACATCGGCGTCAGTGAATGGACGGCGGAGCAGCTGCGGGCCGGCCACGACCTCGCCCGGGACCTCGGCATCCACCTGGTTTCGAACCAGCCGCAGTACTCGATGCTCTGGCGCGTGATCGAAGCCGAGGTTGTGCCCTCCTCAGTGGAACTGGGCGTTTCCCAGATCGTGTGGTCCCCCGTTGCCCAAGGGGTCCTCACCGGCAAGTACAAGCCGGGTCAGGCGCTGCCCCCGGGCACCCGCGCAACGGACACCAAGGGCGGTGCCGACATGATCAAACGATGGATGTCCGACGACGTCCTGACCGGTGTGCAGAAACTGCAGCCCATCGCCGACGAGGTCGGCCTGACGATGGCGCAACTGGCCATCGCCTGGGTACTCCAGAACCCGAACGTCGCCTCCGCCATCATCGGCGCGTCCCGGCCGGACCAGGTGGCCGCCAACGTCAAGGCGTCGGGGGTCACCCTCAGCGCAGAGACCCTGGCCTCGATTGACGATGCCATCGGTTCACTTGCCGAGCGGGATCCCGCATTGACCCAATCCCCCGCAACACGGGAAGCGTGAAGGGCTCACAGATGAGAATTGTTGTCACAGGCGGAAGCGGAAAGCTCGGCAGGAGCGTCGTGCAAAGACTCACCGACGAAGGGCACGAGGTACTGAACCTCGACCGTGCCGGGGAGAAGAGCCCGCGCCTGGTACTGATCGATCTCAAAGACTACGGACAAGTTGTCGACGCAATCCTCGGCATCGATGACCGGCATACGGGCTTCGACGCCATCGTCCATCTGGGTGCCATCCCTGCGCCTGGTCTCGTCCCCGACGTTGCAACGTTCCACAACAACATGCTCTCCACTTACAACGTCTTCCTGGCCGCCCGTCGTGCCGGCATCAAGAAGCTGGTGTACGCCTCCAGCGAGACCGTTCTCGGTCTGCCTTTCGATATCGACCCGCCCTATGCTCCCGTAGATGAGGAATACCCGGCCCGGCCAGAAAGCACGTACTCCCTGGTCAAGCACCTGGAAGAACAGATGGCGATCCAGCTCACCCGGTGGGACCCGGAGCTGAGCATCACCGCCCTGCGGTTCTCCAACGTGATGGACCCGGAAGACTATGCAGCCTTTCCCGCCTTCGACGAGGACGCCACACTCCGTAAGTGGAACCTGTGGAGCTATATCGACGGGCGTGACGGGGCTCAGGCCGTGCTGCGGGCGCTGGAAAACGCCAGGCCAGGCTTTGAGGCGTTCATCATCGCGGCCGCCGACTCAGTGATGAGCAGGTCCAGCGCCGACCTCGTCGCCGA
>Ga0208587_1001530_pt1 | contig 12260 bp, 9 predicted proteins | sample NGESurdeep092012_7_FD_184472 | JGI IMG/M metagenome (GOLD analysis project Ga0208587, IMG submission 184472) | Arctic peat soil microbial communities from Barrow, Alaska - NGEE Surface sample 210 deep-092012 (SPAdes) | ecosystem: Environmental > Terrestrial > Soil > Wetlands > Peat ...
TGGCTGACCGGTTCGATCGCCGTCGATGGTTGATCGTGACCACCTTGGGCGAGATGGCCTTCGCCACCGTGCTGACGGTGTTGGTAGCCACCGGGCACGATCAACCGGGGATAGTGATCATCGTGGCCTTCTTAGGTGGTGCGGCCGGGGCCATCGGATTTCCGGCCTACCAGGCCATGGTTCCGGATCTAGTGCCGAAAGAAGATCTCCTCGGCGCCATTTCGCTGTCATCGGCTCAGTTCAACCTGGGACGGGTGGTGGGTCCGGCGGCGGCCGGCCTCACCCTCATCCATCACGACTACACCCTGACGTTCGCCGTCAATGCTGCATCGTTTGCCGCCGTGGTGGTGGCGTTGAGCTTGGTGCGCCTGCCCAAACCGGCACCAGTCCGCGGGGATCTGGGGATGTTTCGCCGGATAGCCGATGGTGCCCGTACGGCCATGAGCGAGCCAGGATGTCGCAGCGCCATCATCCTCATCTCGGTGGTGGCCCTCCTCGCCTCGCCGTTCATCGCCTTGGTGCCGGTGATGTCGGCGGCCCTCGGCCACGGTGCCGGGGGAACCGCGCTGTTGGTAACCGCCCAGGGCGTCGGTGCGGTGATCGGAGCCCTGGTGCTGCCCACCCTGGCTGAGCAGTTGGGACGGCGGAGGGTGGTGCGAGGCGCGTTGTTCTTGTTACCGCTCCTGCTCATCAACTACGGGTTGTCGCCGACCTTGTGGTGGTCGCTGGTGACGTTTTTGCTGGTGGGTGCCGGCTATATCTCGGTGTTGGCCGGCCTCAACACGGTGGTCCAACTGCGTGCCCCGGCCGCATCCCGTGGCCGGGTGATCGGGCTGTACATGATGGCCCTGGGCATCATCTATCCGATCGGCGCCGTGCTCCAAGGTTTGATCGCCAACCGAACCGGGGTGCGGGCGGTTACAGTCGGGGGAGCCGTGATCCTGTTGGTCGTGCTCGGTCTGTTGGCGATGATCCGGCCGCAACTGCTGGAGGCACTTGATGATGTGCCGATGATTGTCCCGACCGAGGAGCTTCCATGATCAGCGAATCGAGGGTGGCAGCGTCCGGTCCGACCGCCGTGGAGGTTCTGACTGCCGCCGATGCTGAGGCGGCCCAGGGTCGGGCGGCCGGCTTCCTGGCAGCGGCAGGTCTCGGCGTCGGCGACCGGGTCGCCTTCTGTCTCCCGTCCTCCTCGGCTCTTCTGTGCGCGGTGCTGGGGGCGCTACGGACAGGAGTGATTCCCGTACTGCTCAATGCCACCCTGCTCGACGATGAACGGGACCATCTGATCGCCGACGCCGAACCCAAATTGGTGGTGACCGACATCGCCACACTGGCGGCACTCGACACTGGAACCCCTGTTGAGCTGCCTCGCTACCCGCGGGGACGGCCCATGCACTACACCTCGGGTACCACCGGCCGTTCCAAAGGCGTGTGGTCGGGAGTGTGGGACGAGTCCGCCGCCGCCGAGGCATTCGCCGATGAGGCCGACCTGTGGTCATTCGGGCCTGACGATGTCCATTTGGTGTGCTCGCCGATGTATCACTCGGTGTCGGTCAGGTTCGCGGCCGGGACACTGCTGCGGGGAGGGACCTGCGTCATCCTCGGACGATTTGAGGCCACTGCCGCACTCGCCGCCCTGACGGGCAGCGCGGGTGTGATCCCCACCACCACCTTCATGGCCCCCTCGGCCCTGGCCCGGCTCTTGGCCCTCGGCCGAGGGCTCCCGGGTCAATTCAACTCGCTCCGCCTCCTGGTCCACGCCGGGTCGCCGTGCCCACAGGCCGTCAAACGTGCAGCCCTCGAACGGGTTCATGACGGAGTGTTGTGGGAGTTCTACGGATCCACGGAAGGGCAGTTCACCGCGTGCTCGCCCGGGGAGTGGTCGGCTCATCCCGGCAGCGTGGGGAGGGCTCGCCCAGGACGAACGATCACAGTCGACGACGATGGCACCGTGTGGTGCCGGCCTCCCGCCTTCGCCCGCTTCCAATACTGGCGGGACGAGGACAAGACCGCCTCGGCATGGCGAGATGGCTCATTTACGGTCGGGGACCTTGGGCGCCTCGATGCCGACGGGTACCTCTATCTCGACGGGCGGCGCGACGATCTGATCATCAGCGGGGGAGTCAACGTCTATCCGGCCGAGGTGGAGAACGTCATGTCCGAGGTCGGCGGGGTGGCAAGGTTGGCGGCATTCGGTCTTCCCGACGAGACCTGGGGGCAGCGTGTATGCGTGGCGGTGGTCCCCGATGCCACCGTCGAGGGGATCGATCGGGAGCACCTGATTGGTGCCCTTCGGTCCCACGCCATGGATCGGATGGCAGGATACAAGAGGCCGAAGCAGTACTTCATCGTCGAGGCGCTGCCCACCACCGCCACCGGGAAGGTGCAGCGCCACCGGGTCGCCGCCCAGATCGGCAGCTTGCCAGCTCACTGATGAGGGAGAATCGCTCCATGAGTCCCACCGACGCAGGACCACCACTGGCCTCGATCAACCCCGCCACCGGCGAACTCCTTCAGTCCTTCGAACCCTTCGATGCCGACGAAGTGGAGGCCCGTCTGGCCATTGCGGCCCGGGCCGCATCCGAGTGGGCCGCCACCAGTTTCGTGGAGCGGGCTCGGTTGCTGATCACCGTGGCCGAACTCCTCGAAGGTGAGCTCCCCGATATCGCCCATGTGGTGACGACCGAGATGGGAAAGCCGTTCGCCCAGGCCAAGGGCGAGGTAGCCAAGTGCGCCAGTGCCTTCCGGTGGTTCGCTGAGCATGGCGAGAGTTTTCTCACCGATGAGGAGCTGCCGGTCGACGCCTCCCTGGGACTGGTGACCTATCAACCACTCGGACCGGTGCTCGCCATCATGCCGTGGAACTTTCCCCTGTGGCAGGTGGTGAGGTTTGCCGCCCCAGCCGTCATGGCCGGCAATGTCGGGTTGTTGAAGCACGCTCCAAATGTGTGTCGGACCGCTCTGCTGATCGAGGATCTGTTTCGCCGGGCCGGCGCTCTACCTGGCGTCTTCCAGACCCTGTTGATCGGGACTGATCAGGTGCCGGGGATCATCGCTGACACCCGAGTCAAGGCTGTCACGTTGACCGGCAGCGTCGGTGCCGGCCGGGCGGTGGCGGCTCAGGCCGGAGCGGCCATCAAAAAGGTCGTCCTCGAGCTCGGGGGCAGTGACCCGTTCATCGTGCTGCCGTCGGCCGATATCGATCGGGCCGTCCCGGTGGGAGTGCAGGCCCGTATGCAGAACACCGGCCAATCGTGCATCGCCGCCAAACGGTTCATCGTGCACGACGAGGTGGCCGACGCCTTCATCGACGCCTTTGTCGCCGGGGTGGCGGCCCTGTCGGTGGGGGATCCCTTCGATCCGGCCACCGAGGTCGGACCCCTGGTGACATCGGTCGCCCGGGACAACATCGAAGCTCTGGTGGAGGACGCTCGCGCCCATGGGGCGTCGATTCTCTGCGGTGGCGAGCGGATGGTGGGCCCGGGAGGATCCGATAAGGCGGGCTACTACTACCTGCCGACGGTGATCGCCGACATCACTTCTGAGATGAGGGTGGCAACCGAAGAGGTGTTCGGCCCGGTGGCACTCCTGTTTCGGGTGTCGAGCGCTGACGAGGCACTTTCGGTGGCCAACGGCACCGACTTTGGCCTCGGATCGAGCGTATGGACCGGCGACCCTGATGAACAACAGCAGTTTGTCCAGGGGCTCGAGGCCGGCCAGGTCTTCGTGAACGGCATGGTGGCGTCGATGCCTGAGTTGCCGTTTGGCGGGATCAAGACCTCAGGGGTCGGCCGGGAGCTGTCAGTTCATGGGATCCGCGAATTCTGCAACATAAAGTCGGTGTGGGTGGCCTGACCCGTCACTGTGTCGACGTCTCCACGTGGTTGACCACTGGTGCCGCCACCCACGTCCCCGACATCGAGGTCCATGTGCGCCCGCCGAAAGTAACCGAGGTGAGGTGGTAGCTGTAGGCATTGGCCACCGCCCACGCGGCGACCTGCCATCCTCGTTGGGTGCTCGCCGGGGTGCCGAACGGGTCCGGGCCCAGTTGTGCGGATGCCGCTTTGGTGAGCGCCATATGGTTCGGGGCCGCGCCTCCGAAGCTACTGAGAAGGCAGGCAAGCCCAGCCGGGACTTCTCCCGTGGATGCTGCCGCCAGGGCGTGGGCTTCTGGCGACCACTGGGCATAGGCGTCGGGGGTGGCGCTGAGCTGGACACGTTGGGCGGCATCGGTCACCGGCAGCGACTCCCATCCGGGGATCTTGGCGAGATGGTTGTAGAAGGCCCCCGTGGCGTAGGTGGGGTCCATGATCTGGGCTGTGGTGCCCCAACCCTCGGAGGGGCGCTGTTGGAAGAGGCCGACCGAGTCGCGGTCGCCATAGGGGAGGTTCTGTAGATGGGTCTCCTGCAAGGACGTGGCGAGAGCGACGGTGGCGGCGTGGTCGGGTAGCCCCTTGCGCAGACCGACGGCGGTGATGAGAGCGGCGTTCTGGGCTTGGATGGGGGTAATCGCATACGGGTCACCGCCCGAGCGCCCTCCGAACGTGCACGTCGAGGCCACCACGGCAGGAGACCCGAGCAGCCCGATGAGGGTCACCGCACCCGCCACCACGACCGCCAACGTCACCGAGATGGAGACCACCCACCGGCGCCGCCTGTGGAATCTCGGGCGCGAATGTCGATTCATGGTCGGCACTGGTCAGTTGCTCCAATCGATGGCCAGACGCGGTGGGCGGGCGAACATGAAGTTTCCCATCTCGCTGGGGGTGAGAAGGGTCGGGTGCCCAGGTGCCCAGGTGCCCAGGTGCAGGGGCATCGTCCCGTGTCGGTCAGACTGGAGGTATGCGTGCTTACCTCGACCATGCGGCAACCACGCCCATGCGACCAGAGGCTGTCGAGGCCATGTTGCCGTATCTGAGCGGCACCGAGATGTTCGGGAACCCCTCGGGTAGCCATCGCGAGTCCCGAAGGGCACGGTTGGCCGTGGATGACGCCCGGGAGAAAATCGCTGATTTACTCGGTGCTGACCTCGGAGAAGTGGTGTTCACCGGAAGCGGGACCGAAGCTGACAACTTGGCCATCACCGGCGCTCTTCGAGCTCGGGGATCTTCTCTCGGCGGCCGATCCGGTGTCATCGTCTGCTCGGCGATGGAGCATCACGCCGTCCTCAATACTTGTCGGGCCGCGGTCGAACAGGGTGGCATCGAACTCCGTGAAGTGCATACCGACCGGTCGGGGATCGTGGATCTCGCCTCGTTCGCCGAGGCATGCACGTCCGAGGTTCGACTGGTCTCGGTGATGGCTGTCAATAATGAGATCGGTACCGTGCAGCCTCTCGACGAAGTCTCCCGTCTGGTGCGCGCGCAGGCTCCGGGCGCGGTATTGCACACCGACGCCATCCAGGCGGCGGCGTGGCTCGACATGACACCGATCACGGCCGCTGTCGATCTGTTGGCGCTGAGTGCGCACAAGTTCGGTGGCCCCAAAGGGGTGGGCGCGTTGGTGGTCCGCAATGGCATCCCGATCGACGCGGTGACCCACGGCGGCGGGCAGGAGCGCGAACGCCGGAGTGGGACCCACAACGTCGCCGGCATAGTTGCCATGGCCGCAGCCCTCTCTGCCACCGTGGACCAGCGTTCAGATACCGCGGCCCGGGTCACCGCTCTTCGAGACCGGCTGGTCGACGGTCTGCTGGCCTTGGTGGAAGGAGCCGAAGAGACCGGAGATCGGTCCCGCAAAGTGCCTGGACACGCCCATCTGCGCTTTACCGGGATCGAGAGCGAGGCGATGGTGGTGCTCCTCGACGAGGCAGGGGTCGCCGCGTCGGCGGGAGCGGCGTGCTCGAGCGGTGCGGTCGATGCCAGCCACGTCCTGCTGTCAATGGGATTGGATTCGGCGGCGGCGGGCAGTGGGGTCCGCTTTTCGCTGGGCACAACATCCACCGACGCCGAGGTTGATCATGTTCTGGCCGTTGTCCCGGGAGTGGTCGCCCGCCTGCGAAACTAGAGCCGTGCGAGTTCTTGTTGCCATGTCCGGAGGGGTCGATTCCTCGGTCGCCGCCTCCCTGCTGGTGGAGGAGTTCGGTCGTGACCAGGTGGTCGGGGCCACCTTGAAGTTATGGGGTGGGTCGTCCGACTCAGGGTGTTGTTCAGTGGCCGATGTGGAGGACGCCCGACGGGTGGCCGACCAACTTGGCGTGGTCCACCATGTGTTCAACTTCACAGCTGAGTTTGAAGCGCGGGTGGTGGCCCCTTACGTCGATGGTCATGCCATTGGTCGAACCCCGAACCCGTGCATCGAGTGCAACCGGTACCTCAAGTTCGATCGACTATTCGACCGTGCCCGGTCGTTGGGGTTCGACGCGGTTGCCACCGGACATCATGCCCGGCGGATGACCACCGAGGAAGGGCGGCACCGTCTGATCAGAGGGGCCGACCCCCTCAAGGATCAGTCGTATGTCCTGGCCATGCTCGGACAGGACCAGTTGGCCCGGTCGCTGTTCCCGGTGGGGACGCTGACCAAGGCTCAGGTACGCGAGGAGGCGATCCGCCTGGGTCTCCGCACCGCCATGAAGCCCGATAGCCAAGACGTGTGTTTCATCCGCTCGGACGAGGGTCGTCAAGGCTTTTTGGGAGACAGGCTTCCGCTTCATGATGGCCGACTGGTCGACGATGCCACCGGGGAGGATCTCGGCCCGGTCGAAGCGGTGGAGTTGGTGACGGTGGGCCAGCGGCGAGGTATGGGCCACGGGGACGACGGTCGACGACGCTACGTGACAGCCGTCGACGTCCCGGCTCGCCGGGTTCGGATCGGCACCCCCGAGGCGGCCAACGCCTCCGGTGTGGATTTGCACACGGTGACCTGGGTCGATGATGACCTAACCCAATCCGCCGGGCCGGGGGAGTGCGCGGCCATTGCCCAGTGCAGCGCGCATGGGCGTCCGGTGGAGTGCACGGTCCGCCTGGACGGGAACGGCAGGTTGGCGGTGACGTTCGCCACCGCACAACGCCGGATCGCTCCGGGTCAGACGGTCGCTCTCTACGACCCTGCCAACCCCGACGCAGTGATCGGTTCGGGTATTGCCGCGTGACCGACCCTCCCGGTGGGATCGATCCGGCCACCCGGGCTGAACAACTTCGGGACCAGATCGAGTATCACAACGACAGATATCACCACCTCGATGCTCCCGAGATTCCCGACGCCGAGTATGACGCGCTCGTACGCGAACTCCGAGCTATCGAATCCGACCACCCCGATCTGCGAGTACCCGATTCTCCTACCGGTACGGTAGGCGCGCCGGCGTCCACGCTCTTTTCCCCGGTTGTCCACCGGGTGCCAATGATGAGCCTCGACAATGCGTTCAACCCGGGGGAACTGGAAGCATGGGCGGACCGCTTGGCCAAACACATTCCCGCCGACACTGCCTTCGTGTGCGAATTGAAAATCGATTCTGCCGACCGTTACTCTCGAATTGGCTGTTCCCGACCGTTACTCCTGAATTGGGCTGATTCGTCATTGCACGGCTTGACGTCGGAGCTCAAGGGCCTCTTGGAGTGGTCTGACAAGGTCGAGGTCGGGTTCTACGTACTCCCACCAGTGATCGAAGTCGTTGACGTCGGTGCAGAAGTGCTCGTAGCAGGCAGCGAGGTAGTCGCGATCGATTCGACTGCCCCATCCCTTATTGAGTTCTTCAAGAGCCACTTGGGAATCAAGAAGGCTGTCGGGATGGGCGAGTCGCATTCGGTCCAGGAGGCGTTGGAACTCCACAGCGAATCGCGAGACCTCCCAGAGCCATTCCTGTGTGATCGGCTCGGGGGCGATAAATGCCAGGGGGTGCTGGCTCAATCTGGGAGGACGAGGCGAACGAGCAAGTCGGAGCGCCCTGGCATATGGAACCCCAAGGGTTCGCTTGATCTCTACAGCGGTCGAATCACGGGACATCGTGCCACCTCCGCAGCGCAAACGTGCCTCGGACGCAGCGTCGCCTGTGACTATGCCGCTACTTCATCCCGAGGCGTATCCCGCCTTCACCCGGGTTGCGGCCACTCCGAGGCGGCGACCCCCAGGAGGGTCCGGAAAGACCCTTCTGAATCGAAGATACACCGAGCCAGCTCCCATGGCGACAATCTGGCGAACGGGCGATACCTGTCTCGTGCCAAGCACGGAGAGTTTGAGGCGTCTGGGTGATGATGGCGTCATCTAGTTCCAAGATTGCAGAGGGAGGGTCCATGATCCCCGACGAAGTCCGGGCGCGCCACGATGAGCTCTGTCAGCTCATCCTCGATGGGCGATATCGGTACTACGTCTTGTCAGAGCCCCGCTTCTCTGATGCTGAGTTCGATGCCCTCTATCTCGAGCTGGAGGCGCTTGAGGAGCACTATCCGCCGCTCCGCTCAGAGAACTCTCCGACACAGCACATCGGTGCTCCGCTGGACGAGGCTTTTCCGCCCTTTACTCATCTCGAGTCAATGTTGTCTTTGGACAATGCATTCAGCGAGGATGACATTCGGGCATGGGCGGATCGAGTCCAACGCGGTCTGACGGATGGATCGGCCGTCCGCTTCGTTTGCGAATTGAAGATCGACGGCGTCGGTATCAATTGCGTCTACCGAAACGGCATCTTGGAAGTTGGGGCCACGAGGGGAGATGGCGTCGTAGGGGAGACGGTCACTCAACAGCTCCTCACCCTCAAGGATGTTCCATACCGATTGAACGACAAGGACCCACCCGAGGTGATTGAGGTTCGGGGGGAGGTGTACTTCCCACTGAAGGCATTCGATTCCATGAACGCTGACCGGATCCGGAACAACGAGCCTGCATTCATGAACCCCCGAAACGCGGCGTCAGGAGCGTTGAGGCAGAAGGATCCGTCGAAGGTTGCTGATCGGCCCCTTTCCCTGTGGGTGCACAGTATTGGCTTCGTAGAGGGGCGAGAGTTCAAGTCTCACTTCGCCTTCTTGCAGTGGGCGAGGAAGGCGGGACTTCCCGTCCCAAGCCAGTCCGTCGTGGTGGACACCGTCGACGAGATCTGGGAGTTCATTGAGCAAACCACCGAGTCTCGGTACACCTTCGACTTCGAGGTTGACGGCATCGTCATCAAAGTTGATGACCTCGAGCAGCGTCAGACCTTGGGAACTACTGCGCGAGCCCCACGGTGGTCCATCGCATACAAGATGCCGCCAGTCGAGCAACAAACGAAGCTAGAGGCGATCAAGATCAATGTGGGACGAACCGGAAAGGTGACGCCCTTCGCCGTGATGACACCTGTGGTCGTCGCAGGCGTGAAGATCACCAACGCGACTCTTCACAACGAGACTCAGATCCACCTCAAGGATGTGCGGGTCGGAGATACCGTCATCGTCCGACGAGCTGGTGACGTGATTCCCGAGGTCGTCGGTTCGATCAAGGCGGATCGCGTCACCGATGCGCCTCAATGGGCAATGCCCAAGACTTGTCCATTCTGTAGCGAACCATTGGTTCAGCCCCTGGGCGAAGCCAATCACTTCTGCGAGAACGTCGATTGCCCAAATCGCATCAGGGAATCGCTCACACACCTCGCGTCACGAGGCGCCCTCGACATCAAGAGCCTGGGTGAGAAGACAGTTGAAGAGCTTTACGGCAAGGGTCTACTCCGAGACGTGGCCGATGTCTTCCGCCTCCCGAATCATCGTGACGACCTCCTTACGATGAAGGGGTGGAAGCCCAAGCGCGTGCAGAACCTAGAATCGGGCATCCAGGCGGCCCTTCAGCAGCCTCTGGAGCGATATCTCGTCGCTCTGAACATCCGGCACGTCGGTCCGAGTGCTGCTGCGGAGCTGGCGGCCCACTTCCGTACCCTGCCAGCTATCCAGAGTGCGACGTTCGAGGCGCTCGAGAGCATCGAGGGCGTGGGAGCTGTCATCGCAGCATCAGTGAGAGCCTGGTTCGATTCGCCCCACAACGCCAAGTTGGTCGCGGAGCTCATTGAGCTTGGAGTGCGAACTGACACGGATCTCCCGCCCCCTTCGGCCAAGGCTGAGATGCCCTTGACTGGCTTCACCTTCGTGCTTACAGGAACTCTCGAGTCGTTCACGCGAGACGAAGCGTCTAGCCAGCTTCAGGCACTGGGCGCCACTGTCAGTGGGAGTGTTTCTGGAAAGACCGCTGCGGTCTTCGCTGGCGCCGATCCTGGGAGCAAGGTTGATAAGGCTCATGAGAAGGACGTTCCGGTCTTTGGGGAAGAGCAACTTCTGCTCCTCCTCCAAGGTGCACCACTGGAGAGTCTTAAGGGCTCGGCCGCTTTCTAGATCTTGAAGGTGTGGGAGTGGAGTGAATCAAGGGCCTAGTCCGTTGTTCATAGACCTAGCCGACTGCGAGACTGTCGCTCATGTTCAATGAGGACGACGCCGGGAGGTCCCTCTTCCACTACACGCGTGGCGAGACGTTCATGACGCACATCCTGCCCTTGGCTACCGAAGAGCTCGCAGTCGCATCACCGATGCGCTGGGTCGAGCGGTCGATGTCGTGAGGCGGAAGTGACGTCCGGGTCGATGCTGGCAGCGGTGATCGACACTGAGACTACGGGTCTCTACAGCCAGGACCGGATCGTCGAGATCGGCATTGTGCTTATGGAGCTGACCACTGGTGAAGTGGTCGAGGAGTTCGAGACGCTGATCAACCCCAAGCGCGACATCGGCCCCACGCGGATCCACGGAATCACTGCGAGCATGGTCGCTGACGCTCCTAGGTTCGACGAGGTTGCCGCTGATATCGCCTCACTCATCGATGGGCACTTCCTTGCGGCTCACAACCTTCCCTTCGATCAGCGGATGCTCGCCAATGAGTTCTCTCGACTCGGGGTCCCCTTCGATCCAGGTCGGGGGATTTGCACGCTCAGCCGGTCGGGAATGCGCCTGGATCTCGCATGCGAGGACTACGGCATCGAACTGATCAATGCACACACGGCGCTTGCTGATGCGCGCGCCGCCTCACTCCTGCTGCGGGCGTTGCTCATTGCGGAGGCCAACATGTACGGCGAGCTCGACTTGGTGGCTGTGCCAGCCAGCGTCTCGGTCCCGGCTGCCTTCCGGTCGATGCGCACGGCTGGCCTCAGGCGGCTCGACGCTGCCGCCCACGCCCCATCGGAGCCGCTCCAGCGGACACACCACGTAGAGCTCACGAGCGACAACCCCCGCGTGCTTCCCTACCTCGACCTCCTCGGGATGGCGCTATCGGACCTCGTGCTGTCCGACGACGAGATGGCTGAGCTCCGCTCCGAGGCGGAGCGGCTCGGGCTTGGTCCTTCGGAAATGGCCGGGGCTCACGCACAGGCCATCAACTCGCTGAGCGGCGCGCTTGGCGAATCTCCGGGCTCAGCGGACGGCCAGTTCCTCGGGGCGATCGCCGAGCGGCTGGACGTTGGCACGGCGTCTACTGCGGAGCCGAGGGGGAGCGCTGTGGCCGGTGCTGTCTGCTTCACCGGCGACATCAGCGTGAACGGCCAGTTCCTCACGCACGAGGACCTAGAAGAGATGGCGCGTGCGGCTGGATGGCAGGTCGCCTCCGGGGTGACCAAGAAGAAGTGCTCGCTGCTCGTTGCGGACGACGTGGGCTCGCAGTCTGGCAAGGCTCACAAGGCACGCCAGTTCGGTATCGACATTGTCAACGGTGACCAGTTCGTGGCGCTACTCAACTCGACAACCTGGGCTCCACCTTCCATCAACGACGATGGCACGAGTTTGGTTGGCTTCATGCCTGCGAAGCGGATCTCGCTCGCCGACCCCACGGGGGTGCGTGAATGGGCTACCCACAACGGCTTCTCGGTCGGGGTGAGGGGGCGGCTTCGGTCGGAGGTTGTGGACGCCTGGAACGAAGCACACCCCGACCTGCCCTACAACCCAATTTATAGATAGTCAAGGTACTAGTGGGGACCAATGGGACTGTCCCCTCCGCTGCGCTCGTGTGCATAGGTCGGCGCACCTGATCGGCTCGCCACCCGGAGGCGAACCCATCGGCAAAGCCATTCCATTCACCTCTGAGCGAGTTGAAACGCGCATTCGCTCAGAGGTCAATGGAATTACAGAGCGGGTCTTGTCCCGCCGAAGAGGGGGAAACGCTTTATATTGACAAATATCGATGGATAGCGCATACTTATTGATGTTGGTCGATGGGTTATTCAGGAGGGTCCCTCATGCCAAGCCAAGCAACCCTTGATGCCGCACCTTCGGGAACGACCGGGTACGGTGCACGCCTTGATGCATCCGACATGTCAGTTGACG
>Ga0208587_1001532_pt1 | contig 12255 bp, 11 predicted proteins | sample NGESurdeep092012_7_FD_184472 | JGI IMG/M metagenome (GOLD analysis project Ga0208587, IMG submission 184472) | Arctic peat soil microbial communities from Barrow, Alaska - NGEE Surface sample 210 deep-092012 (SPAdes) | ecosystem: Environmental > Terrestrial > Soil > Wetlands > Peat ...
GACCGGTATGCGATGCGCGCCTTCGACGCCCACGCCGTGGACTACCTGCTGAAGCCTTTCAGCGCACAACGTTTCGAGCGCGCGCCCGTCTGGGAGAACGCCGCACGCTGCCCGAAATCGCGCCCGAGGCCCGGCCCGCTGGCGTTCACCCCCAACGCATGGTAGTCAAGGACGGCACGCGCGTGCATGTAATTCCAATCGCCCGGCTGGATTACGTGGCCGCGCAGGACGACTACGTGGCGCTGCACAGCGAGGGCAAGAGCTATCTGAAGCAACAGCCCATCGCCGCCGTGGAAGCCCTCCTCGACCCCGCCTGCTTCGTGCGCATCCACCGTTCGGCCATCGTCAACCTGGAGCGCGTGGCGCGCATCGAGCCCTACGGGAAAGAAAGCCGCATGGCGATTCTGACCGACGGCACGCGGCTGCCGGTAAGCCGTTCCGGCTACGCGCGGCTGCTGGAGGCGATGGGGGATTCGCAGGGGAATCGCAACTCCACGCGATAGACGCCGTCGCGCCCGCCGGCTTGCAGGCTGGCGGCGTCGCCATAGCGCAGTTCCAGGCGGCGGCGCACGTGGGGCAGCCCCATGCCGAGCCGGTTGGGCGGCGGCGCGTCGGGGTCAAACCCATTCTCCACGGCCACGCGCACGCTGTCGCCGAGGCGCTCCACCGACAGGCGGATGGCGCCGCCTTCCACTAATCCCGCGATCCCGTGCTTGACGGCGTTTTCCACTAGCGGTTGCAGCAGCAGCACGGGGACGGCGCAATCCTGGCAGGATTCCTGAATATCCTCGCTGAATTCGAGGCGCGCGCCGAAGCGTACCTGCTCCACTTCCAGATAGCTGCGCGCCAGCGCCAGTTCCTCGCGCAGCGGAATGCTCTCGCGCCCGCCCAGGCCGAGGCTGCTCCGCAGGAAGAGCCCGGCCCTATTCGTACCGGCATTCTTCGAAGAACGCCGGCAAGGACGCCGGCGTGGCAACCGGGGGTACCCTCTGGGTCGCCCTCTGGGTCTGGTCGCTCTACGGTCCCTGTCCGGACCGGTGCAGTGCGTTATCGTAAGCTTTAGATGCCAGAGCCCTACATCCGCGCGCGGGGAGTCACCAAGACGTATCGATCGGGAACCAGCGACCTGGTGGTTTTTGAAGACCTCGACCTGGACGTGGAGCGCGGCGAAATGCTGGCCCTGGTAGGGGAATCGGGCGCGGGAAAGTCCACTCTGTTGCATCTTTTGGGCGGTCTGGACAGTCCTTCAAGGGGTACGATACACTACGGAAGTAGAGAGATTACGGGTCTGGCGCCGTCCGAACAGTCGGATTTCCGCAATCGGGAGATTGGGTTCGTCTGGCAGATTCACTACCTGCTGCCCGAGTTTACGGCGCAGGAAAACGTGATGATGCCGTTGTTGATTCGGGGGTGGGCGCATGCCAGGGCTGCCGCCGAATCGCTCGCGAGGTTGCATGAAGTTGGGCTTGGCGCGCGGGCATCGCACCGCGCGGGTGAATTGTCGGGCGGGGAACAGCAGCGCGTCGTGCTGGCCCGTGCGCTGGTGGGAAAGCCCAGCGTTTTGCTGGCCGATGAGCCTACCGGCAACCTGGACTTCCGGACCAGCGAGATGATTTTCCAACTGCTGGAAGACCTGCACCGCACGCATCGGTTTACGTCGGTATTCGTCACGCACAATTTGGGGTTCGCCAGGCGCTGCGACCGCGTACTGAATCTGGAAAAGGGTGGCCTGGTACCGGAAGGGCCACGAAATTCGCAACCTGGAACCAACCCGGAGTATCCTTTAAAGTAGTAGGGGGCGTCACTTTTTATGTTTGAGCGTTACACGGAGAAGGCGCGTAGAGTGATCTTCTTCGCGCGGTATGAAGCCAGCCAGTTCGGCAGTCCCTACATCGAGACCGAACATCTGCTCCTCGGTCTGCTTCGCGAGGACAAAGCGCTGGCGAACCGGTTTCTGCGGTCGCATGCCGCCGTGGAGTCCATTCGAAAGCAGATTGAAGGACACACCACCATCCGCGAGAAGGTTTCCACCAGCGTGGACCTGCCGCTCAGCCACGAATGCAAGCGCGTGCTGGCGTACGGGGCGGAGGAAGCCGAGCGGCTGAGCCACAAGCACATCGGCACGGAGCATCTGCTGCTCGGCCTGTTGCGCGAAGAGAAGTGTTTCGCGGCGGAGATTCTGCACGAGCGGGGACTCCGGCTTTCCACCATCCGCGAGGAACTGGCGCGTTCGCAGAGTGAAAAAGTGGCGTCCGCGCGGCCCAAGGAAAGTTCGCTGCTGGCGGAGTTCAGCCGCGACCTTACCCAGGCCGCCATGGACAACACGCTCGACCCGCTCATCGGACGCGACTACGAACTGGAGCGGGTCGTCCAGATTCTCTGCCGCCGCACCAAGAACAACCCGGTGCTGATCGGCGAGCCGGGCGTGGGCAAGACGGCCATCGTGGAGGGCCTGGCGCAGCACATTGCCGAGGGCGACGTGCCTTCGTTCCTGGCCGACAAGCGCATCCTGGCGCTGGACCTCTCGCTGATCGTGGCCGGCACCAAGTATCGCGGCCAGTTTGAAGAGCGGCTCAAAACCATTATGAAGGAGCTGATGGAGAACCAGAACGCCATCATCTTCATCGACGAGCTGCATACCCTGGTGGGCGCGGGTTCGGCGGAAGGTTCGCTGGACGCGGCCAACATTCTGAAGCCGGCGCTCTCGCGCGGCGAAATCCAGTGCATTGGCGCCACCACGCCGGCGGAGTTCCGCAAGTCGATCGAGAAGGATCGCTCGCTGGAACGGCGCTTTCAGGCGGTGAAGGTGCCGCCGCCCAACGAGGCGGACGCCATCAAGATCCTGTTCGGCATCAAGGATCGCTACGAGAAATTCCACGCCGTCGGCTACACCGATGAAGCCATTGAGGCGGCGGTGTACACTTCCAGCCGCTACATTCCGGACCGCTACCTGCCGGACAAGGCCATCGATCTGATCGATGAAGCGGGCGCGCGCGTCAAGTTGCGGCAGACCACGCTGCCGGCCGATCTCGCCGACATCCAGAAGCGCATCAAGTTCATCGTGCACCGCATGGAGAACGCCATCGCCAATCACGAATTCGAGAAGGCGCGCTTCTACAGCGACGAAGAACGCAAAGAGCGCGAGAACATGCGGCAGTTGCGCGAAAAGTACAACCTGGACGATACCTCCACCGGCTGCGTAACCAAGGACGATATCGAAGACGTGGTGGCGCGCTGGACCGGCGTCCCCATGACGTCCATCAAGGAAGAAGAGATCGCCAAGCTGTTGCGCATCGAAGAAGAGCTGCACAAGCGGGTGGTCAGCCAGGAGAAGGCGATTTCGGCGCTGGCGCGGGCCATCCGCCGGTCGCGCGCCGGGCTCAAGGCGGCCAATCGTCCAGCCGGCAGCTTCCTGTTCCTGGGTCCCACGGGCGTGGGCAAGACCGAAGTGGCGCGCGCCCTGGCCGGGTTCCTGTTCGGCAGCGAGAAGAGCCTGGTGCGTTTCGACATGTCCGAGTACATGGAAAAGCACTCGGTTTCGAAACTGATCGGCTCGCCTCCCGGATACGTGGGCTACGAAGAGGGCGGCCAGTTGACCGAGCGCGTCAAGCGCAACCCGTACTCCATCATCCTGCTGGATGAAATCGAGAAGGCGCACCCGGACATCTATAACATCCTGCTCCAGGTGTTTGAAGACGGCCAGTTGACCGACGGGCTCGGCAACCAGGTGGACTTCAAGAACACCATCATCATCATGACCAGCAACCTGGGCGCGCGCTTCCTGGAAAAGCGCAGCAACCTGGGCTTCTCGATTCCGGCGGGCGATGCCGCTTCCACCAAGATCGAGGACATGGTGCGCAGCGAGGTGAAGAAGGCGTTTAACCCCGAGTTCCTCAACCGCCTCGATGAAGTGATCCTGTTCACCTCGCTGACCGACGACGACCTGATCAAGATCATCGACCTGTTGGTGAACTTGGTGAACGTGAACCTGGTGGCCAAGCAGGTGAAGATCCGGTTGACTCCGGAAGCGTCGAAGTACCTGCTGGAGAAAACCTGCGGGGATCGCAGTTACGGCGCGCGTCCCTTGCGGCGGGCATTACAGAAGTACATCGAAGACCCGCTCAGCGAGGCCCTGATTCAGGGCACGCTGCCGCGTCCGGCCGAGCTGGAAGTGTATCTCAGCGATACCGGGATCTTCTACCGGGTGGTGAATGCGGAAGGCGAGGCCACGGTGACCGCGGGCGGTCCGGCGGAGACGCCGGTCGGCACGCTGCTGTATACGTTTTAGGGTAGGACGGGCCTCAGGCCAGGCCTCAGGCCTGTCCTACCTTACGCCAGCGCTTTTGTCGCCTTTTTGACGTCGTCCGGCGCCACCTGAAGCAAGGCGCCAAAGCGGCCGTTGCCGGCGCAGAGGGCCTGCACCGCAAAGACGTTGATTTCCTTCGCCGCCAGTTTGGCCAGCACTTCAGCCACAGCGCCCGGATGGTCTTCACCGGTGATGTGGAATGCCGTATGCTTCTTTCCGAGCTCGATCTTGAGCTGTTTGGCGGCCTTCTTGAGCAGCTTCGTGTCTTCCGCCACCAGATCGATCCTGGACTTGCGCTTGCCCGACGGGTAGCCCCAAATGCCGACGAAATTCACGCCGGCTTCCTTGAGCGCGCTGAGCACGTTCTCGCCTTTTCCCGGCTTGTTGGACACCACCACTGAGTAATACTCGAGTTTTGCCATTTACAGTCCTCTTGTTTACGGTACCACTCACCGTTTCCGCGCTTCCGCCACGATCTCCTTGACGCGCGCCATCAGCTTGCCGGTGGCGTCTATGACGGCGTCGGCGCCGGCGCGCGCGGGCGTGTCAGAACCCCGGGCGGCGGCGACGGCGTCCAGCGGGATGACGTCGGCGATCATGTTGTTCTCGATGACGATATCCTTGGGGCCGCTGGCAGGTGTCCCATTGCCATCGATGACGATGGCCTTGTGGATCGGCAGGCGGCGCACGCGTTGGCCGCTGGCCGGCGCCTGCGCCATGACGGAGCAGGCGAGCGAAAGCGCGGCGAGAGAGACGATCGGGGTTCGGGACATGGGAACGATTGTGTCATGGTACGGGCAGGGGAGCAATCGGCGGACCGACAACGAGGTGTGCGCTTGGGAGGAGCCGCGTTGCTCCAATCGGAGCCGCGACCGTGAGGGAGCGGTTGCCGCACACGCGCCCAGTGATTACGGGCGGTGACCCCACCCCTCCCTGACGGTCGCGGCTCCGATTGGATCGGCTTCTATCCCGGGATTCTCTCGATTGCCCGTCCGTCCCCGAGGGTCGCGCCGGCATGTTAAAGTCGAGAATGGTGGCCTCTTGAAGTTCTTCGGGGCGCGTAGCTCAGTTGGTTAGAGCACCTCGTTTACACCGAGGGGGTCCGGGGTTCGAGTCCCTGCGCGCCCACCACTCCAAACCCTTACTTTTGGCGTCTACCGCGATTCCGGCGTGCCGGCTGCGCCGTTCTTGCGCAGGTTGAAGTGGTAGACCGCCGCGCCGGCAGCCACCATCAGGATCGCCGCGATCGAGCTCTTCGGCTGCCACACCAGGCCGTAGACCGTCATCCCCGTGCCGAGCAGAACGTAGGCCAGGGGAACCAGCGGCCAGGCGAAACTCACGCTGGGCAATCGTTTCCAGTTGCCGCGCCGGAACTTGAACACCGAGGCCACCGCAAGCGTCGTGAACACCGTCAGGGTGAACCCGATAAACACCACCAACTGCGGGAAAGAGGTGAAGGTCATCAGCATGGCGCAGGCGCCTTGGGCCAGCACCGAAGCCACCGGCGTGTGGGAAGCCGGGCTCACCCTGCGCGCAAACGCCGGGAACGCGCGGTTCTGCGCCATGGCGTAGTAGACCCGCGGGCCCGCGGTGACCATGGCGTTGACCGTGGAGACGATGGCCAGTGCCAGCAGTCCGCTGAACACGCCGGCGATCCGCGCGCCGAAGAGGTTGGAGGCCGAAAGCGAACCGATACGCAGCACGCCCTTCATGGATTCCAGCGGCGTGGCGTAAATAAACGTGATGTTCAAGCCGAGGTAAAGCACCGCCACGATCGCCGTACCCAGGGCCAACGCGCGCGGCAGGTTTTTCTCCGGCTGGCGGATTTCTTCGGCGACGTAGGTGGCCGCATTCCAGCCGCTATATCCCACCATGACCCACAGCAGGCTGACCAGAAACTGGGCCGTCAGCGGCGTGGTGGAGGTGCGCACCGCGGCCGTTCCGAAATGGCTCCAACTGCCCGTGCCGGCCAGCAGGCCGAACACGATGAAGCCGAGGATCACCAGAATTTTCACCGAGGTCAGCGCATTCTGCACCCGCGTGACGATATCGATGGGCAGGCAGTTCAGCAGGGTGAACGAGGCGATCAGCGCGCAGGCCGCCAATTGCGCGCCGCCGACTTTCACGGCGAGATCGCCCGAGCCGACGACGAACGCGGTGCTGGATTGATCCAGCGCCGGGAAGAAGTGGGCCAGGTAACCGGAGAACGCCAGCGCGGCCGCGGCAATCGGCGCGGAGAACCCGGCGAAGAACGAAACCCAACCGCTCATGAATCCCCAGCTCGGACCATAAGCCTTGGTGAGGTACACGTACTCGCCGCCCGAAAGCGGATAATTGATCGCCAGTTCGGAGTAAGTCAGGGCGCCGGAGAAGGCGAAAGCCGCACCCACCGCCCAAGCCAACAGGATCAGGTTCGAAGTGCCCAGGTCCCCGGCCATGAACCCCGTGGACGTGAAGATGCCCGTGCCGATCATGTTCGACACAACCAGTGCGGTGGCGCCCCACAAAGTAATGCGGCGGTCCAGTGTCGGGCGAGGTAGAGCGGCTACGGAGTGGTCAATCATGGATGAGTTCGTTCAGTCACCGGATGAAGCGCCGGCTTACCTGGCGGCGGGTTGCGGCGTAGGAACAATCCACAAATAATCGTCGGTCCCATCGAACGCTTGCATCGTGTAGCCGTTCTTGATGAAGAGAGCTTTGGCAGCTTCCAGGCTGGAACCCATATTCTTAAGAAGGTCGTCCTTGAGTTCGATGTCGAACTTCGGGTGATAAGTCGAAATGATGTTGGTCATGCCGCCGAGCACCATCATTTCCGCGCCCTCGACATCGATTTTGACCATGTCCACCCGCTTGATACCGAGATCCTGAACGATCTTATCGAGCGGCACACCGGGAACGGAAATTTCGGAGCCTTGGTGGGCATTGCCTTTATTCATGGAAGACTCGCCTGTGTTCTCCAGCGGAGCCTGGTAGAACTTCAAGGTGGTTTCCTTGTCGGTGCAGGCCACCTTCTGGACAATGATGTTCTTGAACGGGTTCAGGGCGATGTCCTTTTCCAGACGGACGATGGTCGGCGGATTCGGCTCGACGGCGACCACTTTTCCCGATTCGCCCACTAGTTTCGCCGCCAGCAGTGTGTAGTAGCCGACGTGAGCCCCCACGTCCACGAACACATCGCCGGGCTTGAGGCTGGAGTTGACCCACTTCGTGACCTTAGGTTCCCAGATGCCTGCCGTCAGAATGGTCTGGGTCACCATGTCGCGGCCATCGAGTTCCATGTTGATGCCCGTCGGCAGCGTGACCTGAACCGGCTTCATGATCCCGAGGGCGTAGAACTCATCGTTCAGCCGGAAGAAAATAGACCCGCCATGAGACAGGGGCCAGTGGTTATACCACCAGTCGGCAACCCGTAAGCACAGGCGCTGTGTGCCGATCGGGCTAACGGCATTGGCGATGAAGAATCCGGCCAACACGAAAAAGAGAATCAGGACGATGGTGACGAGCTTCGACTTCCGGCCCGGTCCCGGGACACCGGCAGTCGATGGGGCTGAATTCATAATGGCTATCTGTCTGGCACTTTCGGGATCATCCAGTGGTAACGGACACTTCCGCCCTGGCTTCGCGGGCTAAACGCCGGACTGTTTGCGACTTTACACTAGCGGCGGGCGCGATGTCAAATGGGCGGACCGGCTGAGTTTGGTGCGGGGGCCGACTAGGCCCTGGGCGTCTTGCTGGCTCCCCCGCGCCCCTGTTATAGTGAGGCAGTTCATGAACAGGTTCCCCTTGCGCAGTCCCCGGATCGTGGCCGGATTGGCCCTGATCGTGGTGGTTTACCTGGGCCTGGGCCTCACCAACGCGATTTCCCGGGCGCCTTCTTGTGACGAAGCGTGGTTCGGAGACGCCGCCTACAATCTGGCGTACCAGGGGTTCATGGGCACTCCAGTACTGGAACCTACCAGCGGCCTTTGGCGGAGCGTCAAGCTGACAGGTATCGACCGGCATACCTACTGGGTGATGCCGCTGAATCTGCTGTTCAACGCCGCGGGGTTCGGCCTGTTCGGTTTCGGCATTTTTCCGATGCGTCTGCTGTCGCTTGTGTGGGGCGGAGTTGCACTGGCGGCCTGGGGCGTGATTTTGTGGAAGCTCACCGGCGAGGAACTGCTGGTGCTGGGCGGCGTCGGATTGATCGCCGTGGACTTCCACTTCCTGCTGCAAGCCTCCGACGGGCGCATGGACGTGATGACGGTGGCGCTTGGGTGGAGTGGCGTGGCGGCTTACCTGATGCTGCGCGAGAGCAGGTTTGGGCTAGCCGTCGCGGTGAGTCAAGGCCTCACGGCGATGGCTTGCTTCACGCATCCGAACGGTGTCATACTGGCGCTGATTCTGGCCGCCACGACGCTCTACTTCGATGCCCAACGGATTCGCGTCGGGACGGTAGGGATCGCAGCGATTCCGTACCTGGTGGGCGCCGCGGGCTGGGGGTTGTACGCCGCGCAGAGCCCGCCGGATTTTGTCGCGCAGTTGCTGGGCAACGCCAGCGGCCGCGGCCCGACCATCACCACCCCGATCGCCGCACTGCAACTGGAGATCTCGCACCGCTATCTGGACAGCTTCGGGTTTGCCGCCTGGTCGTCACGCGCGGGCCGGCTGAACGCGATCCCTCTGGTGATCTTCCTCTCGGGCCTGGCGGTGTGCTTGCTGGTCCGCGAGATCCGGCAACATCCCGGGTACCGCCTGGTGATTATCTGGACCGCAATCACCCTGGTGTTTCTGACCTGGTTCGAAGGGCTCAAGACTCCCCTGTATCTCACTTTCATCACCCCTCAATACTCGGTGCTGGTGGCGGTGGCGGCGGGCTGGATGTGGCGGCGGCACCCGCGCTGGCGGGTAGTGCCGGCCGCCGTGCTGCTCGTCTTTGTGGCTCTCCAGGCCGCGCGCACACCCGTCGCCGCTTCGCGCAATCCGCGGCGCACCACCTATGACCCGGCGGTGCAATATCTGCGGGCGCGGTTCAATCGCAACACCTTCATCATGGGAAGCGCCAGCCTGATTTTCGAACTAGGCCCGGATTGGAAAATTCTCGACGATTTTCGCCTGGGCTATAACAGCGGCAAACGCGCCGAGGTGGTGGTGATCGATCCGCATTGGACCGACGGCATTGAGATGTTGCAGACCCAGCAGCCTCCGATCTACGCCTTCATAACTCAACTGCTCGGAACCGAATACCGGGAAGTGTACAATCAGGGAGGATATCGCATCCTGATTCGCCAACCACGCGGGTAGCGGGAGATCATGAAGCCGATCGTCGTCGTCCCCACTTATAACGAGATCGAAAACCTGGAACGGATCGTCGGCCTGATCCGGGAACAGCCGGGCGGCTTTCACATTCTGATCGTGGACGACAATTCACCCGACGGCACCGGGCGGCTGGCGGATGAATTGAGTAGCCGGCATCCGGGGGAGGTGCGCGTGCTGCATCGCGCATCCAAAGAAGGGTTGGGCCGCGCCTACGTGGCTGGCTTCGGGCACGTGCTGAAGATGCCGGAGTACGATGCCATCATCCAGATGGATGCCGATCTCTCGCACGATCCTTCGTACCTCCCGGAGTTTTTGAAAATGCTGGAGACGTACGACTGTGTGCTGGGCTCGCGGTACCTGCATGGCATCAGCGTGGTGAACTGGGATTTCAAACGGTTGGTGTTGAGCAAGGGCGCCAGTCTGTATGTCAAGCTGATTACCTCCATGCCCTATAGCGACGCCACCGGCGGGTTCAAAGCCTGGCGGCGGGAGGCGCTGAGCGCGATCGGGTTGGACCAGTTGTTTTCCAATGGGTACCTGTTTCAAATCGAGACCACGTACCGGCTGCACCGCACTAAGAGATTCTCCATCGGGGAAATCTCCATCATTTTCCGGGACCGCGACCTGGGGCGCTCCAAAATCGACTTCCCCATCATTCTGGAAGCGGTTTGGGGCGTGATCCGGCTGCGCGTCACCGGGCGTTAACCGGCGCCTGCAAGCACTACCCCATGACCAAGACTTCCCTCGATAAGAGCAAGATCAAGATCCTGTTACTGGAAGGCATTCATCCCAGTGCGGTGGACAGATTCGCTTCCGACGGCTACACCAACATCGAGTACCACGAGAAATCGCTGAGCGCGGGAGAGCTGGAGCGCGCCTCTGGCGACGCCTATTTCATCGGCATCCGATCGGCCACGCAACTCGGGCGCGAGTTCTTCGACAACGCTTCGCGGCTGATCGGCGTGGGCTGTTTCTGCATCGGCACCAACCAGGTGGATCTGGCGGCCGCCGAAGAGCGCGGCATCCCGGTGTTCAACGCGCCGTTTTCCAACACGCGCAGTGTCGCCGAACTGGTGCTGGCGGAGATCGTCCTGCTGCTGCGCGGCATCCCGCGGCGCAATGCCGCCGCACATCGGGGCGAATGGCTGAAGACCGCCACTGGCTCGTATGAGGCGCGCGGCAAGACGCTGGGAATCGTCGGCTACGGGCACATCGGTACGCAGGTGGGGGTGCTGGCCGAGTCGCTGGGCATGCAAGTGGTTTATTACGATATCGAGACCCGGCTGGCGCTCGGCAACGCGCGCGCGGCGCAATCGCTGGACGCGCTGCTGGAGGCGGCCGACGTGGTCACGCTGCACGTGCCGGAGACCCCTGCCACGCGGAACATGATCGCTGGCGAGCAACTCGCCCGCATGAAGCCGGGCGCGGGCCTGATCAACGCGTCGCGCGGGACGGTGGTGGACATCGATGCGCTGGCCGGCGCGCTCGAATCGGGACCGCTCTGCGGGGCCGCGATCGACGTCTTCCCCGACGAACCGAAGGGCGGCGCGCGGGAGTTTCTCTCCCCGCTGCGCGGTATGGACAACGTGCTACTTACGCCGCACATTGGCGGCAGCACCGCGGAGGCGCAGGAGAATATCGGCATTGAGGTGGCCAGCAAGCTGATCAAGTACAGCAACAACGGATCCACCCTGGGTGCGGTCAACTTCCCGGAAGTTTCCTTGCCGGAGTACCCGGGCAAGAACCGCGTGCTGCACATCCACCGTAACCAGCCCGGCGTGCTGTCGGCGATCAACGCGGTATTCTCCGAAGAGGAGATCAACATCGCGGGCGAGTACCTGCAAACCGATGCCAAGGTGGGTTACGTGGTGATCGATATCGAGGCCGGAGAGCGCGCCGGGACGCTGGAGATCCGCCGCAAACTGGAAATGGTTGCGGGCACCATTCGCACGCGCATTTTGTACTGAGCGGAAAGACGCCGATGAAGATTATCCTTCCCATCCTCCTGCTTTTTATTTTGCTTGCCGTTTTGAGCGCCCATGTGAACCTGCCCGGGACCGACGAGGCATGGTTTGCCAGCCCCGCGTTGAACCTGATCACCAACGGGAGTTTCGGCACCTCGGTGCTCGACCCGACCGCCGCTTTTCGCAAGAACAACCTGACCGGCATCGACCGGCACACGTACTGGATTGTGCCGTTGTACCCGCTGGTGCAGGCGGCATGGGACCGCGTGGCCGGCTTCGGGCTGATGCACGTGCGCTATTTCTCCGCGTTCTGGGGGTTGGTGGCCATGTGGGCCTGGTACCGTATACTGACGATCGTCTCTGGCGACCGCCGGGTGGCGGCACTTGCCTTGGGATTGATGGCGGTGGATTTCACCTTTGTGCTGGCCGCTTCCTGGGGCCGCATGGATATGATGGCGGCGGCGCTGGGATGCGCGGGGCTGGCGGTGTACCTGTCGCTGCGCGAAGAACACCTGGTCCGGGCCATCCTGGTGAGTCAGGCGTGCGTCGCCGCGGCAGGATTGAGCCATCCCCTGGCGCTGGGGTATTTCGCCGGCCTCGCGGCTCTCACTCTGTACCGCGATTGGAGGCGGATCCGTTTTCCGCACGTGATGGCGGCGTGCATGCCCTACCTGGTGGGGGCAGCCG
>Ga0208587_1001533_pt1 | contig 12254 bp, 12 predicted proteins | sample NGESurdeep092012_7_FD_184472 | JGI IMG/M metagenome (GOLD analysis project Ga0208587, IMG submission 184472) | Arctic peat soil microbial communities from Barrow, Alaska - NGEE Surface sample 210 deep-092012 (SPAdes) | ecosystem: Environmental > Terrestrial > Soil > Wetlands > Peat ...
CGGCCGGTATGACCGCCTGCTCGTCGGCAAAGTCCGACAGCGCGCCGACGAAGCTGTCGCCCGCCGCGGCCTCACCAGTGGCGTCGCCGAGCCCGAGCCCGATCCCGGAGGCCCAAGTCGAGGCCGCCGTCCGGACGTATTACGAAGCGGTGAACGCGGCGGTTGCCACAGGTGACACGAATAGGATGATTGCACTAACTGCACCAGGTTGCGGTTGCAGAAAGCTCGCTGATACCGTGAATTCTGCATTCGCGAATGGCCGCTCTCAGGGAGCCGTCTTTGCGCTTAAGTCGCTCAATGTACAAGACGTGCAAGGAAACACCTCGTCGGCTAATGTCACCTACAGTGTCAGCGCCTACCAGGACTTGGATAGTCGCGGTAACGTCGTTGAGAGTTATGAACCTTACGACGGACACGATTTGCTCTACATGGTGAAACCCACCGGCCAATGGATCGTACGGGATGTTGTCCACGTGAATGCCGCGTCACGATGAACTGGCGTGTACGATCCTCGTGCACACTTCTTGCCATTCTTAGCCTTACGGTGGCTGTAGCGTCGCCTTCCAATGCAGCTGCCCCGAATAAGTACGGAGTAACCAGCGGCGACAATGGGGTTCCTGCTGACGCCTCGGTCACGACGGACCAAGCCGTGGGTGGTTATGCCATCCAAGTCCGGACGCGCAGCAACGGAAATGGCGCTGGAGGTGCAACCGCCGCAACGGGCGGCGGCGCGGACTCCTGTCCCGGATGCAAGTGGGCGATCTTTCCTGCTTGCAGTTTGAACAGCCCAGAAGACCAGGGCAACGTCATGTGCACGAACGGTTCGAGTTTGTGTCCAGTAGGCCAGATACGAATGCGGGTCATGTACATGGCGCCCGGGGATGCGTTTTGGACCGGCCAGCCGTCGATCTGCTCTGACGGGAACACCGCACCGCCGGCTGGGCCGGCGCCACCACTCGACATCACCGGCGCGGTCCGCAACTACCTGGAGTCCCTGCCGTTGCCGGCGCCGAGCCCGAGCTTCCAACCGCCCGGTGGCACCCTGGTCAACCTCCCCACGATCTTCGACGCTGGCTCCGGCCCGGCGTCACCGGCCGGCTTCGACCTCGCCGGCCTGCACATCACCGTGACGCCCAAGCCGCTGCGCTGGACCTGGACGTTTGAGCCCGGCGTCACGCAGACGGCCAACCTGCCCGGCGGCACGTATCCGAACAAGGACGTCACCTACACCTACCGCACCACCGGTCCCCGGGCGGTGACCGTCACCGCGGTGTGGGGCGCGACGTACCGGGTCAACGGCGGTGCCGACCAACCGGTCGACGGCACCGTGACGCGTACCAGCGCGCCGATCACCGTGCCGGTCTACGAGGCCCGCAGCGAGCTGGTCGCCGGCACCGGCTGAGCCGCCTGACCGGCAGTCCGGTCGAACCGGCGCGCTGCGGGCACGTTGCGCCAAGGTGGCAATCGGAGGTTGATCATGCCGAAGGATCGTCGCGACGACATCCCGTCCACCGTGCGGCGCTCGCTATAGAAAGCGCAGCGCACCTTCGCCAGGACGCTGGAGTCCGCCGAGGAGCAGTACGGCGAAGGCGAGCGCTCCCGGCGTACCGCCTTCGACAGCCTCAAGCACAGCTTCGAGAAGGTCGCTGACCACTGGGAGCCCAAGGAGCACAAGGGTCTGTCGGACGACCAGGCCGCCAAGGGTGGCGCGGCGGCCCGGCCAGGCGGGCGGACCGCCGGCGGTGTGGATGCCAACGCCTCGAAGCGGCATCTCTACGACTTGGCCAAGCGCCTCGGCGTCGAGGGCCGCTCGTCGATGACCAAGGAGCAGCTGGTCGAGGCCATCGACCGGGCCAACCGCCGGGAGACCCGCCGCGCCCGCTCCACCGACTGACGGCGGCGCCGGGACCGCAGACCGCGCATAGGCTTTCGTCATGGAACGGCGGATCTACGGTCTGGAGAACGAGTACGGCGTCACGTGCACGTTCCGCGGCCAGCGCCGGCTCTCCCCGGATGAGGTCGCCCGCTACCTGTTCCGTCGGGTGGTGTCCTGGGGCCGCTCCAGCAACGTCTTCCTCAAGAACGGCGCCCGGCTCTACCTCGACGTGGGCTCGCACCCGGAGTACGCCACGCCGGAGTGCGACTCGCTCGTCGACCTGGTGACGCACGACAAGGCGGGGGAGCGGACCCTCGAAGGGCTGCTCATGGACGCCGAGCGCCGGCTGCGCGAAGAGGGCATCGCCGGCGACATCTACCTGTTCAAGAACAACACCGACTCGGCCGGCAACTCCTACGGCTGCCACGAGAACTACCTGGTCGGCCGGCACGGTGAGTTCTCCCGGCTGGCCGACGTACTCATCCCGTTCCTCGTGACCCGGCAGCTGATCTGTGGCGCCGGCAAGGTGCTGCAGACCCCGCGTGGCGCGGTCTACTGCGTCAGCCAGCGGGCCGAGCACATCTGGGAAGGCGTCTCCTCGGCCACCACCCGGTCTCGGCCGATCATCAACACCCGGGACGAGCCGCACGCCGACGCGGAGCGGTTCCGCCGGCTGCACGTCATCGTCGGTGACTCGAACATGAACGAGGTCACCACGCTGCTCAAGATCGGTACGGCGGACCTGGTCCTGCGCATGATCGAATCCGGCGTGATCATCCGCGACCTGACGCTGGAGAATCCCATCCGGGCCATCCGCGAGGTCTCGCACGACATCACCGGGCGCCGACGGGTGCGGCTGGCCAACGGGCGCGAGGCCAGTGCGTTGGAGATTCAGCGCGAGTACTACGAGAAGGCGGCCGACTTCCTGGCCCGTCGGGGAGCCGACCCCGTCACCGAGCGGGTGCTTGAGCTCTGGGGCCGGACGTTGACCGCGGTCGAGACCGGCGACCTCGATCTGGTCGACCGGGAAATCGACTGGGTGACGAAGTACCAGGTGATCGAGCGCTACCGCGGCAAGTACGACCTGCCGCTGTCCTCACCGAAGGTGGCCCAGCTCGACCTCGCGTACCACGACGTAAACCGGGAGCGCGGGCTGTACTACCTGCTGGAGCGCAAGGGCGCCGTCCACCGGGTCTGCAACGACCTGGCGATCTTCGAGGCCAAGTCGGTGCCGCCGCAGACCACCCGGGCGCGGTTGCGCGGGGAGTTCATCAAGCGGGCGCAGGAGAAGCGGCGCGACTTCACCGTCGACTGGGTGCACCTCAAGCTCAACGACCAGGCGCAGCGCACCGTGCTGTGCAAGGACCCGTTTCGGTCGGTGGACGACCGAGTGGAGAAGCTGATCGCCAGCATGTGATCCCTGGCGGCGTCGGTTCGAGCGAGCCGACCGCGACCGCGTCAGGCCAGGGCGTCGTCCACGACGGTCTGAGCGTCGGCGAGCACCCGGGCCAGGTGGTCCGGCCCGCGAAAGCTCTCGCCGTAGATCTTGTAGACGTCCTCGGTGCCGGACGGCCGGGCGGCGAACCAGGCCTGCTCGGTGACCACCTTGACCCCGCCGATGGCGGCCCCGTTGCCGGGTGCCTTGTCCAGCACCGCCACCACCCGGTCCCCGGCCACGGACTCGATCTGCAGCCGGTCGGCGGACAGCGCCTTGAGCCGGGCCTTCTGCTCGGCGTTCGCCGGGGCATCCACCCGGGAGTACGCCGGGTCGCCATGCCGCGCGGTCAGCTCGCGGTAGCGCTCACCCGGGTCGCGCCCGGTCACCGCCGTCATCTCCGCGGCCAGCAGGCAGAGCAGCAGGCCGTCCTTGTCGGTGGTCCACACCCCACCATCACGGCGCAGGAACGACGCCCCGGCGCTCTCCTCGCCACCGAAGCCCAGCGAGCCATCCAGCAACCCGTCGACGAACCACTTGAACCCGACCGGCACCTCCAGCAGATCGCGCCCCAGCTCGGCCGCGACCCGGTCGATCATGCTGCTGCTCACCAGCGTCTTGCCCACCGCCGTCGACGCCGGCCACTGCGGTCGCGAGGCGAACAGGTAGCTGATCGCCGCCGACAGGTAGTGGTTCGGGTTGAGCAGTCCGGCCTTGGTCACGATGCCGTGCCGGTCGCTGTCGGTGTCGTTGCCCACCGCCAAGTCGAAGTCGTCCTTGAGCCCGACCAACCGGGCCATGGCGTACGGCGACGAGCAGTCCATCCGGATCTTGCCGTCCCAGTCCACGGCCATGAAGCCGAAGGTCGGGTCGACCACGTCGTTGGTGATGGTGATGTCCAGCCGGTGCCGCTCGGCGATCGCCTGCCAGTACGGCAGCGCCGCGCCGCCGAGTGGGTCGACCCCGATGCGCACCTCGGCCGAGCGGATGGCGTCGATGTCGATCGCGGCCGGGAGGTCCTCGACGTACGGCGAGATGAAATCGATTGTGCGCACGCAGTCCGCCGCCCGCGCCCGCTCGTAGGGCACCCGCTGCACCCCGCGCAGGTCATCGGCCAGCAGCGCGTTCGCCCGGTCCTGCATCCAGGTGGTGATGTCGGTGTCGGCCGGGCCGCCGTTTGGCGGGTTGTACTTGAAGCCGCCGTCGGCCGGCGGGTTGTGGGACGGGGTGATGACGATGCCGTCGGCCTGCCCGCCAGCACCGCCACCGCCCCCGCGGTTCGCTGCCAGGATCGCGTGCGAGATCACCGGCGTCGGGGTAGGGCCGCCGGTGGCCTCCAGCCGCACCTGCACGTTGTTGGCCGCCAGCACCTCCAGCGCCGATCGCAGCGCCGGCTCGGACAGCGCGTGCGTGTCCACGCCGAGGAACAGCGGGCCGTCGATGCCGTGGCGCTGGCGGTACTCGCAGATGGCCTGGCTGATGGCCAGGATGTGGCGTTCGTTGAAGGTGCCGGCCAGGGACGAACCCCGGTGCCCGGAGGTGCCGAAAGACACCCGCTCGGCCGGTACGCCGGGGTCCGGCGCCCGGTCGTAGTACGCCCGGATCAGTGCGTCGACGTCAACAAGGATGTCCGCAGGAGCGGGCTTACCGGCAAGCGGACTGGTCTGCGCCACGAGGACCTCCGAGCGGTGGGCGGCCGAGCGATGGGCGGCCGGGCGGTGGGGCTGGCCCGGACGCGGCGAACTCTAAAGCCTGTCCGTTGCGCCTACGGTGGGCGCCATGTCCGGGTCCGAGCGACCGCCCTCGGGGGCTGACCGCTGAACCGGCCCGGGGTGGCGCTGATGTCGGCGAGCCACGTCGTCGACGACATCTATCAAGGCTGCGTGCCGGCGCTGCTGCCGTTTCTGGTCGCCGAGCGGCACTACACCTACGCCGCTGTCTCCGGGCTGACGCTGGCCGCCACGGTGCTGTCCTCGGTCGCGCAGCCGGCGTTCGGTTGGTGGACCGATCGCCGGCCGCGCCGGTGGATGATCCCAGTGGGGATGAGCACCGCGGGCATCGGCGTCGCGCTTTCCGGCCTGTCCACCAGCTACCTGCTCACCTGGCTGGCCTTCGCGCTCTCCGGGCTCGGGATCGCCGCCTTCCACCCGGAGGGAGCCCGGGCCGCTCGGCAGGCCGCCGGCAACAGCACCCGGGCGATGAGCGTGTTCGCCCTCGGCGGCAACACCGGCTTCGCGATCGGGCCCCTGTTCGCCACCCCGGTGCTGCTCGCGACCGGGGTGCGGGGGACCGGGCTGCTCGTCGTACCGGCCGCCGTCATGGCGGTGGTGCTGGTGACCCGGCTCAACCGGGTGCTGGACGGCGCGGGTGGGCGGCATCGAGACGCGCGACTGCCCACCGGGACCGACGACTGGCCGCTGTTCCTCCGGCTCACCGCGGTGGTCATGGTCCGCTCGGTGCTGTTCTTCGGGCTGACGTCGTTCCTCGGCCTGCACTTCATCGACGACCTGCACGCCACCAAGGCCGAGGCCGGAGTCGCGCTGACCGCGTTCCTGTTCGCCGGTGCGAGCGGCACGCTGCTCGGGGGATGGCTGGCCGACCGGGCCGGCAAGCTCGCCTGCGTGCGGCTCGGCTTCGCCCTCGCCGTACCGGCTCTGCTCGGCCTGGTGCTCGCCACCAGCCAGCCGCTGGCGCTGGTCTTCGTCGTGCTCACGGGCGCCGCGGTCTACCTGCCGTTCTCGGTGTTCGTCATGCTCGGCCAGGACTACCTGCCGAACCGCATCGGTACGGCGAGTGGCGTCACGGTCGGGCTCGCGGTCAGCGTCGGCGGGCTGGCCAGCCCACTGCTCGGGGTCCTCGCCGACTCGGCGAGCCTGCGGGTGGCCCTGAGTGCCCTGCTGGTGCTGCCGGTGCTCGCACTGCTGCTGGCCACTCGGCTGCGGGAGCCTGCTGCTGCACCTGCTCGTGCGCCGGCCGACCGGACCGCCGCCTAGCTAGTGGGCTTTGGCAGCGCTGCACCGGCGATACCGCGCAAGCCCGCCTTGGTGGTCGCCACCGAGAGTATGTCGGGAGTGGGCTGCGCCGCCGCGATCGTGGTGCGCTCAGTGCACGGTCGGACGGCGTGTCGCGGACACCACAAGCACCACGATCACCAAGGGGGCACGAGTGGCCGAAGCCCTCGATCGCCAGCACGGCCCGGGCGGGTGCGACGTGACCTACCGGCGGGTATCGCCGAACTCGTTCGGGGCTTGAGTCAGTAGCCCGGCGGCGTGCCGACCGGCGACGGCCGCCGCGAGGAAGTAGCCGTGGTCTTCGTCCAGCCCCCGACCCATTGTGGCCAGTGGCACCGGACAGGCCCGCAGTACGGCGTCCAGACCGTCGACCGGCACGGAAACGAGCCGGTGGCGGTCGGCCAGCCCGCGCAGGTCTGCAGCTACGGCAGCCGCCAGCGGGCCGGTCAGCGCCGGTACGGCGACGTCGGCCACCGCCAGCGCCACCCGGCCGAACGCGGTCAGCGAGTGGTGCGACACCCCGCGGTGGCGCTCCCGCGGGTCGGCGTCGGAGATGCGCAACGCCGCGACCGGGCGGCCGCCGAGCACCGCCACCGCGTTTACCGCCTCGCCGGCCGCCACCCCGGAGAACCCCCACGGCGTGTCCGTGCCGAGATTGCCCGGACCCTGCACGACCACCGCAACCTCGGCGCCCAGCACCTCCCGGGCGGCGATCAGCCCGGTGTGCAGGGTGACCGCCTCCAGGTCCCCGCCGAAGGCCTGCCCGACGGTGACCGTGCCCACCAACAGCCCGGCGGCGCGCAGCCCGGCGACCGTGCGGGAGAACCACAGCGGCAGCGCGCCGCCGTCGGTCATCACGTAGCCCACCCGGGTACCGGGCCGGTCGGCGGCGATGGCGGCCGCAATCGCCGGCAGGGCGGAGTGCAAGTCCGCAACCACCACCGGCATGCCGGCCAAGTCGTCCGCGGCCGCCACCGTGGCGTGGTGGGCCGAGTCCGGCTCGTCCACGCCGAGGACTACCACCTGCAGCGGCGAGTAGCGCGCCTTGACGACGTGCCCCGGCCCGCTGGGGTCCGCTGGCAGCCGGCCCGGGACCGCTACCACGAGCGCACAGCCGCCGGTGCCCAGGCCGAGGTGCGCTGCGGTGGTGTTCAGCAGCACGGTGTCCCCAGGCTCCGGCCGGCCGACGAGTGGGGGGTGCGCCAGCGCCACCACGAGCGCCGTCCCGTCGGCGTCCACCACCCGGACGTCGAGCTCCACCGATCCGGGCCACTCCCGGCGTACGGCGAGGACCTCACCGCTACGCCACCGGATCACGATCGGCAGGCTAGCCACCGACCGGGTGCTAGCGTCGGCCGGCAGCCCGGAAGGTGCGCGGGAAGGGGGGCGCCGATGTCGGCCCGACGGACGGAGCGCCTGGTCAACCTGGTCATCTGCCTGCTGGCCACGCGCCGTTTCCTCACCGTCGAGCAGATCCACACGGCCGTGCCCGGCTACGACCAGGCCGGGGGAGTGGCCGACGAGGCGTTTCGGCGAATGTTCGAGCGGGACAAGGAAGAGCTGCGCGAGCTCGGGATCCCGCTGCAGACCGGCAGCCACAGCGGGTGGGACGACGAGGTCGGCTACCGGATCGCCAGCCGAGACTACGCCCTGCCCGAGATCACCCTGGAACCGGACGAGGCGGCGGCGCTCGGCCTGGCCGCCCGGCTCTGGCAGTCCGCCGGCCTGGCCCGGGCCGCGACCAGCGCGTTGGTCAAGCTGCGGGCCGCCGGGGTGGAGGTCGAGCAGCCGGTCGACCTCGAGCCCCGGGTGGCGGTGACCGAGCCGGCGTTCGAGCCCTGCCTGGCCGCGGTGCGCGCCGGCCGGGTGATCGCGTTCGACTACCGCACCGGCCACAGCGCCGAAACCGCTCGGCGGGTGCTGGAGCCGTGGGGCGTGGTGTCGTGGCGCGGCCGGTGGTACGTCGTCGGCCACGACCGCGACCGGGACGCCACCCGAGCCTTTCGGTTGTCCCGGATCCAGGGAGGCGTGCAGGCGGTCGGCCGACCGGGAGCCGTGCAGCCGCCGGCACACGTCGACTTGGTGGCCGCGGTCGCCGCGCGGGCTAGTTCCGGGGGCAATCGGACCGCCCGGCTGCGGGTACGTCCCGGTGCCGCCGTCGAGCTGCGCCGCCGCGGGCAGGTTATTGCCGGCCCGGAGCCCGCCGGTCGAGACGAGGCAGACCCACTCGGTCTAGACGTGGCAGACCCACTCGGCTGGGACCTGCTGGAGCTGGCGTACTCCTCCGCTGAGCAGCTGGCGGACGAGGTGGCCGGCTTCGGCGCCGATGTCGTCGTGGTCGACCCGCCGGAGGCGCAAGCGGCGGTCATCCGTCGGTTGAGCGCGCTGGTCGGACCGTGAGCGGCGCGGCCGACCGGCTGCCCCGGCTGCTGGCCCTGGTGCCTTACCTGCTGGCCCATCCGGGTGTGCGCATCGCCGAGGTGTGCGCGGTCTTCGACGTGACCGAGCGGCAGCTGCGCGCCGACCTCGACCTGCTGTTCGTCTGCGGACTGCCCGGCCACGGCCCCGGTGACCTGATCGACGTCAGCTATTCCGGTGACCGGATCCTGCTCAGCAACGCCGACGAGCTGGCTCGGCCGCTGCGGCTCAACGCCGACGAGGCGCTGGCGCTGGTGGTCGCGCTGCGGACCTTGGCCGACGTACCGGGCGTGCAGGAGCGGGACGCGCTGGACCGAGTGCTGGCCAAGCTGGAGAGCGCCGTTGCCGGGGCGGCGCCCGACGGCGTACCGACCGACCAGGTCGTGGTCAGTATGGAAGTCGAGGCCGACGTGCTGGGCACCGTCCGGCGGGCGCTGGCCGAGCACCGTCGGCTGCACCTGACCTACCACGTCGCCGCTCGGGACGAAACCACCGAGCGCGACGTGGACCCCATGCGACTGTTGCTGGTCGACGGCCGCTTCTACCTGGAGGCCTGGTGCCGGCGGGCCGAGGGTGTCCGGCTGTTCCGGCTAGACCGGATCGTGGGCGTGGCCCTGCTGGACGCACCGGCGCAGCCGCCCCCGGATGCCCAGCCGCGCGACGTGGCCGACGGCCTGTTTCAGCCATCGCCGACCGACACCCTGGTCAGTCTGGAGGTGGCGCCGGCCGCCCGCTGGGTCGCCGACTACTACCCGTGCCAGGACGTGACCGAGATCGCGAACGGCTGGCTGCGGGTGCGGCTGCGCACCCCGGAGGTCGGCTGGGTCCGCCGACTGGCGCTGCGGCTGGGGGCCGCCGGCCGGGTGCTCGAGCCACCGGAGCTGGCTGCTGAGGTCCGGGCCGAGGCGCGTCGAGCCCTGGCGGCGTACGACGCCGTCGAGTCGCCGCAGCGCTGACGCCAACGGCGCCGGGTGGATGCCGGCGTAGCAGTCAAGGATTTCGCGCGATCTGCCGAACAACTTCGGCAACGAGTCCCCGCACGGGACGGGCGGCTCGGCCGGTGAGAGAGAAGCCACCGTATGACGACGATCCGCGCATCCTGCCCACGCTGTGGTGAGGTCGAGTTGACCGCCGCCCAGGTCAGCCTCGACGTCTGCGCCAACGCTCCGTTGTCGTCGTACGCCTTCGCCTGTCCGGTCTGCCACGACGGCATTCGCAAGCCCGCTGACGACCACGTGGTGTCGCTGCTGGTCAGCGGCGGGGTCTCCGCCGACGTCTGGGAGATCCCGGCCGAGGTTCTCGAAGAGAAGTCCGGGCCCCCGATCGGGTACGACGACCTGCTCGACTTCGTGCTCCGGCTCGAGGTCGAAGACCATCTGTCCTGGCGGGCCGGGCTGATCGTCCAGCACTGATCGGGTCGCGCCGGCGTCGACTCAACGCAGGCCCGGTCGATAGGGTTCGTGAGTGCTTGCCGGAGCCCTCATCGTTGTGGTCACCGTGGTCATCGGGCTGCTGCTGCTGGCGCTGATGAGCCTGCGATTGTGGCGACAGGTCAGCGCCTTGGGCCGGTGCGTCGGCCAGGCCTCTGGCCGGCTGGACACCGCCGCTGCCGCGTTGGAGCCCGAATAACTGACCGAGGACTGGGCGCCGCAGGCCATTAGACCTCGTCAGGTTGGCGGGCGGGCGTAAAGTCTGGGGCACGTGTCGATAGCAGAAGGTGGCCCGGATGTTTGATCACGGTCTCGGCGGCTGGGAGATCATCGCCATCCTCGTGCTCTTCATGGTGTTGTTCGGGGCCAAGCGGCTGCCGGAGTCGGCCCGCTCCCTGGGCCGTTCAATGCGGATCTTCAAGTCCGAGGTCAAGGGTTTGCATGACGACGATGCCCAGCCGGCTCGGGTAACCCCGCAACCGGACGCCGTCGTCCAGCCGGCCGCGCTGCCGGCCGGTCAGCCGCCGGTCGTGGCCACGCCGCCGGTCCAGGCAGTGGCGCCCATCCAGGCGACCCCGCCGGTGGCGGCTGCACCGTCGGTCGCGGCTGAGCCGCCCGTGCCGGCCGCGCCGCCGGTAATGGGCGACACCGCTCCGCCGCCCGCCCAGCCCCGCTGAACGTGCCGGCGGCAGCGGGCCGCCGGCGGTTGCTGGTTCGCCGCCGCGGCAGCGACCCGGACGGCGAGATGAGTCTTGCCGACCACCTGCGGGAGCTGCGCAACCGGCTGATCAAGTCCGGGATCGCGCTCGCCATCGCGGCCGTCGTCTGCTACATCGAGTGGAAGCCGCTGTTCAACTTCCTGTCCCGGCCCTACTGCAGTATCGCGGTCGGACAGCAGCATGGGTGCCAGCTCTACACGTTCCAGCCGCTGGACCAGTTCCTCATCCGACTGCGGGTGTCCCTGATGGCCGGCGCCGTGGTCAGCTCTCCGATCTGGCTCTACCAGCTCGGTGCCTTCATCACCCCCGGCCTCAAGCGCAAGGAGAAGCGGTACGCCGGCGGCTTCCTCGCCGCGTCGTTGTCGTTGTTCCTCGTCGGCGTGGTCTTCGCCTACCTGACCATCGACCGCGGACTGGCCTTCCTGCTCGACATCGGCGGGTCCCGGATCGAGCCGTTGCTCGGCGTCACGCCGTACCTGAACTTCGTCACGCTGACGCTGGTGGCCTTCGGGACAGCCTTCGAGTTCCCCGTGGTCGTCGTGTTTCTCAACCTGGTCGGCGTGCTCACCACCGACCGGATGCGGGCCTGGCGGCGGGGCATGATCTTCGGGTTGTTCGTCTTCGCGGCGTTGATCACGCCGAGCCAGGACCCGTTCACGTTCACCTTCATGGCGATCCCGCTGTGTCTGCTCTACGAGGTGTGCATCATCATCGGCCGGCTCCGGGATCGGTCCCGGCGACGGCAGCAGGCGCAGGACGGGCTGGCCGCGCCGGCTGACGACGAGGCCTCGCCGCTGCCTCCACCGGAGCCGGTGCTGACGACGGTCGAGACCACATCGCGGGCACCCGCCAACACGGGTCGAGGAGCCGGCGGCTAGCTAGGTCGGCACCGTCGAGCCGGGTTCGTAGACGTCGGGCTGTCCCGGGCGGCGGCGAGGATGATCTGGCTGGTCGTCGACGTCGAAGGAGTCCGCGTGCGCGTGCGCAGCCGGCGGCCGACCGCGGCGCAGTGGCTGGCCGGGGCCCGGCCGCGCACCTTGCCGGCCGCGATCGCGCCGGTGCTGGCCGGCACGGGTGTCGCCGCCGCCACCAACCAGGTGGTGTGGTGGAAAGCGGAAGCTACTCGTTGTCGGGGCGCTCGCCGCGGCGGCGGCCTTGACCTGCACCGGCGGCCTGGACCTGCACCGGCGGACCCTGGCCGTACGGCTATCACGCCCTCGGCGAGGTGTCGGTGTTCCTGTTCTTCGGGCTGGTGGCGGTGCTCGGCACGGCGTACCTGCAGCCTCGCGCGGTGACCGGCCCCGGCCTGGCCGTCGCGGTCGCCATGGGCAGCTTCGCCGGCGCGATCCTGGTCGCGAACAACCT
>Ga0208587_1001534_pt1 | contig 12249 bp, 6 predicted proteins | sample NGESurdeep092012_7_FD_184472 | JGI IMG/M metagenome (GOLD analysis project Ga0208587, IMG submission 184472) | Arctic peat soil microbial communities from Barrow, Alaska - NGEE Surface sample 210 deep-092012 (SPAdes) | ecosystem: Environmental > Terrestrial > Soil > Wetlands > Peat ...
CGCTGCACCGCCCAGGCGGCCCGCGCAGGTCGAGCAACTTCGCCGCGCCAGATTCTTCGGCACCCACGCGCCAAGGGATAAAGAGCGCGAGCGCACCAGTCGAAAAATCGGGAGAGAGAGCAAAGCGCAAAATTATTCCAAAGCGCGCCTTACCGAATCCGCGTCGTCCAATATTGCTATGACGCACAGGCGATAAAAATCCTTCTTTCGGTCGGTCAAGACCTCCCATTCACCTTCACCGGTCCCATCGCGACCGGTCTATCTGATCGTGCCCGCGGCGCCGGGGGGAAGCTTTTGAATCGTTGTCCAACTTGGACCGCTTGCCATTTGCATCTTAAGTGACTGAATAACCGTAAGAATATCTTGATTCTATAAAATGCCATCGGCTCCTCTCACGTTTGACTCCGAAGGCTCCCCCGCCGCAGCAAAAACCATGCGGCGAGTTTTGTTTCATGCTTTCCCAAGGCATGATCGATCGCTTTTGCCGATCAGCGCAAACGATAGCACGGGGACATCTGACGCCCGACGAATTTCGCGAGATAATCGAAAAACTTGGGTTGTCGCAGATCGCGGCGGCCCGCCTACTTGGCGTAGACGCGCGCACATCTCGACGATGGGCATCTGGCGAGAGGGACATCCCGCCGCCTGCAGTGCGTTTCTTGCGGTACGATCGCCACAAAGAAAACCGGCGAACAGGCCATGCGAGTGTTGGACGACTGATATTCGTGTTCGGTCCGACCGCCGCCATTCCTTTGGGAGTCAAGCTTTCCCTTTCGAAACGGCCTCTAAGTTTTTCAAGTGACCCAAGATAGCGGAAGCCGCCACTGTTGCTGACGCCAACAAGGTCACCAAGCGGGTCATCGCTTGCGTTGCCCGCCCGCCCACCTGGGTAGACCCCATCAACGACCAAGTCACTGCTTGGCATCTTGATCTCGCTTTGACGCGTATCTTGCTTGATTAAGCCAAAAAAATTATTCTGCCGTCTGCAATTGCACATCCCCGTTGATCAGAGAAGCCACTATCTGGCGCATCACAGGCGCACATACGCCATTGCCGAGGAGCTTTATTTTATCGCGTCGGGAGCCATGCTTGAGGCAAAAAACCCTCGGCAGCCCCATCGCGCGTTTGAGTTCCGGTACTTGTAGCATGCGCAGCGTGGGTTCACCGCTGATCCATTGGACTAAACCAAAGCGGTCCAATGTCGTTAGAGTACGTAGAGGACGATCGAGCCGCTGCCATCCACCAGCACGATCGGAACTGTAATAGACCGTCAGAAAATCCTTTCCGCGACCGACCGATCTCATACCAGTCTTGATCCTTGCGATCGTCGCTTTAGCGCGGCGGCCGTTAAAGACGCCTTCAGCGTACCATGTTCCAACAGGATCAAGGATGTCGGCGGCTATCCTCTGCTTCCTTCTCGGAGCGACGATTTCTCCCGGCTCACGAAACCGATCCCCAATAATAAAAAGTCGCCGCCTTGTCTGCGGGACACCAAAATCGGCAGCATCAAGCACCTGCATCCTCAGCCGATACCCGCACCGCTGAATCTTTGTAATCATGTCGTCAAAGCCAGGCCAAGAGCGCATTCTGGGGACGTTTTCAAGGACAATCCAACGCGGTGCAATCGACCGTATGAAAGGCAGGATAAAGAAGCCCGACCGTCGGCTTGCTTCGTCCAGCGGCCTTGCGCCCCGCGCAATCGAATGATGGGTGCATTCAGGTGAAGCAATGATCAGGTCGACACGATCAACGTTTGGCAGCATTTTAGGTCGGCTGCCCTCACGGAGCGCAGCGCACACTACCTGTGCTTTCGGAAAATTATCCTGATAGGTTTTAGCCGCGATATCCCATGCATCAATGGCACCGACCATAATGGCGCCAGCATCGCGCGCGCCCCAACTGCTGCCGCCGCCACCACAGAAGAGATCTATTGCCCGGAATGTCATCAATTCACTTTTTCTAGTCAATGCACCGACTCGGTCAGGTTCAGACCAGGTTGCCAGGCTAGGTTGAATTACACAAGTCAGCCCCGATCGATCTTCTTATCCGAGTCGCACAAAACTCTGGGTCTTCCTCAATTTGGTGCTCCCATATGCGGATGACCCTCCAACCCCGACCGCGCAATTGACGGTGATTTTGGGCATCGCGAAGACGGTTTGATTCGATCTTTTTCTCCCACTTTTCAGAGAGCTTCAGCCGCCAAGCCGGGAACCGCCAGCCGTGCCAAAAAATAACCGTCGACGAATATGACTATGCGCCGATTGCGCAGCACAAAATCAGGCCGTCCCGGAAGGTCGCGGCAGTGGCTCTCAAAATCGATACCGATTTCCCGCAGCATCATCTCGACAGCCTTCTCGGGTTTTGTGTCCCTGCCGCGGATGCGCGACATGACGGCGCTGCGCTTCTGCGGGCTCATGATGTCACCACGGTGAGATCGAGTCTGCTTGGGTGTTTTCAATTGTTCCATGCATGCATCCAGCATCAAATGATGGGTGCCCCTCGAAAAAAGCCGACGCTGGCGTCCTCGATCGTTCCAATCAACATTGCGCGATCAAGCAATCTATTGCCCTCTTCGCAGCTTGTCTCCGGCAGCAGAACACAGCCATGACACGCGGCGAGGTTGGCGGTGTTGACGCCAGCGCCAGGGCTCTCCATGCACACCGGATCGTTGGAACACCACATTGCGCGCCTGAGCGCAGAGGCGACAATTCGTTCTAATCGACCAGGTTCCGCTTGGCTTACAAGGCCACCCAGAGTGCCTTCGGCATCTCCGGATGCGGTGTAGATCAACAAACCATTCATGGGCAGGTTCGGATCCTCGAGATTGCAGTAGAGACGTTCCCTGAGCGATGCCGATCCGTATCCGCACGTGAATGTCAGCTCCTTGATCAAAACGTGTGCGAATGTGTGCAGCATCATGAACCGTGTATCTATTTCGCGGCGCGACAATCGACGCATGAGGCGCCTAGCATTATAGTCAGTCACCAGTTTTTCGATCCGGGCCTTCGAACTGGCATTGCTCGCGACCCATTCCTGAATTTTATCGACATCGAATTCTATGAATATGCCTTCGCCACGCACTTCTATGGCTGGCCGCCATCGCGTAACTGCCAGAGCCAACGGCTGCACACCGTCCTCGCCAGGAGATGACTTCGGCATGAGGCGCGATAGTCCGGCGAGCACCCGGGTCTCGCGAAGTTTCCTGACCAAACTGATTTGCGAGACGTAGTTGGATAGCCATCCGTAAGCGGCGCGATCTGTTGCCTCGACAAATAACTCGCTTCGAGGATCGCCCAGCCCGGCCATGAGAACATCGTGCTCTTGGCGGCGATATTCTTCTTCAGTCGACGCTGATACCGTCCCGTTCTCCTCCCGGTCCAGCTTCGCCTGTGCCGCTTTGAGAAGTTCAGCATAGTCGACGTTTTGCATATTGGCGACGAAACGGACGATAGCTTCGTTGACCTTTCCGTCGACACGCTGGGATTTGATGTTCTCCCAGATTTCCGGTCTGTCGAGCACCCGTCTGATATCTCTTGATGCTTCGGTCTGAGCAGGCGGGATATAAATCGAGCTGACGACAAGCGGAAAATAGACGTTAGAGCCGCCGCGCTGCACGACCTGAAGCGGAGTACCGCAGCCCGCTGCTCCCGATTCCTCACCGAGCCAGGGTCGCGCTGAGTCGCAGTGAACGTTCATCGAGGCAAGTGCGCCCTTGTCGAAGGCACCAGCCAATGTCTTCATGTGGTTGCACGTCGTGCATTCGATCTTGATGCCCGCGAGGCTTGCGGAGCTTCGGCCGGCCTTAAAATGAAGTTTGCAGGAAGCCGCGTCGTTTTCCGGACAATTCACCCAGCTTCGAAAGGGAAAGTCCTGTATGTGCCCGGTTTCACAAACCGAGACTATGCGAACGGGAATCATCCTTCGACCTTGTCGCCCGCCTGTGCATGCAGGGCTGTCACAACGGGGCTGGTCACCAAAGAGCGTCGCCTTTGCCATACGGAAGCACCGGGGGCAGTAATGCCATTGAGGAAAGCGCACGTGCGGAACCCGGATGCGCGGTCCGCCCTCTGAATCGGAAAACTCTGGTGGCCGCACGAAAAATTCCACACCGAGTCGCTGCTGAAGTCTCTCTTCCCGGAATTTGAGCGTCTCGGGAGGTGCACCGCCTGCCGCTGTGAACCAGACGTCTAGGCCAGCGCACATAAGCGCTTCGTCGTTCCGGAAGTCAGTGATGGCACCAACTCCGAAAGGCGATATCAACTGCGTGCGACGCATTGGCCGTGTTCGTTGGATTGTCCGCCGAACTCTCCCGCCTGTTTTTCGTGGTGACGGCGGTCGGGTCATGTATCGGCCTCCTGGTAGTTCCTTATCGGCCAAGCCTCGCATTCGACGTCAACATTGCGCATGGAGGAAGCCGTCTGCCGACTTATGGTGTTTCCGATTCTTCCTGGTGGGAAGGGCTTACCTGCCGGCCAAAGCAGGGTTTCGTCGTCGCTTCGGTCTACAAAATCACCATAGAAATTGGGTCGCACGCGATCCCAGTCGTCAAGAAAATCGTCAAGGATCGCCATTCCACGCACCTCCTCCTCCGGGGATATCTGCTTGATGCGTGCGCGTATGACATTTTGAACGTAACTTCGCGCCTCGCCGTCCAGCCCTCCCCTTGGGTTGTTCCGTAGTGAAGGATAACGGAATCGGATCAGCACCACAGCGAGAGCGTGGATTGCACGCTCGCTCACCGGCACGGAGAACGGCGTAACACTTGTCGGCTCCACGTGTTTGTAAACGTTCTCATGATAGCCCCTGAAGCTTTCGAAATGCGAGCGATCTCGCGGCTTGAACGGGTTGTAATTGGTGATTACCAAGCCTGGCTTTCCCGCTTCGCGCCCGACCCGGCTTGATGCCTGTATGTACTCGGAGGTCCCCTTTGGTTGCCCCACAATGGTCATGAGACTCAAGCGAGGCACGTCCAGGCCTACCTGGATCATGTTTGTCGCGTAGCAAAGGTCGATTGCATTGTTGTCTGGGCGAGCGGTGAAGAGCTCCTGCAGCACGACCGGGACATCATCGCTCCGAAGTCGACTCGTAAGCTCTCGGAAATTGTTTATGAATCGGCGAACATCCCTGTCACCCGGTCTGATCATTTCCTTCGATATCCCGATCCTATCCCACAGAGCATTCAGGCGCTCTCTAATATCGGCTTGCACCAGTGTAGCGGCGCGGCCCAGCTCGCGCAGGCTGTTGAAATAGACCATGAGGGTCCAATAGGGATCTATGGCCGTGTCCGGTGGCCCATCCAGGAGAAGTGGGGCCTGGATTAGTATGGAAAGAGTCCAGACCTGCGCAGTGACATGAGACGGCAATGCGCTGGCAAGCACCCCCACGTAGGTTCTGCCATCCGCTTTGCTGCCCTCGCGAGCGAAGAACGAATCTTCGGCCGACAATCCTTGCGGAGGAAATAGGAACGACTTGCGTCCGTATAAACTCCCAACCTGTTCTGCTGCACGCGCAATCGTGGCCGTGGACGCGACAATCTTGGTGGGAATTCGGATGTTGTCTTGTACGCGCGTCGTCAGTTCGTCGATCACGGTCTCGTAATGCCCAACCATCGACCCGAGCGGTCCCGAGATCAGGTGGAGTTCGTCCTGAATGATCAGGTCCGGTGGTGTGCGGCAGGCCTCATTGTCTATCCCGAAGATCTTGCGGGAATCCGGCGTCCAGGGAAGCATCGCGAACTTGTCAACAGTGCCGATAAGCATTGTCGGTGGGGATGCATATATTGCCTCATCAATGACAGTCAGCGGATGTCCGGGCTCTTTTGAGAATTCGCACGCCGGGTCCTCGCATCGGAAGACAAACCTTCTCTTGCCCGCACTATCCCGTTCAAGGTGATAGCCGAAGGCCCGAATCTCCCTGCCATATGGACGGGGCCCCATATCGATCCCGCACCAAGGGCAGGAAAGAAGTATGAAACGGTTGCCGGCATCGCCCCGGGCAAGGTTCTGGTAGTCCTGCACGGCTGAATCCTCGCGGTTGGGTGTCACACCCGAACCGAGCCAAAGGCCGAGGGATATTGGGACAGTTCCGAATTCCGCGGTGCTTTTACGGCGGATCAATTCCAGTGCGCATATCAGCGACGCCGCTCGCTGGAACTGCTGTGTCGTCAGCAGGCGGAGAGTGTACCGCATCAGCACTGTCGTTCCGGCGTCGTTCGGCTCGACCAGTCTTCGGTGCAAGATACAGAAAGCGGCCAAACCCAGATAGGCTTCTGTCTTCCCACCGCCAGTCGGGAACCAGATCGTATCGACGATGTTTCGATCGTCGGATGCAGGGTCTGCAAACGCTCGAAGATTCATTAGAATGAATGCAAGTTGAAAGGGACGCCAAGATGTCTTTTCGCTGTACCGAGGAGGCACGTACGGTGATACCGGTTCCGCTCCGTTCTCTCCCTTTTTCCAGCCGCGGCGTTTTTCCGATTTTGATGAAAGCTCGTAATGTTCACGCTGCTCGACCATTGCCCGGTTCATCAACGTGAATGCACGAAGAGACGTATCATCCTCCGCCAGGATTTTGATGCCGGCCTCGATGCGATTCGTACAGCTCTGACAGTTGTCAAGTTGTGTACGGCCTGCGGTTCGAAACTCCCCTGTGATTGTCGGATCCATCGACAGATCCGACTCGCGATCTGAAATCCACTGCCTGTAGGCATCAAGCAGCGCATGACAGGTCTTGACGATGTCCTGCCGTGACGCATTCGCCAGCGTCAACATTGAAAGATCTAATCCCTCAACATCCGACCGTGCGAGAATTGGCGCCTGCCGAAAGAAGGGCAACACTTCGGTTCGGACAATCCGGGCTGTTCTGTCATTAACTTCCCAGTCTGTGGCACAGCCATGTCCGACGGCATAGACCGGACGATGGCGATATAACAGCGCCAGCGACAGCTCCTCTGCATCCCTGCTTCCTTCGGGCCGGGCCGGGTAGGCAACGATGCTGGATCGCTCGGATGCAGCGATAGTAAGTCCACACTGAAAAAATGAGTTCTCGTTGATTGGCTGTTGACTTAATGACGAATTCACCAGTGTGACCGTGATGAGCCGGAGCTTGGTTTTCTTCCAAGGACGACTGACTATATCGAGCTCCAGCACTCCATGTCCGCCGCCGTCGGAAATGGTTTGACGATGCCTAGGCCGGTTTATCTCTTCCGCGGTGAAATGAAGGGTGATTGTTTTTGGATACCTGAACCACAGCCGCGCGGGTGCCCCGTCTTTCTTGAAGGAAGGATAGCCTTCGACAGTAACCTGAGCGTAGATGGCCCAGGAGGCCGTGATTGCGAGACCTCCGTCTACATCCGCCAGAAAGCTCAGCCCCATGGTGCTGGGGAGGAATTGCGAAGCGGCAGGAGCCTCGTCGTCGGTCTCACTTGCGGCCTCAGTTCCCGGAGCAGCGTCGGTGGGATCGCTTTCGGCTTCGCCTGCCCGGTCGTTGTCTAGATCGGCCCCGTCCGGGCCGGCTGCCTTTTCCGATGCGTCGATGGCCGGTGCGTTCTCGATGGCCTCGCGTTCCTCAGCCGCCGTACCTTCGGAACCCGAGTACACGACACCGTTGGGAAACAGGATGCCACAGGCGTATCTATATCGCGGTGGATCTTGGGGACGCAGGATCTCCTCGCCGTTCAACTGAACGAGAGGGTGTCCCGGCGCTGGCCCGACAAGCTCACGCCGCAACCATTCTACTATGGTGTCGCGTGCCTCAGACGCGTCCTTGACCTTTTTGATAGCGCTCATGCTGGTGCTGCCGTCCATCCCATGTTGGAGATGACGCGCGCATCAATGAGTGCTCGTGTAGTCGTGCTACATAATAGAAATAATCGCGTCCGCGCCCGCGACATTCCTACATAGAGAATGTTGTCCGCTTCATCCGCGTCTATGGTGTCGATATTTGCGAGTATGACGACCGAACGTTCGAGACCCTTGAATGCGTGAATGGTCGACTTAGCGATTTCACCGGGCTGAGCCTGCTCAAAATCGCTCACGGGCCACCTCGCAATTCGCGTAACGGGTCCTAAAGGACCTGCCTCGAACCGGGTCGGCGAGAGAATGATGATGTCTTCCGGCTTGTAGCCTTGCCGCCGCAACGTCGCGACAACATTCTCAAGATGGGTGACAAGCTCCTTGTCAGTGGAATGGTAGAAATACTCCACTGTGTGTCCTTCGGGCTGACGGTCGCTGATTCTCGATCCGCAGGATCCCGCGACGAGCTCGATTTGTTTTGCGATAAGGCGGGTGTTCCTGCAGTTCCATGATACCGAAAAGCTCGCAATCCCTGGAAACCAGGTCGAAACCTCCTCGCGGCGACGAGTCGATGCTTCGTAGATTGCCTGCCGTGCAAAATCACCAAAAAGCAGTACGCGGCGCGGTGACTGCCCTTTGGTCCACTGCTCGATGACCTGCTGCAACCCTTGCATAGGGAAGTCTTGCGCCTCGTCGATAATCAGGGTGGCAAATCGTTCCCCAATCTCGGCAATCGCCAGCGCGCCAAGTTCATAATAGTCCTTTGTGAAGAATTCTGTAGGTGGTGTTTTTTCGAGCCGCAAGAATTCATCTGCGAGGGAGGACCGTAGGATGCGGTCGCGCAAAATCTTATGCAGGTTTCCGGAAACAAGGCTGCTTGCGCTGGGATTGTCGGTGGCCCTCGAAAGCCATTTGCCAAGATAACGGTTAAAGCAGGTCAACAGCACGGACTTTCCGCTGCACGCGCTTCGTTTTGCTGCTTCGACGGCTAGCAGAGTCTTTCCTGTGCCGGCTGGGCCGTAAACCAAGCAAAGCTCATTGTCCGATATGGCATCCAGAACGGCATATTGCTCCTCTGTCAGTTTGGTGATGCGCTGCTCGGTGTCCCACAGGTCTGATGAGATCGTGCACACGCGCTCGAAGCTGGGTCGCAGGAATCCCAGAAGCCGATCGCATGTTCCCGGAGAAGGTTTTTCCCATCTGTCGTATGCAGCGACAAGTGAAGGCGCGTTGACAAACCTCTCCCTGAGGTCACCACCAAGGTCGCCCCGGTCGACCACTTCTTCCCGTGTGAACTCCGGTGATACCGGCGGACACAATGCATCTGGAAAAACGACGAGCCAGCCGATCGCACATTCTGCCTCGGCACTGTGGTTGCCGAAGTGCATGCGAATCGCACTGATAAGCTTCCACATGCCTTCCTGCACCTGGGCAATCGGGCTGCGATTTAATACGTGACGTGCGCCGTGCCGATCTATAGTGCTCCAGGTGCCGTTGTCGCACGCTATTCCCCCGCCTTTCACTTCAAGGCAGATGATGCCGCAGCCGGGAATCAGGACAAGAAAATCAATTTCGCCGTACTCGCCGGTGAAGGAGTTTGAAAGGCCGAGTGAATGCAGAATGGTCCATCTATCCGAACCGGCAATGCTTTTAAGAACTTCGAACACTTTTCGTTCCGAAGCCGGCGCGGCCGGTGCCACAATTGAGGGGATCATCGTCGGCATCAGAGTGCTGCCTCAAGCAGCGCCTCGGCAGTGCCGCTGCTCGAATGATCTCTAACAGTCCAATTTAGCCGGTTCACACTTGAGGCAGGCCATTCCGAAAGGTTGTCGTCTATTTCTCCGATCTCGACGATCCATGCCGCTCCAAAATCAAGCTCGACACGTTGCTCGTGCTCGGCCGCATCAATCAGGACCGTCTGACACTGGCGGGCCAAGATGCCGGTGAGCTTCTGGCCAACCCGTAGGTGCAATCCGCGTAATTCAGAGATGGCAGACACGCAGCGTTCCCAATCGCGGTCGGTAGCCCCGTCAAGCGGAAAAGTCTCAGCAATCCCGAGAACGTCAGATTCAGACCGCGGCCCGATCCGATTCTCATCATGCAACCATCCTCTGACCGCAACGAGGCTCCGGTTTATTCCAACCCGCGCAAGTCGTCTTCTCACCTCCGACGGGCTTAGGTTGGACTGGAGTAAGGCCCGCTTCCATAACGCGGAAATATTGCGGATAGACGTGTACGCCTGCTCACCAATCTCATGTTCTGCCATCTCGCGGATCACATCCTTGTCCCCGGACTCTCGGATGATAAGCACCGCTCCTACAGAAAGATCCGCCACATCCATGTGTGCAACGCGTGAATTCGAGTCGGCGTCTCGTTGAATGGCAAGGACTCCATGATCCTCTGTGAAGGCCGCCCATGAACTTCCGCAGAATGTCACAAAGCGAGCTTGCACCAAATCCTCGCCTGGTTTTCGGTTGATCGTTGGCCGCCGGATTGCGCCGGTTCGTATGCCAGTGGCGCTATCGAAATTTTTTAACGTGGGATCTTCCGAGTCGTCTGTTTCCGCGTTGAGCAAAATCGACTTCTCGGCAGCTTCATAATCCCGGTTCCCGAATTCGTTCGGTGGAAGGCCCGTCAATTCCGAACGGGGCGCTTCATCAAGTCCGAGGCGGTCACGCAGTCGATCACGGTAGCGAAGACGCCTTTCGTAGAGATCGAGTTCGAATTCATATCCAGCAAAAACAATTTCGTGGGAGGGCCGGGGGTCCATTAATCGGTTAAATGCAGCCCGATGCATGAGCGAGAACACAGCAATCGGGGCTCCATCAGTTAAATCTCGTACGGCCTGCACGGTGAGGCACTGATGCGTTTCATTGTTGGTCTCAAGAAACCTCTTGAGTCGATCACGGTTTGCGATGGACCCCGTAACGAATTCATAAGGAACAATCGAATTCCCACGTTTGCCGCGCGCGATGTCAAGCAGCGCCTCGCCTTTCGGCGTAAATAAGTGCTCGTCGACATACGCGAGGAATTCAACCGAAGATGCAACGAGTTTCTCAGCATGTTCGGCAGCGGCAGGACCCAGGCTGCGGGCTGCGTGTGAAATGCGATCCCTGATTGTCGAGGTTAACTCTTTGATGTGGGCACGCTCGTCGTCTTCGGGAATCTGAACCAATGATGTCATCGAGAAGAAAAGGTCCGAGCATGCCCCCCTCATTTCGTCCAGGCGAAGATCAAACCCGACATCGTCTAAAGGCAGCAGTCGTCCCAATGCTGAAAAATGCTCGAAAGCCGCCTGAAGCGCAATGCTGCGGACCGGTGACATGCTAACATTTGACGTATTGCGGTCGGAGGACAGACTACGCAGCGATTGGTGCATCCCGGGCAGCCCAAGGGGTGTTTGGCTTTCATCGATCTTCAATTCCCAACCGCGCGGCTCCCATACCGCCCAGCCCGAGTCGCGCAACTTTCTGGCTTCATCTCGCGACTCGGCAGCTGCCAAGAGAAGCACACGATTGCTTTCAGCAAATCGTTGGATGGCTTCTAGATTCCGACGCACGAGCTCAAGTCGGCTCGTTATGAGGGTCAGCCCCGATGTCGCTGATTTGCTTAATGCCTCGCTGAGGAGGAGCGCATCCCGAGTGACCGCAACAAGCGGAGCGCCGGTCGCACCCTGCGGATGGGTAACGACAGCCTTGCCCGTCTCGTCGACGTAGCCCCAGACGAACTTTTTGAATGCTGCTGCACTAATCCCTGCCTCCCGCCCCTTGCTCACGATGAGGGGTGCCACGCTCAGCGTTTCTTCGAATTTCTGACGAGATCCGAACAGTATCACGCGATTCCTGATCAGGTGGGTGTTTCCACATGTCCTCGCGTCAGCAACCACGTCGAATGGAGTAGGCGTCGGATCATCTGGCTTTTCGCCGCTTTTAAGAAACGGACGTTTTCTCTCGGTCGGTTCAAGTCCGAAAATTACTTCTCTTTGGACAATGAGCTTGCCCTGTGTCCTCCGGCCCTCAGCATCGGAATACCGGAGCGAAACCCATTCCTGGCCATTCGACTGCTCGATATCATCGAAGCCGATAACCTTCCCGTCGGCCACTGACCGAAGTGAAATTCCGGGACGAAGCGCATCTTTTATGAAAGAACCTTTGAGGGATGGCCAATCCTCTCTTAGCTTTTCAATCGAGACGATCGCTGCGACAAGCTCTGCTATGCCCTCGACGTCAGGCAATATGATGCAGGCAGGGCTTTGGCTCGCGGTGTTTGTGGCCGTGGCCACGAGGACCCGCATAAGGAACGGCAGCGGAACGTTTCCATTTTCGGACCGTAAAGCAAGTTTTTCTAGAATCCTCAGCCGCGCCAGTTCATCACCGCGGGTATCGTCGGCCTTGGCTGGGACTGCCGGCCCGGACGATTTGGATTCGGCAGGACGTTCCTCAGCCACATCCCTCGT
>Ga0208587_1001536_pt1 | contig 12243 bp, 6 predicted proteins | sample NGESurdeep092012_7_FD_184472 | JGI IMG/M metagenome (GOLD analysis project Ga0208587, IMG submission 184472) | Arctic peat soil microbial communities from Barrow, Alaska - NGEE Surface sample 210 deep-092012 (SPAdes) | ecosystem: Environmental > Terrestrial > Soil > Wetlands > Peat ...
GCACGAGGTCTCCGACCGGGTAGGCGAGGGCGACGCGCGCGCCGCCGACGGCGGGGGTTCCGAGCCCCGCACTCTCGAGATCGACGGTCGACGTTCCGGCGGTCGCCAGGGCCGCCGTCTGCCGAGTCGAGAGATCGAACGGACGGCTGGCCGAGCGCGCGAAGGCCGTGAGGGTATCGCCGGGCCGAACCGTGAAGTCGAATCGTGCCGCAAGCGGAAGTGCGCCATCGATCGTGTCCGCGCGCGTAGCGAAACGAAGCAGCGCGCCGTCGAGGCGGAAGCGGACGCGCGAGCCGAAGATCTCGTACCTCGCGTTCGTGACGCGCTCGGTGACGCTGGAGTCGCCGACACGGTAAGACCGCGCGGTGCCGGTGACGGTGATGCGGTTGCGCTCAGCGCCGCCGCCAAGCAGGTGATCGCTGATCGAATCGCGCGTTGCCGAAACGGGACGCTGTGCGCCAAGCTGTGCGGCAAGCGGTTGCAGTGGGCACGCGCACAGCGCCGCGGCGAAGATCGCCGCGGCGCTTGCGATAGCTGTTCGGATGTTACGTCACCGAGCGATCAGGGCGTCGTCGGCTTATGCGCCTCGCGCCAGGCCTTGAGCTGCGCGGCTGCCGTCTTCTTGTCGAGCGTGCCGGCCTTCACCTGCTCCATGAGCGACTTCCGTTCGTCCCGATAGGCCTTCAACTGCGCCTTGTAGGCGTCGCGCTGCTCGGGAGTGAGCGATTCCCACTTCGCTTTCAGATCGGCGCGATGCTCCTGCAGATATGCCCGTCGGGCCGCGGCATCCGCACCGGCGCCGGCACGTCCACGCGCGCCTTGCGCCTGCGCGGAGCTCGCGGAGATCGCCAGTGCCAACGCGGCAATGGACAGGGTCGTCAGAACAGTCTTTCGCATGACATCGGTCTCCCATGAGAGGTTTCGGAAGGTTGCCGGGTTTGCGGCGGCGCCTTCACAAGACCTGACGTTCGCTCTCACCGGATGTTAATGGACGACCTGTATGGGCCACTCGGATGACGAGAGACTCTCGTCGTTCGGCATTCACGCGCGTTGCGCGCGGGCACCCAATCAGCGATCATCACCCATCCGAACCAATGGGAGATCGAGACAGTGCGCGTCATGCGAACCGAGTCAATGATCGCGGCGGTCGCCGCGGTGCTGCAGATCGTGCCATTCACCGTCGGCAACGCCCAGGATCCTCGTCCGCTCACGCGGTCGGAATCCGTGCCCATCAACTTGGCCACCGCGCTCGCCTCTTCAGGGGGTCTCGCGACAGTGTCCTTCGCGCCTCGACATCAGCCGTGCGTAGCACGACGATCAGTTTCGACTGGGTGATCGACCAGGCTATCGTGCTGAACCGAGGTGGGGGACGTCCGACAAACGCGATCCTCGGTCCCGTGCGGGCTATCGAAAAGTTGGACAAGCTGGGCCCGCCAGTCGCGAGGCTCGAGCGAGTCCGAACGCTCTGCGGCGTGTAGAACGAGCTGGCGACAATACTGGACGGTGGGGCGGTCGCGGGCCAGATTGAAAGGACGCCATTCGGTGCAAACTGAGGTCTGCGCCGCCACACCGAGGTGACAACTGATGAAGGTCAGCTTCAAGGTCAACGGACAGCCGAAGACGGTCGACCTGCCGGGCGACACGCCCCTGCTCTGGACCCTTCGCGACACCCTTGGGCTCAAGGGCACCAAGTTCGGATGCGGGCTCTCGCAGTGCGGCGCGTGCACCGTGCACTTCAGCGGCACGGCGATGCGCTCGTGCATGACCCCGATCTCTGCCTGCCAGGGTGCCGACATCACGACGATCGAAGGGCTCTCGCCCGACGGAACGCACGCGCTCCAACGCGCCTGGGAAGAGCTCGACGTGCCGCAGTGCGGCTACTGTCAGGCCGGGCAGCTCATGTCCGCGGCGTCACTGCTCGCGACGAATCCGCATCCGTCCGACGCAGAGATCGATGATGCGATGAACGGGAATCTCTGCCGGTGCGCGACGTATCTCCGAATCCGGCAGGCGATTCATCGCGCGGCGGAGTTGAAGGCGCAGTCCGCACAGGCCGGCGAGCCGAAGAAGCTGACCGGGAGCAAGCCATGACCACGCCCAAAGTCTCGGCGACGCCCGTTTCTCGGCGCGATTTTCTCCGGGTCTCCGCCATCGCGGGCGGAGGTATTCTGCTCGCCAGCTACATCGAGCCACTCGGCGCGGCCGAGTCGCTGGGCACGACATCCGCGAGCGATGCGACACTGAATGCATTCATTCGCATCACGCCCGACGGCATCGTCACGATCGTGGCGAAGAATCCGGAAATCGGCCAGGGCGTGAAGACCATGCTCCCGATGCTGATCGCGGAGGAGCTCGACGTCGACTGGAAGAACGTGCGCATCGAGCAGGGCGATCTCGATACCAAGAACTTCCCGGGGCAGGTCGCCGGCGGGAGCAGGGCAACGCCGAACAACTGGCTGCCGATGCGGCGGGTCGGCGCGGCGGGCCGCGCAATGCTCATCGCCACGGCGGCGCAGAACTGGGGCGTTCCGGCGGTGGAGTGCGAGACCGAGAAGGGCGTGGTGCGTCACCGCGCGAGCAACCGATCCGCGTCGTATGGCGACCTGGCGACGAAGGCTGCGTCCGCGACCCCACCCGATCTCGCCACGATCAAGCTCAAGGATCCGAAGAGCTTCACCATCATCGGCTCGCGCGTGCGCGGCGTGGACACGCACGCGATCGTGACCGGCGTACCCATGTTTGGCATCGACGTGACAGTGCCGGGCATGCTCTACGCGACATTCGTGAAGTGCCCCGTGTTCGGGGGCAAGGTGGTGAGCGCGAACGTGGATGCCGTGAAGGCGCTGCCGGGCGTGCGGCATGCCTTCGTCGTCGACGGTGGCGCTACGCTGAACGGTCTGCTGCCCGGCGTCGCGATCGTGGCCGATAGCTGGTGGCAGGCGCAGAACGCGCGCATCAAGCTGAAGGTCACGTGGGACGAGGGGCATACCGCCGAGCAGAGCAGCACCAGCTTCGCGGCGCAGGCGGCCGCGCTCTCGCGGCAGCCGGCGCAGCGCTCGCTGCGCAAAGATGGCGACGTGGACGCGGCGCTCGCGAGCGCGGCGAAGCGCGTGAAAGGCGAGTATTTCTATCCCTTCATCGCGCATGCTACGCTCGAGCCGCAGAACTGCACGGCGCACATGAAGCCAGACGGCCAGCTCGAGATCTGGGCACCGTCGCAGGCGCCGGAGCGCGGCCGCGCGCTCGTCGCGCAGACGCTTGGGCTCAAGGACACGGACATCACGATTCACATCACGCGCTCAGGCGGCGGCTTCGGCCGGCGTCTGAACAACGATTACATGGTGGAGGCCGCATGGATCGCGAAGGTCGCCGGCGTGCCGGTGAAGCTCCTGTGGACGCGTGAAGACGACATCCAGCACGACTTCTATCGGCCGGCCGGCTTTCACTACTTCACCGGTGGCCTCGACGCGGCGGGCAAGGTTGTCGCGTGGCGAGATCACTTCGTGTCGTTCGGCGAAGGCCAGAACTTCGCTTCGAGCGCCGGCATTGGAGGTACGGAGTTCCCGCAGCACTTCATTCCGAACTTCGCACTCGATTCGTCGGTGATCCCGATCGGCGTGCCCACTGGCCCTCTCCGCGCACCCGGGAGCAACGGCATTTCCTTCGCCACGCAGTCGTTCATCGACGAGCTCGCGCACGCGGCTGGCAAGGACCCGCTGCAGTTCCGCCTGGACCTGCTGGCGAATCCGCAGACGGAAGCCGCGACGACTGGCACACAGCCTCCGGTCTACGATGCCGCGCGTGCGCGGGGCGTGCTCGAGCTTGTCGCCGAGAAGTCTGGTTGGGGAAAGACAGCGCTGCCCCGCGGCACGGGCATGGGCGTCGCCTTTCACTTCAGCCATTCCGGCTATTTCGCCGAAGTCGTCCGGGCGAGAGTGAGCCCGCAAGGAAAGCTCACCGTCGAGAAGGTCTGGGTTGCCGGCGACATCGGCAGCGACATCATCAATCCGCTGAACGCCGAGAACCAGGTGGAGGGCTCGGTGCAGGATGGTCTCGCGCAGGCGCTCGGCCAGGAAATCACGTTCGCCAAGGGACGCACGGTGCAGAGCAGCTTCGACGATTTCCCGTTGATCCGCTTTGCGGATGCCGTGCCCGTCGAGGTGCATTTCCTCAAGAGCAGCGTCGCGCCCACGGGGCTTGGCGAGCCCGCGCTGCCGCCCGTACCGCCCGCGCTCTGCAACGCAATCTTTGCGGCAACCGGAAAGCGCATCCGTTCGTTGCCGCTGTCGAATCAGGATTTACGCTGGAGCTAGCATTTCCCCGTACAACAGAAGCGCGACTCGAATTATGTGAATCGAGTGGAATCAATTCCCATCAATTCGCATGATTCAAGTCACGCCTCTGAAATCTGCCTGTCAAGCGATCGCTGCAACGCATCGTCCACCTCAAGAGCTCCGTCTATCTCATGCGGCGTCAGTCTGTCGTTGCCATTCCGTTCTTCCTTCTGCTTCTCTCGGCGCCGCTCATCGGGGTCTCGGCCCAGGCGCCCGCACCGATAACCGACTTCTCGACGGCGCGGCCGGGTCGCGATCCCAATCAGCCGATCGACGAGGAGTACACGAAGAAGATCAAGGAGTACACGACCGAGACGTTCTTCCTCTCGCCACTCGTGGACTACCTCCCTGCCTCGAAGACCGTTCCAACACCCAAGGCTGTTCTGGGCGACATCGCCGGCGCGCGGGGCAATCTTCCCTACTCAAAGGAAGTGTACGCCTACATGCGGCTGCTCGAGAAATCGAGTCCGCGGGTCAAGGTCTTCTCCATCGGGCGGAGCGAAGAAGGGCGCGAGATGATCGCGGTTGCCGTCGCGTCGGAAGAACTGATCGCGAAGATGGACGCCAACAAGGCGAAGCTTGCCAAGCTGGCGGATCCTCGCAGCATCAACATGGATGACGCCGAAGCAGCGCGGATTGCTGCTGATGCGGCGCCGGTCTACTACATCACCGGTACGATCCACTCGACAGAGGCCGGTGCGCCGACGGCGCTGATGGAGCTCGCGTATCGCCTGGCGGTGGACGACAGCCCCTACATCAAGAACATCCGCAACAACATGATCACGCTGATCACGCCGATCGTCGAAGTGGACGGGCGTGACCGCATGGTGGATATCTACCGCTGGCATGTGGCGCATCCGGGTGACGCGTCCCCGAACCAGATCTACTGGGGCCACTACGTCGCGCACGACAACAACCGCGACGCAATGGGTCTCACGCTGAAGCTGTCGCAGAACGTGCTCAACGCCTACCTCGGCAATCAGGCGCAGGTGCTGCACGATCTGCACGAGTCGGTCGCGTACCTCTACGACAACACGATCGGCGATGGCCCCTTCAATGCCTGGATCGATCCGCTGCTGACGAACGAGTGGCAGATGATCGGGTGGAACAACGTGCAGGAGATGACGCGCTTCGGCATGCCCGGCGTATTCGCGCACGGCAACTTCGACACCTGGTCGCCGGGCTACCTGATGTTTCTCGCGGCGATGCACAACGGCATCAGCCGGCTGTACGAGACGTTCGGCAATGGCGGCTCGGCCGAGACGGTGGAGCGGATCCTCAGCCCGAGCGAGACGCAGCGGAGCTGGTTCAAGCAGAATCCGCCGTTGCCTCGCGTGCAGTGGTCGCTCCGCAACAATAACAATTACCAGCAGACCGGCCTGCTCGTCTCGCTCAACTATTTCGCGAACAATCGCCGGCTCTTCCTCCAGAATTTCTACGAGAAGAGCAAACGCTCGGTCATGAAGGCGAGAACCGAAGGCCCCGCAGCGTACGTATTGACCGCGAACGACCCGCGCCCGGGCGCACAGGCCGAGCTGCTCCGCGTTCTCCAGAAGCAGCACGTAGAGATCTCTCGCGCGACGGCACCGTTCAGCGTAACCGTCCCTGCCCCGGCGAGAGCTGGACGCGGAGGCCGAGCCGCGCAGGATTCGGCGACGGCGAGCCCGCGCGCCGCAACCGAGACCGAGACACGCCAGCTCCCGGCCGGCACGTACATCATCCGCATGGATCAACCGTACTCGCGCGCGGCGGACGCACTGCTCGACAAACAGTTCTGGTCGCCGACCGATCCGCAGAAGACGCCGTACGACGACACGGGCTGGTCGTTCCCCGAGAGCTTTGCGGTGCAGGCGCTGCGCGTCGTGGACGCGAAGGTGCTCGACACGCCGATGGAGCGAGTGAGCGGCGACGTGCGTGCGCCTGGGGGCGTCACCGGCACGGGCAGCGTGTTCGCCATCAAGCACAACGGCGACAACGCGCTCGCCACGCTGCGCTACAAGCTCAGGACCGCCGACTTCCAGGCGGCGGAAGACACATTTACCGCGAATGGTCAGAAGTTCGGCCGCGGCTCGTTCATCATCAGCGGTATCAAGCAGGCGGATCTCGACAAGGCCGCGCGCGATCTCGGACTGACCGCCTACGCGATCGGCAGTGCTCCAACAGTCAAGACCCACCCGGCACGTGCCGCTCGCATCGCCATCCTGCACACGTGGATCAGCACGCAGACCGAAGGCTGGTGGCGCTACGCGTTCGATGCGCTCGAGATTCCGTACGAGTACATCAGCGTTCAGGAGATCGCGAAGACGGCCGATCTCAACGCGAAGTACGACGTCATTCTCTTTCCGCCCTCGGGCGGGAATGGCCAGGCGATCGTGGATGGATTGCCGAAGTGGCGCAATCCGATGCCGTGGAAGAACACCCCCGAGACACCGAACATCGGCACGTGGGCGCAGACGGATGACATGCGTGCGGGCCTCGGATGGCAGGGACTCGCGAACATGCAGCAGTTCGTGACCAAGGGCGGCGTGCTCGTTACGGTGGACAACACGTCCGAGTTCGCGATCGGCTACGGACTGACGAATGGCGTGTCGGCGAACGCGGCGACGAAAAGCAAGGTGGTGGGAAGCTTCCTGCGCACGAACGTCGTCGACGCCGCGAGCCCGATCGTCTATGGCATTCCCGACAACCTCGCGGTGTACAGCGACAACGGCGCGAGCTTCAGTGTGAGCAGCTCGCGCGGCGGCGGCCGTGGTGGCGGCCGCTTCGGTGGCACGACGGAGCGCGCGACGGGCCGCGGCACGGCGGACGACGGCGACTTCGTTCCCGGCCGTCCGACGCTGGACTCGAGCAACACCGCGCTGCCACTGCCGACGGTGCAGCCCTGGCAGGCGGCGCCGATCACGCCCGACCAGATGCGCAATCCGCTGAATGTGATTCCTCCCGACCAGCGTCCGCGCGTCGCGCTGCGCTTCGGCGACGCGCGCGGACTGCTCGCGTCGGGCCTCCTCGAAGGCGGTACCGATATCGCGCAACGCCCGATCGTCGTGGACGTGCCGGTGCAGAAGGGACACGTCGTACTGTTCGCGAACAATCCCGTGTGGCGCGGCGAGACGATCGGCAGCTACTTCCTGGTGTTCAACACGATTCTGAACTGGGACAATCTGAACGCAGGAAGAAAGCTCGATCCGAGGTAACGGCTACTGTCCGCTCAGCCAGGCACGACGCAGCCGCAACTGCTCCGCGCTTGGCTGAGCGATCGAGAGAATGCGGTACGGGCCATCGGTTCGACGGCTCGGCGTGATGTCGATGTTTCGCTGCTCATCGAAACGCACGACGGAGAGATGCAGCACGTCTCCGGCACGCATCTCCTTCATACGGGCGTCGAAGAAGCTCTTCGACGCCCGTATGCCGTTGATGGACACGATCTGATCGTTGGCGTTCAAGCCCTGCTCGTACGCCGGCGTGCCACTGTAGACGCGCGTCACGAGGAGCCGGTCGCCGCTCTGCGCGAGGTCCGCGCCGAGGTAGGAGTGATCGGTGCCGAGGCTGTCGAGGCGGAGCCCGACCGCGTCGAGCGCGGAGCCGTAGTCGAGTTCCGCGCGCCCGTGCACGTATCGCGCGAAAAAGTTCTCCAGACTCGAGCCGGCCGCGAGCTCAGCCGCCTTCTGGAAGTCGTCCGGAGTGTAGTTGCGCCCCTTCGAGAAGAATTCCGCATACAAATAGCGCATGACGGTGTCGAGCGACCGTGCGCCGGCGCTGCGCTTCCTGATCTCGAGATCGAGCAACAGTCCGAGCAGTCCGCCCTTGTCGTAGTACGAGACCTGCGAGTTGACCGCGTTCTCGTCCTGGCGATAATACTTGATCCACGCATCGAAGCTGGCTTCCTCGACGCTCATCACTTTTCGGCCGGGCGTCTCCTGAATGCCGCGCATGGTCGACGCGAGCGCGTCGAAGTACTCCTCCTCGGTGGTGATACCGGCGCGGCGGAGCACGAGATCCTGGTAGTAGCTGGTGATCCCTTCGGCGACCCAGAGCAGGCGCGTGTAGTTCTCCTTCGTGTAGTCGAACGGGCCCAGCGCGTCGGGGCGGATGCGCTTCACGTTCCAGAGATGGAAGAACTCGTGCGCCACGAGCGAGAGCTGCTCGTGGTAGCTCGCGTCCGGCTGGAATCCGAAGGGCGCGAAGATGAGCCCCGTGGAGTTGAGGTGCTCGAGCCCTCCGCCTCCGGGCGCACGCATGTGCGCGAGAAACGTGTAGTCGTGATACGGGATATCGCCCATCATCGTGGCTTCAGTGCGCACGATCTTCTGGACGTCGTCGCGCAGGCGCGTGGAGTCGTAGTTGCCGCGGCCGTCGATCACGATGCGGTGCGGAACTCCATTCACGTCGAACGAGAGAGTCGTGAACGTGCCGGCCTCGAACGGCGAGTCGTACAGCACGTCGAAGTTCGGCGCAGCGTACGTATCGGTTCTTCCCGCCGCGAGCGGAAGACCTGTCGCGACTCGCCAGCCCGCGGGGGCGACAACGCGCAGTGTCGATGCGGAGCGAAGCTGGCCGTCCGGATACATGAGCAGGCCCGCGTTGTTCCAGAACGCGTGCGTGTCGTTCAGCTCGTTCGTGCGGACGGTGAGATCGTTCGCATACACGCGGTAGGCCGCCGTGATGGCCGCGGATCGCGGCGCGGCGATCCGCCAGGTGTTCTTGTTCACCTTCATCCACGGGAGCGCCTGGCCGGCTGCGTTCTTCGCGGAAAAATCCTGGACATGTCGTTCGTACTCGCGAATGAGATAGGAGCCCGGCGTCCAGACCGGCATCACCAGATCGACATGGGCGTCCGCTCCCAGACCAGGTTTCACTCGCATCTCGACTTCCAGCAGATGCGTGTACGGACGAGGCATGGAGACGGTGAATTCGACGGCGGCAGCCGCGCCGCCCTCTGTGCTCTGCGCTCCGGAGCGGAGGGAGATGGAGCACAGGGCGACTAACGTCACGGCAGATGAACGAAGGCGTTGCAAGGTGTTTCTCCGTGAAGGGCCGAGAAGGGACAGACATGGGCGTTTGTCGGCGTGGCCCCAGACGGTATGTTACCGCACCGCACCATGCAACACGTGCGGCACCGAATTCGCCGCGATCTGTACTTGCAAAGGAGACCCGATGCCTACCGCTAGTCGCCGCATCTTCCACATCTGCCTGGCCCTGCTCGCCGTCACGACCGCCGCGACTCGCGCTCCGGCGCAAGCGACCCTCCCCGCCGCGATGCAAGCCACCATCGACAGCGCGGCACGTGAGGTCCTCGCGCGCACGGGAGCGCCGAGCGCTTCCATTGCGGTGGTGCGCGACGGCAAGATCGCATACATGAACGCGTACGGCTCCGCGCGTCTCGAACCCGCGATGCCGGCGACATCTTCCATGCGCTACAGCATCGGCTCGGTGAGCAAGCAGTTCACGGCCACGGCCATATTGCTGCTCGCCGAGCGACACAAGCTGTCGCTGGACGACAAGGTCGGTCGCTGGCTTCCCGATCTCACGCGCGCCAACCAGGTCACCGTGCGCCAGATCCTCTCGATGACGTCGGGCTACCAGGACTACTGGCCGCAGGACTACGTCATGCCGCCCATGCTCAAGCCCACGACCGCGCGGACGATCGTGAACGAATGGGCGCGCAAGCCGCTCGATTTCGAACCGGGCACCAAGTGGCAGTACAGCAATACCAACTACGTCATTGCTGGCCTGATCGTCGAGAAGGTCAGCGGAATGCCGCTGGTGGACTTCCTGCGGAAGGAGATCTTCACGCCGTTACACATGGAATCGGTGCTGATCACCGACGACGCGGCGCTTGGCCCCGCCGATCCCGAGCGGTATCTGCGCTACGCGCTGGGGCCGGTGCGCGTCGCGCCCAAGGAAGGAAAGGGATGGTTGTTTGCCGCGGGCGAGTTGGCGATGACCGCGAGCGATCTGGCGCGGTGGGACATCTCGGTCATGAATCACACCGTGCTCAAGCCCGCGTCATACATGACGCAACAGACCAACGTACTGCTCAAGAACGGCACGGGCACCGGCTACGGACTCGGCGTCGATGTTGGCGCGCCCAATAGTCACCGGTTGATTTCGCACGGCGGCGAAGTGTCCGGCTTCACGACGCAGAACAGCATCTACCCCGACGATCATGTCGCCGTGGTGGTGGTGACCAATCTCGACGCGACGAGTGCGTCGGGTCAGATCGCGAACCGTATCGCCGATGCGCTGTTCGGCGCGACGGACATCGCCACGGACAAGGCCGTCGCGCAGGCGCGGACGATTTTCACCGGATTGCAGCACGGCTCGATTGACCGATTGCTGTTCTCCGACAACGCCAACGCGTACTTCAGCGACCAGGCGCTCGCGGATTTTGCGTCGAGCCTGGGGCCACTCGGTGCACCGACCGAGGTGACGCAGACTCGCCAGTCGTTGCGTGGCGGCATGACCTTCCGTGCGTTCCGCATTCGCTGCGGGCAGAAGAGCGTGGCGCTGTCGACGTTCACGCTGCCGGATGGGAAGCTGGAGCAGTATCAAATCGCCAGTCCGTGACCATCCGGCAGGTCCAAACAGCACGGTGCGCTACGGCACGATCTTGCGCACCGTCGGATACTCGATGCCGAGCTGCTTGAGGTACGTGTCGTACTTCTTGGGATCGTAGTAGAATTTCTTCATCTCCGGCCGGTACCTGGCCATGATGTTCTCGTTCAGCCAGATGGGGGGCTGATCGGTTGCCGCGAAGAAGGGACGGTACTTGATCGTCTTCGTCTGCACGTTGTTGAAGTAGTCCCACGCATCGGTGACGACCTGCGGCGTGAGCAGGATGTCGAGCATGGTCATCGCCTGCGCCTTCGCGCCCGCAACGACCCCCTTGTGCGCGATCGGTGTCGCCATCGAGATCCCGTTGGCCCAGTTGTGGCCGGGCATGTTGGGAATGTTGGACGGATATCTCAGCGTGATTGTCGGCACGTTCCACGCGACGTCGCCGATGTCGTCCGAGCCGCCACCCATGCGCTGGTTCTCCGGAAGCGGGCCATTCAGGCGACCGGGACGCACGGCGAGACCGCTGTCGGCAACGCCCAGCTCGCGCTGAATTCCCTTCGCCAGTGTTTGATCCTTGTCGTCCCAGGACGGCATGCCGACCTTCTTGATGTTCTCGTACATCGCCTCGGCGATTGGGCGCGAGAAATGGCCGCTCCAGCCCGAGCCGACCATCATGACGGTGTCGACCTGCGTGCCGGTCATCATTGCAGCAGCGCGCGCCTTGATCTTGGCATCCTCGAACATCGCGAGCGTCTTTTCGTAATCGGTCTGGCGGAAATAGAACCAGATGCTCGCGGTGCTCGGCACCACGTTCGGCTGGTCGCCGCCGTCGGGAATCACGTAGTGCGAGCGCTGCGCCAACGGCATGTGCTCGCGCTGGAACTCCCAGCTCGTCGCCATGAGCATCACGGCATCGAGCGCGCTCTTTCCGCGCCACGGCGCGCCGGCAGCGTGGGCGCTCGCACCCTTGAACTTGAAGATGGCCGAGATGAGCGCATTGGAGCTCGACTGTCCCCATGACACGCCGAAGTCGCTGTCCACGTGCGTGAAGAGGGTGATGTCCACGTCCTTGAACACGCCAGCGCGGACGAGCCACGCCTTGCCGGACATCAGCTCCTCGGCGACGCCAGGCCACAGCACGAGTGTGCCCGGGATGTGATCGCGCTCCATGATCTTCTTCACCACTATTGCTGCGGCAATGTTCAGCGGCATGCCGGAGTTGTGCCCCTCACCATGTCCCGGCGCGCCGACGATCATCGGATCCTTGTAGCCGACGCCCGGCTTCTGGCCCGCCTGCGGGATGTCGTCGATGTCGCTGCCGAGTGAGATGACGGGTTTTCCCGAGCCCCAA
>Ga0208587_1001542_pt1 | contig 12233 bp, 9 predicted proteins | sample NGESurdeep092012_7_FD_184472 | JGI IMG/M metagenome (GOLD analysis project Ga0208587, IMG submission 184472) | Arctic peat soil microbial communities from Barrow, Alaska - NGEE Surface sample 210 deep-092012 (SPAdes) | ecosystem: Environmental > Terrestrial > Soil > Wetlands > Peat ...
AAACGAGCAGGTGAGCGACCGCCACAACAGGAGAAATTACTACGACCTGCCGGCCACAGCCTGAATCTTCGGCTTGCCGATTTGGGAGATGATTTTTCGTTTTGGATGATTGGTGCGTTTTTGGCTTCACTGGCTTCCGTTGGCGTCGTTTCTTTTAATCTTTCCAATAATAGCCCCAGCCAATTCGTTTCGTGGATTGTGTTCAGTCTTTGCGCAGCGATATGCACGGTCATGTCGTGGCGAACCGGGAGAAAGATTCATTCGAATCGGTTGGGACTGTTGGGTGAGCAGTCAGTGGCAGAGCAGTTGCAAACTTTACTGGCGGAAGGATACCGGGTGTTCCATGACATTCCGGGTGACGGCAAATGGAACATTGATCACGCGGCAGTCGGACCGGCTGGGGTGTTTGCGATTGAAACCAAATCCCGGACCAAACGGCCCGGCAAGGCTGGAGAACGCGACCACGAAGCTGAATTTGATGGCAAAGCAATCCGGTTTCCATCGGGTTACGACGCCGAGGCCCCGGAGCAGGCCAGACGCAACGCGAAGTGGCTTGCAAATATGTTGTCAAAGTCCACCGGCGAGCGTGTGACCGTGCAACCGATTGTCGCATTGCCGGGCTGGTGGGTCACACTTAAGGCCAATTCGGACGTGAAAGTGCTCAGCGGTAAACAAGTCCCCGGTTTCATTGCCGCCGAACCGCCAAAGCTTTCAGCCAAAGTCATCCAACAAATCGCTTACCAGTTGGAGCAGCGTTGCCGAGATGTGGAGTTTTAAATTGATCCCATCTATGCCAGTTGGCAAGCCCAGCGTCTGTGGACTATCGGCTACCGCGTAAAAGACTCCGTCTCACGCGGCGGGCCGACGTAAAAGGGGGCGTAAAACCCCGTGGGGGCCACGCCCCTTTACGGGGCTTTCAGCCTCACGTGGCTGGCTGCGATTATGGTTTCTTGCCCGAAACGCTCTCAGGGCCTGGCGCTGTGCCGTGCTCGCAAAACTTGATGATGGAAGATCGGGATACAAAGATCGTCTGGCCGTCGCCTTGCTCGAGTTCCACAAATCCTGAGAGGGCGTCGTACTGCGACTTCGGAAACAGGTGCTTGACGCCTTTGATACGGATATTGCGATGGACCGTCACCCCCAGACTATAGTCGGTGCAATAAATATCGTATCGCTTGCTGAGGTCCACGGTTTCACCCTGCGGCGGGGGCGAAGTTGGGAGTTGGGAGTTGGGAGTTCGGAGTTGGAGGCGAGGTTCTGGTCCGTCCGCGGCGGGAAGGAAGTTGGGATCGAGTTCTTTCAGAATTTCCTGCCGCGTCCTTTCAATATTCACCCCAAGGTTTTTCAGCACACGGGCCGCGACACCATCCCCTTCGCGAAGCAAACCAAGAAGAATGTGTTCGGTCCCAACATAAGTGTGATTCAGCGCCCTGGCTTCCTTCGTTGCCAGCGCCAGAACTTTTTTAACGCGCGGCGTATAAAGAATATTGCCGCTGTTCTCCTGGTTCGGACCGGTCCCCATCTGTTTTTTGACCTCGGTGCGGACCGTTTCGAGGTCCAGTCCTATTCTTCCAAGGACATTCACGGCTGTGCCTTGTCCAAGGGCGATCATTCCCAGGAGCAGGTGTTCGGTGCCAACGAAGTTGTGGTTGAGTTTGTCGGCTTCTTTGCGCGCAAGCGCCAGCACCTGCTGGGCGCGGGGTGTAAAATTGCTCAGGCCTTCAGGATTAGCCAGCACATGCGGCACGCCCGGCGTGGACTTGGTCCGGATTTGAACATTGACGCGCGGCGCGTCCGTCGGCGGCGCAGTCAGTTTTTTCCAAAGTGATTTGAACCAATTCATCAATGAATGGCCTGATACTGCACCCGTCAGCCTTCGGCAGCCAGCCGGAATTTGGCCGTGCAGCAGCACGGCCCTACCACAAACAGAAATCAATTCGTGTTAATTCGTGAAATTCGCGTAAAGAAGTTTCTGCGCGCGCCGGCCTTAACGCTTCCCGCCAGCCGTTCCACCAGGAAATCCTCGTACGCGCCAAGGTCTTTCCACCTCGTGGCCACGTTGACTTGCTTCGCCTGCGGATCAATGACCGTGAATCCGTCGTCGGTGACGCGGAGGCCGAGTTTCTCCATCACGCACAGGTCCTGCCGGATGGCGAGATAGACGGCCACAGTATCGAACAGCGTGCTGCTGCGTTGGTCGGCCATGTCCGCTGGCAACTTGGCGTCGCCGACAACCCAGATGCGATAGTTGGCGATGACGTCGGCGACGTTGCGGTCGGTCGTATCGCGGACGCGCCGGTATTTGTCGCCGGTCAAGGTCACGAAGCCGCAGGTGTCGAGCGGCGTGATGGTGATGTCCCACGGGGCGGCAAAAACCTGCTGGCAGGCCTTGGGATCGGCCTTCACGTTCCATTCCGCCTGGGGTTGCTTCGCTCCGCCGTAACCCACGCGCACGCTGCCCTGCATGCCCACGAACCGGGCATGTTGCGCAATGCGCGGCTCGCGTTTCAGCGCCTCGGCGATGTTCGGCATGGGGCCGATGCAAATCAACGTCACGGTCTGCGGCGAGTTCATTATCGTGTCAATGATCGCCTGCACGCCATCGGGGTGGACTTTGCCCGGATAGGACTTGAGACTGTAGTCCTTGACCCACGCGGCCTGGCGGCCGTCGCCGCGCGGTGCGATGTCGAGGCCAACGCCCACGGGCACGTCGCTGCGCCCGGCGCGTTCGAGCAGTTTCGCGAGCAGCCGCGCGCGGTATTGCGCCTCACCGTAATCGCCCACCACAAGCTTCAGATCCAACTCCGGCGATTTGAGCAGCAGGGCCAACGCCCAGGTATCGTCAATGTCGTCGCCGATGTCCGTGTCGAGGATGACGGGGATGGGCGCGGGTTTGGCGGGTTGCGTTTCGGCGGCGCCGGCGGGCAGGGCGGTGAGCGTGAAGCCCAGCCAGAGCAGGCCAAGGCAGGCGCCGATCCGGCGAAGAGAGCAAAGTGCAGCCGCGGAGTTCACGAGCGAGGAGGGTGTCATGCGCGGGAGCATTGCAGAAGCGGCGGTGAGATAAAGGCTAAAGGCGGAACAACAAAGGCTAAATTCTAAAGGCTGAAGGCTGAAGGGCCGCGTAAAAGACTCCGTCTCACGCGGTGGACCGCGTAAAGCTGCGCCACGTGGCAGGCCGGCTATTTCAGCCAGTTGATTTTGATTTCTTTTTCCACTTCCTTAAGCTCCGGGTCGCCGGTCACGAATTCGGCATTCTTAATTTTGGCGAGCGCCGCGCCAAAACAGTCAGCATAGGACATTTTTTTGGTGGCCTTGAAGATGGCAGCTTGGCGGGTTTGTGCAAGATCGGCATCCACAATCTCAACGGGTATGGCCGCAATCTCTCTCGCCTTTTGTTCCGCCATTTCCGGCGAAGCCCCGCGCATCACGGAATAGTAAATTTCGCCCCAGTTCACCACGCTCATCAACAGCCTGTGTTTCTCGGCGGTGGCCTGCGCCAAAAGTTTTTCCACCGCATCGGCGGCAGGTTCCTCGTTGAAAAGGGCCATGAGCACCCAGCTATCCAGAACTTTGGTGGCCATTTTACAAATCCCTTTCCCGCCGCCGTTCAGCCATGAAAGTGTCCATCGCCTTGGTGCCCTTGAGTGATCCGCGCAGACCGCGGATGAACTTGGCAGTGACCGGCTTGATGAGAATCCCTTCCGGCGTGGACTCCACGTAAGCCCGCGTGCCTTCCTCGATCTCAAATTCCCGGCGCAACCGCCGGGGAATGACGACCTGGCCTTTGCTTGAAAAGTAAACCGCATCTGGCTTTGTTGCTACGTTCATGCATAAATCCTACAATATTAAAAAAGTAAGTCAATAGTTATTTTGTTGGACTTATTCACAATGTTGGCCATTGCATAAGGCATTGATAACAAAGGAAAAAAAGCCGTCTGTGGACTATCAACTACAAGCTTAGCGAATGCTAAATGCTGAAGGCTAAAGGCTAAAGTTCAGAGGCTCCCGCCGTCGCTTCCGCTATGGCGCGGCAATGAAGGCTAAAGGCTAAAATGGATTTGGGGCGTCGTGAAACTCCGCCCTCCGAAGTTTTCGCGTGGTTGGCGTGTTTAGCGGTTGATGATTGGTTGAGAGTTGAAGGTTGAGCGTTGAGAGTAAAACCGGCTCGTCAGGAACCTCGCCCCACCAAAATGGACGGCCCGGCGGTCCGTCCCCACCTTTGCGTTCTTTGCGTTCTCTGCGGTTAAATCCGTGTTTAAAGATTTTTTACGCCTTTTTGCGGCTATTTATTCACTTGCCGATGGCGACGCCCAAAAAGCATGCCCAGACCAGCTCCGGCCACCAGCAGCGTGGATACCGAGGGTTCAGGGATCGTGCTGGTTATCCAAGGTATGAAGGCCGAGACCCGTCCGAAGCCACTGGCGTCACCATAATCGGAATTTGAATTGCCATCTATGGAAGCGACGAAGGAGATCACGCCTTCCAAATAGGTTTGCGAGCCAATCGTAATAAACACACCGCCACCGCTGTCGCCCGGCGCCACGCAGCCCTCAAGCGTCAGCGGCGTTGCACTTCCGAAACCGTTGTCCGCTGCATTGTGAGGGTTGTCAAAATCGGAGGCCAGCAATATGGATGGATTGCCGAAGTTTCCATCAATGACGTTTTGAAATGCCCGCTTCTGGTTATCGAGGATTTTCCAGCCGGTCAGGCCCGTCCCCGTGAAGCCGAATCCGACAAATGTTCCGATCTGCCCCAAATCCGATGATCCGGTGTAGAGCGTCGCCGGAGTAATACCCACGACCGGTGAGCTGAGATGCACCAGGCCAAAATCGTAACCGCCGAACGAATTGTTTTCATTCCAGCCCGGATTGCCAATGAGTTGGGTCGAGGTATAGGAAGTCCCGTTAATTGTGAAAGTCCCGGAACTGGCGAGAATCAGATTGTGTGCGGCAGTCAGCACCCAGTCCGGCGCGATGAGCGTGCCGCTGCCGGTATAGCCCCAACTGTTAACAAACGTTCCAACCGGAGCGTATTCCATGCTGGCGGCAAGGGCTAAATAACTGCTGTCGGGCTGGTCATCCCGGATCGTGACACCCCAAATTGAAGCCGGCTGGAGAGTCGTCGAAGCAAGAATTCCGAGGAGCGTAACAAATCTGACTTTGCCCAATCTCATAGCGTGGCGTTATTACTCCACAACAAACACGGCTCGTCAAGGTTAATCCCAGCGAGAGCGCCGCAAAGGGGGGTGTAACTCGACACTGTTCTTAAACTGGGGACTGGAAAGTCCCCGGAACTCGCGGACAAGAATGTCCACGACGTAGCGCCGACATTCCTGTCGGCGGGTTCGGCGACTTTCCAGTCGCCAGTGACCCGAGGCCAGGGATTCACTTCAAGAACAGTGCAAAGTTGCACCCCGAACCGTCCCGCAGGGCGGGACGGGACACCGAATCCTCCGTCGTTCCCCGGGCGGAACTATGGAGGGCAGGCATCGAACTCTTCTCCGCAAAAGCTACGCGGAGCTCAGCCCTCCGAAATTCGCGTCAAGTCGTTATTACCTGGTTTATTACCTAGTTTGCGAGTTAGTACCTAATTCCCGGTTTTCTGCCAGCGAGCGCTGCGGCCCGGCTACGCCATAGGTTACGCCGCGGCAAGCCAGCGCCGACACTTCGTGCAATTTGTTATTACCCTCTTTTCGGGGTATTACCCTTTCTCTGCCATTTCGCGCCTTTTCGCGGCAAATAAAAGTTGGTTGAAGATTAAGGGTTGGCGGGTTATTTTTACACCATGAGCACGGTGGATTTGATTTACGAAAAGGCCAAGTCGCTTCCCGGCAAGTTGCAGTCGGAGGCTTTGGGGTTTGTGGAATATCTTGGCCGCCGACGCGCCGCCAAAGCCGAGACCGCCGAGTGGCAACGCTTGTTGCGCAACACCCAAACATTGTCCGCCGCGCAGCGCGTCACGGACGATGATATCGCCGCCTACCGCTCCAGCCAATGAGAGTGGTCGTTGACACGAACGTTGTTGTCTCCGCCATTCTTCGCGACCGGGTTCCCGAAAAGGTTCTGTTGTTCATCATCGCCCGCCCGGATTTTCAATGGGTGGCATCCCGGAAATTTTGACGGAATATCGTGAAGTTCTTTGCTGTCCGAAGTTTGGTTTGCCGGATTCCGTACTGTCTCAATGGGATGAACGCTTTGATTCGGCAATTGCGGAATGGCCGGTGGAAATGCCGGTTTCATTTCCGCGCGATGTCAAAGATGCCAGGTTTCTGGCTTGCGCCTGGCGGCCGACGTGGATTTTCTCATCACCGGCGACCGGGATTTCACAGAGGCACGCAAACTCGGACGCACAAAAATCGTGTCGGTCAGCCAGTTCAATGAGCTTGTATGCCGGTCATTGGATTGACGCAGACCGGCGGGAAGCCTGTCCTGTGTTGTTCGCGTCAATTCGCGCAATTCGCGGATAAAGAAATCACGGCGCGCACGGAGTGACGCGCCCTGCCTTTTGCAGTGCCTTTGCGCCTTTTTGCGGCTAAATGATATGCGCTCCGGACGATTTTCGGTTAATTTTGGCAATGCGGTTGACGCAATTATTCAGCGCGCTCGCGGCCAGGAATTATCGCCTGTTCTTCGCCGGACAAATCATCTCGCTGGTCGGCAGTTGGATGACGCAGACGGCATCGCTGTGGCTGGTTTATCATCTGAGTTCGTCGGCGTTCCTGCTGGGCGTGGTCGGTTTCGCCAGCCAGATTCCGATTTTCTTTCTCGCGCCGTTTGCCGGGGTCTGGGTTGACCGGGTCAACCGGCACCGGCTCCTGGTCGCCACGCAGGTTTGTTCCATGCTCCAATCCTTCGCACTCGCGACCTTTGCGCTTACGCATACGATTGGCATTCCGCATCTGATCATCCTGAGCCTGGTGCAGGGGGTCATCAACGCGGTGGACATGCCCACCCGGCAGGCGTTGGTCGTGGAATTCGTCGAGCGCAAGGAGCATCTGGGCAATGCCATCGCGTTGAACTCGTCGCTGTTCAATCTCGCGCGGCTGATCGGGCCGGCCGTCGCCGGATTCGTCATCGCCGGATTCGGGCCGGGCCTGTGTTATCTGGTGGATGGCCTCACGTACGTGGCGGTCATCGTCGCGCTGCTCGCGATGCGTCTGCCCGAACGTCCGGCGCGGCCGGTGCGGCAGCATCCGTGGATCGAATTGCGGCAGGGATTTCGTTATGCGTTTGGTTTCGCGCCCATCAAGGCGTTGATCGGCGTGGTGGCGGCCATCAGCGCGATTGGGTTTTCTTACACGGTGCTCACGCCCATCTACGCGCGGGATGTGTTTTTCGGCGACGCGCGCACGCTCGGTTATTTGATGTCGGCCTCAGGCGTCGGCGCCTTGAGCGGGGCGTTGTATCTCGGCTCGCGCACGACGATTCACGGGCTGGGCCGGGTCATCACGTTCGGCGGCGCGGCGATGGGCGTGGGGCTGATTGGTTTCGCGTCGTCGCGCTGGCTGCCGCTGTCGCTGGGCTGCCTGACGTTGACGGGCATGGGCGGGGTGCTGCTGATGGCGTCGAGCAACACGCTGATTCAAACGCTGGTGGACGATGACAAACGCGGGCGGGTGATGAGCATTTTCTCGATGGCGTTCACGGGCACCATGCCGGCGGGCAACCTGCTCGCGGGTTTCCTCGCCGCCAAATGGGGCACGACGGTGACGTTGACGGCAAGCGGCGTCATTTGCATTGTCATTGCGGGCTTGTTTTACCGGTCCATCCCGGGGCTGCGCGCGGCGGCCGCGCCCGTGCTGGCGAAGCTGGACCCGGCGGTGTTCGAACCCATTGTTCGTCCGATGGGAGAGGGGAAAGATGGTTCCGCGTAAAAGGGCGTAAAGCCCCCGTGAGGGCCACGCCCCTTTACGGGGCTTCGCCTCACGCGGTGGGGGAACATCGAACATTCAACATCGAACGCCGAACATCCAATACCCGACAGCCGACAGCCAATGTGGACGTCCGTGATAAATATTTTTGCGTCTTTTTCCGCCTTCATGGAATTTCGGCGCGACACGTGCGGCAAACAGAATTTGTGTCAATTCGTGGAATTGACTCGCTCGCGCCCGCCCGCCCGGCTCTACGAGCCTTTGGCTCCGCCAAATGGAGCTCCCGCTCTTGCCAATGGTTGCCCTCGTGTCACGACTTTGCTTTGTCCCTAAACGATGGATTTTACCGCGGCGTCACAGGTTCAAATCGCTTTTACCGGGTCGCCATCGGCCCTTGACACATTCGCGGGCACCACGGCAACTTGTTTCCTTGTGGATCGTCAATGGCGCGCACGCAAACTTCGGCGGAGACATCGGATAACGTTGGCTGCCGCCATCGGCTGTTTCTTTCGGTCTGCACCATGACCATGAATATCTGCAATTCAAAATCTGCCGGCTTCCTGGCTCTGGCCGCCCTGTTTCTGCCGGGTGTGAGTTTGTACGCGGCGGACCGGCCCGGTGATCCGATTGGCAATGACAAGGTCGCGCCTGCCATCGTTCTGGGCGCGCGGCCGTTTGAGCCGAAGGACGTTCGCCTGCTGGACGGCCCGTTCAAGCACGCCATGGAGATGGACGCGAAATATCTCCTCAGCCTCGAACCGGACCGTCTGTTGAGCGGGTTTCGCACGGAAGCCGGTTTGAAACCCAAGGGCGGGAAATATGGCGGCTGGGAATCAAAAGGGCTTGCCGGACACAGCCTCGGTCACTACCTGTCGGCCTGCGCGAGAATGTACGAGGACACGGGCGACGCGCAGTTCCGCGACCGCGTGAACTACATCGTGGATGAGCTCGCCGAATGTCAGCAGGCCAATGGGAACGGCTATGTGGAAGCCATCCCGGACGGCAAAAAGATTTTCGCCGAGATTGCTCGCGGGGATATTCGCGCCCACGGTTTCGATCTGAACGGCGCCTGGGTGCCATGGTACAACATCCACAAGATTTTCGCCGGTTTGATTGACGCCGGCCGCTTCTGCGACAGCGCCAGGGCGCTGGGGGTGGCCACGAACTTCGCCAACTGGGCTGACACCACCACGAAGAACCTGACGGCAGCGCAATGGCAGGAGATGCTGGTCTGTGAACAGGGCGGCATGAACGAGTCCCTGGCGGACCTCTATGCGCTGACGGGCAATACCAATTATCTCCGCCTAGCGGAAAAATTTTACCACCAGGCCGTCCTCGATCCCCTGGCGGCCGGAAAGGACATGCTGGATGGATTGCACTCCAACATGCAAATCCCCAAGACCATCGGCGCGGCGCGGATTTACGAATTGACCGGGGAAGGTCGCTACGCCGACATTGCCCGGTTCTTCTGGGAACGGGTTGCCTTGCATCGCTCCTTCGCCGTGGGCGGCCATGGCGACGCGGAACACTTTTTCCCGGTGCCGGATTTCGCGCGCCACCTGGCGGGCGCCACGTGCGAGACCTGTTGCACGTACAACATGCTCAAACTCACCCGGCATCTTTTTGAATGGTCGCCCGATGCCGCCGCGATGGATTTTTACGAACGCGCGCTCTACAACGACATTCTCGCGTCACAGGATCCGGAGACGGGCATGTTTGTCTATTTCATGTCGCTGCAACCCGGTGGTTTCAAAACCTACTCGACCGCGCAGGATTCATTCTGGTGCTGCGTCGGCTCCGGCATGGAGAATCATGCCCGGTACGGCGACGCGATCTACTTTCACAACGACTCCTCGCTGTATGTGAATTTGTTCATTCCGTCCGAACTCACCTGGCGGGAAAAAAATCTGCTCGTGCGGCAGGAAACAAAGTTCCCGGAAAGCGACTCGACGCGGCTGGTTTTCAAATGCGATCACCCGGTCAAACTGGCACTGAAAATCCGCCGGCCCGCCTGGGCGCGGTCGCCAGTGACCGTGAGCGTGAACGGAGAAAACCAGACCGTCAGCGGCACGCCCGGCTCTTACTTGACGCTGAATCGCCGGTGGCGCGACGGCGACCGCGTAGAGGTTCGATTGCCGATGGAACTGCAGACCGAGCCGCTGCCCGGAGCGACGAATTTTGTGGCGGTGCTTTACGGTCCGATCGTGCTGGCCGGTGAACTGGGCACCAACGGAATGCCCCATCCTTACGCCAAAGACCAAACCGAGTTTCTGTCCCGGCCAACGCCGCCGGCACCGGTGTTCGTTAGCGACCGGGATTCACTGCTCAAACATATTGCGCCGACCAGCCAGCCGCTGGTCTTCCGCACGAAGGATCTGGGACAGCCGGAAGACGTGACGCTGGTCCCGCTGTATCAGATTCACGACCAACGTTACTCGGTGTATTGGCAGGTGTTCACTCAATCCGGATGGAAGGCCCGCCAGGCGGAATACGAAGCCGGCGTGCGGCGGCAGAAGGAACTGGACGCCCGTACGGTGGACGTGTTTCAGCCCGGCGAAATGCAGCCCGAACGCGATCACAACGTGCAAGGGGAGAAGAGCGATCCCGGGCAGGCCTTCGGTCGCAAGCTGCGGCACGCGTATGACGGCGGTTGGTTTTCATTCGAAATGAAAGTTGACCCGGTCACGAACAATGTGCTGCTTTGCACCTGGTGGGGCGGTGAAACCGGAAGGCGCATGTTCGATATTCTTGTGGACGGCACAAAAATCGCCACGCAAAAGCTGCTCGAAAACAAACCCGGTGAATTCTGGGATGCCACATATCCCATTGCCACCGAACTCACCAAAGGAAAGGAGACGGTGACGATCCGATTGCAGGCGCAACCCGGCAATTATGCCGGCGGGCTTTTCGGCTGCCGGGTCGTCCGGGCCGAATAATGGCGATATAAGGAACATCTCATCCAACGGTGATCCCCATGCATTGCTGCAAGTTCCTCGGGTTCAAATCCGAAATCCGAAGGCCGAAGCCCGAAAGAAATCCGAAATCCGAACGGCGAATCCGAAATCGCAAACAACGTATTACTGGACGCCGACGCGGTAGAAGAACGGGCCGGGCCCGATGGCGGTGGCGTCGGTGTAACTGGTCGTGCCAGCCTGGCCGGCGATGTTGCTTTGAATCGTTGAGAAAGGCGGTTGTACTCCAAGGTCGCTGCTGCGCTGGAGGAAATAAGTCACACCACTTACGCTTTGCCAGGTGATGGTCGTGCCGGAAACATTGTTGGAGGGCGCCAACACTTTCAATACCGACGAGGCATTGATGGGGCTTGTGCCGGCAATCCATTCCTGCCAGTTGTTCATGCCGTCGTTGTCCGAATCCGCGTAATCAGCCGAACCATTGTTCGTCAGGCCATATTGCTGGAGCCAGGCATAGGAAATGACCGAAGCGGGCGATTGAAATTCATACGCGCCGATGTCCACCGTTCCACCCTTAATGCGCGGATTGCCGTCCAAGTCTGCGCTGTTGGTCGCGTAACCGTTATTTCCAGCATTGATGCAAGGAGAATTAGTTTGTAAACGTAGATTTACGCCAGCTTGGTTGACAAAGAGTGGTGCGTTCGTGATGTTGCCGATCCCATTACTCGGAAGCGGAGTTGTGCAAGAGTAATTTGCCGCCGCGGTTCCAAGGTAATTTGAACCGGATGGTGCCGTATTATAATAAACAATGCAGTTGTTGAATGTAGAATCTAGAAGGCCGCCCCCAATCGGCGCTGAGTTGCCAATAACTGTGCAGTTGTTCAGCGTTCCGTATCTTGCACCCCCGCCGCCGTATGTTCCCGCCGAGTTGCTAATCACAATGCAATTGTTCAGTGTGGAACTTACCGCTCCTCCGCCTGAATGCCTCGCCGAATTTCCAGACACCGTGCAATAGTTCAGTGTGCTGCTGATTGCTCCGCCACCACTCCAGGCTACAGCCACATTGCCAATCACCGTGCAGTTGTTTAAAATGGACTGATATGCTCCCCCGCCATAAACCCCTGCGGAGTTGTTAATCACGTTGCAGTTGTTTAGTGTCGAAGAATACGCGCCTCCACCATACGATCCCGCCGAGTTTCCGGATACAGTACAATTATTGAGCGTACAATTGAGTGCCGCGCCGCCAAATGTCGTGCTGCCTCCGGTAGGATCGCTCACCGAGTTGCCGTTGAGCGTGCAATTGTTGAGAGTGGAACTGGACGCTCCACCGCCTTGAAAACCCCATTGGTTGTTGCTGATGGTACAGTTGTACAACGTAGAATTGAATACGCCGCCGCCATCACCGGCTCTGTTGCCCGAGACAGTACAGTTGGTCAGTGTGCTGGAATTTG
>Ga0208587_1001545_pt1 | contig 12214 bp, 11 predicted proteins | sample NGESurdeep092012_7_FD_184472 | JGI IMG/M metagenome (GOLD analysis project Ga0208587, IMG submission 184472) | Arctic peat soil microbial communities from Barrow, Alaska - NGEE Surface sample 210 deep-092012 (SPAdes) | ecosystem: Environmental > Terrestrial > Soil > Wetlands > Peat ...
AGCGCATCCTGCAATCAGCGCCAGGATTGCCACCGTAGTCGAATATCGCATAATGAGTACAGTGCACGTCATCCCGCTGACAGTCAATTGGACGAAGGCACAGAAGGGGTACCGGGTGGATGGCCAGAAATGCCTAGACCGCCCCCAGACGGACCATACCGACCCTCAAAAAAGCAAGAGGCTAGTCAAAGAACGGGCCTAAGTGCTTGAAAGGGGGTGGTGGCCAAGGGTGGAATTGAACCACCGACACACGGATTTTCAGTCCGCTGCTCTACCAACTGAGCTACTTGGCCATCCTAAAGACTGCAACCACGGCGAAGACAGGGACAAACTCGTGGCGAAAACGGAGGGCGCATTATAAGGGGAAAAGGGGGCCTTAGCCAAGGAATGCGGCAGAACTGCGTCCTGCCGAGCGCACGAAAAAAAACCCCGCCGAAGCGGGGTTTTTCGAGTAGCAACGATTCCAATCGCAGGGCACCAGAGGGCCCCGCTCTCGGACGTCTGCGTCACATATCCATGCCGCCCATGCCGCCCATGCCACCCATGCCACCCATTCCGCCACCGCCCATGCCGCCCGCGGGCTTGTCTTCGACCAGCTCGGCCACCATGCAATCGGTGGTGAGCATCAGGCCGGCGATCGAGGCCGCGTTCTGCAACGCAATGCGCGCAACCTTGGTCGGATCGACCACGCCCATCTGCACCAGGTCGCCGTATTCGCCGGTCTGGGCGTTGTAGCCGTAGTTGCCTTTGCCTTCGAGGACCTTGTTCAGCACCACCGAGGGCTCGTCACCGGCGTTGGCGACGATCTGGCGCAGCGGTTCTTCCAGGGCGCGGATCACGATCTTGATGCCCGCGTCCTGATCGTGGTTGTCGCCTTTCAGGTTTTTCAGCGCCAAGCGGGCGCGGATCAGGGCCACGCCGCCGCCGGCGACGATGCCTTCCTCGACCGCAGCGCGGGTCGCATGCAGTGCGTCCTCGACGCGCGCTTTTTTCTCTTTCATCTCGACTTCGGTTGCGGCACCGACCTTGATCAGCGCCACGCCGCCGGCGAGCTTGGCTACGCGTTCCTGCAGTTTTTCTTTGTCATAATCGCTGGTCGCCTCTTCGATCTGGGTGCGGATATTCTTCACCCGCGCTTCGATCGCCTTGGTGTCGCCGGCGCCGTCGATAAGAATGGTGTTCTCTTTTGCGATTTCAATGCGCTTCGCCTGGCCCAGCTCCTTCAGCGTGGTTTTCTCCAGCGTCAGGCCGAGTTCCTCGGCGATCACGGTGGCGCCGGTGAGGGTGGCGATGTCTTCCAGCATGGCCTTGCGGCGGTCGCCGAAGCCCGGCGCTTTCACGGCGCAGGTCTTGAGGATGCCGCGCAGGTTGTTCACCACCAGGGTGGCAAGCGCTTCGCCATCGACGTCTTCGGCGACGATCAGCAGCGGCCGGCCGGCCTTGGCCACGGCTTCGAGTACCGGCAGCAGATCGCGGATGTTGGAGATCTTCTTGTCGTGCAGCAGCACGTAGGGATTCTCCAGCAGCGTGATCTGCTTGTCGGGATTGTTGATGAAATAGGGCGAGAGGTAGCCGCGGTCGAACTGCATGCCTTCGACGACTTCGAGCTCGTCAACCAGGGTCTTGCCGTCTTCGACGGTGATCACGCCTTCCTTGCCGACTTTGTCCATGGCCTCGGCGATGCGATCACCGATGGAGGAGTCCGCATTGGCGGAAATGGCGCCGACCTGGGCGATTTCCTTGCTGGTGGTGCAGGGCTTGGAAATCTTCTTCAGTTCGTCGGTGATCGCGACCACGGCTTTGTCGATGCCGCGCTTCAGGTCCATCGGGTTCATCCCGGCGGCCACGAACTTCATGCCTTCCTTGACGATGGACTGGGCCAGCACCGTGGCGGTGGTGGTGCCGTCGCCGGCGACATCCGAGGTCTTGGAGGCGACTTCTTTCACCAACTGCGCGCCCATGTTCTCGAATTTGTCCTTGAGCTCGATTTCCTTGGCCACGGACACACCGTCCTTGGTCACGGTGGGGGCGCCGAACGAGCGCTCCAGCACCACGTTGCGGCCTTTCGGGCCGAGGGTCGCTTTTACGGCGTCGGCCAGGATGTTCACACCGACGATCATCTTGGCACGTGCCGAATCATGAAAGCGTACGTCTTTTGCAGCCATATCGAATTTCTCCTGAGAATTTGTAGTGGAGTTGGGGCGGAAGAAAGAGGTGTCCTCTTTGTTTGCTACCCCGAAATCAACGCTTGGTTGAGGGCCGGGACTCGAGGGTAACGACACCCATGATGTCTTCTTCGCGCATGACCAGCAGTTCGTCCCCGTCCATTTTCACGCTGGAGCCCGAATACTTGCCGAACAGAACGCGGTCGCCTACCTTGACTGCGAGCGGGCGCACTTTGCCGTCGTCCATCACCTTGCCGGTGCCGATCGCCAGCACTTCGCCCTGATCCGGCTTCTCGGCGGCGTTGTCGGGAATGACGATCCCACCGGCAGTCTTGCGTTCTTCCTCAATGCGTTTGACGATTACACGATCGTGTAAAGGACGGATTTTCATGAATATTTCCTCCGAACAGATGGTTAGTTAGCAGCCACTAACTTGATGTCAGTAGCCAAAATCGGACGCTGGCTGTTAGCACTCTATGCCAACGAGTGCTAATTATGGGGCCAAGCGCCGGAAAATTCAAGTGGCGCGTCACTCCAAACCGAAACGCCGGCGTGCCGGGGCGGGCTGGTCACGGGAAATCGTTGCGCCAGCGGATCAAGGCTTGTGCCTGCGTCGCGCGCCGAACGCCTGCATGCGCGAGGCCGCGCCGCTAAAGCTCAGACGGCAACGGCTTCAAGTATCATGGCAGCCGAAAACAGTGCTTCGTGATGCCACTCCAACCATTCATATTGCGTGTTCTGGTGATCTTCCTCGTTGCGGCGAAGGTTGCCAGTGCCCAGTCCCTGCCCACTTCGGTCGAGCTGGCCTTGAAGCGCGCCCATATCCCCTTGTCCGGCGTCGCTGCCTACGTGCAGGACGTCGATGGCGCCAAGCCGCTCGTCGCCCACAATGCCGCGCAAGCCATGAATCCTGCTTCGACGATGAAGCTCGTCACCACCTATGCCGCGCTGGAACTGCTCGGCCCCACCTACACCTGGAAGACCGAGGCCTATGCCGGCGGCAAGCTGCAAGGCGGCGTGCTCCAAGGCGATCTGATTCTAAAAGGCTACGGTGATCCGAAGCTCACGCTGGAGAATTTCTGGCTGCTGCTGCGACGCCTCCGCGCGCTGGGCCTGCGCGAGATCCGCGGCGATCTGGTGCTCGACCGCAGCTACTTCGAGCCGGCCGAATATGACCCGGCGAAATTCGACGCCGAGCCGCTCCGCGCCTATAACGTCGGGCCTGACGCGCTGCTGCTCAACTTCAAGGCGGTGCGCTTCCTGTTCGTGCCGGACGCCAACAAGAAAACCGTGACCGTCGTCGCGGAGCCCAAGCCGGCCGGGCTCGAGTTTGCCGCGGCAGTGCGAGCCACCGACGGCGCCTGCGGCGACTGGCGCGCCGGCATCAAGGCCGACTTCCAAAGCAATGGCGCATCGGCCAAAGCGAACTTCGCCGGCAGCATGCCCGCAAGCTGCGGCGAGCGTTATTGGAACGCGAGCCTGCTCGCGCAGCCGAACTACGTCTACGGCGTGTTCCGGCAGCTATGGGAGGAACTGGGCGGAACCATCGACGGCGGCTGGAAGGACGGGCCGGTGCCTGCCGACGCCAGGCTGCTCGCTACGAGCGAATCCGCGAGCAATGCCGAGCTCGCGCGCGACATCAACAAGTTCAGCAACAACGTGATGGCGCGCCAGTTGTTTCTCACGCTCGGCGCCGAAGTGCTCAAACTGCCTGGGCGCAGCGACCGCTCGGCGCGGGTAGTGCAATCGTGGCTGGCCGAGAAAAAACTCGACTTCCCCGAGCTCATCCTGGAAAACGGCTCGGGACTGTCGCGCGAGGAGCGTATCAGCGCCGGAAACATGGGCAGGTTGCTGCTGGAAGCCTGGCACAGCGCCGTGATGCCGGAGCTGATGTCCTCGCTGCCGCTCGTCGCCTACGACGGCACCATGCGCCGCCGGCTGCGTTTCGAGTCCATTGCCGGGCAGGCGCATATCAAGACCGGTTCACTCAGCGATGCGCGCACCCTGGCCGGGTACGTGCTGGATCAGCGCGGTCGGCGCCGCGTGGTGGTTATGTTCATCAATCACGCCAATGCCGCCGCGGGCCAGCCGGCGCAGGATGCGCTGCTGGAATGGGTCTACCAAAGCGGCGAGCGGCGCCAACATTAAGTGGGGCCGTTACAGAATTACCGGAACGGCCCCTGAATTAGGGGAGCATGAGGGGAGATATCCCCTCATTTCGTAATGAGCTCCGAGGGCGTTATTGGACCCAGCTTGACCAATATCAAACTGCGACAGATGCCAGGGGCTACGATTGAATCGTTCCCAACACGACACTCTGGAGCCATCATGGACACCGAACTTCAAATCATCACCCGCGAAAAACTGGTCGCGGATATGCGTACCGTGCTCGCCGACACCGAACAGTTGCTCAAGGCCGTGATCGGCCAATCGGGCGAAAAGCTGGCCGCGCTGCAGCCGCGGATCGAGGAAAATTTGCGCAATGCCAGAGCGCGGCTGGCGGAATTCGAGCAGGTCGCGATCGAGCAGGTGCGGGCGGCGGCGGAGACGACCGATGCCTACGTGCATGAGCATCCTTGGAAAGTCGCCGGCTTCACCGCCCTGCTCGGGGTCGCGGTCGGATTGCTGATCGGCCGGCGGTAGGTAGTTATACGTGGCGACTTAAATCGCGCCCCCGTTGTTGCAGGGTTGCGATGTTGCGCGGACGAGAAACCGTCCGCGCGGATCGCCGATTGCGCGCGGATGAAAAGCACGTCCGTGCACAATCGGCGATCTTGTATAACCTCCCGCGCTGCGTTTGGTGTTAACCATAACCGTGTTTTCTGTGCGGATGCGCTTTTCATCCGCGCAGAAAACACGGTTGGCGCGCGCAGCGCGCAAGTCCGCTCGTCGCATGCGACGGTATTTGAGACGCCGTATATAGTTGGTCAACGACCGCGCGCTGGCTCCGTTACAACCCCAGATCGCGCCACAATCCGTCGACGCGCCGCTTGACGTCTGCGTCCATCGAGATCGGCGTGCCCCAGCCGCGGCTCGTCTCGCCCGGCCACTTGTTGGTCGCGTCTATGCCCATTTTCGAGCCCAGGCCCGACACCGGGCTGGCGAAGTCCAGATAATCGATAGGGGTACGCTCCGCCAGCAGCGTGTCGCGCGCGGGATCGACGCGCGTGGTCAGGGCCCAGATCACTTCCTTCCAGTCGCGGATATCGACGTCGTCGTCGGTGACGATGATGAATTTGGTGTACATGAACTGGCGCAGGAAGCTCCAGATGCCGAACATCACGCGTTTGGCGTGGCCGGGGTACTGCTTTTTCATGCTCACCACTGCAAGGCGATAGGAACACCCCTCGGGCGGCAGGTAGAAGTCGGTGATCTCCGGGAACTGCTTCTGCAGCAGCGGCACGAATACCTCGTTCAGGGCCACGCCCAGCACCGCCGGCTCGTCCGGCGGCTTGCCGGTGTAGGTGCTGTGGTAGATCGGGTCGCGCCGCATGGTGATGCGCTCGATGGTAAACACCGGGAAGCGCTCCTGCTCGTTGTAATAGCCGGTGTGATCGCCGAAGGGCCCTTCCAATGCCGTTTCATCGGCGTGAATCACGCCCTCCAGGACAATCTCCGCGCTCGCGGGCACCTGCAGATCGCTGCCGAGGCATTTCACCAGCTCGGTCCTGGCTCCGCGCAGGAGGCCCGCGAACTGATACTCGGAGAGCGAATCCGGCACCGGCGTCACCGCGCCGAGTATGGTGGCCGGGTCGGCACCGAGGGCCACGGCGATCGGAAACGGCTGGCCCGGATAATGCAGACCGTGATCGCGGAAATCGAGCGCGCCGCCGCGTTGCGCCAGCCAGCGCATGATGACCTTGTTCGGCGCGATTACCTGCTGGCGGTAGATGCCCAGGTTCTGCCGGGTTTTCAGCGGCCCGCGCGTAACGGTGAGGCCCCAGGTGATCAGCGGGCCGGCGTCGCCCGGCCAGCAGGTCTGGATCGGCAGCCTGGAAAGATCGACGTCCTTGCCCTCCCACACGATTTCCTGGCAGGGCGCGCTGTCGAGCACCTTCGGCGCCATGTTGAGCACCTGCTTCAGCACCGGCAGCTTGTCCCAGGCATCCTTCAGCCCTTTGGGCGGATCCGGCTCCTTCAGGTACGCGAGCAGCTTGCCCACCTCGCGCAGCGCCTCGACCGATTCCTCGCCCATGCCGAGCGCCACGCGCCGCGGCGTGCCGAACAGATTCGCCAGCACCGGAATGCGCGCCCGTCCGGACACGCCATCGAAGCCTTTCGGCTTTTCGAACAGGATGGCCGGGCCGCCGGCTTTGAGCACGCGGTCGCACACCTCGGTCATCTCCAGGCGCGGATCGACCTCCACTGCGACGCGCTTCAATTCGCCCAGTTGTTCCAGTTGCGCGATGAAGTCGCGCAGATCCTTGTAGCGCATGAATGAAGGTCCCGTTTCGAGGTGCGCAGTTGCGATTGCAATATCCCTGTGCCGGCGCTATGTTAGCCTTTCCAATCGAAACGAGCCAACATGGCGGCGGCCAAGCGCGCGGCGCCAGACACCGATCGCGGCTCCAACAAAATCGATGCGGGGTTGTGGGAGGCCCGCCCTCGGGCCGATCGGTGTTCGATATTGGCACTGGTCGGGGCGAGGGCGCCCCTCCTACTAGATCACCGGATTCGCGCCGCCATCCATCGGCAAAATCGCGCCGGTCACGTAGCTCGCCCGGCTCGATGCAAGGAACACCGCAACGCTGGCGATTTCTTCGGGCTTGGCGTAGCGGCCGAGCGGAATGCGCGCGGCGCCCCTGGCGAGCAGCTCGGCCGGCGCGACGCCGCTGCGGCGCGATTCCGCCGCGACGCCCTCTTCCACGCGCCCGGTCAAGGTCAGGCCGGGATTGATCGCGTTGACGCGTATTCCCTTCTTGCCATAGGCGTGCGCGAGACCGGCGGAAACCAGCATCAGCGCCGCATTGGCGGCGCCGCCTGGAACATGAACCGGGCCGGCCACCTTGCCGCCGCTGCCGATGATATTGATGATGACGCCGCGAGCGCGCGCGAGCATGCCGGGCAGCACCGCCTGCATCGCGTGGACGTAGGAGAAGTATTTCGCGTCCATCGCATCGTGCCAGGCGGCGACGTCGAGCTCCTCCGGCGCATAGCGCTTGGCCGCGCCGGCCGAATTGACCAGCACGTCCACGGCGCCGAGCTCGCGCTCCACCTCGGCCACGATCCTGTCTCCGGCATCGCGCCGGCTGAGGTCGGCGCTGAGGCAGAACGCCTGGTGGCCCCGCGCCTCCAGCCGCGCCGCAGCAGCCGCAAGATTCGCTTCGCTCCTCGACACCACGGCCACGCGCGCGCCTTCGGCGGCGAAGGCCTCGGCGCAGGCATAGCCTATGCCTTTGCTGCCGCCCGTGATCAATACCACTTTCCCGGCAAGTCCGAGATCCATCGACTATCTCCTAAGAACCCGTTGCAAAATGAATTTTGCAACGGGCCGATCTAGGGGAGCATGAGGGGAGGCGCCCCGAAGGTCTCGATCCCCCTTGAGGGGAAAGTCCCCTCGGGGGATATTCCCTCATATTGAAACAAATTCTAACCCGGACAAGCCGGAAACGAAACCGCTAAGGCCATGCGTAATTCGCCGCAATACCGGCAAAAATTACTCCGCCAATCCAGTTGTTGTGCAAAAAAGCCTTGAAGCAGGCCTCGCGCCGGCGCTCGCGTATCAGCGTGTAGTGATACAGCATGAGCAGCCCCGCTGCGCCCAGGCCGAGGTAGTAATACACGCCGAAGTGCAGGCGCATGCCGATCATCACCAATACCGCGAGCATGGCGGCATAGCACAGCATTACCGCGGCGACGTCGAAGCGTCCAAGGGTGATGGCAGCGGTCTTGATGCCGATCTTGAGGTCGTCGTCGCGATCCACCATCGCATACTCGGTGTCGTAGGCAATGGCCCAGAATATATTTGCCAGGAGCAGCCACCAGGCAAGCGCCGGCAGGTGATTGCTCACGGCCGCAAACGCCATCGGGATGCCGAAGCCGAAGGCCACGCCCAGATAAGCCTGCGGCAGGGCGAGGAAACGCTTGGTGAACGGATAGGTAGCGGCAAGGGCGAGCGCGGCAAACGAAAGTCCGATGGTGAGCCGGTTGAAAGCAAGCACCAGGCAGAAGGCGGCGAGGGTCAAGCCCGCGGCAAGCCAGAGCGCTTCTTTCACGCTCACCAGGCCGGCGGCGAGCGGACGGTCTCTGGTGCGCTTGACGTGCGCGTCGAAATTCCGGTCCGCGAGGTCGTTCATGACGCAGCCAGCGGAGCGCATCAACAGCGTGCCGAGGGAGAAAATCCAAACCATCATCCACCCCGGGCGGCCGCCCGTGGCGATCCACAATGCCCACAGGGTCGGCCACAACAGCAGCAGGGTGCCGATGGGCTTATCGAGCCGCATCAGCTTTTCGTAGAGCGTCAGCCGCTGCGTGATCCGGGCGAGGTTCATATCTTCAGCATTCGTTTCGAAATGAGGGGATATCCCCCGAGGGGACTTTCCCCTCAAGGGGGATCGAGACCTTCGGGGCGCCTCCCCTCATACTCCCCTAAATCGGCGCGTTGCAAAATTCATTTTGCAGCGGGCTGTTAGACTTTCATCAATTCGCTTTTTCCCGCCAGCCAGCGCGCCAGGTGCCGCCGCGCATGCTCCGGGTGCCGGCGCAACATTTGCGGCGCCAGATCGCGCGCCGCCTCGAGCAAGTCGATATCGCGCTCGATGTCGGCGAATCGCAAAAGCGGCGCGCCGCTCTGGCGCACGCCCAGATACTCACCCGGCCCGCGCAACAGCAGGTCTTGGCGCGCGATCTCGAAACCATCGCTCGATTCGTACACCACCTTGAGCCGGGCGCGCGCGATCTCGCCCAGCGGCTTTTGGTAGAGCAGGATGCACACGCTGTCGGCCACGCCGCGCCCCACCCGGCCGCGCAACTGATGCAGCTGCGCCAGGCCGAAGCGTTCGGCATGCTCGATGATCATCAGCGAGGCATTGGGCACGTCGACGCCGACCTCGATCACCGTGGTCGCGACCAGCAGCTGGATTTTGCCCGCAGCGAAATCTGCCATCACCGCGGCCTTGTCCGCGCCTGCAAGCCGCCCGTGCACCAGCCCCACCCTGAGTTCCGCAAATTCCGCGGCGAGGCGCGCGTGGGTGTCGAGCACGGTCTGCAGCTGCAGCGCCTCCGTTTGCCTGCGGCCGGGGCGTCGCCGCTGCGCGCGCGCATTGCCCGCAGGGGCTTCCGCGACAACGCCATTGTCTTCGATCAGCGGACATACCCAGTAGGCCTGGCGTCCGTCGCGGCAGGCATCGCGCACCCGCGCGAGCACCTCGTCGCGGCGCTCGGCCGCGATCAGCTTGGTCATGACCGGCTTTCTCCCCGGTGGCAGTTCGTCGATCAGCGATACGTCCAGATCGGCGTAATAGCTCATCGACAGCGTGCGCGGGATGGGCGTGGCGCTCATCATCATCTGGTGCGGCTCCGCGCTGCGGGCGCCTTTGGCGCCTGAGCCCTTCGCGCGCAAGGCCAGGCGCTGTCGCACGCCGAAGCGCTGCTGCTCGTCGACGATGGCCAAGCCCAGCGACTGGAACTCGATGCCTTCCTGGAACAGCGCATGCGTGCCCACCGCTACCCGCGTCACGCCCGACGCTATGTCCGCGGCAGCCGCGGCGCGCTCCTTCTTTTTCTGGCTGCCCGAGAGCCAGGTGAGCTGCACCCCCATGGGGACGAGCCATTCGGAAAATTTGCGGTAATGCTGCTCGGCCAGGATTTCGGTGGGCGCCATCACCGCCGCCTGCAACCCGTTTTCCACCGCGCGCAGGGCCGCCAGCGCCGCCACCACGGTCTTGCCGCTGCCAACATCGCCCTGCAACAGGCGATGCATGGGATGGGCCTGGGCCAGATCGCGCTCGATCTCGGCCCAGGCCCGGCTTTGCGCGCGCGTCAGCCGGAATGGCAGGCGCTGCAGCAGGCCTGCGGTCAAAGCGCCGGCCCGGCCCAGCGCCGGCGCGGTCTTGCTCTTGCGCTCGCGGTAATGCAGGCGCATCGACAGCTGCTGCGCCAGCAACTCTTCCAGCTTCATGCGCCGCCAGGCGGGGTGGGTGCGCTCGGTGAGGGCGCGCGCATCGTCGCCTGGCCGTGGCCGGTGCAAGGCGTCGATGGCGTCGCGAAACGCGGGCATGCCGAAACGCCCGGGGATGTCCGCGGGCAGGGTTTCGTCGAGTTCGCATCGGCTGAGCGCCTGCGCGATCAGGCGGCGCAAGGCCGCCTGCGGCAGCCCGGCGGTGGTCGGATATATCGGCGTCAGCGCCTCGGGCAGCGGCGTGCCCGCCAGCACAATGCGATAGCGCGGGTGGATCATCTCCGCCCCGAAGAACCCGGGGCGCACCTCGCCGAAGGCCCGCACGCGCGCCCCCGGGGCCAGCGCCTTCGCCTGGCTGCCGTAAAAATTGAGAAAGCGCATGTACAGAAGGCCGCTCTCGTCCTCGATCTTGCAGATCAGCTGGCGCCGCGGGCGATAGGCGACCTGGCTGTCGATCACCGTGCCCTCGACCTGCACCGGGGCACCTTCATGCGCCTCGGCTATGGGAATGAGCCGGGTCTCGTCCTCGTAGCGCAAGGGCAGATGCAGGACCAGATCGAACTCGCGGTGAATGCCGAGTTTTGCGAGCTTCGCCTTCAGCGAAGGGGGAGGAGCGCGCGGCGCAGGCTTGTCCTGTGCCGTCTTGCGCACCCGGGCAAGGCCAGCGGCAACGGCACGCATGGTTTTATCCCCCACGCCTCACTCCTCGCTCCTCAGTTAGCTGTTTCAATATGAGGGGACATCCCCCGAGGGGACTTCCTTCGGGGCGCATCCCCTCATGCTCCCCTAGATCGGGCCGTTGCAAAATTCATTTTGCAACGCGGTTACTGATCACCAGTATCGCATCGGCCTCGATCAAGGCGGCACGCGGCAGGGAGGCGACGCCGATTGCGGCGCGCGCCGGATAGGGCTGTTTGAAATATGCGGCCATGATTTCGTTGACCCTGGCGAAATGGGCAAGATCGGTGAGATAGATCGTCAGCTTGGCGGCGTCATCGAGCGATCCGCCGGCGGCCTCGGCCACTGCCTTCAGATTGTCGAACACGCGCTTCACCTGCGCGTCGATGCCCTCGACGAGCTGCATGGTCACAGGATCGAGGCCGATCTGACCCGAGACATAGATCGTATCGCCGCAGCGCACCGCCTGCGAATAGGTGCCGATGGCGCTCGGTGCATGAGGAGTCGATATCACGGCTTTGGGCATGGCTGGTGGATCCTTCGATGTTGCATACATAATACAAGCCTATAATTGCGGCCCGGTCGCGGATTGTGTTCCATCATGACCGAATCTTACAATGCCCTCAGCCGTTATCACCAATCTGCAGAAACTCATCGGCACGCCGCGCGACGGCGCGTTGCTGCGTTTTTCCCTCGGTAGCGAGTATCTGAAGAGTGGCGATGCGCACAGCGCGCAGCTGCAGTTGAGCGAGGCGGTGGCCAGGGATCCGGCCTATTCGGCGGCGTGGAAACTGCTCGGCAAAGCGCTCACCGAAATCGGGCAGCCGCAGGCCGCGCTCGATGCCTACCGCCAGGGCATCGCCGTGGCCGAGAAGAAAGGCGACAAGCAGGCAGCCAGGGAAATGACGGTGTTCGCCAGGCGCATCGAGAAGCAGATCGAATCCAGCCAGTCGCCCTGAATCCACCCGCGATGTCCCTGTACACGGAACTGCGCACCAAGGTCATCGGCGCGCCTCTGGATCCACTGAGCGAGGAGACGCGCCGCAACATCGCGCTGGTGGAGCAAGTGCACGAGGAATTTCAAAACTGCATCTTCTTCGCCAGCAAGCTGATTTTCGAGCAGGAGAACTGGCTCATCCGCCTGCTGCATAACCAGGCTGCCCTGGCGCTACAGCGCCGCCTGCACCTGCACGGCCTGCAAATGGTAATCTTGCCGGTGAAAATTTGATTCTGGCCTGAACAAGGGGGCTCA
>Ga0208587_1001551_pt1 | contig 12192 bp, 9 predicted proteins | sample NGESurdeep092012_7_FD_184472 | JGI IMG/M metagenome (GOLD analysis project Ga0208587, IMG submission 184472) | Arctic peat soil microbial communities from Barrow, Alaska - NGEE Surface sample 210 deep-092012 (SPAdes) | ecosystem: Environmental > Terrestrial > Soil > Wetlands > Peat ...
TGGGCGTGAGCCGGGCGAGACGGTGTTGGAGTGTGCGACCCGCGAGACGTGGGAGGAGTCGGGACTACGCATCGACCCCGCGAGGCTGAGGCCCTGCGGCTATGAGCGGGTGACGCTGGAGGGGGGCCCGACCGGTCGCTGGCCGAACCAGCGCAACTACATCGCCTGCTTCGCCACCGTCCTGGAGGACGTCAGGCCTGCGGTCGCGCCGCGCGGTATGGACGTGGACGCCGCCGAGTGGGTCCACCGACAAGAGGTCGAGATCCGCTGCCGCGAGGAGTTCTGGTGGCCGTTGTTCGCCCACGTCCATCCACGGGGCTGACTCACCGGGCTGACTCAGCCGACGGCGCGCAGGCGGGTCAGCTCGCGGCCGAGGTTGATGCGGGCCGGCATCTCCCAGGTGTCCAAGGCGTGTGACGTGCGATAGATCGTGTCGCGGTGGAGAAAGGGTTCGAGAACGGCCGCACGGCCCTTTCGGTATGCCGCGTCGGGCGCGTAGGCGAACTCCTCGCGGATCTGGGCGCAGTAGCCATCGAACCGCTCCTGCGGAGCAGACAGGATCCACATGTCGGCGTCCTGGAAAGCCGCGTCGAGATGCTCTTCGACGTCGGCGTTGTGGCCGGCCGTGAGCCGTATCAGCCGGTTGACGACGTTGACGTCCTCATCGCTGATCCCCAGCTGTTGCAGGGTGTCTCGGGCGAGAACGGCGCTGTCTGATTCGTTTGCGCCGGGCTCGGCTTCAGGGTCGTAGATCGCGTCGTGGAACCACGCGGCGAGTCGCGCGACCGCACACTGACGGTCGTCGATCTCGCCGGCGTCCTCAAGCTCTTCCAGAGCCCAGAACATCTCTACCAGGTGCCTGGTCGTGTGATAGCGACGCGCAGGCTCGCTCCATCGGACCAACAGGTCTGAGCCCAACCGCGCGACAGCGTCGTTGTGCGCATGCGGCGCGACGGACTGAACGTCCATACTCCACCAGGTGATCAGGGCAGGCATGTCGTCAGTCTGTCAGCCCGTCAGCCCGTCAGCTCGATGGGCAGCTCATCGGCGTGGATCACGGTGAGCTCGGAGACAGCACGCGTCAGCACCACATACAGCCGGCGAAGGCCCGCACGCCGGTCAGGTTCGGCCGCGGCGATGGCGGATGGCTCGACGACGATCACTCGGTCGAACTCCAGTCCTTTGGCCACCGTGGCAGGGATGACGTCAACTTGGTGGTCAACGTCGCCATGGTCGGCGCCTAGCACTCCGTGATCGATTCCCTTGCGGGTCAACGCCTTTGAGACTGTTCCGACCACAGCGTCGGGGGCGATGACGCCGACCGATCCGGGCTCGCGGGCGCTCTGGGCGACGGATTCGGCCACGCGGTCATACAGCGCTCTCGCGTCGACGCGCAAGATCTGCAGGCGGCCGGGGTTGTCTCGCACCGACACCGGCGCGCCCAGGCCAGGTGCTATCGAAGGCAGTAGCTGGGTTGCGAAGGCGATGACGCTGGCGGGCACCCGGAATCCGCGTTCGAGCGTCTCGATGAGGCCGTCCGGTTTGCCGAGGTGCCCCAACGCGGACTCCCACGAGTCGGTGGCCCAAGGCGTCGTGCCCTGCGCCAGGTCGCCCAGGACCGTTGCCGAGCCGGTCGAGCATCGTCGCCCCACCGCACGCAGCTGCATGGGCGACAGATCCTGCGCTTCATCGAGAACGACGTGGCCCAAGCTCGCCGTGCGCTGAAGGAGATCATTGATCTCATCGATCAGGACGGCGTCGGCCGTTGACCACTTCGCCGATCCACGCCCGGCAGGAGGGTTGGCCCACAACAACATCGAGCGTTCTTGGTCGCTGAGCAGATCAAGGGCATGCTGTTCCAGAGCCTTGGCGTCCGAGAGCAGGCCGAACAACACGGCCTTCGGGTCGAGTGCCGGCCACACGCCACCGGCATACTTCCTGACCGCGGCGGAGCGTGCCACGGCATCTTGGACGCGGTCATCGGGTGAGTCGCCAGCCTGTTCCATCTGTTGCAGGATCGCGTGTGCCAGACGGTGCGGCAGCATCTGGCGGGCGGCGTCATATCTCACTCCGCGGGGCCGCAGTTCAGCGACGATCTCGGCTACCTCGTGTGTCGGAACGCGCCACTTGTACGCGCCTCGCGGCAGCACCAGAGGCTCGGTGGGCGTCCTGACGTGTGACCAAACGGCTGCCCGAACGATCACGGCAAGACGTGAGTCTCCTTTGAGGACAGCTGTTTCGACGCTGTCATGGCCGCGCACGGGCACCGACGCAAGCAGCTCGTCGATCGTGCTGTGACGGACCTCGACCTCGCCCAGCGCCGGCAGCACCGCGCCGATGTGGTCAAGGAATGCACGGTTCGGGCCGATGACCAGGACGCCGTTGCGGGCCAGCTTGTCCCTGAACGCGTAGAGCAGCCACGCCGCCCGGTGCAGGCCGACCGCGGTCTTGCCGGTTCCGGGGGCACCCTGGACACACACGGTCGTGCCAACGTCGCTGCGCACGATGACGTCCTGCTCGGGCTGGATGGTGGCCACGATGTCGCGCATGGGTCCCACGCGCGGCCGTTCGATCTCATCGACGAGGATCTGGCTTGTGAAGCCGGACGATTCTGGGGGCGAGTCCCGATCGTCATCATCGAGTCGCTCATCCTCGTAGGCGGTCAGCTGGCCCCGGTCGATGCCGAACCGACGACGCAGGCTCACGCCCATTCGCTCGGTCCGGGACGCGCGGTAGAACGCAGTGGAGACATCGGCGCGCCAGTCGACAACGACCGGGTCGCCGTGTGAGTCGGCAACGTGACGCCGCCCGATGTACCAGCGCTCCGGTGCCGGAGCGTCACTACGCAGCTGGTCGATCCTGCCGAAGAACAAGCTTGAGGTGGGGTCGTCGATCAGTGACTGCGCGCGGCGGTACAGCGTGGCTGCGAGGAACTCGCTCGAGATCCGGTCGCCTGCATGTGCCTCCAGTGACATCGTCTGTTGGCGCATCCGGGCAAGCTCGGAGCGCGCACGGGCGAGATAGTCGCGTTCGCGTTTCAGCTCGGGGGCAACTGACCTATCGGGGGCAACAGACATGGACGACATGACGCCTTCCGCAGGCGGGTGCAACGGGTGAGCCGAGCAGCCTAACGTGCGGAAGGCGTATGCCGTAGCGCTTGTGGCGAAGGGGACCGCAGCGCTACTGGTTCGTGGTGGGTTTGTTGATGAGGGTGACGTTGATGTCCTGGGACTGGCCGTTGCGCAGGATCTTGAGGGTCACTTTGTCGCCGACCGAGCGTTCGCGGATCTGGGCGACGAGCGACAAGGACCCGTCGATCGAGTTGCCGTCGACGGCGATGATGGCGTCGCCGACCCGGAGTCCCGCCTTGTCGGCAGGTGTCCCGCTGACGACGTTGGTGAGGACGGCTGCGGCGCGTTTGGCGGATCCATCCGGCACGACGCCATCCTTGGAGCTGACTCCGAGGTAGGGGTGCGTGGCTTTTCCGGTTGTGATCAGCTGTTCGGCGATCGACCTGGCCTCGTTGACCGGGATCGCGAAGCCAATCCCGATGTTGCCGCTCTGGGATGAGCCGCCGGAGGACCCCAGCGAGGCGATGGCGGAGTTGATCCCGATCAGCTGGCCGTTGGCGTTGACCAGGGCGCCGCCGCTGTTGCCCGGGTTGATCGCGGCACTGGTCTGGATCGCGTTGGTCACGACCGGTTCACCGGAGGACTGCTGCTGCTGCCCGAAGGGGTCGCTGGGCTGCTGGTCGGACGTGCTGACGGGCCTGTTGAGGGCGCTGACGATGCCGGTGGTGACCGTGCCGGCCAGGCCCAAAGGGTTGCCGACAGCCATGACGGGTTCGCCGACCGTGAGGGCGTTGGCGTCGCCGAGCGCGATGGCCTTGAGGTCGCCGGGGGCGTTGGTCAGCTTGATGACGGCCAGGTCGGTCGTGGGGTCGGTGCCCACGACGGTCGCGTCATACGTCCGCTTGTCGTTCAGGGTCACCGTGATCTGCGAGTTCTGTCCCCCGGCTGTCACGACGTGGTTGTTGGTCAGGATGTGGCCCTGGGTGTCGAAGATGACTCCCGAGCCCTGCCCGCCGCTCTGACCACTGGTCACCGAGATGGCCACCACGCTGGGCGACACTGCGGCGGCGGTGACGGACCAGTTGGGGGCCGAGGCGTCGGCCTGCACGACCGGCGCCGCGGAAGTGGTCGCGCTGGACCCGGCTTGCGCCGCCGGGGCCGCGGTGCCGTCAACGCGAGTGACGGCATACGTTCCGGTGCTGGTCAAAACCGCTGCGAGGACGGCGACGGTGACCAGCTCGGCCACTCTGCGAGGTTTGGCCGGCTGAGCGGGCTCTACGCCGGGCTGCGTCAACACAGCGGGGCGCGGCTCAGCCGGAGTCTGTGGGTCCACCGGAGGCTGTGGATCTACCTGAGGGAATGACGAGAAGGATGGCTGCGGCAGCGTCTGGTCGTACCAGAGCGCCGCAGTCTGCTCCGGCGCAGCCTCGGGGGGTTGAGGGGACTGTGGGAACTGTGGGGACTGTGGCGGCGGCTGCTGCGTCATCGGGACCTCCTTGGTGGTTGATGGCTCTACTCAATCCGATGAGCCTCAAACGTTGCTGGGTTCTGACTGGGAATTGGCTGTGGGCAGATCCACGACGAAGGTCGCACCACCGCCGGGGGTGGCGGCTACGCCGACTCGACCGCCATGGGCGCTCACGATGGCAGCCACGATGGCCAGGCCCAGTCCGTTGCCACCGCCGTTGCCCCGGACGCGGGAGGCGTCAGCGCGGTAGAACCGTTCAAAGACCTTACGGGCCTTGACCGGGTCGACGCCGTCACCGTGGTCGCGCACCTCGAGCTTGGCACGACCGGCGTCGCTGCCGACGGCGATCTCGATGGCCGTGCCCTGAGGCGTGTGATTCACAGCGTTACCAACAAGATTGGTGACAACCTGGCGCAGCCTGGCCTCGTCGCCCTCGATAGTGGTTGGCTGGAGGTCACCCGACAGACCGACCAGTCGCACCTGCCGGGTGGAGTCCAGAGCTCGGGCGTCCTGCACTGCATCGGCGGCCAGCACGGTGAGGTCCACCGGCCCCTTTTCGAGGGGGCGCTGGCTGTCGAGCCGGGTCAGGAGCAGCAGGTCCTCGACCAGTCCGCCCATGCGGATGGCCTCATCCTCGATCCGGCGCATGGCGCCGGCCACGTCGTCGGGCTTGGTGACCGCCCCTTGACGGAAGAGCTCGGCATAGCCTCGCACTGCTGCCAGGGGCGTTCGGAGCTCGTGTGAAGCATCCGCCACGAACTGGCGCATCCGTTCCTCTGAGGCCTCACGGACGGCGAAGGACTGCTCGATCTGCGCCAGCATCGCGTTGAGCGAACGAGCCAGACTTGCCACCTCGTCCTTGCTGGTGGGCTCCGGGATGCGCCGGGTCAGGTCGCCCCCGGCGATGCCGGCGGCGGTGTCCTCGATCTGGGCGAGCGGACGGAACGCTCGGCGTACGCCAAACCAACCAAGGAGTGCGCAGCTGGCGATGACGGCCAGGCCGATCAGGATGGCGAATCGCAACATTTGCTGGATCGTCGTGTCGACTCCACGCAGCGGCACGGCCACCGCGAACGTTGCCGAGCCGTCGCGTAGCTGTCCGGGCACAACCCGCCAGCGCATCTCGCCGTCGGTTGAGGTCACGGTGAAGAGGGTGCCGTTCACCACGCGCGGGTCGTTCAGGGCCAGGGTCGGGATATTGGGGTGCAGCCGCTCACCGGTGGGGTTGACGCCGAACGGGGAGCTGCCGTCGGTCGGCATGAACCGGACGGCGTAGTTGGTGGGGATGCCCTCGCCCCTGTGGTTGAACAGCTGTGTCAGGGCTTGGGAGGCCGTCGGGACTGCAGCGGCGTTCAGGTCCCGATCGACGCTGTCCATCAGCTGGCGACGCATCACGGCGCTCGTGGCGATGCTGGTGAGAGAGAGGGCAACCAGCAGCAACAGCACGAGCACGGCAACCAAGCGCACCCGCAGTGGCAGCGCCGCGAGTTGAGGGGTGCCCCGTGAGATCGCCGACCAACGGGGCCGTTGCGTGGGTGAGTGCGTCACGTTGGCCTGATCAGGTCGACTCTTGCGGCAGCCGCAGGACGTAGCCGACGCCGCGTCTGGTCTGGATCAGCGCCGGCTCCTCGACGTCGACCTTGCGGCGAAGGTACGAGATGTAGGACTCGACGATGCCCGACTGACCGCGGAAGTCGTAGTCCCAGACATGGTCGAGGATCTGGGCCTTGGACAGCACCCGGTTGGGGTTGAGCATGAGATAGCGAAGCAGCTTGAACTCGGTCGGGGAGACCTCGATGGCGCGATGGCCGCGTCGTACCTCGTGGGAGTCCTCGTCGAGCTCGAGGTCGTGAAAGCGCAGGGTGGCGTCACCATTGCTCTCGCCCCGGGTCCGTCGGAGCACCGCGCGGATCCGGGCGACCACCTCTTCGAGGCTGAACGGCTTGGTGACGTAGTCATCGCCGCCGACGGTCAGTCCCTTGACCTTGTCCTCGACAGAGTCTCGCGCCGTGACGAAAACGATCGGGAGAATCCGCCCGGAGGCGCGCAGCTTGCGCGTGACGGTGAATCCGTCCATGTCCGGCAGCATCACGTCGAGCACGACAAGGTCGGGTTGATGGGTGTTCGCCTGTTTGATCGCCGTTGCGCCATCGGCGGCCACATGCACCTCGAACCCGGCAAAGCGCAGGGAGGTGGCGAGCAGCTCGCGGATGTTGGGCTCGTCCTCGACGACGAGGAGCTTGGCCTCGGGGGTGCTAGTGGTCACAGCCGCCAGTTTGTATGTCGTGTCTGGGAGTTTCCTGTGAATGTCCTGCGCAGCGGTCAGGCTGGGTGGCTGGGGTTCAACTGGGGGGCAGCACGTCGTCGGCGTCGATGATCCGGTAGGAGTAACCCTGCTCGGCCAGGAAGCGCTGACGGTGAGCTGCGAAGTCGGCGTCGACGGTGTCGCGAGAGACCACGCTGTAGAAGTGCGCGGTGCGGCCGTCACCCTTGGGCCGCAGGATCCGCCCCAGCCGCTGGGCTTCCTCCTGCCGTGAGCCGAAGGTTCCCGACACCTGGATGGCCACGCTTGCCTCGGGCAGATCGATCGAGAAGTTGGCGACCTTGCTGACCACCAACAGGCCGACCTCGCCGGTGCGGAACTGTTTGAAGAGTCTTCGGCGCTCGGTCACCGAGGTCGCGCCGGTGATCAGGTCCGCGTTCAACCTGCCGGCCAACACGTCGAGCTGATCGAGGTACTGGCCGATCACCAGGGTCGGCTCGCCCCGATGCTTCTCGACCAGTGCCTCGACGATCCGGTCCTTGGACGTGCTCGTCGACGCCAGGCGATAGCGATCCTCGGCCTCGGACATCGCGTAGGTCATCCGCTCGGTTTCAGGCAGGGTGACCCGGACCTCGACGCAGTCGGCGGGCGCGATGTATCCCTGGGCCTCGATGTCCTTCCAGGGGGCATCGAAGCGCTTGGGCCCGATCAGGCTGAACACGTCAGCTTCGCGCCCGTCCTCGCGGACCAAGGTGGCCGTCAGGCCCAGTCGGCGGCGGGCCTGCAGGTCGGCGGTCATCCGGAAGATCGGCGCCGGAAGCAGGTGGACCTCGTCGTAGATGATGAGTCCCCAGTCCTTGGCATCGAGCAGGTCGAGGTGGGTGTAGACGCCTTTGCGCCTCGTGGTCATCACCTGGTAGGTCGCGATCGTGACCGGGCGGACCTCCTTGCGGGCGCCCGAGTACTCGCCGATCTCATCCTCGGTCAGGCTGGTGCGACTCATCAGCTCGTCGCGCCATTGACGGGCTGCGACCGTGTTGGTGACCAGGATCAGGGTGGTGGCGCCAGCCTGGGCCATCGCGGCCGCGCCGACCAGGGTCTTGCCCGCGCCGCAGGGTAGGACCACGACGCCCGAGCCGCCGTGCCAGAAGCCGTCGACCGCCTGCTGTTGGTAGGGGCGTAGCTCCCAGTCATCGAGGACGAGCGAGATCGGGTGTGCCTCGCCGTTGACATAGCCCGCCAGGTCCTCCGCAGGCCAGCCGATCTTGAGCAGCTGCTGCTTGAGCTGGCCGCGCTCCGAGGGGTGCACCAGGACGGTCGAGTCGTCCAGCCGCTCGCCCAGAAGGGGTTGAATCCTCTTGTGCCGCAGCACTTCTTCGAGGACTGGACGGTCGGTGCTGCGAAGGATGAGCTGGTCGCCGTCCTTCTCGAGAGTGAGCCGGCCATAGCGGTCCATCGTGTCGGCGACGTCGACGAGCAGCGAGTGTGGCACCGCATAGCGGCTGTAGGTGATGAGCGTGTTGATGACCTGCTCGGCGTCGTGTCCGGCGGCTCGGGCGTTCCACAGGCCGAGCGGCGTGAGCCGATAGGTGTGAACGTGCTCGGGAGCGCGTTCCAGCTCGGCAAAAGGTGCGATGGCCCGACGTGCCGCCACGGCGTCGGGGTGGTCGACCTCGAGGAGAAGTGTCTTGTCGCTCTGAACGATCAGGGGTCCGTCAGCCATGGTGTGCGTCAACGATATCCCGGATGGGAGTGTGCCCACGCACGGACGGTGTTGTCCGTCAGTATCCGGAGTCGAAGGTTGTGCTGGACGTGCCGTTGACAACGAAGAACGCGATGGCAGCGACGATGAGCAGGACGAGGATGCTCACGTTGACCGCGAAGATGATCCAGCCGATCCTCGACTTCTTGCGCGAGCCCACAGGGTCGGTGGTGTTCGATGTCAGCGCCATGATGCCGAAGATGAGGCTCGGGATGCCCACGAAGAACGCGGTGCCCAACATCGACACCCCGGACACGATGGTCAGGACGATCGCGGATGTGTTGCTCGGAACAGCGGCCGCGCCGGCCGCGTAGTACTGCTGGCCGTAGGGCGGTGCCGGGTACTGCTGGCCATAGGGCGGTGCCGGGTACTGCTGGCCATAGGGGTTGCTGGACGGCGTGACGTACGGCGGCGCCGGAGGCTGCTGGGCGTACGGGTTGCTCGCCGGAGGGGTTACCTGTGGGGCTGGCGGCTGCTGCCCGTAGGGAGATGACGCGCCGGGAGCAGCCGGAGGGACCAGTGGCGGCTCTGGGGTGTCCTGCACCCAGGCCGAAGCCACCTCGGCGGCCGGCGTGGCGGGGATCGGTGCTGTGGGGTCCGCCCAGACAGGTGCGGTCGGGTCGTTGAACACAGAACCCGACGACTGATCCTGGGTATCGCCAGGGGCAGCTTCGGGGTGCTGCTCTGGGTCGGGCTGCTGCTTGCCGTCGCCGGTTGGCTCGCTCATGCTGTCTCTCCCATATCGTCCGGCCCGTTCTTGAGCCAAGGCTGACAAGGTATCAACCGGCCGTCGGGTCTGCGGTCGAGTCCATGGTGATCCGACGACGTTTCCTGACACGATAGGGGCCGCTACATGGAGGTAACAGATGCAAGGACCGCAGCGTGAAGCTCAGTCGGGTATGCCCGGACGGGTCACCATCTACGAGGTCGGACCCCGCGACGGTTTGCAGAACGAGAAGACCGTTGTCCCGGTGGAGGTCAAGGCCGAGTTCGTCAAACGGCTCGTGAACGCAGGGCTAGACACCGTCGAGACGACGTCGTTCGTATCGCCGGAATGGGTCCCCCAGCTGGCCGACTCGGCTGCGCTGCTGACTCTTCTCGGTGAGGTCGGCCGTGGTCGCAACCGACCTGTGCTGGTGCCCAACGATCGCGGTCTGGACACCGCGCTCGCACATGGCGTCCAAGCCGTCGCGATCTTTGGCAGCGCAACCGAGACCTTCGCCCGCAAGAACCTCAACCGCAGCGTGGATGAGTCCATCGCGATGTTCGCTCCCGTCGTGGCGCGAGCGCGTGCCGAGGGTTTATGGGTGCGTGCGTACGTCTCGATGTGCTTTGGAGACCCGTGGGAGGGTGACGTTCCCATTGACCAGGTCGTGGCGGTTGCTTCGCGGATGATGGATCTGGGCTGTGACCAGCTCAGCCTGGGAGACACCATCGGCACCGGCACGACAGGCCACGTTCACCGCTTGTTGGATGCCTTGGACACCAACGGAATTGGCGCTGAGCGCATTGGTGTGCATTTCCACGACACCTATGGTCAAGCCCTCGCAAACACCTTGGCTGCGCTGGCACACGGAATCACCGTCGTCGACGCCTCGACTGGTGGTCTGGGCGGGTGTCCTTATGCGAAGAGCGCGACCGGCAACCTGGCTACGGAGGATCTCGTCTGGGCCCTCGACGGCCTGGGGATCGAGACAGGGGTCGATCTCGAGGCGCTGGTGGAGACCAGTGTCTGGATGGCCGGGCACCTTGGTCGGCCGTCGCCCTCGCGGGTCGTCAAGGCGCTGGCAGGTGGCGATGACTGACCCGACGTCGCTCGACCCCATGCCGATCGAGCCTGCGTCCGCCAAGGGGTGGAGGGGATTGTTGCAGCGGCGCGCTGAAGCAATGCTGCTCAAGCCCCGTCGCGCGTCGGCGGCCCTCACAGAGCCCGGGGAGCGTCATGTCGTTCTTCAGCTGATCGGTCCCAGTCCCGTCCAGGTCATCGCGATCATCAGTCAGGCGACCGGGCTCGACCTTGTGTCCGCCAACAATCTCGCGAGGGACGCTCCGGTCGTGGTGGTGTCGGGCATCAGCGAGGCCAGCGCCGACCGTGTGGTCGAGCGACTGCAGAAAGCAGGAGCGAGAGCTGTGGCAGGAGAGTCATACCGGCCGGAGTGATCCGGTCGTCAGGTGAATGCCGCGCCAGTGATCCGGTGGATCGAGAAGGCGCGTTCGACATCGGATCCCTCGATGGATCCGTAGGCACGTCCGCCCTCGATTCGCTTGGGATAGAACAGTATTCGTGTTGTCCGCCCGTCAGCGTCGGCGTATCCGATCCAGAGCCCGGTGTTGTCGGCCGACGCCTCTCGAAGGAGCGCGAGGGCGACTGCCGGCTCGGTGGACGGCAGCCGAGGGCCGGGCTGGGACTCCTCGCGCGCGCGTTCGAATGCCGCGAACTCTTCACCCGCGCGCAAGGCCGAGATGAGCGTCTCGGTCAGCTCGTCATCAACGACCGACGAAAGTGCGGAAGAGGCCAGGGGCCGTCGTGCGGGGGACCGGTGGTGTGAGACGACGGGGACCATGACCCCGCCGTCAGTCGTCTCGGAAATTGGCGCGAAACCGTTCTCGCGCAACATCTCCAGGACAACCATCGTGTGTGCCGGCGACATGATGACGGTCGGCGCGACCCTCCTCAGCTGCAGGGCAGCCAGCCCGCGATCGGCCAGCATGCTGTCCAAGACTGCCGAGTCGTCGCTGCGGATGTACGCCGAGACCGATCCCACCCGGGTCTGTCCGTGACGTCGGGCGATATCGCCGACGAGGTACTCCAGCGGCTGCGGAACCGGCGTACGGCTTGCGTCCTGCAGTGCGGTGAGAACCTGCGCGGACGACCATCCCGCGTCCAGGGCCCGGCGGACGCTCTCAGGGGAGAAGCGATAGACGGTGGCACCGCCTCGAGACTCGACATCGGCGACGAGGCGCATGAACTGAGCAAGGCTGCCTTCGAGTCGACCCGGCGCAACCGCCGTCAGATCCGCCTGCAGCAGGACGTGCTCGACGGGCGACGGCAGGTGGGTGCTGATCGCTTCCTCGGCCGCAGACGTGTTGGCGGTGGAGTCGAAGAGGAGATGCCCTGCAGTGCTGAGTGCTCCGCGCCCGGTTATCCCGAGCCACTCGGCCTCACGCAGCACCGCGGCTGTGACCGTGTCAATGATCTCGCCCCGACGCATCGGTCTGCGCCAGCGGATGCGCTCAATGAGGCTGGCCAGGTCGGGTGCCTGGCCTTCGGGCAGTGCCGCCAGCTCGGCGAGGATGTCGCCGCGCAGCTGGCGCATGGGCGGATAGGCGAGATCCCCGCTCAGCGCGTTGACGGGACTGCCACCACCTGTGGAAGTTGTGCCGACGAGGTGCGGTGCGCGGCCCGACGCCAGCCAGGCCTGGGCGAGCCGGACCCATCGGTTCGCGGAGGGACGTTGCTGCCAGTCGTCGTAACTGGGGGTCGGCGCCCACACCGGCTCGAGGGATGCGTCGTCAGCCAGCAGGCCTGCGGCATAAGCAGTTTCGACGACAAACGCGGCATGTTGGGGATCAACGTCGAGGATCGCGGCGAGGTGCTTGAAGTCCCGCGCCGAGAGTCCGCCGGCGC
>Ga0208587_1001554_pt1 | contig 12177 bp, 5 predicted proteins | sample NGESurdeep092012_7_FD_184472 | JGI IMG/M metagenome (GOLD analysis project Ga0208587, IMG submission 184472) | Arctic peat soil microbial communities from Barrow, Alaska - NGEE Surface sample 210 deep-092012 (SPAdes) | ecosystem: Environmental > Terrestrial > Soil > Wetlands > Peat ...
AAACCCGGGGCGCACTTCCCCTGGCGGCGGTGGAGCATCGTGCTCCACCGCGACATCGGCTATCTCGCGGTGGCGATGACCCTGGCATACGCGATTTCAGGGATCGCCGTCAACCACATCGCCGACTGGAATCCGAGTTACCGGATCACGAAGACTTTCGTGGACGTCGCTCCGATCGCCGCGGCCTCGACACCGGACATCGTCGCGGCCGCCGTCGAGCGCCTCGGTTTGACGGCGGCGCCGACGAACAGTTTCCGTCCCGATCCGCAGACCTTGCAGATGTTCTACAAGGCCAAGGTGTATCACGTCGATCTGCCCACCGGCAAGGTGATGATCGAGTCGACCGTCCCGCGCCGCGTGCTGTATGAAATGAACCAGCTGCACTTGAACCGGCCAAAGCGGGCCTGGACGTACGTCGCGGACGTCTATGGGGTCGCGTTGATCATCCTCGGGGTCACTGGGCTATTCGTGCTCAAAGGAAGACTCGGTATCACGGGGCGCGGTGGATGGCTCACCGCGGCGGGGACGCTGATTCCTGTGGGGTACTGGTTTCTGTACTTGCGCTGGGGTTATTACTCCGGCCAATAGAATGGTGATAGCCGCCCAAGGGGGAATGGGCTCCGCACACATCGGCTATTTGACGACCGGAGTAATAGCAAGCGCACGAAAGGCGCATTGCGACCTCTCATCGCTCTCGCGTCCATAACAGCAAGGTGCCGCACCCCGAGCCGGTGGAATTGTACTCGACCGGTCCGGTTCCGGAGCCAGGATAGAACTCCACCCCCGCGAGTTCGCTCACCGCGACGCGATTCACATCCGTTGGCGGCTCTCCAGCCGATCCAGAGTAGACGCGCACGCCGTCGATGTACGTAGTGACAAAGCAGTTTGGAGTGGTGCATGAGGAAAGCGCCGGCCCAGTGCACGCCTTGCGGCTGGACACCAGATACGAGGCCCCCGCTCGGCCGGGGACGAGCGAGAGTCCGGACGCTCGGCTCATTATGATGCTGCCGAGATTCGTGTTGTCGTACCGGCGAAGAATGCTGTCCGGGATGAAGTAACCGCCACTTCCACTCGCCATGCGGGTCTCGAAGCCGCGAAGCGCGGGCGAGATGCGCGTCGTCGCGGACGCGACAGTGCGGACGGTGTCGAGCTGAGTGGCCAGTGAGTAGAGCGTGTAATCGCGCCTTGTTTCCCTGCCGGCGGCAAGGGTAATGGTGTCCCGCTGCAGCGCGAATCCGAGATCGCGTATCTGAATGAGCGTTGGTCCCACCGGAAGCGTATCGAGTACGAATGCGCCGGCCGAATCGCTCTTCACTCGGCGGTCGAACGCGGGAATCCATACCTCGGCACCAGCGACGGGCGCATTGTTGTCGCCGCGGGTGACGCGTCCGCGCAGCCTCGCGGAATTTTGCGCCACGATCTTACCGACCAACCGGAAGTCCACGTTCCACTCGAGCATCCCGAGTGCGGTGCTCGAGCTGAACCTCACGACGTGAAAGCCGAACGGTTGACCGTCCCGGCTCGCCGTGAGCAGGGCCGAGCGCTCTCGCGGAATACCGCAGACGGAGAAGCGTCCGCTCTCGTCGACGCTCACGATCTGCGTTTCCCGTCGAGTGGTGGATGCGTCCTGATGCCATTCGGCGAGTACGATGACATTCTTCGGAATCTTCACCGTGCCGCCGGTGTCGACGATGCGACCGAGCAGCGTCGACGTGAGGTCACTGCCGTCGATCCCGTTGCACAGCGATCTGATCGACTCTCGCCGGCTCGGCAGCTCGAGTCGCACGTTGGGCGCCTCTCCGGCCTTCACCTCGACCTCGCGACTCGTCGACGCGGTGGGCAGATATCCGGAGAGCGTCGTGTCGGTTGCACGAACGACGTAGCGTCCGGACAGAATGGGAAAGCGCGAGAAGCGACCGAGGCTGTCGGTGCCGAGCGTATCGTGGGTTGCTTCGAGCACCACGAGCGCACCGACGTACGGTGTGGTGGACTCGCGCTCCATGACGCCGCCGGTGAGCGCTTCCAACGGTGTCTGCCAAGCCAAGCCATCCGGCCACGTGGCATCCAGCACCACGCCGCCCGTCTCGCTGGTCTGTATCAGCTTGCGTCCCGGCAACGTGAAGACGCGTCCGGCGCGAATCGCCGCCTTGTCGATCACGGTGTCGAGGATGGGAAGGCGCAACGCCCAGTCGTCGATGAAGGCGACGCCGTTCTCCATGGTGCGAAACCGCAGGATGCCCCCGGCGTTCAAGCGCTTCAACGCGCCTGCCCTGTCGGTGTAGAAGAATTCCAGCGTGCGCAGCGCGGGAATGCCTGATTCGAGCCAGAGCGTACCGTTGACATCGATCAGTGTGTCGCGTCCGGGCACGGGTTCGAACGCCAGGCCAATGGCGCCAGGATGCTCGGCGTCCGCGTTCCTGACGCTGAAGCAGTGCGTGGCGGCGAAGCTTTCGTCAAGAAGGACGTCTGCGTCTGGCGCGTGGAAACTCTGACTGTCGGCGCTGTTCGCGACATAGCCGTGCTGCGCGAGAACCGCCGGCGGCTCCGCACGGAAGGGACGCGTGGAAGTGCCCGAACGGATCTCCTGGGTTTGCCGTACGACGAGCCCGCTGGGTTCGAGCACGCGCACGTACGTCATGATGGTGACTTGCGCCGGCAGTGCCTCACGCGCGACGACGGCGGTGAGAAGGCCTGCTCGCGCCTGCTCCCACAGCGAAAGCGCGCCGGCGCGATCACGATCGGAGGAGCAGAGCCGTTCATCGTTGACGACGATGGTGGAGAGCAGCGTCGCCACCTTCGTCATGGAGATGTCGAGAGCGAATAGTGCGTCTCGCTGGCGGGGCAGGGCAACAATGCGCGGCTGATAGCCGAGGCGAACGACGCGGAGCTGTCTGGCGCTCGGCGGCAATTCGATCGAGTAGCGTCCTGCCGCGTCCGTGAGCACGCGGCCTATCGGTTGGCGAATCGAATCGAGCGTGGTCACAACGGCGCCGGCGAGTGGAGCGTCCGAGCCGATATCGTGAATGACGCCAGCGCCGCGCTGCGCGTACGCCGGTGAGGCGGCGGTCGCGCACCATATCAGGATCACGATGCCGTACCTGCGCTTCGAGTGCATCACACGCACCCGTTGTATGAGGGAATCACACCGACGCGGAATAATTGCATACAGAATCTTGTCTCCACCAGAGGTTCCCGCTAGCGCGCGCGCCGAACCCCAGGCACTGTACTCTCCCGAGATGTTCATGCAAGTACGATCTTGATCGCGTTCTCCAAAGAGAATCGGCAGGGTGACATCACAGGGGAATGAGCAGTAGTCTTTGATCCAGTCCTTATCTACCTGACGGGAGAACCCATGGCGGATCGGCTTTCGGCGCTGGAGCAGCAACTCCTGGACTTGCAGCAGAAGCTGGAGAAGCTGGAACAGCGCATGGACGCCGGTGCACGACCGGCTGAGCATGCTGAGACCATGCGGGAGCTGCGCCCGCGGACGGTTGTTGAACCTGGCGCGAAAAAGGGGGGAACTCTCCCCGACGCTCCTGCCGTGCCGAGGCAGGCTGCCAGTGAAGATGAAGAATTGGCAGCAATCGCTTTCAACTTCACCACCTGTATTACGCTTTCAGGAAGGAGCCTGATCATCCTTGGGGGCGCGTACCTGATTCGGGCTTTGACCGAAAGCCGCATGCTGCCTGCATCGGCCGGAGTAGCGCTGGGACTGGCTTACGCAGTGTTGTGGATTCTTGCCGCAGGACGTGCGGCGGGGAAGGGCCTTAAGGGCGATGCCACGTTCCATGTTGTGGTCGCGACCGCCATCGCCTTTCCACTCATCTTTGAAGCCACGGTACACTTCCATTTTCTTGGACCTCAATCCAGCGCGACTGTTCTAGCCTTCTTATCTGCCCTGTCGCTCGCGATCGCGTGGCGGTTCAGCCATCAGATCATGGCCTGGATCATCACCGTGGCCGCTCTGATGACCGCAGTGGTTCTCATCGTAAATACCGGCGCGGTGCTCCCGTTCGAGGCCTTCCTGTTGGTGCTGGGGCTTTCCACTTTGTGGCTGGGATACGACCGGAAGTGGAGCCTTCTGCGCTGGCCCGTGGCCTTGGTGGTGGACTTCGTCGCGCTTGGTCTCGTGTTGCGGGCCATTGGGCCGGAGCGACCAGATCCACCCGCCATGGTCATCGGGTTGCTCATGGCCCTGGTGGGTAGCTACATCGCGAGTTTCGCTGTGCGAACGCTCGTACGCGGCCGCGATATTGTACTTTTCGAAATCGTTCAAACTGCCGCTAGCCTTCTTCTGGGGCTCGGTGGATCGGTGGTCGTGGTGCGGGCCACTCACGCCGCAGTTGAACCGCTCGGTGTGATCAGTCTGGCTCTAGGCGTGGGGTCCTATGCGGTGGCCTTCGCATTCATAAGCCGAACGCACGGAAAGAGCGTGAACTTCTATTTCTACACGGCTCTGGCGTTGGTGTTCGCGCTGGCCGGTCTCCGCCTCTTGCTTGGAGACACGCTTCTCAGTCTTTCATTCTGTACGCTTGCCGTGATCGTCACGCTGTTAGGGAGACGATTCATCCACCCGGCATTGCTGCTTCATGGATTCACTTACCTATTGGGAGCTGCTTGGGTTTCCGGCCTGCTAGAGGATGCGGGATCGTCCATTCTAGGTGATGCGGCGGCCCACGTCCGGGAGTCCGGGTGGATTGGATGGTTGGTGCTGTTGGCCTCCGTCGGATGTGCGCTCACCTTGAATCGCAAGCGGGAATCTCAGGTGGGCCTCATGACCCGCGTGGCCCGGCTGGGTCAGGTGGGGCTCCTGGTGATCCTGCTGGGTGGGACGACCATTTATCTTGTCGTGATTTTGGTCACCAACCTTCTCGGCCATCCCTTGGAACAGGGTGGGATCGCCACCCTTCGCACGGTGGTGTTCGCGTGTTCCGCCGTCACGTTGGCAGCCAGTGCTCGCCGTTGGGAGATCCATGAAATGGGTTGGCTGGCCTGGGTCCTTTTGGGGGGAACGGGTCTGAAGGTACTGGTCGAGGATCTGCGGTATTCCGGCCCATCGTTGCTTTTCATGGCCTTCGCCGCCATCGGAATCGCATTCATTCTTGTGCCCAGGCTCCTGTCGAAGACGCGACCGGTAACTCATTCGGGATAGACTCATTCCTTGAGCGGCATGTGGGCGCAGTCCGCGTCTGTGGTGTTTCGGCACTTTTCAGTGAATATCCGCGGGTGCTGTGCGGTTGTGCTCCGGACGATGGTCGTTCGCGAGAAAGCGTGAGTGTTTCGGCCAACTATTTTTCCGTGTCCTGGCGCAACCGGCCCGGGTCGAAGCGCTCCGCGACTGCCCGGTCGTCTTCGGTCCGTCCCAGCAGAGCATCGATCTCGTGCTGCAAATGATCCAGCCGGCGGTCCTGCTCCATGGAGTGGTCCAGCATGCCCTGCAGCGCCTTGGCCAGCGGATCGTCCGCGACATTGGATGTGACGGCATAAGCAGAAAAGCCCAGCTTGGCCGCCTTTTCCTCGCGCGATTTGTCCTGCTCATCGAGGATGATACGTGCCGGAATCCCGACCGCGGAGGCGCCCGGGGGAACGTCTTTCACCACCACCGCGTTGGAGCCGATCTTCGCCCCCTCGCCCACGACGATGGGTCCAAGCACTTTGGCGCCGGCACCGATGACTACCCCATTCCGCAAGGTCGGATGACGCTTGCCCTTGTTCCAGGAGGTGCCGCCCAAGGTGACCCCATGATACAGGGTGACGTCGTCGCCGATTTCAGCGGTTTCGCCTATGACCACTCCCATGCCGTGGTCGATGAAAAAACGCCGGCCGATGGTGGCGCCAGGATGAATTTCGATGCCGGTCAGAAAGCGGCCGACATGCGACACCAGTCGCCCCAGCCAGTGCAGGTTCCTATGCCACAGCCAATTCGCGATGCGGTGAATGCGCAGCGCATGGAATCCCGGATAGCAGGTGATAACCTCCCAGGTCGAGCGCGCAGCAGGATCGCGATCGAATACGCTGGCGATGTCTTCGCGGATGTTTTTAAATATTGATCTGTCCGGCAACAGGTTTCGGTAAGATCAACGTGGGTGGATAGGCATTTCAATCGCGGCCAGTGGAGTATGCGACGGCCCCGCGCCGTGCGCAACGTGGCGAAGCGCTCGTCGTAGACCGTTGCGCACACGTCCCGCAAATCGCAACGTGCCGAAGTCGGCCTAACGGCAATCGTCGTTGAGCGCGCCGGCTACTACATCGTGGACGACGACGTTGGTCACGCCCTCATTCGGGGACCAGATAGGTCCCCACGAGCCGGTCGGCGAGCCCGCGCTCGGGTGTGCGAATGGCCATCCCGACGCCGATCGCAAGAACGATCAGGACGGCGATCCCCGCACCTTCCGCGGCGAGCGCCGCGGTTGCCGGCGTGGCAGCCATGATCGCCGCGTAGATCACGAACGGCGCCAGAACCGGCGACCAGGTCACCACGTTGCGCAGAAAAATGCGCAGCCGGCCGGCGGGCCCTCCCTTCTTCGTGACCACGTCCAGCGCAAAGCCTCTCATCAGCAGACCGCGGCGCGCGAGCAGCCCGATGACGATCGCGCAGGACGCGATGAACCAGGGAAAGAAGATGAACAGGACCGCGCCGATCAGGCGGAGGAGCAGGTCGATGTTCGTGCCGGGTGGAGTCCCGCGCCAGGTCGAGTCCACGAGCGTACGCGCGGCGCGCAGTTCCGCGGAGTCGACGTTCGGATACTTCTGAAGAATGCTCTTCACGAGTCTCACGTCCGGTGGCGATTTCCCGAACACGCTGGTGGGCAGCGTATCCCTGGCTCGCGCGGAGAGACTCGCCGCGATGTAGAGCTGCGCGAGATGGCTCTGCCGGCGGTACTCTTCCGGCGAGAGACGGTTGAGCGCGGTGTCGGTGGGAAACCAGCCGGCCTTCTGCATCGCTCGATTGAAAGCCGGCATGATGCCGCTCTTCTTCGGACCCTTCGACCGGAGCGAGTCGGGCAAGGCATGCGCGCTGTCTTCGATGAACTGCAGCAAGGCGGAGAGTTTGCGTCCGTCGGGGTCGGCCTTGGTCTTCTGGTGAATCGGAACGACGCCGATGATCGGAAAGGACAACACGACGCCGATCGTCGCGGCGAGGAGTCCACCGCGGCGCACGCGCGAAATGCTGACCGGCCGGCCAAGCGTGGCCTTGAAGAGCTCGTGAATCTCGTCCACGCTGCGCGCGTCCTTCGCCATCGAAATCGCGCGCGACGCGTATCGCGGCAGCGGCGCACTGCCGTGCGCCGCGGCACGAATCAGTCCGAGCGCCGACTGAACACACGCCAGCGACTGTTCCGCGGCGTTCGCGCCCTCCCCAATACGGCTCGCGGACTCCGGCACCACGATCCGTTCGCCCGGCGTCACCCAAAGCGACTCCGCACTCAATGCGGCGGGCATCGTGCCGTCGCCCTGCGCCGCGATCAGCTCGCTGGTGAGATCGAGCATCCACCCCTGCAGCACGCTCCACGGAACCGGGCGCTCGAGACGCGCGGATAGCGATTCCCCGAGCGGCGACTCGTACGCGTCCCAGTTCTCGCCGGCCGAGCGACGACCCGCCACCCAGCGCAGTCGCGTGAGACGCGCGAGGTCGCGCCGCGCCTGCGGCACCTCCGCCGCGCCGTCATCCCGCGGCACGATCCAGACGGAGCGGTGCATCGACGCATCCCAGCCGACCAGCACGGAGCCGCCTTCGTTCAGCGGGCCGAGCACCGCGTACGGACCGATGCGGCGCTCCGTGCCGCTGAGCGCGGGCGCCGCCCTGCGCTGTGCTTCGCCGTGCCGCTTCTGCGCGCCGGCCAGCCGCTTGATCACACGCGTGCCGGTGAGCCAGTCGTGCAGCATCATGTTGCCGTTCGAGCGCCGCACGGTGATCAGGAGCAGCGCGCGAAGCCCGACACTGGTGACGAGTGCAAGCGTGGCCTTCGCGTTCTGGTTCGAGCCGTTCAACTGCGCCATGAGTGCGACGAAGTTGATCACCTGCAGAATCAGGGCACGACTCAAAGCGCGCGGCAATCCGGCCACCTGCCCGTCGAGATTCGCGACACGAATCCCGAGCAGCCATTTCCCGATCGACATGCCGCGCAATCCCTCGGGCACTCCGACGATGAGCAACGCGACTATGCCGCCGAGCACGAAATTCAGTTTCATCCCCTGCGGCATAGTGCTCGTCCAGCCCTTGCCGGTTACCGCCATCGTCAGCTGGAACAGAATCCACGAGATGATCGCGATGACTAGGCCGTCCACCACTGCGGCCCTGATGCGATCCCACACGGTGGCTGGACTCGTTTCCGGCTTGCGCAGCGCGAGAACCGCCGCGCGAAACTCGTGGTAGCTCTGATAGCGGTCGCCGGGCTTTCTCGCGATCGCTTTCATCACGACGTCCACCACGGGCTGCGGCAAATCCGCGCGATGCGACGTGAGCGGCGCGGGCGACCCGTTGAGCACGGCCGCGATCACCTGCATCATCGAGCCGCTCTGATACGGCAGCTGTCCGGTGAGCAGATAGTAGAACGTCACGCCGACGGCGTAGATGTCGCTGCGCGCGTCGAGCTTTTCGCCGAGCAGCTGCTCGGGCGATGAGAAAACGGGTGTGCCGAGGAAGACGCCCGTCTGCGTCAGCTTCTGCTGATCCGCGCTGTCGACCGGCTTCGAGAGCCCGAAGTCGCCGATCTTCACGACGCCGCTCGCGTTCACGAAACAGTTCGCCGGTTTCACGTCGCGATGCAGCACGCCGGCGCTCAGCGCGGCGTCGAGCCCATCAATCACCTGCAGGATGTCTTCGACCGCTTCCGCAACGGGCAGCGGGCCGCGCTCCTGCACTTTCTCCTCGAGCGTGCCGCCGGGCACCAGCTCCATCGAGATCACCGGCACGCCGTCGATCTCTTCCGTGCCGTAGATGTACACGGCGTTCGGATGATTGATCGCGGCGGCGGTACGTCCCTCGCGCAGGAATCGCTGGCGCGAGTCCATGTTGTCGAGCTCCACACTCAGCAGCTTGAGCGCGACGACGCGGCCGTCGTCTTCGTGCACGGCTTCGTACACCGCGCCCATGCCGCCCCGGCCCAGGAGTTTGTTGATCCTATATGCCCCGAAAGACGAACCGGGTGACAACTCCTGGGCTGGTAGACTCATTGGACTGCGAAACTACACTGCGTCTGACAGACTCGCAAAGTTGAAGTCCTTCACGCGCATCGGCGGCGCGGGAGACCCGCTCTCCGCGCGATCCGCGTTCCCGATCTCCTCGATGTTGATCCGCATCGTTCCCCGGCACCGCGGGCAGGCCAAGGGGTCCACCTCGAAGGTCTGCCCCAGCAACTCCGCCCAGCGGCGCCGGGCCTCGGTGGGGGCGAGCGGGCGCGCAAGTCCTTTCAGCGTATGGCCGGCCAATCAGCTTACCGATGCACGAACTCCGCCTTTACGCGGGGACCGTTGGCGAGAAAGTTCTTCACGCCAATCCGCATGTCCTCGGTGCCACAGCACTGCCCGAACATCTCCGATTCGAAGTGCAGACCATCGGGGAGGGGCTTCTTGCACCCTTCGAGCAGCGCGCGGCACATCAGTGCGTCGATGGCGCGGCTCTTATGGCCAAGCTCCACCGGGGGCAGTTCCGCGGGCGTCGCCATCGGAGCTGGATCGATCACCGCAAGCGTGACGTCGCCGCGCGCCGCGGCGCGCGCGAGCTCGATCGCCCGCTCCACGACATCTCCGTCAACCTCTTCGCGAATCAAGCCGCACGCAACCGCCTCCGGTCCCGACAGACCGCGCCCGGTGCGCAGCATCTCCGCGGCCTTGTCGATGCCCACCAGACGCGGGAGGCGCTGCGTGGCGCCGGCGCCGGGGATGATGCCGAGGTTCACTTCGGGTTGTGCAACCGCCAGTGCGAGCCCTCTGCGCGCGATGCGCGCGGTGCAACACATGGCGAGTTCATTGCCCCCTCCCAATGCCGAGCCGTTGAGCGCGCACACGACGGGTTTTCCCAACCCTTCTATCAGATTCCCCGCGCGCTTCGAACGCTCGGATGTCATCGCGCCGTGCGCCGGACTTTCGATCCGCGACAGGAAATTCACGTCGGCGCCGGAGACGAATGACTTCGTACCAAAGCCGGTCAGCACGACGGCGGCGATGCTCGGATCCGAATACAATGCGACGAAGTGTTCGTACAGCTGTTCGAACACGTCGTCGTTGAGCGCGTTGAGCACGCGCGGCCGGCGAATGGTGAGCACGGCAACGTTGCCCGCGTCGCGCCTGAGCACGTGGCTGATGCGGAACGGATGCCCGTTGCGCGCCTGCTCCGAGATGCAGCGCGGAACGGCGAATCCTGCGTGGTCCGTGGCGTAGGCTTCGACAAGGGCGAGTGCCGCGCCCACTCCGAGCTCATTCATGAACGCGAAGGGCGCCCGCATCGCGAGCCCGGTTTCAACGGCGAGTTCGAGGTCGGCGAGGGAGATGATCCCGCTGTCGAGAATCTGCCCCACGAGGCCGAAGTACGCGCCGCGCATGGTGTCGCGGATCCGAGTTTCCCGCTCCGGCGGCAGCGCGATTTTTTCGTCGCGCTTGGGAACGTCCCACGGTTTGCCAGATGCCATCGCATCTTTCAGCAAGCGCGGAGAACGCCACCATGGTCCGAGCTTCGACGTCATCTCGTCGAGCGCGTGATTGGTGATCGGATTGCCCCCAGTGAGATTCATCGCCGTGAAGGGTCCCACGCCGAGTCCAAGAGCAGTGCGCGCGGCAGCATCGACTTCCTTGACCGATCCCAACCCCTCTTCCACCGCGAGGTCCGCGGCAAGGAACAACCCTTCGAACACCGGATTCACGGCGAAGCCATACCGTCCGCCCACTTGCACGGGGACCTTGCCGATCTCCTCGTACAACGCCATCAGTGCGGCGACGAGTGCCGGGTCAGTCTCGCTGCCCGGGACGATCTCCACGAGCGGGTTGCGGTCCGCCGGGAAGAAGTAGTGAATGACGAGCGTGCGCCGGCGCGCGCCAAGAGAGGCGAAGAGTTCGTCGGGCTCGATGTGCGATGAGTTCGATGCGAGAATCGCCTTGGGACCGCACAGCGATTCGAGTTGCGCGAAGATGCGCCGCTTGACGTCGAGGTTCTCGGTGGCCGCCTCGATAACGAGACTCGCACCGCGCAGTTGCTCGTAGTCGGTGGTGAAGGAGAGCAGGCGCCCCATGCGCTCAGCCGCCTCCGGAGTGAATGCGCCGCTCTCGCGCCCCTTGGCGATTTTCTGCTCCACCTTGGCGCGTCCGCGTTCGAGCGCCTCGGTGGAGACGTCAACGACGACGACGGGCACGTCGCGGGATGACAGCGCCTTGGCGAAATACAACGCGATGTCGGGACCGATTTGCCCCGATCCGATGATCCCGATCTTGTCGATCTGGAAACCTTTGAAGGCGTATCCCACGGCCGAATCCTCCGGTGGCAGAGCGAGCTGAGTCCACATTCCAGGGCGCGCGTGTCGGGCAATCGCTCCTGACACCGGCCCCGGGCAACTGCAACTATACCATATCGAACGTACGTTCGAAATTGGAGGGGGTAGGAGTGGTTTCTGGAGATGCTCGGACGCGCCGCACTCGTGGGAAAGGCCGGTGTCCCATTTCCGAGAAGATGTTGCGAGCCTTCTCGCGTGTCGCTGCACTCGTTCAGGTCGCGACCAGGTGACGCGCCACGCTGCCCCGACGAGTGGGCCGGGGAAGGGGCGGTGACGCTCAGGACAGGTCAGCGCAGCTTAACGCGCAGCTGAACGTCGACATCGGTGGGCGGCATGTTCATTTCTCGCACGTGCTAACGGGAGTTGCGGATCAATGGCGCGCTGGAGCGGATGAGTCGGCGGTCGATGCGGAGAATCCGCGTACCGTTCATTATGCGAGGGTTGCAGAGGCGGACGATCTGGGGAGGGGCGCGGACGCGACGCGGGTCGAGGCGGAGACGACGTGCGCCGGCACGGATGAGCAGCGACGAGTTGCGGACGGTTTGCGGCGAGTGGCGGACGCTTTGTGGTCAGCTGCGGATGGTGGAAGGGGAGGTGCGGAGCGATGACGGCGCGTTGCGGATGAATCGGCGGTCGGCGCGGACAGATTACTCACCGTTGCGCACGGGTGACGTACCGATGCGGATGGGCG
>Ga0208587_1001555_pt1 | contig 12176 bp, 10 predicted proteins | sample NGESurdeep092012_7_FD_184472 | JGI IMG/M metagenome (GOLD analysis project Ga0208587, IMG submission 184472) | Arctic peat soil microbial communities from Barrow, Alaska - NGEE Surface sample 210 deep-092012 (SPAdes) | ecosystem: Environmental > Terrestrial > Soil > Wetlands > Peat ...
GTATAGCTGCGTGCCTGGGAGTGCCTGGAGAAGGCCTACCATTGCGATCGGGATGGCACTCTCTTGGATGAACTCGACCTGCCTGTCGAACACATCTTCCGGGTCGCTATCGAAGCCCACGATGATCTGAACCGAAATCGGTGACGGGGGCTACCTTTCCCCATGCCGGTCGTAAGAACCGGACACTGCGAGCGTGAGATCGCCTCGTGAGCAATCGAAGCAAAACGGCTGGCTTGCGAAGCAAAAGCCCCTACTCCCCGAACTCCCATAACAATTAGATGTGCAGACCGTTTGGCTGCAAGCTCTAGAATGCGGTCGGCCACCGGACCTCCTGTAACTACGATCTCAGGCTTATAGAAAAGTTCGGCTTGCAAAGAGATCAGTTCTCGCAGCGCTTGGCTGAGCAGTTGTACCGCATGAGAGGGAGGCTCGTCCATCGAGCCCTCGACAACATGCAGGAGCACAAGGTGTGCTTTGTGCTCTTGCGGGAAAAAGGCCCAGTATCGATTCTTCCTGCCCGTCCACGTTCTCAGCCTGGTCTTTCGCGGTAAGTTCCTGGCAGCTCTGGAGCGAGCTTGGGGAAAAGGTCAGATCGACATCGCTGGTTGCCCGCCAGCCAAGCGCCGTCCCGTCTTCTTGTGCAAGCTGGCGCGACAGAACTGGGTCGTCTATGCCAAGCCTGCCTTCGGCGGGCCCCTCGCAGGTGTTGCGTTATCTCGGTCGCTACACTCATCGGGTGGCCATCAGCAACCATCGCCGGTTGGCTTTTGATGGAGAACGCGTCAGCTTCCGCTGGCGAGACTATGCTCACAGTAACCAGCAACGCGTTATGACGCTGTCGGCCACGGAGTTCCTCCGCCGCTTCCTGCAACATGTGCTACCGCGCGGCTTCGTCCGCATCCGCAACTTCGGCTACTTGTCCAATGCCCGGCGATCCGCACTACTCGCGCTCGCTCGCCAACGGCTTGCCTTCCAACCGAAAACCGAACCTGCTCGTGCTCTCTCCGATTCAATCAACTGGCGGTGCCCGCACTGTGGCGCTCCCATGATGATCGGGCTTAACCTCACATCCCAGGAACTGATGCTGCGATGCAACTTCTTCGATACATCCTGATGCTGCAACCAACCTGTGGCTCACGGAGGTGCGCCGGCACGTCCCAGGAAAGGCTCGTCTCCACCCGCGAAGCCTACCTTCAACATCAGCTCTACGCCGCTTGCTCCGGCAGCACACCTGCTGCGGTCGCCCCCGCACCCACTGCGACTGCTAAGGGCTGGACCTCATGGCTCTTCATCCCGTTTGCCGCGGCGGTAATCGTCATTGGCACACTGGCAACTTTCCTGAGCAGGTGGAGAAAACGAAGACTTGTGGAGCAGGCCAGCGAGCAAAATCTCTCGTTTTCGAATGAAGTGAGCTCCGAACAAGGCGAGAGAGACAAGCCAGTAGCGCCCAAAGCTGCCTAGGATGAGCGTTGAGTAACGATTCTCGAACTTTGGTCGCCAGGCGGCGCAAGACATGCGCGGAGATTAAAAAAAAATAGCGGACGTTGTATTTTTCGCGCGTAATGCCGCAAAGGTCCGGTTGAGAGTCACCATGGGAATGCCAGAGCTTGGTGTACAGGCCAACCCTGGCTCTGTGCGTTCTCACCGGGATCGACTTGCAGAATCTAGATACGAGACCAGTAATTATGACTTCTGAAATAGTGAACCTAAAGGTGACCGCTAACATACCGATTGATTGCGATTTCTGGTCGGAAGGTGATGGCTGGAGAGGGCTCTGTAAAAGTCCTTCGGTCACGGTTCGTGGCAGTGGTTTCGAAGACGCCAACAAAAAACATGGCAACTGAATTACAATCGCAGATCAAAAGAATCCTGCGTAAGCATCCTAAGAGAAATGCGCGCCTGGCTCAGACAGTTCGCCGCGCACATCTCCTAGGATGATCGAAGGGCTTCGCCGGTATATTGGTCGCACCCTTACTCATTCGAGGCCAGAAGACTCTCTCCGCGCGCGCTGTTGGCTCTCACGACAGGCTTGCAGCCACCGTATCAGAAACTCCCGTAAACCTTCTGGCGGCCTGATCCATAGGGCAGCCGCAGTTGTGTGCCATTCGGGGCGAACCAACACGCTTAGGCCTGCGGTACCAAGAGCGAGGAAAGCCCGCTCGTCGGTCAAGTCATCGCCCAGGTACGCGACGGGAACCTCCGGGCCGATTTCATTCAGGATAGTGCGGACTGCATCCCCCTTGTCACGACCCGGCATGCGCATTTCAATACCGCCATCGAACTCCAGCAGTTCCATCGGCGTATTTTGAGCAATGGGGAGCCAGCCCAGCAGAACCTGGCCGCGGGTTTCCGCCGCTGTCGCTTCGTCGAGCCCCCGCAAATGGAGGGCGACGGCACCGGTTTTGAACTCAGCCCGGTTGTGCAGCCCCTGATACCTTAACCAGCGATCTGCGTCAGCCAGCGCGTGCCGCACCGGCTCGTCCACGCTGGGTGTCTCATAGGTTCCATCCGGTCTCAACCGCTCCAACCCATGGCATCCCCAGATCTCGGGACGGGGGTGAACCGCAAGCAGCGAGATCATCTCATGGGCGTTTCGACCTGAGATGATGACCACACGAGTGCGGCCATTGGAGATGATCTCCTGCAGGAGTGCGGTCATTCCCGGATAGGGGAGAGCCTGCTGGCGATTGAGGCAGAAGGGCGCGAGAGTTCCGTCATAGTCGAGCAGAAGAGAGGAGACCGGCGATTGTGCCACCGCGTTCATGAACTGCTCGACCACGATTGGATTGACCGTGCGGACAACCACATGCTCCTCATTTCCGGGCAGCAGCACTAGCCCGGAGTTTGTCCTTGCTTTCGTCCGACGCGTCCATGCGCAGCTCACAGAGTTCCGCGATGAGAGTTGCTGCCCAGCGATAAACGTTGTGTTCCCTGACAGTCTTCCGCATGCGCTGCATGCGCAATTCCTTTTCCTCCGGCTCCATCTCAAGGGCTGTACGAATCGCCTCAGCCGTCTGGTCGATGTCGTAGGGATTTATCTGCAAGGCGTCGTGCAACTCGTGGGCGGCACCAGTAAAGCAACTCAGGATTAGAACACCCCTTTCGTCGTGCCGGGCGGCCACGAATTCCTTCGCCACCAAATTCATGCCATCGTGCAATGAGGTAACCAGACATACATCTGCGGCGCGGTAGTAGCTTTGAATCTCATGGTGATTATGCTGCCGGTTCAGAAAGACGATGGGCTTCCATTTCGCCGTCTGGAACCGCCCGTTTATGCGGGTGGCTTCCGCTTCCACTTCCGCCATCAGATCGTGATAGCGTTTGAGGTGGCTGCGACTTGGAGCGCCAATCTGCACGAATGTGAACTTGCCCTGATAGCGAGAATACTTGTCCAGAAAACGCTCAATGGCCAGAAAACGCTCCAGAATGCCCTTGGTGTAGTCGACCCGGTCTACGCCCACACCCATGAAGGTAGCCTCAACCCCCAGGGCCTTGAGCAAAGCGGAACGTTCGACGTAAGAATCCGGCGTCGATTCCAGCTCTTGCACATCTGAGAAGTCCACACTGATGGGGAAGCATCGCACCAGGGTGAGATGATCCAGACGTCTTACCGAAAAGTGTTCCCAATCGACGCGTGATTCCACTACACGATCCACGGTATGCAGGAAGTTATTGCAGTGCGACTGGATGTGAAACCCGATCAGATCGGCACCGAGCAGACCATCTACCATTTCGCGCCGCCACGGGGAGATGTCGAATGCCTCGGGGTTGGGCCACGGGATGTGCCAGAAGATTGCCACCCTGGCCTCCGGTCTTTTTTCTTTAATCAGCCGGGGCAGCAGCGCGAAGTGGTAATCCTGCACTAGCACAATGGGCTTCTCCACGTCCTTCATCTCTTCGAGCAGCGCATCAGCGAACTTCAGGTTTACTGCCTGATAGTATTTCCAGTCCTCCGCGCGAAAAATCGGGCGGGTGTGCGCGATATGACATAGAGGCCAGATTCCCTCGTTGGCAAATCCGTAGTAATAGCCTTCTTCTTCCGCTTCGTTCAGCCAGACCCGGCGCAAGGTATAGTGAGGATCCTCCGGAGGCACGCGCAGGCGGTCGTGCTCATCAACCGTTTCGAGGTCGGCATCGCCATTGCCATGGGCTATCCAGGTTCCGTCACAGGCGCGCAGTACCGGCTCGATCGCAGTGACCACCCCACTGGGCGGCACAATCACTTCCACCGATTTGCCGCGCCGCATGTGCACGTAAGGCTGGCGATTAGACACGACAAAAAGACGCCCATTATCCAGTCGCGTGCGCACGTGCACGGCTAGCCGGTCGGCCGTCCACTGAGACTCACCCGTGTCCCGCAGGCGGGCTTCCGTCTCGGCCGCCGACCGCGCTTGGGTAAGGCTTTCAGCGAAGGCAGCGACCTCCTGCACCAGGGGACGAAAGAGATCCAGATCGGCGGCGTGTTGGCGTGAAGAGACTCGCCCCGTCCGCAAAGCTCGCATCCACAGCGCCGTACGTGCGATGGGTGCGGCAATACTCCAGCGAACAATCAACAGCGTGATCAGCACGATGAGAAATACATATGCCAGCACTCGCAGGAATGCATGGCGCCAAATTTGAAGGCTCTCCGCCCGAATATAGCTGGCATCATGAACAATCACGAGGCCGCCGATGACTTCGCCGTGCTGGTGAAGCGGTAGAGCGTAGATGTGCACCGAGGCATCGCTCACCCGTTGAAACGTTCCTACTCCATGGTTCTCACGCAAGGCTTGAGACATTACGAAGGGAACTGTAGCCAGCGTGGATGCCAGCTCCGGTGTCACTGCCAGCAAATTGGCCTGCGGGCCGTAGATAGCCAGTCCCGAGAGATGCTCCCGGTTCCCGAAGTGCTCTACGATACGCTGCAAATCCTGCGCCGAATCTTTCTCCAAGTCACGTTCCACATTTCCCGCGAGGCTTTCGCCCAATACCTCGGCGCGTCGCTCCAGGTCCCGGCGCAGGCCACGCTTCTCACCCCACGCCTCGTAATAGGAGGAAGAGAGCGAGACCAGCGTGATACCGACGATGAGGAAAACGATGAGCCGGATGCTGAGTAGTCGCATCGCACACGCCTCCAAAAGAGAGCAGGAAGGATAATGCATCCTACCGCAACGGGCGATTAGTTAGCATTATGCAAGGGAGTCTACAAGGACGCGATCTGGGGGGAATCGTGACCTGGAAACGAGTCTTCCTGAGCTCGTCTCTGCACTAAAGTGGCGACAGTTCATCGTCGTTCTCCTCCCTCTTCCCGCGAACGAACCTCTTCTCCAGGAAACGCTGGGCCAAGTCTCTGCCCCCCATGCCGAATGCGATCGCCAAGCCGAGCATCAGGGCCCCGAAGGCAATGCCGAATGCGACCAGCATGGTCTGTTCTGCAAGACCCAGTTCTTCAAAGGCGATAGACAATACGAAAACAATAATGATGCTGCGGACAGCAAGGCTCAAAACGCGGGGTGAAGGTACGTTCGCATTTACTGCGGCCAATAGAGCGGCGCGAGAAAAGAAGCTTGCTGCCAGCATTCCGAAAAACATGATGAATATCGCCACGAATAGACGCGGCAAGAACAGAAAGAATCTTGCGATTTGCTCTTGCAGCCCCAGGATCCCGAGCACTCTTACACCCAGCAGAATGAAGCCGAGCCAAACCACCCAGAAGACAAGTCGGCTCAAAAGTTCCGTCGCCGAAGGCAGAGCGGCTTTGGTGAGCAGTTGAGAGGCGCCTGCCTTTTCTGAAAGCTTGTCGAACTTGATGAGGCGCAGAATGCTGCGGAGAGCAACTTTTACAACGTACGCGATGACCCAGCCCACAAATATAAGAATCAGCATCACGATGAGACGAGGAAGGAAGTGGGCGAAACCTCTGGCAAGCTCTTGCAGCGCCTGACTCAGTTCGCTGATAATCATTTCCCGCATAGTTACCTCACTCTCCCGATTTCCAGATCTGCAGCAGATATGGTTTCAATCGCTCGAACTCAAGGCATAAGCCTTCGATATTGTTCTCGACGTCGTCCGCAGAAGCGTTACGGTTCTCGATCACGAAGGTGAATACTCTCCCGCGGAAAAGCGGGGCTAAGGCCTGGATGATATGGTCCCGGCTGATCACAGACTTGTGATACGCGGCGGCAAACTCATAGACCGTCCTGACCCACAATTCTGCAGGGTAATGAAACTCCTCTTCTCCCAGGCGCGCAATTCGCTGGAGTTCTGCCAGAGTCGATGGAGAAAGAATTGACTGAAATACGGAATCCAATTCTGCCACTCCGGTCGAGAACATCTCTCGCAGTCGTTTCCGATTGACCCGCACTGGTTCCAAAGACACTTCTTGGTCGGTTCCGGTAGTAGGGACCGACTGGGAACCGGTCACGCTACTCCAGACCGGAAAGTCTGCCTCTAATGCGGAGAACAGGGCCCCCGCAGTTTGTCGCAGCGCCGGCACCAGGTCAGCCCCGCGTCGCTCGATGTGATCTTTCTCTCCAAGGAAGGATTGGCAGATACGGTATCCTCCCGTGATCGCCGCCAGCGTAAAGCGGAGCTCGACTCCGGCGCCGTCGGCCCCATCATTCCAAACATTCTGTCCAAGGAATTGACTTCCGAGACGACCGGAGAATCCGAACTCAGGCATGTACGCCTCACGGATTCTTACCCCGTAGAGTGCGCGGACCATCGGGTACAGCAAATTGGTTATGAGCAGTCCTTCAAACTTGTGCCTGCGATATATGGGGGTCACAAGATCGAAGCCGTCGCGATGAATGGGGCGCAAAAGCTTTGAGAGCCATTCGGATTCGATGTTCGCGGACTCGGGTGACCTCACTACACAGGCCTTGGCGCGGAGCAGTTCGGCGGCAGCCAGAATAGTCCGCAACGCACCTCCGCTCGACGGGCTGGGCGCATACCTCGTGCTGATTGAATGCAGCGTGCGGAGCGCGTACGGATTGGAGGCCGGGCGCACGTCATCGATCGAGACGCCCGTGACCAGTTCGGGAGTGCCATCACGTGACCCCCCATCGGCATTAATGATTACGGCTCGCTCCCGGGGAAAGCAGCGTAGGATGTCACTCTGAATTGTGTGGACGATCGAGCCGATGGTCTTGGCGTTATTGTGAGTGGGCAAGCCCACCAGGATATCTACTTCGCCGACGTTGATCAGTTGGCGAAGGAAATCATCCGTAAGAAAACTCTCCTCTGCCAATTTCATCTCCGTTCGAAGTGCCACCGCGTGCCTTTGTGTGGACGCGCGTCATGTTACATCGTTTTCACTGCCCGCATTTGCTCAGATTCGCCGCAGCCAAAACCAATAAAACTGGTAGGGCCCCATCGTTAGCAGATACGGCACGTCGCTCACACGGGGAAATATATTCTTGCCGGACATCTCGATCAGAATATTTCCCTTGTAGCGCCGCAGGTCCAGTTCGACCGCTTGCGCGGTGCTGGAAAGATTGTTGACCACCAGGACCGCCTCGTTTCCCAGCCGTCGCACATAGGCCAGTATTCTGTGACTGGCTGGATAGAGAAACTCAATCGATCCCCTGCCGAAGACCGCGGTCGATCTGCGGACCGTTATGATGCGCCGCATCCAATACAGGAGCGAGTGTTCGGTTTCCGTTTGCCTCAATACGTTCACTGCCGGATAACCATATACCGGATCCTCGATAAGGGGGGCATACAGACGCTCCGGATCCGCGGTAGAAAAGCCGCCATTCCGTCCCCCGCTCCACTGCATCGGAGTCCTTACTCCGTTACGGTCACCCAAATTGATGTTATCGCCCATTCCGATTTCATCGCCGTAATAGATGATGGGAGTGCCCGGTAGCGACATCAGCATCCCGTTCATTAACTCTATGCGCCTTCGGTCGTTGTCCAACAAAGGAGCGAGCCGCCTCCGAATTCCGAGGTTCAGCCGCATCGTCTTGCTTCCGGCGTACGTGTCATACATGTAGTCGCGCTCCGTGTCAGTCACCATTTCCAGTGTCAGTTCGTCATGGTTGCGCAGGAACAGGGACCACTGGCATGAGGGCGGGATTTCCGGGGTCTGCTGCAAGATTTCAGTGATGGGCTTGCGGTCTTCCAGCTTCACCCCCATGAACATTCTGGGCATTAACGGAAAATGAAACGCCATGTGGAATTCATCTCCCTCACCGAAGTATGGACGAAGGTCCGCGGGCCACTGATTGGCCTCCGCTAGAAGCATTCTGCCCGGGAATTTTTCATCGAGTTTTCGTCGCAACTCCTTCAGGACACCGTGGGTCTCCGGCAAGTTCTCGCAATTTGTGCCCTCCCGTTCTACCAGGTACGGCACCGCGTCCAGCCGGAAGGCGTCAACCCCCATCTCCAGCCAGAACTTCATCACGTTCCACATCTGTTCTCGAACGGCAGGATTGTCGTAGTTGAGATCCGGCTGGTGACTGAAGAAGCGATGCCAATAGTAGGATTTCGAAATCGGGTCCCACGCCCAGTTGGACGTTTCCGTGTCAAGAAAAATGATGCGGGCTCCCTTGTACCGGGTGTTGGTATCGCTCCAGACGTACCAATCGCGGCGTGGATTGTCCCGGGAACTTCGCGACTCTTGAAACCACGGATGCTGATCGGATGTGTGGTTCAACACCATTTCGATGATGACCCGGATTCCTCGATCATGGGCCGACCCCAGAAACTTCCGGAAATCCTCCAATGTTCCATAGCTTGAGTGGACGGAGACGTAATCCGCGATGTCGTAGCCATCGTCGCGCAGAGGAGAAGGGAAGAATGGCATGAGCCATATCGCGCTGATCCCCAGTTCCTGGAGGTAGTCGAGCTTCGCTTCAAGCCCCGGAAAATCACCGATGCCATCCCCGTTGCTGTCGTGGAATGTGCGGACGTGGACTTGATAGATGATCGCGTCCTTGTACCAAAGCACATCCCGATTTAGTGGCAAAGCGCCTCCTCCTCGGCCAATTTCAGCTCCTCCCTGCGAAGTGGGTCCACACGCAAGTTTATATGAAGTGCCAACCGAAGAAGGGGGTGTTGCAACCTTCAAACACAGGCTGGGTTTTTGTGGGCGTGTGCGTAAGAGCTTCAACATTGGCACGTAGACGATCGATTCGAACCTCGCGCTGTATCGGAATGCTTTTCGTGTGATTGCCCAATTTCATGAATGGGAAAGCTGCAGTGCGGGGTAGCGCGTGCCCTTCGACACCCACTCTGCGAGAACCAGAAGTCCAAGACACACGCTCTGGTTAGCCGGGTCCATAGCGCATTGTGCCGGGATGAGGGACAACCCTGAAGTTATGCGAAATCGGGAACTGGATTGCACTGGTGGTTCGCGGCCGGGCGAGACGCAAGGCTCCCCCGAAGTCGGCCAGTGTCTACGAATGTGTCCACTCCTGCCCGGTAGACGGTCTACCCGGAATGTCACTTGATGAAAACAGGGCATCGCATGAGTTGAGGCGGTCGTAAGGACAGGCGCGCCCGGTCGCGCGGCTTGGAGGAAACTAGACCGCGCTTCCGCGAATCCCGTTAGCGAATCTCTACATTCCCGAACCCAAGGCCCGTCAGCATGCTGGTAAGCGTCTGGCGGGCATTTTTGTCGGCGGTCTTCAGAATGCCGTCCTGCAATGCGGCTGCCTGAAGTTGGCGCTCAGCTTCCTGGCGTACCTCGCCTTCAAGATTCGGATCGGCCGTGGAGAAGAGTCCGGTGTCGCGTGAATAGACTCTCGTTTTCGCGTTGTCGAGGCGAGTGGTGAAGATTTCGGCTTGCGGCAGGTGAATCGAAACGCTGCGCCCGCTTACGACGATATCGCTGGGCTGAAGCTTCGACAGATCCATTCCGGCGATCACCTCGCCGTGCACCACCAGCAGCAGACGATCGCCCGCGAGTAATCTCGGCAGGATGGGATTCTCGCGCTCGCCGCTGATAATTTTGTCCATGGTGTAGCCGACTGTCTCGAGACGTTGAAGCGCCCGGATCTGGTGGATGAGGGTGGGTTGGTCCACGCTGATGTGAACTTGTCCGCCGCGCAGCATGCGGCTGAATTCGAAGAGGCCAAAGCCGGTGAACGCCCATAGTGCGGTGCCAATTACGAGCATCGCCAACAGTACGCCCGTGAGAATGCCGATAAGCCAGCGAAACGGACGGGACGTGGTGGCTCGCGGCGACTTTGGATCCGCAGGAGTCATTGATCCGAATCTTACTCCTGATTTTGTGAGGAATTAAATGGTTGCCCGGTGAACCTTGGGAACGCCTGCCGTAAATACGGCGGGCGCGCCTGCGAAGCAGTAATCACTCCGTGTGGCCGCAGTCTTCCTACCACACCGGCCTGCATTCAGGAATATTCCAATGACATCACGCGTGGCGAGGCCTGGGCCAGAATGTCACCGCAGGAGAAGCAGATGTGGAACAAGCGCGGCAACGGCGCCTGCAAATGACTGGGCCTGAGTCGGTTGGGTACTGAGTATCGTGCGGGTTGGCCTTCGCCAACCCGCACCGATCTACTCTTAATGCATGCTCGTCTGATACGCCTGCTGATCACGGTCCTTAGCTATCCACGCCGCCTTCGGCACCGCCGCTCGCATCGCGGCAACCACCACGAGAAACCGCATTTTTGGTTCTTGCTCCAGCACGGAGGATATCGTAACCGTTTTACGCGATGGTTCTTCGATGGTCACGCTCTCCTGGCTGGCGCCGAGCGGAGTTGCGGCCGCCGTCCACCCGTTCGCTAGCACCCCCGCTCCGGCCAGAGCATCAATCAGCTTCCGGTATTGATGGGAGCTGAGTCGAAACTTACGCGTAGCCCCCTCCACGGGACTGCCAGGACCAAACCGATACCACAAGCTGACCGAGCCGGCTGGGTTCAACCGTAACCACATACTCTGACAGAAAGACCGGCGCTAACGGAGCGCTGTGGTAATGATAAGAAAGCACTGACTTGGCCAGCAGCTGTTGGTCTGCCTGCGCCTCGCATCTTGCACCCTGCAGGATTAGCGCCGCAACGCCCAGCAATAGCAGCGCCGACTGATTCCTTCTCACATTGCGACGGATTTCCATGGCCATCATTCTAGTTCACGGCAGGCCGCCTCCTTTTCTCAGCAGGTCTCCATGTCCAGTTTCAGGAGATTCTCACTCAGGAACATGTTCTGCCGTCCCCCTCTTCCAACGGCCTAAACTCATAACGCACTTTGGATAGCTCCGAAGTCAGTTGGCGATAACAGGGCATCGCATGAACTGAGTCCGTCGATGGACGCACCGGCGATTTTGCGCCAACTGAGATAGAAAAGCGGTAAACATTCCGGATGACGCTAGTGCTTTATTGGAGGCGCGCCTTTCCGAAGAGGGTGGAGAGGAACAGAGCGTTGGGGGGGCGCGTTCGATAAAGCCGTCAGAAGGAAGCTGCTGGCGCAGCGGACGCGGGCCTATGGGATTTGATTGCCGTGCGGAGGGGCTTCGAGTCTCGCCGGGTTTACGTGCGGTCGGCAATCCAGAATTGGAAAGGGCGCGCTTGGCGGGGACGGAGGTCGTGACCAAAGGAACGCCAGTGAGTTAGGTGGGTCGCCACTTCTGCAAGCCGACTTCGGCGCCCAGGTAGTTTGTTAGCTTTTGTTAGCCTTTTTGGAGGTTTCGAACCGGAATGGCCGCACACTACAAGAGCGTCGTACATGGGTCAACAAAGCGTCAAATCTTTTAGGACCAATAGATTATGGCTAAGTTACCGGGTTGTCTATAACTTAACTAAATCTCCTCTGGACGAATCCCTCCCTCTCCGCCAGAAATTTGTAAATTGGCTGCAGTGCCCGGAAGTTCCCGGCAATGCCGTAGTCCGCATAGTAACCGCGAAGCAACCAACCCGCCCGGCTTATGTTCCTTTCCGTTGCTGAAACCGGGGGCGTACACGGGAAGGCGACGTTAACCGACTGCAAGCCGCCGTCGATGGCGACGGCTCGCGGCGATGGCAACAGAGGAATTGTTACGATTCGATGAGGGGATTTTGGCTGGCGAAGGATGTTCTTGCCCTGGAAGAAAAAAGCGGTCCGCAGACCGCTCTTCCCTTCTTCAACATCATTGTGACGAGCTAGAGCAGTTCCTTAGAAGCTATATCCGAAAGTGAGGGGAGGCAGTAGGCTGCAGATGGCGATCTCCGCAAGCCCAGCCATGCCACGACCATATT
>Ga0208587_1001556_pt1 | contig 12176 bp, 12 predicted proteins | sample NGESurdeep092012_7_FD_184472 | JGI IMG/M metagenome (GOLD analysis project Ga0208587, IMG submission 184472) | Arctic peat soil microbial communities from Barrow, Alaska - NGEE Surface sample 210 deep-092012 (SPAdes) | ecosystem: Environmental > Terrestrial > Soil > Wetlands > Peat ...
ATATGGTCGTGGCATGGCTGGGCTTGCGGAGATCGCCATCTGCAGCCTACTGCCTCCCCTCACTTTCGGATATAGCTTCTAAGGAACTGCTCTAGCCCTGGGCGAAAGCGTGGCGATCAAGTAAACAGGCTTGCAACAGGTATCACGATGTTGCTCAGATTGTGGCCAAACACACATGGCCAGACACTATTCGTGCGCTCGCGTACCCATCCTGAAACGAAGCTCAACATAACCGGGGCAATAGCCGCGTGGAGAACGATGCGGGCATGAAGTTGAGGATCCACGGCGACAAGGCCGTTGGACCCGGCGAAAAGTATGGCACCGATGATGAGCCCCCAGCCGAACTCCGCGTTGGCCAGCCGCCACGGTTTCCCGAAAACACGGTTCAATAAGGACTGATACACACCCCGGAATACCAGTTCCTCGGCGAGGCCGGGCATGATCAGGAGGAAGGCCCAGCCCTCGGCGTCGAGTTTCTTGCGGGCCCCAAGGATGAAGAAGAGTGCGGGCACCGCCAGAGCCAGGAGCAAAGCGACAATCGACGGCTTCAACCAACCTGGCCGGAAGCGCGACGTCACGCCAATTGAGGCTAGCGAGATTCCGGGGACGAGAGCGGCCAGCAAGAATGGCCATGCCGTCGAGAGGAGGCACTCCTGCCAACTCCAGTGCAGGTGCTGGAAACCATCGACCCGAGGTATTTCTCCGAGCGCAAAGTCCAGGACGACTAAGGACGCCACGAATGACAATAAGCCCCAACGCCGCGTGCGGGAGCGCCAGACGGCAATCAACACAAAGGGCAGGACGCACGCCAGGGTGAGCCCCGCTTCCAGGGCCACACGACAGAGATAACTGCGAAGCGGCACGCCGCATTCTACTCTTTATTCCCTCACAAAGCGGTTCGGACAAGGAAGCCGGCTTTCTCGAAAACCCGACCGATCTACCCCGAGTTTTTCCGCAACCTGCTAGAGGATTTCTTCTGGCCTTGGGCGGGCTTTCTGGATTGGCCCGGCGAAGTTTTCTTGGCGATCGAAGCTTTCTTGGCGCTGGGCGCGGCTGTCTTCTTTGCCCCATCGCCCGCCATCGGGAGGTCCTTCATTTCGGCGGCGCGCCACATGTACCAACATGCGACGCTACGATACGGACGCCAGCGTTCGCCGTAGGCCAGTAACTCTTTCGGCTTGGGCAGTTCGGCGAGTTTGTGCATTTTGGCGAAGCCCTTGCGGATTCCGTAGTCGTCAACAGCCAGCACGTCAGGGCGCCCCAGTCGAAAGATCAGCAGCATCTCTACCGTCCAGCGGCCCACGCCGCGCACGGTGTCGAGGCGTTCAACCAGTTCCTCATCGCTCATGCGATGGGCTTGCTTGACAGTCGGCACCGTGCCGTCAATCGTCTTGGCCGCGAGATCGCGAATCGCCAGCATCTTGGCGCGCGAGAGTCCCGCGGACCGAAGCAGTTCCTCGGACGCCGACAAAATCTGTTCCGGGCTGGGAAAACCGGCGACCAGCCCTCGGCGGGTGCGAAGGCGCTTGGTGTTCTCGGGAAAGAGCGCTTTCACCCGCGCGGTGATGGTGGCGGCGACCTTCCCGTTGAGCTGCTGATAAATAATCGACTCCAGCAGCGCCTCGAAGATGCTCTGCGTGGTTTCCTGTTGCAAGCGGCATTCGCCGGAGCGAACGATGATCCGCGCCAGCCGGCGGTCGGCCCGCGAAAGATGTTCCAGGGCGGCAGTGTGGTCGAGTTTCTTGGGCATGGAGTAGTCAGTCAGTCGCCAGTCGCCAGTCGCCGGTTGTTTAGTAGCGAGCAGCCTCTTAGTCGCTGTCATCCTGAGCGTAGCACGAGCTCTTTTGCTCGTGCGGAGTCGAAGGATCTGCGTTTGTTTCGGGCAGCGTAACGGCACTGGCGAACCGCAGATCCCTCGTCTCGGGCCGCGCGGCGCGGCCCTCCCTCGGGATGACAACACAACTTTTTGTGCCGCTCCTACTAGCCCCTAGCCCCTAGCCCCTAGCCCCTAGCCCCTAGCCCCTAGCCCCTAGCCCCTAGCCCCTGACTTCCCCCTCCAGCGCCGAAAGCGTCTCCTCGTCGACGTCCCACTTCTTCAGGATGCGAAAGATAACACGGCTGCTGAATCCGGCGCGCATCATCGCGCGAAACACGCGAGCCGCCTGCTTCTGGCCCACGGGCTTTGCGATGCGCTTGCGCTGCAAGAACTCGCGTGCCAACTGCTCCTCGTTGACGTCGCCGTAGGCGGCGCTGACTACTTTCTCGATGATGTCGCCGTGTACGCCTTTGATCTTCAGGCCCTGGATGACGCGCAGCCGCCCGAACTTTTCATTCTCCTTGCGAAAGCGCGAATAGTTTTCGGCGTAGCTGGTGTCGTTAAGATATTTCTGCTCCTTCAGGCGGGCGACCACCAGTTCGACGAGCAGTTCGCCGTGCTCTTGTTCCTTCACCCGGTTGCGCATCAGCCGCTTGATTTCGGCCACCGTGCGCATCTGCCGCCCGAGCGCTCCCACGGCGTATTCGTAGAGCGATTCCCCGTCGTACGTCTTGCGCGCGCGCTTGAACGGCATGACCAGAAGATTATAGGCGGCGAGCGCGGAGAGAAGCTTCCAGGAATTCGCCCGTAAATTGTCGTCTCTCGGCACCAGGTCATCCCTGGTGTCGTGAGCTGTACCGATTTGGGAATAGTTTTCGCCTTGTGCAGCAGTTTTCACTTTGTTGTGATCCGGGTTAGTGGGAATTATTGGGCGTAGTAACTTCGCCTCTCCGAAGAGCAGTTCCCGCCATGGAAGCGCCCACCCCTGAGGCGAAAACGCTCAGTCTCCAACAGCCAAACGATTACTTCACCTCAGAAAATTTGACGTGCGGAGGTGCACTATGCAATGCAATCGTTCTTTCGCCGATGCATCGCCAGCGTTGAGGTTCATTCCATTTCGTACAAGCCGTGCGATGCAAAGATCTTTCACACTCACGCTGCTCTTGCTATTGCTGACTGCATGTCTGCTTTGGAGCACAGTGTCCAGAGCAGAGGAGACCCTAGCCACCGCACCTGCGGTGGCAATCACGCCTACAGTCGGACCGCCCACGACCAACGTGTTGGTTTGGGGCACCGGTTTTGACCCTTATGTTGCGGTTGACATCTACTTCGACACGACCGATCTGGCCCTGGCGACCACCAATGGACAGGGAACGTTTGGCGGAGGGTCCATCCGTGGCGGAATCGCGATACAGGTACCGGCTTCCGCGGTTCCAGGAAAGCACTGGATCACCGCCGTTGAGCGCTACGGCCAGAAGGCAGCGCAGAAATCATTCCTGGTGCAGACAGACTGGGCACAGTTTCACTTTGAGCCAAGCCATAAGGGTGTGAACCCGTATGAGAATGTGTTGAGCCCGGCCACGGTAGGACGCATTGGTCTACACTGGCGCTACCAGACGTGTAACGCGATCCATTCTTCGCCTGCTGTGGCCAATGGCGTAGTGTACGTTGGGTGTCCTTACGAGGACAGTAATCTCTACGCCTTCAACGCCAGTACTGGAGCACTCCTCTGGAAATACAAGACTGGTGAAGATGTCAATTCCTCGCCTGCGGTAGCCAACAACATAGTGTATTTCGGGTCCTCTGACTGGAACCTGTATGCCTTGAATGCCAGCACCGGAGCCCTCGTGTGGAATCACACGTTCGGGGATCCTATCGACTTTTCTTCGCCGGCCGTGGCCAACGGAGTGGTATACGTCGAGTCCATTGGGATAGTGTCTGCCTTCAACGCCAGCACCGGGGCACCCCTTTGGCAGAGCGGGGCAGGTAACTTGGAGGCTTCGCCGGCGGTGGCAAATGGTGCGGTGTACGTCGGAGGCGCGTACGACGACCCCGGCGTGTACGCCTTGAACGCGTACACCGGAACACTCCTTTGGAAGTTCACGACAGAGGGCAGTGTGGTGTCTTCGCCGACCGTGACCAACGGAGTGCTGTACGTCGGTGGGGACGGTAGTTTATACGCCTTGAACGCTAACACCGGGTGGTTCCTGTGGAAGTACGAGACGGGCGGCGGCTTTTCTTCCCCGGCGGTGGCAAACGGGGCGGTGTACGTCGGGTCCTCGAGTCAAAATGACCCTGGCCTGTACGCCTTGAACGCGTACACGGGAACACTGCTGTGGAAGTTCACGACAGGGGGCGGTGTGGGGTCTTCGCCGGCGGTGGCCAACGGAGTGGTGTACGTCGGATCCTGGGACAGTAGTTTGTACGCCTTGAACGCCAGCACCGGGGCACTCCTCTGGATCTACGCGACCGGGGGTGCCATCGAATCTTCGCCGGCGGTGGCCAATGGTGTGGTGTATGTCGGGTCCGATGACGGGAATCTTTATGCTTTCGATCTGACAGGTGGCCTGTTGTCCAAGAGCTTCAGCCCACCGGAGCGTCCCAACCCCAATCTACTGCGTCCCAACTGGGAGCTTAAGCCGAGCACACCTGTAACCAGAATGCCCAGCGATTCACAAGGACGTTGAGTAGAGCCGAACTCTGGGCAAAAGAGCGGACATGCAATGCAAGGCCGGGAGGAGCCAAGAAGGCTATCCCGGCCTTCGGTCACACGGGTATGGTAGTCAGCCGGGCGACCATCCTTTCGCTGGATGCCCCTGAGACGGAGAGGCCGGGTGCCCGATCCTTTCGCCTCTTTTGCGAAAGGGTGGGAACAAAAACCTGTGGACTGCCATGATCTTGTTTGATCAAGGCGCGAACTGTTCTGGTGCGTCGCTCCCACCCTCCGCGCCAAAACCCCGCGCGAAGGATGGGGCACCCGGCAAAACTCCTGCCATGCGGGAGTCATGGGCGGGCCTGCCAAAATCACTTTGCTGCATCCGCCGGTTTAGCGGGCTGGGAAGGTGTCGCGGCTTTCAGCTTAGCCAGAGATTCATCCACGCGCGTCTTGAAGTCACCCTGGTCGTTGTGCTCCCATCCGCTATAGTTCGACACCACGTGCATCTCACAGCCTGCACCCTTCGATATTAACGTGACCTTGTTGGTTCGCTGGAGGAGCGCTCCGGTAACGTTGACATGAGCGGAGTGCTTCACATTGTAGGACGCAGTCATTTGGGTGTCGTCACTCTCCACGACGGTGTAGTTCTCCGGAATGCTAAGGGTGTCTTTGACCGCGCCCCACAACTCGCTGCAAGCAACGGGATAGGTGCTTTTGTAGGTCTTGCCGAACGCCGGCAGAGCAAGAGCAAGCGACATGAAAGCAATAACTAGAAATTTCATCATGGCATGTGCCTCCTGATAAGGATGTCCTCCACAGACGGTATACGCCTGACCGCATCTCGACGCAATTGCCAGTCGATGTCTAAACTGAGCGCCGTGACCACGCCGGACAGCTAACGGAAAGTCACGACACGAAGCCTCGGATAGCTATTGCTAAATCGCCTTATCGCCAGCAATCGGGCTGTTTAGGAGTCTTGCCCACTGACAGCTTCCCGCTTCGGGAACCCTGAGTGCTGACGGCTGATTGCTGATTGCTGATTGACGAGGGCTGACGGTTGACTGCTGACTGCTAATTGCTAATTGCCAATTGCTTCCTGCTGATCTCCCGCTTTACACTGCTCCCGTCCTCTGGCAAAGTAAATGGTGGAAACGCAAGCGATCGTCGTCCTCGACTTTGGCGCGCAGTATTCGCAACTCATCGCGCGCCGTATCCGCGAACAGAACGTCTTCTCCGTCGTTCTGCCCTGCACAGCCTCGCTCGACGAAATCAACAACTACTCTCCCGCTGGCATCGTGCTGTCGGGCGGGCCGTCGTCCGTGTACGACGCCGACGCGCCACCCGCCGACGAGCGCGTCCTGCATCTCGGATTGCCGGTGCTGGGCATCTGTTACGGCTTGCAGTTCATGGTGTACAAGCTTGGCGGCAAGGTGCGGGCCGCCGACAAGCGAGAGTACGGCCACGCGCAGGTCGAACTGCTGCGGGGCGACACCCCTCTGTTCAAGGGTCTGCAAGGTCCGTTAACAGTCTGGATGTCGCACGGCGACGAAGCCATGGAGCTGCCGCCCGGCTTCGAGCTCATCGGCCGAACCTCGAACGCCGTCGCCGCCATTCAGAATCCCACGCAGAAATATTACGCGGTGCAGTTCCATCCCGAAGTGCGTCACACGCCGCAGGGTACCGAAATCCTGCGCAACTTCGTCTTCGAGATCTGCGGGCTCAAGCCGAACTGGACGGCGCGCAGCTTTATCGACGAGACCGTTGCCAGCGTTCGCCAGACGGTCGGCAAGGGCCGCGTGATTTGTGGCCTGTCGGGCGGCGTGGATTCCTCGGTTGCAGCCGAGCTGGTGCATCGCGCGATTGGCGATCAGTTGACCTGCATCTTCGTGAACAATGGCGTGCTGCGCAAGAACGAGTTCATGACGGTGCAGAAGAATCTGCGCGAGAAGCTTGGCCTCGACATCGACGCCGTGGACGCCAGCGAGCGCTTCCTCAGCAAGCTGGCCGGGGTCAGCGAGCCGGAGAAGAAGCGCAAGATTATTGGTAACGAGTTCATCGCGGTCTTCGAGGAAGAGGCGCACCGCATCGAACAGTTGCACGGCAAAGTCGAATGGCTGGTGCAGGGCACGTTGTATCCCGACGTGATCGAGTCGCGCTCAGTGCGCGGGCCGTCGCAGACCATCAAGAGCCATCACAATGTCGGCGGGCTGCCCGACATTATGAAGCTCAAGCTGATCGAGCCGCTCAAAGATTTGTTCAAGGACGAGGTGCGCAAGATCGGCCGCGACCTCCTCATGCCGGAAGAGATCCTGCAGCGCCAGCCGTTTCCCGGGCCGGGGCTGGCGGTGCGCATCCTGGGCGAGGTGACCGCCGAGCGCGTGACCCTGCTGCAGGAGACCGACGACATTGTCGTCAGCGAAATCAAGCGCGCCGGACTGTACAACAAGGTCTGGCAGTCGTTCGCGGTGCTGCTGCCGGTAATGTCGGTGGGCGTGATGGGCGACATGCGGACCTACGCGTACACCTGCGCCATCCGCGCGGTGCACTCCGAAGACGGCATGACCGCGGATTGGGTTGCCCTGCCGCACGAGGTGCTGAAGACCATCTCCAGCCGGATCGTGAACGAGGTGAAGGGCATCAACCGCGTGGTATACGACGTGACGTCCAAACCGCCAGGTACGATCGAGTGGGAGTGAGGGGGCCGTCAGCATTCAGCCGTCAGCTGTCAGTCATCTACTAATGCATTGTCATCCTGAGCGAGGACTTCAGTCCGAGTCGAAGGACCCCTATGGGAGCGAGGAGTTTTTCCTGGCTAGGGTTCTTCGACTGCACTCGGCTGCGTTTGCGACCTCGCTCCGCTCAGAATGACACACGGTGAGAAGTAGTCGCCAATCAGCCACTCAGTAATCACTAATGTGCTGTCATCCCGAGCGGAGGCGGCCCGACTTTAGCCGCCGAAGTCGAGGGACCTACTGTTCTTCGCGGTTGCTGAGTGCCTTGAGTGGGCGACCAATGCCCGAACCGCCTCCGCCCCAGTCCCGCTTCGCGGGACGGAACAGCTTAGCCCAGCACGCAGCCGCAGGCGGAGTGCTGGGTAGGCTGAAATATTGATCCGAGTCCCGTAGGGACGGCACAGCCACTCGCACAGGCATGCCCGCCTCTGATTGCACCAAAATGGTGTATATTGATGACAGTATGGCGACAGCAAAACGGGCAGCAGCAAAGCAGGTGCGGCGGAGCGTAACCCTGCCGCGAGAAATCGCGAAGCAAGTGGAAACCATATCGAAGCAGCGCCGCCTCAGCGATAACCGGGTCCTGGTGGAGCTCATCGAGCAAGGAATCCAGGCGCGCAAGGAAAAGGAGAAGGCCTTTTTCGATCTGGCGAAACGTTTTCGTGAAACGAATGACCCCGACGAAGTCGAGCAGTTGGGCGACCAGTTGGGGCGCTTCATGTTCGGTGAATAATGCCCCAGATCGCGAGCTGGTCTGAAATTCCTGCTGGCATCCGTCAGCACCTTGTGCAGCGTATGCATGACCGCAATATCGGTCTGGAAGACCTGAACCGGCTGCGAGAGTGGATTGAGTCGCGGCCGGAGGTGCCCGAAGGAGACTGGTACAAGGATTTTGGCTCATTCAAGCTTTGCGGCCACGGCAAATATCCCAAGACGTTCCTTCTGCCAGGCCAGGCAGCTATTGGCCAAAAACTTTAGGCGATTTACTCCCGGCCCACCCAAGCAAAGCCGGCTTCGGCTAGCACTCGGCTTGACCTCTCTGCTATCCTTGTTGGTTCCACCGATGAAATAACTTCTGAGGATCAACATGAATGCCGCGATCATCCTCCCCGGACAATTGAATGTTCCCTTGCAGGTGACCGGTTTGATTGAGGATTTTGTTAGGGACTTCCGGCCTTATGAGCTCAAAACAGGCGGCAAGGCGCATGTTTTATTGGATGAGAAGAGCGGAGCTTACTATCTGACGTGCCACCTTGAAGGGCGTGTTCTGACGAAATCATGCGACAACGAGGCGACCCTCGACGCCGCTGATGATGACGATGAGATTTACAAACTCAACAGAGAAATCCAAGAAGATGTGACCGCTTTCAAGTCCATGGAGAAGGATGCAAGCCAGGGAAGAAGTTTTGAAGACTTGGTCCTTGAATATGACAAATCGTACAGAAGCGCCAAACCACTCAAGGTATACGGAGGTCAACATCGCCTCAGAGCTATCACGAAAGCGGAGGATCATAAGGGCAGCACGCTGCATGGAATACGCGTCTACTTCGGCCTGTCGCGCGCACAGAAAGTGGAGATAGCAACGATTAACAATACTGCCATCGCAGTGCCGAACGATTTGTTAGATCGAATGCGCGAGCAATTGCTTGGCTCCGAACTCCGTGATTGGTGTCACAAAGTTGGCCTTCTTGACAAGGGGGAAGACTTTTCTGATCGGCGCAGCCCGGACATGCCTACCGTTCGATTGGCGAGGACACTGCTCGTCAACTACTACCGGGGCAAAAACTCATCTGACTCCGATTTTCATCAACCTGTACTGTGTAAATCTGGAGGTGTCGATGATGACTATTTGCAACTGCGTGAGAAAATAGATTGGAATGATAAAGATCTCCTCGAAATGGGTCGCCAATTTGCACGACTCCACAACAAGCAGCGGGAGACCGTCACAGGACGCGACACTGACAGCAACGCCGAGTATGCTCGCAAGGCTTTGTCCCTGACGGTCGTTGCCAGTTGGGCTTACGCCGCTGGATACTTTCAGCGGAAGCCAGACTACTTACAGAACCTTTACACCCTTCCCGATAACGTCACGTCCAACAACGACCCACTGAATGCCAAAGCTCTGTCGCAGGCGCGCCACAAAGGGATCGATCCGGATACCTATCGTGGACTAGGAACCCGCAGCGGTGTCAAAGAGTTGGGCAGAATGCTTGAGGTATTCTTGGTTCTTGCGGACAAGAACAAGAAGACCATTACCAAAGAACTCGCGAACGCTGCCATTCAATCCTATGAGGCCAAACGCGCGGTCCACGATGCCCAGAAGGTTTTAGGTAGGATCTAATGTTCGAGGACTACCTTCAGGATGCGTACGACTTTCAGCAAGTTGCGCGGGAATACGCAAGAAATGGAGATGCACGATTAGCGCGGAGGCATTTCCGAGCTGCTGTATTTTGTATTGCGAGCTCCATGGAAGCATTTGTCAATTACATTGCAGATTCATTCTCGAAAGCCAAGAGCATTCCGGAACATGAAATTTGCTTTCTGAATGACAAGGCTCTTGTTTTCTCTGCGAACAAGGGACTTCAGGAAAAAACTGAGTACCACCAGCTTGATGACAAGTTCCGTGTCCTGATGAAGCGCTTTCAGGGAACCTTCGACTTCACAGGACAAACCTGGAATAGATTTATGAAATTCAGGAAGCTACGGGACTCACTCGTGCACCCCCGGGAAGCTGACGACGAAAGGCCCCTCGAAGAGTACAAGAAAGAAGTATCCGAAGGCCTCTCCGCGACTATCGAAGTGATGAACGTGATTTCGCAGCAGATATTCAGACAGCCCCTCCGCAAACAACTACTTGACCTAATGCCGGAATAAGGTCGGCCACACTGAGTATGGCCGCCGCGGAAAGCTCAACGGCCCAAGTCATGTTTTATCGTCCGCCACGGTTTTGAGCGGCCGGCTTTTAGTTGGGCCTCACCCTGGCGCACCTTTGCCGCCTCGCTTTTGGTGAGAGCGTCGCTCACGTCCACTAATCGCTTGGGTTGCATCGCGAGGCGTCCGTGCTCGACTGTCACCTCGACAAAGTCGCCCTCCTGAAGCCGAAGGGCCTCGAATACCGCCTTCGGGATCACCACTTGGCGTCGCTGCCCGATTCGGCTGACTGCTGCAGCCGGACGTACTGAATTTCTGATTGACATGCTTTCAGCATAGCGGATACGCTGCAACTGTCAATTCCCTTCGAGACAACAGTTGGGCTCACCTTGGAGGTAACCGCCCGGAATGATCTGGGCCCGTCGCGCACATTGCTCCTGTGACCTGCCTCATAGCAGTAGCCGCTGGTCTGTGATACACAATTATGTAAGCCAAAGCTGGCCGAAGAGCCGGCCACGAGCCAACTATGAGCCATTCCGTTCGGCGGAGCACCGGCTCCGCACTGCTACCCCAGCCACCCCCACAACATCGCATGGGCATCGGGCCAAAGTGCGTGTATGTAAACTGTGCCGTCCCTGAAGGGACTCAGGTTTATTTCCTATGTTACCCAGCACTCCGCCTCCCACACCCCAATTCGCGCAAAAGCGGCGCGAATCGGGGACCCCGGTTTCGGCTCCGTGCTGGGCTAAGCTATGCCGTGCCTATGGCACTGGTTTTTCCAGCCTCCTGTTCCACTGCCGAAAAGGCGAACGTAGTTTTCACGCCCACTTTTCTAGCGGCTGCCTACGGCACTGCCGACGCCGTGCCTATTCCGTCCCCCGGAATCGGGAGGGCGGCATGTTAAGGTCGCTCTTCATTGGGCTTTCCGAAAGCAAACGATTGCGTCATTTCGCCGAACAGTCGCCGCTGGGGCTGCGCTTCTCTGGCCGATTCGTTGCCGGCACGCAACTGGACGACGTGATTTGCGCCACCCAGGTGGTGAACGAGTGGGGCGCAGGCGTCAGCATCGACAATCTCGGCGAAAACGTCACCAACGCCGACGAGTCGAAACACAGCGCCGAGCTGTATCACCGCCTGCTGGACGAGATCTCCACCCGCAAGCTGAACGCGAACGTTAGCCTCAAACTCACGCACATGGGCTTCGACGTAAGCGAAGACCTCGCGTTCGGGCTGGTGACCGAACTGGTGGACCACGCCGTGCGCATCAACAAATTCGTGCGGGTCGATATGGAAGGCTCGCCCTACACGCAGCGCACCCTCGACTTTGTGCGTGGATTGCATCGCGAGCCGGGACACGCTGGGCGCGTGGGAACCGTCATCCAGTCCTACCTCTACCGCAGCGAGAAGGATGTGAACGACCTGCTTTCGGAGCGCATCCGCATCCGTCTGTGCAAGGGCGCGTACAAAGAGCCGCCGGAGATCGCGTTCCCCAAGAAGGCCGACGCGGATGCGAACTATCTGAAGCTGGCGCGCACGCTGCTGAAGAGCGGCGTCTTCCATGGCATCGCCACCCACGACGAGAAGATCATTGCCGAGGTGAAGCAGTTCGCGCGCGCGGAAAACATTCCGACCTCCGCGTATGAGTTTCAAATGCTGCATGGCGTGCGGCGCGATTTGCAGCAGCAACTGGTGCGCGAAGGCTACGGCTTGCGGGTCTATATTCCGTTCGGGACGGAGTGGTATCCGTACTTCATGCGCCGCCTGGCGGAGCGCCCCGCCAACGTGCTCTTCATCGCCCGGAACATGTTCCGGCAGTAGAGGCTGCGGACAACGGACCTTACGTCACCCCCCAGCGGCTTCAGCTGTCAAAAAATCCTTGACAAACAAGACCCTGTAGAAACACAATGCCCTAATTGTCTCCGAGGGAATTACGCTGAAGCGTCTGGCGTCGCTTTGTCCCTACCACTGGCCGTGGTTGATCATTGGGGCCCTGGTAACCGTTCCTTAGAGCAGTTTAAGAATTACTGTAGTCGAGCGAGCACGGGTAGAGCGGCGCTTCAGCGCCGCGTTCCCGCTGATCCTTCACCTCCGAGCCGGCTTC
>Ga0208587_1001560_pt1 | contig 12164 bp, 13 predicted proteins | sample NGESurdeep092012_7_FD_184472 | JGI IMG/M metagenome (GOLD analysis project Ga0208587, IMG submission 184472) | Arctic peat soil microbial communities from Barrow, Alaska - NGEE Surface sample 210 deep-092012 (SPAdes) | ecosystem: Environmental > Terrestrial > Soil > Wetlands > Peat ...
GCCGGCCGACGTGCCCACGGTCGACACGAAAAAAGTGGGCGTGTAAGAAGGCTCCGCACGGAGGAACGCCAAATGCGCATCGACGCCTATACGCACTTTTTCCCGAAGACATTCTTCAACAAGATGATCGAGGTCGCCGGTCAATATAAGGACATGGGCAAGCGCGTGCGCGCGATCCCGCCGCTCTATGACCTCGATGCGCGCAAGAAGATCATCGATACCCACAAGGACTACCAGCAGATCATCGCCTATCCGCAGCCGCCGATCGAGAAATTAGCCAAGAGCCCGCAGGAGATCGACGAATTCATCCGCATCATCAACGACGGCTTCGCCGAATTGTGCGCCAAGGAGCGTCACCACTTTCCGGGCTGGATCGCGCAGATATCGCTCGATGCGCCGGACGCCGGCGTGGCCGAAGCCGAACGCGCGATCAACCAGCTCGGCGCGCTCGGCGTGCAGATCTATACCAACGTCGCCGGCAAGCCGATCGACCGGCCGCAATATCTGCCGTTCTGGAAGAAGATGAACGAGCTCGGCAAACCGGTCTGGTTGCATCCGGCGCGCGGCGCCAGCACGCCCGATTATGTCGACGAGAAAAAATCGTTGTACGAGATTTGGTGGACGTTCGGCTGGTCGTACGAGACAGCGACCGCAATGGCGCGCCTGGTGTTCTCCAAGATCATGGACAACCACCCCAACCTGAAGATCATCACGCATCATTTTGGCGGCATCGTGCCGATGCTTGAGGGCCGCATCGGGCCGGGCTGGGACGTGCTCGGCTCGCGCACGACCGACGAGGACTACGTCGCGCTGCGCAAGAGCCTGAAGAAGCGCCCGCTCGATTACTTCAAGCAGGACTTCTATGCCGATACCGCGGTGTTCGGAGCGACCCCGGCGACCAAGTGCGGCCTGGAGTTTTACCCGATCGACAAGATCGTGTTCGCGTCCGACTGCCCGTTCGATCCGGAGAACGGCGCCATGTATCCGCGCGAAACCTTGCGGATTCTCGAGTCGCTTAAGCTCGACAAGGCAACCAGCGACAAGATCTTCTACAAGAATCTCGAAGCTGTCACCGGCCGCAAGCTGGTGAAGTAAGCGCGCTCAGCCTTCCGATTGCGATCGGTCCATGGTCTGGGCAACGGCTTCCGAACGGAAGTCGCCGGCCAGGCCGTGGCCGCTCATCAGGCTCGGATAGGTCTTCAAAAATTCGGCCTTTATGGTGTCGAACGGCACGTCTGCAAACGCGCCGCGATCCTTCAGGTATTCCATGTGCCGGCGACCGGCCTGATCGAACGGCTGGAATAGCGAGTCGGTTTCGCCATCGAATTCGAGCGGCTTGATGCCGGCCCGCTCGCACAGCGCGCGATCGAAGGCGGGCGTCGCCTTGACCCAGTGGCCGGACAAATAAAGCTCGGTGTATGAGTGCCAAAGAAAAATATCGGTTTTGATTTTTTCATACAGCCGCGGCGAGGTGAGATGATTTCGCACATCGGCAAAACCCACGCGGGCCGGAACGCCGATCACGCGCGCGCTGGCAGCCAACAGTGCCGACTTGCCGATGCAGAAGGTTCGCCCAGAGGCGAGAACCCCGCTCGCCCGGTAGTTGGCCGGGTCGGCGAAATTGACGTAAGGGTCGTAGATGATGCTGTCGCGGACGGTGGCGTATAGGCGCAAGGCCGCGGCGCGCTGGTCGGTGGCGCCTTCGCTCGCTTGCTTGGCGAAGGCGATGACTTGGGCTGAGTCGCTGTCGATATAAGTGCCCGCAGTGAGGTATTGCGTCATATCCATCGGAGGTCTTTCCCGGGTCACTCCATCTCTAGAGGACGGCTGGCAGAGCGCGCTTGACGAACATCAAGAAAGCGGATGTGGGAAAAGCCCAGTAAAAATTCAAGACGGAATTCCGGCCAAAGGCGGACGCGACGGAAGCTTGAGGTTGGTCAAGGACCCTGGCGGACATGGCGCCATAGTAACAGCATGAACACCATGACCGGACCGATTTCGCGCGACCATGACAATGCCGTCTTGCGCGGCAAGCATGCGGTGGTGACCGGCGCCTCGCGCGGAATCGGCGCCGCAATCGCTTCGACATTGGCGCGGCTTGGCGCCGATGTGACACTTATGAGCCGTAATGAATCGCAGCTTCGTGGGCAGGCCGCCACGCTCACGAAAATTTTCAACGGCAAGGTTCAGGCGATTGCGATAGACATCGCTAAGCCCGAACAGGTTTCCGCCGCCTTCGCACGCGCGGTAGATCAGTTTGGGCCGCCACAAATCCTTATCAACAACGCCGGCATCGCTACGGCAGCGCCGATCGGCAAGACCGATCTGTCGAATTGGCAGCGGGTAATTGAGGTCAATTTGACCGGCGCGTTTTTATGTATTCGTGAGGTTGTCCAGGGGATGTCGAAAGGAGACTATGGCCGGATTGTCAACATTGCCTCCACCGCCGGACTCACCGGATACGCTTATGTCGCCGCCTACTGCGCTGCAAAGCACGGACTTATCGGCCTGACGCGGGCGCTGGCAAGCGAATTGGCGCGCACCGGCGTGACCGTCAACGCGGTGTGTCCCGGCTATACGGACACGGAAATTGTTGCCGAAGCGGTCAGCAATATCGTGGCCAAGACCGGGCGGACACGAGAACAGGCCTTGCGGGATTTGACCGCCCACAATCCGCAGGGGCGATTGGTGCGCCCAGATGAGGTTGCGGAGACGGTCGGCTGGCTCTGCTTGCCATCCTCCGCATCAATCACCGGACAGAGTATCGTGGTCGCCGGCGGTGAGCTCATGTGAGCTGCGCGCCGGTATCATTCGCGCGCGCTATTGTTGCGGCCGGAATGCTTTGCAGCGGGCAGGGTCCGTTTCGATGCGGGGCGCACCGATCAGGTCCAGGCAATAGGGGATCGCGGGAAACACTGCTTGCATTGTGATCCGAATAGAGGCCGGGCGGCCGGGCAGATTGACGATGAGGGTGGTTCCGCGAATGCCGGCGGTCTGGCGGGACAGAATTGCTGTCGGCACCTGTTTCAAGCTCTCCGAGCGCATCAGTTCGCCAAAGCCCGGCATCAGCCGTGTGCACGCGGCAACCGTAGCTTCCGGTGTCAGATCGCGCGGCGCCGGTCCCGTGCCACCCGTTGTGAAGATCAATGCGCATCTCTCGTGGTCGGCCAAGTTGATCAAGCTGTCACGCACGCTTTCAATTCCATCGGGTACGAGACTCCGTACGGCACGCCAAGGCGTAGTCACCACCTCGCGCAAGAACTCCTCAATGGCCGGGCCGCTGGTGTCCCGATAAGCCCCCGCGCTGGCCCGATCGGACACGGTCAAGATGCCGATCGCGGCAGGTTGCTGTTTATCCATGGCTGAATCCCTGCGGTTAGCCGGTTGGCGACAATGCGGTTCGCCGCGCCGCCCGCAACTCGCGCACCGCGTTGCGGCACCACGCGAGGACGGCGCCGAGATCCGGTGTGAGATCGATCGAAAGGCCCGCTTGGAATTCGGACCATGCCTCGGTGTAAGGCGGCCTTACCGCCGTCACTACCGGAATACCGGCTTCAATAGCCCGTACAAAAGCCAAGCGGAGGCCACCGCCTTCTGCTTCGGCCTTGCCGAACCTGTTCAGGACCAGAAACTCGACATCAGGGTCGAATGTCTGGTCGAGGAGCGCTCCGAATTCAGTGAGTCCACCGGCATCGAGCCGGCATCCCTGTGCCTGCGATCCAAGGTCTTGGGAAATCCTGATACGACTCTGCGATTTGAGGTCAATGAGGGTCATCGCCGCGCAAGCGCCTGCGGCGCCACCTGAATTCTCTTGTATTGCCCCGCCCAACCTTACGTGATCGGCGCTCAGCAGATTGGCGACGCGGGTCAAGAAGTCATCAACATGAAAGCCAGCCTGATAGACGATGGCCGCGAGCCGTACGGTACCTGTTATCGTCATCGCATGACCCCAGCGATCGGATTCCCGCGCCGACACCCCGTCACTAGGTCCTTGGCCGTGCGGATCCTGCCTTGAGCTAGGTCAAGTCTCGGCTTTGCCCGCTCTGGTATGTATTATGATCAAAATTAACAATTGTAACGGGGGGTCCCATGAGGGCATTGCAACGTTTAACTGTGACGGCTGGTATTGGCCTCTTTGCCCTGCTCATTGCCGGGCACCAGGCATCCGCGCAAATCAAAATAGGTGCCGTCCTGTCGGTGACCGGGCCGGCGTCGTTTCTCGGCGATCCCGAGAAGAAGACGCTCGAAATATACGTGGAAGACATCAACGCCACAGGCGGCGTCAACGGCCAGAAGCTGCAATTGATCGTTTACGACGACGGCGGCAAGGCCAGCGAAGCGCTGACTTTCGCCAAGCGCTTGGTTGATGAGGACAAAATCATCGCCATGATTGGCGGCAGCACCACCGGCTCGACGCTCGCCATGATCCCAGTGTTCGAAGAGGAGCAGATTCCTTTCATCTCGCTGGCCGGTGCCATCCAGATTATCCAGCCGGTGCGCAAGTGGGTGTTCAAGACCCCGCACACCGACACCATGGCCTGCGAGAAGATCTTCGCCGACCTCAAGCGCCGCAACTTGACGACAATCGCGATCATCTCGGGCGCTGACGCCTTCGGCAAGTCGATGCGCGATCAGTGCGTGGCGGTCGCGCCGAAGGCCGGCATCACAATCGCGCACGAGGAGACCTACGGGGCCAGCGATACTGACATGACGCCGCAGCTTACTAACATCAAGGGCAAGGCGAGCGTCCGGGCAGTGGTCAACACCGGCTTCGGCCAGGGCCCTGCGATCGTCACCCGCAACTACCGCCAGCTTGATATCAAGCTGCCGCTCTACCAGAGTCATGGCGTGGCCTCGAAGCAGTTCATCAGCCTCGCCGGTCCCGCCGCCGAGGGTGTGCGCCTGCCAGCCGCGGCGTTACTGGTCGCCGACAAGCTGCCCGCAAACGACAAGCAGAAACTGGTCGTCGAATACTACAAGAAGACCTACGAGCAGAGATCCGGCGGCCAGCCGGTCTCGACCTTCGGCGGCCATGCCTATGACGGACTGATGATTCTGGTCGAGGCGGCCAAGCGCGCCGGCAGCTGGGACAAGGCCAAGCTGCGCGACGAGATCGAGAAGACCAAGGGCTTCATCGGCACCGCCGGCATTGTGAACATGTCGCCGACCGACCACCTCGGCCTCGATCTCACCGCGTTCCGCATGCTCGAGATCAAGAACGGCGACTGGACCCTGGTGCCATAGACACCGGCCGTTTATTCGCCGACGATGCCAACTGGCGACCTTCCCAAACGGGGGGGCACCATTGACGTCTCCTGCGCAAAAATTTGGCTTCGCATGGCCGAGCTCCTGCAATTCATCTTTTCCGGGCTCACCGTTGGCGCGATCTACGCTCTCGTCGCGCTTGGTTTCACCCTTATCTATAACGCCTCCGACGTGGTGAACTTCGCTCAGGGCGAGTTCGTGATGCTGGGCGGCATGACGACGGTGTTCCTTGGGCTGGCCGGCGTGCCCTTGCCAATCGCCGCGCTGATCGCCGTCATCGCCACGGTCGCCGTCGGTGTTGCGCTGCATCGCCTTGCCATCGAGCCGGCGCGTGGCGCCGGTCCGGTTGCATTGATCATGATTACTATCGGCGCCTCGATTTTCCTGCGCGGCATCGCCCAGATCATCTTCGACAAGCGCTTCCACAGCCTACCGTCGCTGTTCGGCATGGATCCGATCCGCGTCGGCGGCGCGGCAATCCTGCCGCAGAGCCTGGTAGTGCTGTCCGGCGCCGTCGGCATCGTCGTGCTGCTCTGGGTGTTCATCGACCGCACCCTGCTTGGCAAGGCGGTGATCGCCACGGCGGCAAACCGGCTGGCCGCGCGCCTCGTCGGCATCGATACCCGCCGTATCGTCGGTTTTTCCTTCGCGGTGTCGGCGGCGATTGGCGCGGTCGCCGGCATTCTCGTCACTCCGATCACGCTGACCAGCTACGAGGTCGGCACTCTGCTCGCGCTCAAGGGATTCGCCGCGGCCATGCTCGGCGGCATGGGCAATGCGATCGGCGCCGTGGTCGGCGGCATCTTGCTGGGGCTACTCGAGGCATTCGCCGCCGGCTATTTGTCCTCGCAATACAAAGACGCGGTTGCCTTCCTCGTCATCTTGGCTGTGCTATTCGCCATGCCGCAGGGCCTATTCGGCCGCGCCAAGGTTGATCGGGTGTGAACATGCGCGCGCTGTTCTATTCCCGGCTGATGCCGATCGCCGCGGTGGCGGTGATTGCCGCGGTGCTACCAGCGTTCTTCCCCTCCGCCTACTACTATCGCGTCGCCGCGCTGGTGTTTGTGTTCGCGCTTGCCGGGATCGGACTGAACCTGCTGATGGGCTTTGCCGGCCAGGTCAGCCTCGGCCATGCAGGATTTATCGGCATCGGGGCCTATGCGGTCGCCGTTGGCCCGACCCACCTCGGCCTGCCGCCGTGGCTGTCGTTTTTCGCCGGCGCCGCGCTCTCGGCCATCGTCGCCTTTCTCGTCGGCCGGCCGATCCTGCGCCTGAAAGGGCACTATCTCGCCGTCGCCACGCTCGGCTTCGGCACCCTGTTGTCCATCGTGTTCACCAACGAGGCGAACCTCACCGGCGGCCCCGACGGCATGGCGGTTCCACGGCTGGTTCTGTTCGGTTGGGCGGCGCGCGGATCGGAGACCTGGTACTGGATCAGCGCGGCCAGCTTTGTGATCGGCGCCGCGCTCGCGCTCAATCTGATCGACAGTCCGACCGGGCGCGCGCTCAGGGCGATCCATGACAGCGAGGTGGCCGCGCGCGTGCTCGGCATCGACGTGGCGCAAAAGAAGCTGATGGTGTTCGTCGTCTCGGCGGTTTACGCCTCGGTCGCCGGATCGTATCTGGCGATGTTCAATGGCCTCATTACGCCCGAGGTATCCGGCTTCCTGCGGTCGATCGAACTCGTCGCCATGGTGGTACTGGGCGGCATGGGATCGATCGTCGGTTCGCTGGTCGGCTCCGCGGTCATCGTCGTGCTGCCGCAGGCGCTGAGCTTCCTGCATGATTACGAACACGTGGTGCTCGGCCTCATCATCATGGGCGTCATGATCTTCCTGCCGGGCGGAATCGTGCCGAGTCTCACCGCCCTGTTCGCTGGGAGGCGGGCGTGAACATCCTGTCCGTTGACCATCTGTCGATCACCTTCGGCGGCGTGTGCGCGGTCGATGGCGTGAGTTTCGATATCGCCGAGGGCCTTGTGTTCTCGATCATCGGCCCGAACGGCGCTGGCAAGACCACGTTGTTCAACCTGATTTCAGGCCTCTACGTACCGCAGGACGGGCGCGTGCTGTTGGCCGGGGAGGACGTGAGCGGATGGACGCCGGAAAGGCTTGCCTGCCGCGGGCTGTCGCGAACCTTCCAAAACCTGCAGATTTTCTTCCGTTTGACCGCGCTCGAAAATGTCATGGTCGGCCGCCACCGTCACGAGCGCACCGGGATTTTCACCGATCTCTTGCATCTGCCGGCGGTCGAGCGGCAGAACTGCGAAACGCGCGAGCAAGCAATGGCGGCGCTTGCCCGCATCGGCCTGCAGACGATGGCGGACCGGCCGGCGGGCAGTCTTGCCTATGGCGATCTAAAGCGCCTCGAAATCGCCCGAGCGCTCGCGACCGAGCCATCCGTGCTGCTGCTCGATGAGCCGGCGGCCGGCTGCAACGCGGTGGAGACGGCTGAGCTTGAAGGCGTGATCCGCGGCATCGCCAAGGATGGCGTCACCGTCGTGCTGGTGGAACACGACATGCGCCTGGTGATGAACGTTTCCGACCGCATTCATGTTCTTGCCAATGGCCGCACGCTTGCCGAGGGGACGGCTGCCGAGGTGCGCGCCGATCCGGCGGTTATCCAGGCCTATCTCGGCGGGCAGGAGGTTGGCCGTGCTGTCGGTTGAGAACTTGCGCAGTGGCTATGGCCGTATCGTCGCGCTGCATGGCGTCTCGATCGTGGTCGCGGCCGGCGAGATTGTGACTTTGCTCGGCGCCAATGGCGCCGGCAAGACGACGCTGTTGCGCGCCGTCTCCGGCGTGCAGCCGATCAGCGCCGGTAGCATCCGTTTCGAGGACCGGCGGATCGACCGCCTACCCGATCATGCGCGGGTGGCGCTCGGTATCGCGCAGGTGCCCGAAGGCCGCCAGTTGTTCGCCCCGCTCACCGTCGAGGATAACCTGAAGCTCGGAGCTTGGACGCGGCGCAACAGCGACCTCGCGCCCGAGTTGGCCCACGTCTACGAGCTTTTCCCCATGCTTGCCGAGCTACGCCGCGTCGCCGCCGGCATGCTGTCCGGCGGTCAACAACAAATGCTCGCCATCGGCCGCGCATTGATGGCCAAACCGCGGCTCTTGCTGCTCGATGAGCCGTCGATGGGTCTTGCGCCTATCCTGGTCGATCAGATTCTCAAAGCGGTTCAGGGCTTGCAACATACCGGCATGACCGTGCTGCTGGTCGAACAGAATGCCAGCGCGGCGCTCTCGATCGCCGACCGCGGCTATGTGATCGAGACCGGCCACGTCACCGCGGCAGGAACGGCGAAGGACCTGCTCGCCGATCGCCGAATTCAATCGGCTTATCTCGGAGTTTGACATGGCCAGGCCTTCGCCTGCGCACAACCAAAAAGGGGAAGCGACATGAAAGCGAGTCTTCGTTCCGGTGTTTCCTTGAGCCACCGCGTGGCCGTCGACCGCGAGCGCACGATCGGCTTCATGGGTGAAGATGGCCGCGTCTATGGTACGCCCTATCTGGTGCGCGACATCGAGCACACCTGCCGTGACTTGCTGCTCGCGCACGGCGACCCGGGCGAGGACTCCGTGGGCATGGAGCTCGCGGTCAAGCATCTCGCACCGACGCTGCTCGGCATGACTGCGGAGATCACCGTGACGGTCACCACGGTGGAGGGGCGCAAGGTGTCCTTCGAGGTTTCGGCTAAGGACGACCTCGAGCAGATTTGCACTGGATCGCATATCCGGTTCGTCGTCGACGTCGGCAAGACCATCGAGCGGCTCAAGGCCAAGGCCGCCAAGCTCGCCGGCGCCCGCCCGGCCTGAGCATCCGCTCAGCCTCCGCCGCCAACCACGCATCGCCCGCGCAGCGTTTCGGCTTGCCGCCATTAGTGCTTGTTCCACCGAGGTATTTTGACCGCTTGATTTAGCTCAAGTACCTCCCGACGTGGATCTGGAATGGTGTTTTGTTGGGCTGAACGCCGGAGCGCGGTAGGTTGGAGGGAACTTCGTAATGCACGCACCACGGCAGGCCGTCGAGCCGTCGCCCGGCAGGACGAAAGATGTTCGCCCACTGACCGGCAATGAAGCGATCGCGCGCGGCGCCTGGGAAGCCGGCGTGAAGGTCGCCGCCGCTTATCCCGGCACCCCAAGCACCGAAATCCTCGAAACATTGGCCCATTATCCGGCCGCGGACGTGCACGCCCAGTGGTCGACTAACGAAAAGGTGGCGCTCGACGTTGCGATCGGCGCGTCCTTTGCGGGGCGGCGCGCGCTTGCCGCCATGAAGCATGTCGGACTCAACGTCGCCGCTGATGCCTTCATGTCGGTAACCTACATTGGCGTGAACGGCGGGCTGGTCCTCGCCGTGTGCGACGATCCTGGCATTCACAGCTCGCAGAACGAGCAGGACACACGAATTTACGGCGCGCTTGCCATCGTGCCGGTGCTTGAGCCGAGCGATGCCCAGGAGGCGCTTGATTTCACCCGCCTGGCGTTCGAGCTATCGGAGACCTTCGACACGCCGGTGATCGTGCGCAGCACGACCCGTCTTTCGCATACTCGCAGTCCGGTAGCGATCGGTGATCGCAAAGAGCCGCCGCCGCGCGGATTTATCGAAAAGCCTTCGAAAAACGTTATGATTCCGGCCTATGCCCGGCCGCGCCATGGCGCGGTGATCGAGCGCGAGGCGCGGTTGAAGGCGTATTTTGCCGAAGCGCCGATCAATCGTTGGGAGGCTGGCGATACGAGCTTCGGCGTCATCACGGCGGGAACCTGCTATCCCTATGTGCGCGAAGTGCTCCCCGACGCAAACGTGTTGAAACTCGGCGCATCGTGGCCACTGCCGGATGCGCTGCTGCGGCGCTATTGCGAGTCAGTCGATCGCATCTTCGTAGTCGAGGAACTCGAACCGGTGATCGAAAAAGAAGTCCGCGCGCTCGGATTTCAGATCGAGGGCAAGCGCTTCTTCCCGCGTACCGGCGAATTATCTCCCGAACTCGTCCGCGCCGGATTCGAACAGGCAGGCATTCTTGTGTCGCGCCCGCAGCAAAGCGGGTGGACGCCGGAACCCCTGGTGCGTCCGCCGGTACTTTGCGCCGGCTGCCCGCACACCTCGAGCTTTCTGGCGGTACGCGCGTCCGGCGCGCGCGTCGCCGGGGATATCGGCTGCTACACCTTGGCATGTCTCGATCCGTTGCGCGGCATTGACACCACCGTGTCGATGGGATCGTCGATCGGCAACGCAATCGGCATGGCCAAGGCCGGCGAAGCCAAACCGATCGTCGCCACCATCGGCGATTCGACCTTCCTGCATGCAGGAATCCCGCCGCTTATCAATGCGGTCTACAACCAGGCCAATATCACGGTGCTGCTGCTCGACAATCATGTGACGGCGATGACCGGAGGCCAGCAACATCCCGGCACCGGCAAGACGCTCAGGGGCGAGGATGTGCCGAAGGTGGACTACGAAGCGCTGGTTCGCGCGATCGGAGTCAAATGGGTGCGCACCGTCGATTCCTATGACCTTGCCGCCGTGCATCACGCATTGCGCGACGCCATAAATTATCGCGGCGTTGCCGTCCTGATCACCAATCGGCCATGCGTGCTCGACCCGGTCAAGATCAAAGGCCCGCCATTCGAGGTCGTCGAGGAACAATGCAATGCGTGTCAGGCGTGCATGAACCTAGGCTGCCCGGCGATTACCTGGAGCGGTCAATGGTTCGAGGGCCGGCATAAGGTCCAGATCGACCAGTCGCTTTGCATCGGCTGCACGCTCTGCGCGCAGCTTTGCACCGTGGACTGCATCAAGACCGTTGCGCCGGTGATGCAATGAGCTATCCGACCACCACTGTCCGTCCCGCCACCGCGTCACCGGAATCCCCGGCAGTGACGGCTGATTCTGCGAATGATTCGTTCAACGTCCTCATCGTCGGCGTCGGCGGCCAGGGCGTCATCATGGTCTCCAAGGTGCTCGCTTTGCTGGCGCAGAGCCAGGGCTTTGAGGTCAAGCAGAGCGAAGTGCATGGCATGGCCAAGCGCGGCGGCTCTGTGTTCAGCCATGTGCGCTTCGGGCGGCGGGTCTGGTCGCCGACCATCCCGAAGGGCGAAGTCGATATCCTGGTCGCGCTGGAATGGGCCGAAGGACTGCGGTGGCTGCCGTTCCTCAAGCCCGGCGCCGGCATCTTCATCTGCGACACCAAGCGCATCGTGCCGCCATTCGCGTGTCTCAACCGTCACCCGGGCGCGCCATTGCGCTATTCGAAAGAGACGCCGGCCAAAGTTATCGCTCACGTGGCGGAAGCCTACGCCATCGATGCTACCCATATGGCAGAACAGCTCGGCAACGAGCGCGTGGCAAACGTCATCCTGCTCGGCGCACTATCCACGGCATTGGATTTTTCGGTTGCGGATTGGGAGCGGACGGTCGCCGAATTCGTTCCGAAGAAGACCGTCGCCGTAAATCTGGAGGCTTTCCGTCGCGGTCGCGATTGGATCGAGGAGGCGCGCAACGCCACGCCGCCGGTGGAAACGCCGGTGGCGAGGATGCCGACGCCGGCGGACGCCTCCTACCGGGTGCGCGTCGAAATCAATCCCGTGTGGTGCAAGAGCTGCGACATCTGCGTGAAACTGTGCCCGGAGCACTGTCTACGGCTGAATGCAGAACAGATCGCGGAGCTGGCCGAGCCGGACAAGTGCACGGGTTGCCGGCTGTGCGAATGGTTGTGTCCGGATTTCGCGATTCGGGTGCATCTCGATGCAGCAGCCGGCGTTGCGCAGGAGGGGCTGGCCCGATGAATGCCGTCGATACCGCGCTCACTGGCAAGAACGCCATGAAACTGATCTCCGGCAACCACGCCTGCGCGTTGGGAGCGATCGCCGCCGGCTGTCGGTTCTTTGCCGGATATC
>Ga0208587_1001568_pt1 | contig 12121 bp, 9 predicted proteins | sample NGESurdeep092012_7_FD_184472 | JGI IMG/M metagenome (GOLD analysis project Ga0208587, IMG submission 184472) | Arctic peat soil microbial communities from Barrow, Alaska - NGEE Surface sample 210 deep-092012 (SPAdes) | ecosystem: Environmental > Terrestrial > Soil > Wetlands > Peat ...
GGCGGACGTGTCGGTGCCCACCGCACCCAGCAAAGCCTGCAGTCTTGCGATGCGCCTGCCCAGCGGAGGATGCGTCGAAAACAGGTTGGCAAAGAATCCTTCGCTGTCTTCGCGGATTCCTTCGCGAGGATTGACGATGAACAGATGCGCGGTGCCTGCGGTGCCCTGTTTTAGCGGCGACTCGACTTTCGCGATGTGCTCCAGTGCGCGCAGCAGCGCGCGCGGGTTGCGCGTGAACTCAACCGACGACGCATCCGCGAGGTATTCGCGCTGCCGCGACACCGCCATCGCAAGCAATTGCGAGAAGATCGGCGCTACCGCAGCCAGCACGATCACCGCGATCGTGATCAGTACCGCCGCCTGATTGTCGCGATCGTTACTGCTCCTGCCGCGCGCGCCGAATCCGCCGAAGAACATCCAGCGGTAAACGAAATCCGAAAGCATCGCGATTCCACCGACCATCACCGCGATCATCATCATCGTGCGGATGTCGTAGTCGGCGACGTGCGACATCTCATGCCCGATCACTCCCTGCAACTCTTCCCGATCCATCTGATCGACCAGTCCCTGGGTGACGCAAATCACCGAATGCGCCGGGTCGCGCCCGGTCGCGAACGCATTCGGCGACGGATCGTCGATGAGATACGGCTTGGGGACGGGCATCCGCGCCGCGGTCGCCATTTCGTTGATCACGTCGAGCACAATCTGATGCTTTGCCGTGTCGGGCGTGAGCGGGCGGGCATGAACCGAGAGCAGCACCAGCGACGCGCCGCTGTAATATGACACTATCGATTGCACGGCGGCGAAGACCAGCGCGGCAATCGTCAGCATCGGGAAGCCGATCAGATGTCCATCGACAATCGCAACGTCGCGTGCCGCAAAATCAAGGCCAAGCCCAAGCGCTCCGAACAGCGCCATGAACGCGACGACCAGTATCGCGGTCTCGCGGCGATTGGTCGCTTCGAGACCCCTGAAGTTGCTTGATGCCATCGAGCATGCCCGCCCGCGACGCGTGAGCTCAGGCGCGCGGCGGCGTCATCGAAAGGTCAACCTTGGGGACAGCCTGCTCTTCCGGAGCGCCTTTGAAATATTCCGCGGCCTTGAAACCGAAATTGCTGGCGATGAGATTCGTCGGGAAGGTTTGGATGCGCGTGTTCAGATCGAGCACGACGTCGTTGTACGCCTGTCGCGCGAACGCGATTTGATTTTCCGTGGTCGTCAGCTCTTCCTGAAGTTTGAGCACGTTCTCGTCGGCCTTTAACTGCGGATAGTTCTCCATCACCGCCAGCATTTTACCCAGCCCGGCAGTGATCTGGGTCTCCGCGGCCATGCGCGAGGCCTGGTCCGGCGCGCTGACAGCCTTGGCGCGCGCCTCGACGACCTGCGTGAGCGTGTCGCGCTCGAACTGCATATAGCCTTTGACGGCTTCGATGAGATTTGGAATCAGATCATGACGGCGTTTCAGTTGTACATCGATCTGCCGCCACGAATTATCTACTTGGTTGTGCAGACTGACTAATCGATTGTATGCAAAGACTACCCACGCGACGATAGCCACTACGATAATCAGAAACGCCATCTGCTATTCCTCAATACGTCAGGATCCAGTTTTCGGTAATGGCAGGTCTCCGCTGCGGGCCAGCGCCGCGCGAATGAAACGCGAGCGGACCTGCTCTCGGGCGAGTATCCGCTGCGCCGGCGGCAGCGCCTGCAGCGTGCGGAAGACCGCGTTGAGGAAATGCGCGCCGCGCCCGGCCCCCTCGTCGAAGAGGAGCTGCGCGAGCCGGCCGCGCTCGATCACCATGCGCAGCGTGCGCTCGAGCGTGTCCCGCGGGATGTAGGGCGGCTTCCCATCGCGCTGCATGCGCATCGCATGCTTGCGGCAGGCGTCGGCGCACAGACCGCAGCCGATACATCGATCGTCGTCGACGAGCGGGTGCAGCTCGTTGGTGCGCCGCGCCTGGCTGCGCTCGGGACGCATCGTGATCGCGCCGACCGGGCACGCCCGCGCACATCGCGAGCATCCGGCGCACTTGTCGGGATCGGAGTGCGGCTTGAAGCCGCTCGGGTTAACCCCGTGCAGATCGTACCGGTTGATCGACTGAAGCTGGGTGCAGCAGCATGCGCAGCAACTGCAGATGTAGGTCGGCTGCTGGAGGACGTTGTCGGCGATATGGACCAGTCCGCGGGCGCGCGCGGCGGCGAGCAGGTCGAGCGCCTCCGAACGCCCGATGGCGCGGCCGAAGTTGCGGCGGATGACGAAGTCCGCGCCGGCGTTGAGCGACATGCAAGTCTCCTGCGGCGCGTCGCAGGCTTTGCCGAGGTGCTCGGCCTTGTGGCGGCAGTAGCATAGCGACACGGAGCGGGATTGCGCGCCGGAAACGATCGCGGTCGCGCGCTCATAGTCCAGCACCTCGGGGACGTCGTCATCGAGACCCGACTCGTGGACCAGCGCGCGCCCAATCACGGTCTCTTCGCCAAAGACCTCGCGCACGAACGTGTCATCGCCGTGAATGTAGGCGTCGAGCGCCTCGGCCATGCGCTTCTTCGGGATCGAGTCCTTCGCGCGCATCATCGAGAACTCGAAGAACCCGGCCATCGGCGGCGCCAGCACGTACTTGGTGTCGCCGGTCTCGGGATGGACGAGGTCGAGCACCACGCCGCGGTCACAGAGCGCATCCAGGCGCGGCTTGAGCGCCTGGGGGGCGAGGTTGAGACGCTTGGCAATCCCGTCAAGCCCGGTGGGCATGACCGGCAGCCGCGAGGCGAGTTCCGCCTCCTCGGGGCTGTACAGGATCTCGAGGATTTCCTTCCAGCCATTCCAGGCGCGCGGGTCGCGCGGCTCCGGGAGCGCGGCCTGGGTAGCCTCCAGGCGGCGCACGAACGCGCGGTACTCCTGCTTAAGATGGCCGAGGTGCCCCATCCGAACCTCCCGTCAGACCGTTAAACCGGGATTTCCATTTTGACTCCCCGATTCCAACTCGCCGTATAGACCCAATGGCCTCGCGCTACAAGGCTTTAGCCGATTTTGGTCCATGGTGTTTCCAGCGGCGCCGGGAGGGGGGCCGGTTTGGCGGTCTTCGAGACGGTCGCAATCTCTTGCGCGAATCGCGCCGCCATCTTGCTATCGCCGTTGCGTTCGGCGATTTTCATACCCTCATCCAGCTCTTTGAGCGCCCGTGGAATCTCCTCCCTTGCCGAGAACACACCAACCTTTCGAAAGATGCGGGCGTAGAGCGCTCCTTTTTCGGCGGCATTCATGACGGCGAATGCAAGCAACGAAAACGAAACTCGCGACACGATTCTGGACGGACGTATCGCGCTGATCCAGCCCAGGCACGGTTACCGCTTCTCGGTCGAGGCGATTTTGCTCGGCCGCTTTGCGCGCGCGAGTACGCGCGAGCGAGTGCTTGAGTTGGGCGCGGGATGCGGCGTCGTATCGATCATGATAGCCGCCCTTTATCGGCCGCGCCAAGTCGTTGCGATCGAGATCCAGCCTCCCCTGGCGGCGATGATCGCCCGTAGCGCCGCGATTAACGACCTCGCGTCGGTGAACGCGGTTTGTGCCGACCTTCGGAGCAAAAGAATTGCCGGAGTCGAGTCCGCGAGTTTCGACCTGGTCGTCGCGAATCCTCCCTATCGCGCAGCCGCTGCCGGCCGCGAAAATCCCGACCACGGGCGCCGCTTGGCGCGCGGCGAAAGCGCCGCGGTGCTGGGGGATTTCGTCGCGGCGGCGCGTCGCTACGCGCGCCGCGGCGGGCGCGTTGCGTTCGTTTTCACCGCACGCAGAAGCGCCGAGCTGATTTCCGCGATGCGCTCGAATCAACTCGAGCCCAAGCGGATCCGGTTCGTGCATCCGCGGATTGCGGCGCCGGCGTCGGTGATGTTGGTCGAGGCCCGTGCCGGCGGCGGAATCGAAGTAACTATCGAGCCGCCGTTGATTCTCTACGAACGTCCGGGGATATACACCAGCGAAGCGCGCGCAATACTCAGTTCGCCCTGACTGAGCAATAGTATATTCGAAATTGTACTATTACTTCGCCGTCAGGAAGTCGCTCGCTTGATCCGCGACGTAGCCGGGCTTTTCCATCGGCAAGAAATGGCCCGCGCCGGCCACATCGATCACGCGTCCATTCTTGAGCTGCTTCGCGACCTTTCCGGACAACGCCACGCCGGGCGAATCGCCGCGCGCGCCGAACATTATCAACAGCGGCGCCGTGCAGCGGAGAATTCGCCCGAGCCCGTCGAAATCGCGCGATGTCTCGTAGAATTTTGCCTCGACCTCGGGCGCGCACTTGAGTTCGCGCCTGCCATCGCTGGTCGGGCGCGTACCGAACCGGCAATAGTCGCGGAGAATATCCTTCTGCCAGGAGCTATAGGGCGGCTTGTTTTCGAAGCTCGAGAACATCGCCTCGACGCTGTCGAAAATGCGCCTGCGTTTCAGCGTCCGCTCGATGAACGGATTGCGCCATCCGAGTTCCGGCGCGGTCGCCGACTCGAAGATGACCGGCTCGATCAGGACTGCGCGTGAGATCAGGTCCGGGCGCTCGCAAGCAAGCGAGCCGATCGCCGTCGCGCCGGCAGAATGGCCGACCGCCCGGACACCAGACCAGCCCATCGCAGTTATAAACCCTTCGAGGTCCCGCATCGTCGAGTCCCAGCTATAGTCGCCGTCGGGTGGCGCCGAACTGTCGCCGTGGCCGCGCTGATCGTAGCTGTACACGTGACCGATCGCTCGCAGCGGCTCTGCGAGCGGCCGGTAGATGCGGCCGAGAAATCCGGTCGCGTGCAGAATCACGATTGGCGCGCCGTCGCCGCCCCAGTCCAGCGTATGCATCCGGATGCCGTTGACGTTCACGAAGCTCGACGCCGGTTCACTGAGGTTCGAGTCGATGCCGTTGGGTTCGATGTTTGTCACCCCTCAAGGTTGCGAGGAACTACACTCGCGAAGGATTCAGTATTCACTGGTCGGCTTTGTTCTCGATCGCCGCCGACTCCCGATCGACAGCTTTGGCTTCGGGAGAGCGGATGTCTTCGAGTGTAATCGTCTTGAACAGGTCGTTGCGCACGGCGCCCATCTTCGCCAGCACGCGGTCGACGCGCGGATCGCCGCCGCCGGCGCCCTGATCGAACTCGACGGATTTGAGCGCGTCCGCCAGCACCACCGTCGAAGACTCGCGCGCCAGAAACAGCCCCTGATTCAGCGGACCGGCGCTCGAATCAGCCTCGATTACAAAGCCTCCCGCCTTGAGCCCGTCAAGAATCGGGATAATTGCGGCTTCCGATACGAACAGTTCGTGGGCGAGCGTCCACGACGTGACTTCGTCACCGCCGTGATAGGCGCGATCCGCCAGGCGGATCAGGATGTGCATCGTCGCTGCATACAGAAAATCCGGCGACATCGGCCCCAGCATCGGTGGCAGGTCACCGCGTTGCACCGCCGCGGTCAGTTCGGCGCCGAACAGAATCACCGCCCACGCGATGTAGATCCAGACCAGGAAAATCGGCAGCGTCGCCATCGCGCCGTAGATTGCCCGATAGTTGGCGACACCCACCTGGAAGCGCACGTATCCCCACTGCGCGAGCTGAAACAGCACCGCGGTCACAAACGAACCGATCAGCGCGGGAACATATTTGACTTTGGTGTAGGGGAAAAAGACGAACAGGAAAAAGAATCCGGCCCACACGAACAAGTACGGCAGTAGTTGGGTGATAAATGGAAAGTGCGAAATCCGCACCGAGAAAACCGCGGTCACGCCGAGCGCCGCCACGATCAGGAACGGCACCGTGAACAGCACGCTCAAGTAGTCGGAGAACTTGCGAAAATAACTGCGGCTCTGCGGCACGTTGAAGATCGTGTTGAGCGCCTGCTCGACCGTGCCCATCGTGGAAATAACCGTGATCAGCAGAAACGCGCCGCCCGCCGAACCCAATGCTGCCGCGTTTACGTTCTCGACGTAGCCCATCAACTGCGACGACGATGGGCCGAGTCCCAGGTATTGCTCGACCAGTGGACGCAATCGTTGCGCGCCGCCGAATCCTTTAACCGCGGAAAATGCGAGCGCAAGAATTGGTACGATCGACAGCGCGACCGTGAAAGTCAGCGCGGACGCGCGCAGCAGATCGTTGTTGCTGATGAATCCTTCGACCGCGTGGTTCAGGACGTGCCAGACGTGAAGCGCGGTTGTATGCCGCGATACCCTGGTTTTGAGGTCTAGCGTCTTGCTCTCGAGCCAGCTGGGGGTGCGCCGCGTCACGTCTGTTTACAGGATTGCGCCGCCGCCGATTTGCCCGCACTTCACGAATCGATTGTCAGGGCATGACTTGCGCGATGTCAAGCGTACGGCCGCGCGGCGCGTTGCGCGCCCATGCGCTTTGCGATTAGCTCATCGTTCATGGCTCGGCTGGCAGCGCACGGAAAATACCTCCTCGACGGCGCGCAAAAATTCTACCTTCGCGGCGTTTCGTACGGGCCGTTTGCTGCGAATTCCCGCGGCGAAAGGTATCCCGAGCCCGAGCGCGCGGCAGCCGACTTCGCCCTGATGAACAGGCTGGGTGCCAATCTGATTCGTCTCTACGTTCCACCGCCGCCGTGGATGGTCGAGGAGGCGCAGAAGGCCGGACTGCGCATGATGCTCGGCATCCCGTGGCCGTTTCACATGGCGTTTTTGGATTCGCCCGACATGATGCGCGAAATCCGCGACACGATCCGCAAGACGGTTCTCGACACGCGCGAATTCGGCGAGACCATCGCAGCCTACAGCATCGGCAACGAGATTCGATCGGATATCGTGCGCTGGCACGGGCCGCGCGCCGTCAGCCGCTTCCTCGCCGAACTCCGCGACCTCGGAAAGCAGATCGATCCCGGCGCGCTTTTCACCTATTCGAACTATCCCTCAGCCGAATATCTCGATCTGAGTTTTCTCGATTTCATTTCGTTCAATGTGTATCTGCATCGCGAGGAAGACTTCCGCCGCTACCTGACTCATCTGATGGGACAAGCCGGCGAACTGCCGCTGGTGCTCAGCGAAACCGGCATGGATACGGTTCGCGAAGGCGAGGATCATCAGGCCGAACTCCTTTCATGGCAGTGCCGTGCGGCATTCGAGCTCGGATTGTCCGGCTTCATCGTGTTCGCGTTCACCGACGAATGGCACACCGGCGGCGCCGAGATTACCGACTGGGCATTTGGACTGACCCGCCGCGATCGCTCGCCCAAACTCGCCTTCGATGCGGTCGCCAAAGTTTTCGGCGACAATCTGCCGCCACCGCTTGCGGCCGCTCCCAAAGCGACCGTGGTGGTGGCCGCCTACAACGCGGCGTCGACGCTTGGCGAATGTCTCTCCTCGATTCGTGAGCTCAACTATCCGGATTACGAAACAATCGTCATCGATGACGGATCGACCGATTCGACTTCTGAAATCGCCAGCCGCGCCGGAGTCCGCGCGATTCGCATCGAGCACAATGGTCTCGCCACCGCGCGCAACGCAGGCGTCGGCGCCGCATCCAACGAAAGCGAAATCGTCGCGTTCATCGATGCCGACGCGCGTGCCGATCGCGACTGGCTGTATCATCTGGTCGAGACGATCGAGCGCCGCGATGCGGCCGCGGCGGCCGGCCCGAATTTCGCCCCCGCTCCTTCCTCCGCTCGAGCCACCGCGATGGCAGCCGCGCCCGGACTGCCGCGCGAGGTGCGTGCCGGCGACGATCGCCTCGCGCAACTGTGCGGATGCAACATGGCGATTACCAAAGCCGCGCTGCTGAAGGTCGGTGGCTTCGATCCGATGTTTACCACCGCCGGCGACGACGTGGATCTTTCCTGGCGCCTTGCGGCGTCGGCTGAAACGCTCGCGTACGCTCCCGGAGCAGTCGTGATTCACGAGCGGCGTGCGACTCTCTCCGCTTATCTGCGTCAGCAACGCGGCTACGGCGCCGCCGAAGGCTTGCTGCTGCGCAAATATCCGCTGCGGATCGCAGGCCAGGACGGGATCTACGCGGGGCCGTCCTGGATCGGCTCGATCTTCGGCGGCGCGCGCGTCTATTACGGCGCTTTCGGCCGCGGCCTTTTTCAGACCGTGTATTCGGCGGGCAGCTCGCACGCCGACTTGCCGCTGACCATTCAATGGGTCGGGTTGTCGCTGATTTTTCTGGTGCTCGGCGAGTTCAATCGGCTGCTGGGCGTGCTCGGCGCCGGTGGGATCGCGCTCTCGATGCTGGCCGCGGCGGCGGCCGCAGCGTCTGCCCCCTTGCCGCGCGCGCATCGCGGCCCGGCCGCGCGAATCTATCTCTGGATCGTCAATCTGCTCGGCCCTGCCGTTCGCAGTCTTGCGCGCGAGCGCGTCAAATGGCGATTCGAGCCCGCGACTGCCGGCGGAGATTACAATGGTCCGGTTAAATTAAACGACCAGGTCGAGTTCGCTATGTCAGACGGCGCCGTGCGAATCGATTCCGCGACGATACTTGCCGCCATCCGCGAAGCATTGGTTCGCCGCGGCGTTGCAGTGGCCGAGACCGACGGCTTCCAGTCCTACGATCTCGAGATCGTCGTTGCGCCGATGATTCGCGTGCCGATAAACGCGTTGCTCCAGAGCGACGGGAGCATCGCGCTGCTCTGGCGTCTTCGATCGGCGCCGCGCCGGGCGCTGATCGCCGCGGCTATCACGCTGCTGGTTTTGCTGGCCGCGGGATCCTCAGTGCGTGAGGGAATCGGCGGTGTAATATGCGCCGCAATCGCAGTCGGGCTGTTGGCGATCGATCGCGCGCGGCGTATTCCCGCGATCATCAAAGTCTGCGCCGCCGAAGTAGCTGGATCGCTTGGAATCTCAATGGCAAAGCGCTCGGAAGGCGAAACGTGATGCGCACGCTGGAACTTTACGGCCACGTTATTCGCAGGATGCGTCCGCATCTGGGCCGTCTCGCGATCGCAATCGGCGGTGTGCTGCTTGCCTCGGCAACCGAGGTGCTCAAGCCGTGGCCGCTCAAGATTGTGATCGACAACGTGCTGCGCGGCGTGCCGATGGTGAGCAAATGGATTCCACCGATGCCGCGCGCCGAGCTGCTGGCGGCCGCGTGCGTCAGCCTCGTCATCTTGTACGCGCTGCTCGGCCTGCTCAACGTCATGACGAACTACGTCACCGTTTCGATCGGCCAGCGGATGGTCAACGAGCTGCGCGCGCGCCTGTTCGATCACTTGCAAAGCCTTTCGCTGTCGTTCCATCGCCGGCGTGAAGTCGGCGACCTGATGGTACGCATCACCTACGACACCTATTCGATTCAGACGATCGCCATGAACGGATTCTTCCCGGTGTTGTCGTCGCTGATTCTGCTGGGTGGGATGTTCGTTGTGATGATCAGGATGGACGCGACGCTGACGCTCGTGGCGCTCGCGATAGTACCGCTCCTGATTCTGTTGATCGTGTCAATTAGCGGTCGCATCGACGAGATCGCGGGCGGCGCGCGAATCAAGGAAAGCCGCCTGTTCACCGTCGCGCAGAGCGCGCTCGCCGCGATTCACGTTGTGCAGGCCTTCACGCGAGAGGGCGAGTCGTACCGCGAGTTCGTCGAGTCGAGCAGCGAGAGTCTGGAGGCGACCCTGCGCCTGTACACTCTGCAAACGATTTACGCCGGCGCGGTTGGCGTGTTGATCGCGTGCGGCACGGCGATCGTGATTTACCTCGGCGCGCGGCACGTCCTCGACGGGCGGCTCACGATCGGCGACCTGATCGTTTTCACGACTTACCTCGCCTCGCTCTACGGTCCGGTGAACCAGATTTCCCAAACTTACGGACAGATCGAAGGCGCGAAGGCGGGACTCAGGCGATGCCTCGAATTGCTCGCAATCGATCCCGAAATCAAGGACCGGGCGGGCGCGAAGTCGCTTGGCCGCGCGCGCGGCGAGATCGAATTCGACAATGTCGTGTTCGGCTACGACCCAGGGCGAACCGTGCTCAAGGGGATCAGTTTCAAGGCCGCACCGGGCGAGACCATCGCGATCGTCGGTCCGAGCGGCTCCGGAAAAACCACAATGGCCAGCCTGCTCGCGCGCTTTTACGAACCACAGAGCGGCGCGATCAAGATTGACGGCAGCGATACCCGCTACCTCACGCTCGATTCGATCCGCGGGAACATCGCGATGGTCCTGCAGCCGCCGCTCGTGCTCGGCGATACGATGCGCGTCAACGTCGCGTTCGGAAAGCCGGCGGTTGACGACGCGAAAGTGCTCTGCGCGATCGAAATGGCGCGGCTCGGAGCCGTGCTCGCCAAGTTGCCGGCCGGCCTGAACGAAGTGTTGGGGCAGGGCGGACACAGCCTTTCCCAGGGGGAGGCGCAGCGCGTAACGATCGCGCGCGCGTTGCTGAAAGACGCCCCGATTTTAATCATGGATGAACCGACCAGCGCGCTGGATTCTGAAACCGAATCGATGGTGCTCGCCGCGGTGCGCGAGGCGATGCGCGGACGGACCACGCTGGTGATCGCGCACCGGCTCTCGACGGTTCAGAACGCCGATCGAATACTCGTGCTGCGCGACGGGGTAATTGCCGAGCAGGGAACATTCAACGAGTTACTGGCTCGAGGCGGTTTCTTCAGCTACCTCTACAACATTCAGGCGTGGAGCCGCGAAGCCGCCGGCTGAAGGCGCCGCGCATTTACCGAGAAGATAGATGCTTACAATTGGTCTCACTGGTGGAATCGGTTCGGGCAAGAGCACCGTCGCGAAGATCCTCGGCGAATTCGGTGCGCCGATCCTCGACGCCGACAAAATCGCGCACACCACTTACGCTCCCGGCGGTCCCGCCTACGACGCAGTCGTCGCGGCCTTCGGCGCGGATATTGTTGCTCCCGATCGCATGATCGATCGCAAGAAACTCGGTGCCATCGTGTTTGGAAAACCCGAGCAACTTAAGAAACTGACGTCGATCGTATGGCCCGCCACGTTCGAGAGCATCCGCCGCAACGTCGCCGAATTGCGCGCGAGCGGTACGAAGATGCCGATCGTTGTCGAGGCTGCGATTCTGATCGAGGCAAATTGGCAACCGCTGTTTGACGAAATCTGGCTGGTGCGCGCCTCGCGTGAGCAAGTGGTCGCCCGAATCGAGCGCCAACGCGGGCTGAAACCGGCTGAAACCGAGGCGCGAATCCGCGCGCAGTTGCCCGACGAGCAACGCGCGAAGCATGCCAGCCTCGTGATCGAGAACAATGGATCGCTCGACGAGTTGCGCAACCTGCTGAAATCGGTGTGGTCCGATGCGCTCAAGCGAAACGGTTAGGCACGAAGCGCCGCCAGCACCACGAACGTAACGACTTCAACCAGCGCACATCCGCCCGCCAGCATGTAACCCGAGGCCCCGCCCATGCGGCGACTGAGCACCAGACGCATCGCAAGAATGGTCAGTGCCAGCGCGACGATCACCGCCAGCCCGAGGTTTTGATACAGCCCCATCGTGAGTCCCAGCGCGACCGCGCTGGAGACAGAAAACTCGCGAAACGAAATACCGCCTTCATACGGGATGCCGAGGCCCCAATGCTCCAGCGGTTTCAGCCCGTAGCCGATCGGAACGATCGCCCATCGCGACAGCATCATCGCCATTACAATCGCCGCCGCCCGTCCCGCGTCGTCGGTGATTCGCGACAAGCACCAAATCTCGAATGCGAACGCTACGATCGATGCGCCCGCGCCGACCGGTCCGATTCGCGCCAGTCCGGTCGAGGCTGGCCGTGTGCCGCGCCGAAGCACTTCCACCGTGTCTGCTACTGCGCGATTTGCCAGCCCCAGCGACAGCCCCGCTGCTATTATCAGCACGACGAACGAGCGTCCGACCGGTCCGGATACCAAGCCGGCGGTTCGATCGGCAATTGCGAGAATTACGCCGAGGACAAACCCGACAATCGGGAAATAGACCATCGCGCGCGAGCGCTGCGCGGCGGTGCCCTGCGATCTTTCGTCGAGGATTGGCCACAGTGTCAGCGTCGCGGCTGCCAGCACGGCTTCGAACAGCAGTTCGCGCGCACTTGGAAGACTCGTATCGCTCGCCGATTCCATCGCGACCCCGGTTGAATATACGAAATCTGACTAATCACTCTCCCCGTAACCTGTTCTAACAGGGACGAAGTTCCGCATCTT
>Ga0208587_1001575_pt1 | contig 12094 bp, 8 predicted proteins | sample NGESurdeep092012_7_FD_184472 | JGI IMG/M metagenome (GOLD analysis project Ga0208587, IMG submission 184472) | Arctic peat soil microbial communities from Barrow, Alaska - NGEE Surface sample 210 deep-092012 (SPAdes) | ecosystem: Environmental > Terrestrial > Soil > Wetlands > Peat ...
GTCCATCACCCTGATCACCGGCATGGGTGGCCAGCTCTCCCTCAGTCAGGCCACCCTGGCCGGGGTGGGGGCGTTCACCGCCGCCCAGCTGGCCAACCACCTGGGCCTCAACTTCTTGGCCGGTGCGGTGGTCGGGGCAGTCCTGGCGGCCGCGGTGGCGGTGGTGCTGGCCCTGTCCTCGCTCCGCCTGAAGGGACTGGGGCTGGCCCTCATGACCATCGCTGCCGCCTTGTTCTTCGACAATTCGGTCTTCAGCCAGGTCAGCGTGATCAACGGCCGGGCCCTCACTGTGCAGGCGAAATGGGTTGGCCTCGGGATCCTCGATGTGAACGGCCACTCCCTCTTCGTCGTCCTCATGATCGTGCTCGTCATCTGCGTGGCCGGGGTGATGCTGGTGCGCAACGGCACCACCGGCCGATACCTCGCCGCCCAGCGTGGGAGTGAGACGGCGGCCGCCGGGATAGGGATCAACATCACCTGGCAGCGCATCCAGATCTTTGCCCTCTCGGGGGTCGTCGCCGGCATCGGCGGGACCATGCTCGTCATCCAGCAACAGTCGGTGAACGCCGCCCAGTTCAACTACGAGCTGTCGCTGGCCTTCGTGGTGATCGTGATCACCACCGGGGTGAGCACCATCGAGGGTGCGATCCAGGCCGGCATGGGCTTCGTGGTGATCCAGCAGCTTCTCACCTACCTCCCGGCCCGGTTCGGGGGGACCGGTCTCACCTTCGTGCTCTTCGCCGCCGGGGCGCTCACCTACGTCGCCCACCCGGAAGGGATCCTCGAGTTCCAAAAACGTCGGTGGACCATGCGCTTCCAACGGCTGCTCTTCCCCGATGACCCCTCATCCGGGCCGCCGGCTCCCCGGAGAATTGGCGGCGGCGACAACGGAGCCAAGCTTCCCCTCGGCGTTCCTTCGCTCGACGGGAGCCATACCGGCGGGGTGACGCCAGAAAGCGGGACGGGTCTTGAGGGGGCGTAAGGTCCTCCGGCCCCAGGAGGTGGCAGACCCGACCGGCGCCCCCGATGGGGGCTCCGATGGCGGCTCGCTGCTGTCGGTCACCGGGGTGACCAAGTCGTTCGGAGGCATCGCCGCGGTGCGCGATGTGAACTTCACGGTGGAGAGCGGGGAGAGCGTGGGGCTGGTCGGGCCCAACGGGGCGGGCAAGACGACGCTCTTCAATTGCATCTGCGGGCAGCTCCGTCCCGAGCGCGGGACGGTGGAGCTGGGCGGGACGGCGTTGGGTCGGTTGCCCACTTTCCAAAGGGCCCGGCTCGGGATCGGGCGCACCTACCAGCGGGTGGAGGTATTCACCGACATGACCGTGGCCGAGCACCTGCTGGTGGCCGAGCGGGCCCGGTGCACCGGTGGGCAGCTGTGGCGCGACCTGTGCAACCGCAGCCACCCGACCCCGGCTGAGCTGAAGCGGGTGGCCGAGGTACTCGACCTGATCGGCATCGGCGACCGGGCCGACACCCCGGTGTCCGCCCTCGGACTCGGCTCGTGTCGTCTGGTGGAGTTGGCCCGCGCCCTGGTCGCCGATCCGGTCCTGCTCCTGGCGGACGAGCCCTCCTCGGGTCTCGACGTTCGGGAGACCCAGGAGTTGGCCAACGTGTTGCGCACCCTGCAGCGGGAACGGGGGATGGCCGTGCTATTGGTCGAGCACGATCTCCACATGGTGGCCCAGGTGGTGGACCGGGTCGTCGTGATGGACCTGGGCACGGTGATCGCCCACGGGGCGTTCGACGAGGTCATGGCCGACTCCACTGTTCGCCACGCCTACCTGGGGACCAGCGGGTGACGGACTCCACCTCCCGGTCGACCACCATGGCCGGTGAGGCCGGCACCCCCGGCATCGAGCCCCCCGCTCTGGAGGTGGACCACATCAGTGCGGCTTACGGCCCCTATCGGGCGCTCTTCGACGTCACCTTCACAGTGCCGGCCGGGAGCATCACCGCCCTGCTCGGCTCGAACGGAGCCGGGAAGTCCACAGTGGCCCGAGTGGTGAGCGGGCTCCTTCCCAGCACCCATGGGGCCATCAGGCTGAGCGGTCACGACGTGACAGGTCGGCCCGCCTACAAGATCGCCCGGGCCGGCATGGCCCATGTCCCCGAGGGACGGGGGATCTTCGCCAACCTGACGGTCGAGGAGAACCTGGTGATGGCCTTCCGTCAACGGGCCGGGCGCCGACGGGTGCCGGAGTCGCTGGACCGCGCCTATCAGGCATTCCCGGTGCTCGGCCAGCGTCGCAAGCAAGCCGGTGGCACCCTCTCGGGGGGACAACAGCGGCTCCTCTCCCTGGCCAAGGTGTTGGTGGTGCCCCCGCACCTTCTGGTGGCCGACGAGCTCTCGCTGGGTCTGGCCCCGGTGGTGGTCGAAGCCGTCTACCGCGGGCTCCGGGAGATCAATCAGGCCGGGACCGCGCTACTGGTGGTGGAGCAGCAAGTGGACAGGGCCCTCGACCTCGCCACCGACGCCGTGATCCTCGAGCACGGGACTGTCGCATTCGCCGGCCCCGCCCACCTGGCCCTCGCCGCCATGGAAGAAGTTCTGGCCAGCCGAGGGGGTCGACCGCCGGGTTGACCGGTACCTCAAGTGGCCCTTACCGCAGGAGTGGCCCTTACCGCAGGAACAACCGTTTTCGATCGAACTCCCGCAGCGCCCGCACCTCGCCCGGGTCGACCGGGTCGAGTTCGTGGACGGTTCGGGCCACCGCCGGCTCCCAACCGCACGAGGCCACCAACGCCTGGACCCGACGGTCGACCGGCTCGGCTCCGGCCGGGACCGCCGCCACCCGGAGCTCGCCGTCGAGTCGCCGGAGCACGCCCCGGTCGGTGACCACACTCACCACCCGGTGCCCAGGAGCGGTGATGTAACCGACGGCATCAGGCAGCCGTTCGGGACGAGCCAGGGTGACGACCACGCAGGCCGCCGCCCGAGTGGCCACGTCGTTGGCCCCGCCGGAGCCGACCAGAAACCGCCCGTCCGCTAACTGGGTCGAGTTCAAGTTGCCGTTTCGATCGACTTCGGCGGCTCCGAGGCAGCCCACGGTTGTAGTCCCCGGTCCCCCCACCACCATGCCGAGAACCGTCGAGGCATCGGAAAGGAGCGAGGTGCCCGGGAACACCCGCTGGTTGAAGATATAGGGGTCGGCCGGAGTCGGGGTGTAATGCCACAGACCGAGCTCGGCGGTCAGCCCCCCTGTCCAACCGGCCGCCCGCATCCTGCCCACTGCCACCCATGCCGCCAGATTGGCGGCCCCGGCCCCGGCCAGCACCGCGTCAGCCTGGTGACCGGCTACCACTGTCTCCACCTCCCTCGCCCCGAGGCTGGCGGCAACTTCCCAGTCACTCACCGGCTCTCCCTCGGGGAGCGGGTAAGCGATGGCGTCCTCGGTCCACGAAGACGGATCGGCACGCCGTCTCAGCTCGTCGAGACGATGGTTGCCGAGCCGGTCGAGGTAGGCCCGGTGGTCAGGGGGGTCGAGCAGGGCGGTACGGGCCCAGGCGTCGAAGTCACCCCGGGCGGCTTCGGCCGCCTCCACCCAGAAGGGGATGTCCTCCCCGTATCCCTGCACTGGCAGGCCCGGCGCGTACAAGCCACCGGGATGGGCGCCGAACGGCGCTTCCACCACGGCGAGCACCCGGTGGGCAGGTACCCGCACCCGGTGCCCGAGCCCGGGAAGCTCGTCGACTACCCGTTCCACGGTGGCCACCACGCCCCTGCGGGCGGCCCAGGCTCCCCACACCCCCTCCAGCAGTGGCTCCGAAAACGCCAAGTTCCCCTGGGCGTCAGCCACGGCGGCGTGACACAGGGCAACATCGGGCGCCAGCGGCGCCAGCAGCCCGATCGGGCCATATGGGGAGTCGACTGTAGAGAAGGCATCGTTGACGGCCATGTCCGACCCGGACAGGGAACCGGTGACCATGGCCGGCAGCCCGCGGGCCGCGGCCTCCAACCGCTGGGCGAGGGTCAGGATGGACCAGTGCTCCACCGCCACTTCCCCGGACTGGTAGGCCTGGCGGAAGATGGGGTTCGGCGCGTACGTCGGAAAACTGTTCCCCGAATAGGCGGTCACCACCCGACGTACCAGCCCGCCCCGGAAGAAGAGGGCGCCGAGGGCACCGAGGCTGGTCATCACCAGGGTCAATTCCGGGTCGGTGCCCCAAAATTGGCGGGCCACCTCCCGGGCGGCGGCCGTCCAGCGGCTATGGCCCAGCATCACGTGCACCGAGTCACCGGGGTGGACATGACGTTCGACCGCCTCGGCCAGGCTGATCCCGACCTCGGTCACGGCCCCAACCACGGTGTCGCCTGTGACTCGGGGCGGTCTACCCCGCGACAGAACCGACCGACACTGACCACTTCGTCAGGTTAGCCACCGGTCCGAGTGCGATGTCGATCCTGTGACCACCAACGCCGGCAAGGGCATTGGTCGCCCCCCGCAGCCGGTCGGACGGCCGGAGCGGGCACAGGCTGATCCCGTCGGTCGTACTCCCGAGCCGCCGGTGCCGTTCAGCCGTCGAACAGGACATCGACAGATGCCCCGATGGCCTCGAGGTCGACACTCTCGTTATCCTCACGGTACCGAAGTCCCTGCACGTTGAAGAGATGGAGCCGCCAGCGTGCACCCGGGCCAGATGGCGTGCACCCGGGGAGGCAGGGGACGGGCGCCGCACTCGCCCAGGGTGGCGGACCCCAAACGGGCCAGGACCTCTTCCATCTCGTCACGTTTCGCGGCCCGCTCCGGGCCCGACCTTCTGGGTCCGGCCGGGGTCATCCCTTGTAGGTGCGCATGAACCCATAGACGCCGGCGAAGTTGGCGTTCACGTCGTCGGGCAGCGGATGGGGAGCGCCGATCAGTCGGGCACCCCACAGGATGTGGGCGCTGCGCTCAACCAGGGCGGTGATGTGGAGCACCTTGTCCGGGGTGGGACCGACCGCCACCATCCCATGATTGGCAATCAGCGCCGCGCCACGATCCTTCAGCGCCGCCACCGCCTGGCTCCCCAGCTCGGGAGTGCCGCTGGCGGCGTACTCGGTCACCCGCACTTCCCCGCCGACAAAAATGGAGAACTCGTCGATGCACGACGGTATCGGTTCGTGGGTGACGGCGAACATGGTGGCGTGGACCGGATGGGAATGGATCACCGAGCCGATGTCGTCATAAGCCGCATAACACGCCAGATGCAGCGCCAACTCCGAAGATGGTGAACGGGTCCCGGCAATGACCTTCCCAGCAGGGTCGACGGTCACCAGGTCTTCGAGTTTCATGGCCGCATAGTCGATCGAAGACGGCGTGATGCAGAGGTTGCCGTCCTCGGTGCGGGCGGAGATGTTGCCGGCCGTGCCTTCCACCAGGCCACGCGCCAGCATGTCCTTCGCCGCGGCCAGCACCGCGTTGGCGGCGTCCTCCACAAATGCAGCCATTCCCCTACCTCCTCGGCGGTCGTCGACATCCGTCGTTCCCCGCACCGCACGTAACGGCCGATGGTATCCCGTAGCGCAGCAGGCTGTCCGACCCGTTGGTTCCCCAGGCATCAACCTGGCTAGTGTCAGGAAATGGGTCTGCTTGATGATCGGGTCGCTCTCGTCACCGGCGCGGGGAGGGGCATTGGCCGCGAGGTTGCCCTGTGCCTGGCCTCGCAGGGAGCCAAGGTGGTGGTCAACGACATCGGGGTCGGCCTCGACGGCAGGGGTGGAGGTGAAGACCCGGCCGCACAGGTCTGCAAAGAGATCGCGTCACTGGGAGGCGAGGCCGTCCCCAACCACGATTCGGTAAGTGACTTCGAAGCCGCCGGCCGGATGATCGGCACCGCCATCGACGCCTTCGGGAAGATGGACATTCTGGTGAACAACGCCGGTATCGTCCGCGACCGCTCACTGCTGAAGATGACCGAAGACGACTACGACGCGGTCGTCGCCGTCCATCAGAAGGGGACGTTCAACGCCACCCGGCATGCCGCCCCTCACATGAAAGAGGCCGGGTACGGGCGCATCGTCAACATGACGTCGTCAGCCGGGCTTCGAGGGAACTTCGGGCAGACCAACTACGGAGCGGCCAAGGCGGCCATCATGGGCATGACCTTCGTGTGGGCCGTCGAACTGGGCAAGTACGGGATCACCGTCAACGCGGTGGCCCCGTCCGGCACCACCCGAATGACCGAAGGCCTCTATCAAGGAGCCGAGCCACCGGCCAACGAGGACCCTGCGCTCAATGCGCCCCTGGTGGCGTTTCTGGCTTCGGAGGCGGCTTCGTTCGTCAACGGGCAGGTCCTGGGACGCACCGGCTACGCCTACACCCTGTTCCAGACCCCACGTCAGATCGCCAGCATGTGGCAAGAGGGTGGGTGGACCCCTGAAGAGGTCGCCGACCACTTCCATGAGGTGCTCGGCCAGCACCTGCAGCCGGTGGGCATGCCCAGCCATCCTCTGTTGGGCAAACGCGACTGATCCGTCGGCGCATCCGGCGTCCCGCTCAGGTGACCGCCAACCGGGCCTGTAACTCCTGCTTCAGGACTTTTCCGGCGGAATTCCGGGGCAGTTCGTCGATGAACTCCCACCGCCTCGGCGCCTTGTAGGCGGCCAACGAAACGAGACAGTGCTGCCGGAGTGCCTCGGCATCGGTCTCCCACCCCGGCCGCAGCACCACCACGGCAGCCACATCCTCACCGAGGACATCGTGGGGCACCCCGATCACCGCAACCTCGGCTATCCCCGGGTGGGAGAGAATGACATCCTCCACGTCGATGGCGTACACGTTGCTTCCGCCCCGAATGATCACGTCCTTCGCCCGACCCCCGATGTAGAGGTAACCGTCCTCGTCGAGACGCCCGATGTCACCGGTGCGGAGCCAGCCATCGACCCAGGTCGCCGCGGTGGCTTCGGGGTCGCCGAAGTACTCCCGCTGGCGACCGGGAATCCGAAGCCGGACCTCACCATATTCACCGGTCGTGATCTCCCTCCCGTCGCCGTCGACACAGCGGACCTCGGCGGGAGGGAGCGGCTTGCCCACCGATCCCGGGCGACGCACCGCCTCGCCCTTGGGCATCAGGCAGTAGACCGACCCGGCCTCGGTCATGCCGTAGTTATTGGAGACCAGTGCATCGGGCATCCGCTTTTGCAGGCGATCGATGGCCGCCGGCGCCAAGGGTGCGCTGCCGACGGCACAGACCCGGACGGAGGAGAGGTCGGCCTCATCGAAGTGCGGGTGACCGAAGAGCAGTTGGACCATCGCCGGGACCAGGAACACCGCCAGAGGCGCTTCGGTTTCGACGAACCCGAGCCACTGCCCGGGGTCGAAGTGGGGTTGATACGCGCTGGTCATCCCCAACTTCATCGGGGTGTAGACGAAGCTCACCCCGGCGAAGGTGGCCAACGGGCTGGCGTGGAGCCACAGGTTCCCGCTCCACGAAGGCACAGAGTTGGGGACCGCCGAAGCATTGGCGTGCCGCACGGCCACACCCTTGGGGTGTCCGGTGGTGCCCGAGGTGAACAGGATGTCCGAGAGGTCGTCCTGGTCGACCGCGACCTGGTAACTGGTCCCGTCGTCGTCGAGCACGTCGACCCACCAACGACACCGCGGACCGGCTCCTTCGGGGTCCGGTGACCATGCCGCCGCCCGAGTCCCGGGGTCGATGGAGGCATCTACCACCAGGGCCAATGTGGCCGGAACGTCCGAATCACCGGTGCCGATCGACAGGGCGCCCTCGACCCGCTCGTCATCGGCAACCAGTGCCACCGCCCCGGCATGGGCGAGCATGCTGGCGACTTCGGGAAGCGCCAACCGGGGATCGAGCGGCACCACCGCAGCTCCGGCTTTATGGATGGCGGCGTAGGCGATGACCCAGCGAAGGGCATTGCCACCACTCAGCCAGATGGCGACCCGGTCGCCCCGGCCCACGCCTGCCGCACTCAACCCACGGGCGAGCCGGTTGGACTGGTGTTCCCACTGTCCGAAGGTGAGGTGGTCGGCTCCCATGACCCGATAGCCAATGGCGTCGGGGAAGAGGTCCGCCATGCTCGCCAGCTGGCCTACCTGCAATCCGGAGCGACCAGCCTTCGACCCACTCATGTGATGTCACCCTTCCTCTTCTGCACCCGGCGTGCCGGCCAGGCTCTGCGGTACCGTCGTCTTCGGACTACATCATGACTTCCCCGGCTCACGAGGGGAATCCCATCCAGACCCAAGGAGTCATCCGATGCGCGGTGATGCTGAATTCGGAGGCCGTATCGGACACGACTGGCGGGATTCAGAGCCATGGTGGCCACCCGTTCCCGAGCCTCCGGCCGGCGCTCCGAATGTCGTGCTCGTCGTACTGGATGACGTCGGGTTTGCCCAGCTCGGTTGTTACGGATCGGACATTGCCACCCCGGTGATGGACGCACTGGGGGCCAACGGGATCCGGCTGTCCAACTTCCACACCACCGCGCTGTGCTCCCCCACCCGAGCCTGCCTGTTGACCGGGCGTAACCACCACCGGAACGGCATGGGACGGGTGGCGGACCTGGCCATCGGCTACCCCGGCTACTGGGGTCGCCCTCCCAGGGAGAACGGCTTTCTGAGTGAGATTCTCCGGGCCAACGGCTATGCCGGCTACGCGGTGGGCAAATGGCACCTGACCCCCGAGGATGAGACCCATATGGCTGCGCCCCGCTCCACCTGGCCCCTGGGTCGAGGGTTCGATCGTTGGTACGGATTCCACGGTGGCGAGACACACCAGTTCGCCCCCGCCCTCTATCACGACAATCACTCCATCCGACCACCGGCGACGGTCGAGGACGGATACCACCTCAGCGAGGACCTGGCTGACCGGGCCATCGAGTTCGTCGCCGATCTGCGGGCAGTGGATGCCGACCAACGGTTCTTCCTCTACGTGGCCACCGGCGCCTGCCACTCCCCTCACCAGGCTCCGGCGGAATGGATCGGGCACTACGCCGGCGCGTTCAATGACGGTTGGGATGCGTGGCGTGAACGCACGCTGGCACGCCAACTGGCGCTAGGGATCGTGCCACCCGGCACCGTCCTCTCACCCCGGCCGCCCTGGGTGCCGGCATGGGAGACACTCGACGATCGCCAACGGGCGGTGGCCGCCCGATTCATGGAGTGCTTCGCCGGCTTCCTCTCCCATACCGACCATCAGCTGGGTCGGGTGATCGACTTTCTTCGCCAACTCGGCGAGCTCGACGACACGCTGATTCTGGTGGTGTCGGACAACGGCGCCAGCGCGGAGGGCGGTGCGGAGGGCTCCATCAACGATGTGCGACTCTCCAACCTCGACCCGGCCGGGATCGGTGAGATGTACGACCGCATCGATGAGATCGGTGGCCCGCTGGGCCACAACAACTATCCGTGGGGCTGGACCATGGCGGGCAACACCCCGTTCAAACGTTGGAAGCGCGAGGTGCACCAGGGAGGAGTCGCCGATCCGTGCATCGTCACTTGGCCGGCCCGGCTCGGTGCCAGTGCCGGACAGATCCGACCCCAGTTCGCCCACGCCATCGACGTTCTCCCGACGGTGCTCGAACTGGCCGGTATCGAGGCGCCGGCCGAGATCGAGTCAGTCCGCCAATCGCCTATCGACGGGGTGAGTTTCGAGTATCTGCTCGGGGTCGACGGTGCATCGGCTCCTGAACAACACGTCACCCAACACTTCGAGATGTTCGGTTCCCGCGCCATCTACCACCGCGGTTGGAAAGCTGTCACCTTTCATCCGGTGGGGCCTCTCTATGACGACGGACTGAACCCCAACGCTTCGTTCGAAGATGACGTGTGGGAGCTCTATCACGTAGCCGAGGACATCTCCGAGTCCCGAGACCTGGCGGCCGAATATCCCGATCGGGTGGCCGAACTTGTGACCTTGTGGTGGGACGAGGCGCGCCGGAATCAGGTGCTCCCCCTCGACAATCGGGTGCTGTGGGCACTCACCCACCCCAAGCCCGACCATCGCCGTCCCCGGACCCGTTTCCGGTACTTTCCCGATGTTTCTCCCGTGCCTGAGCAGGTCGCAGTCAACGTACGTAACCGGTCCCATCGCATCACCGTAGAGGTGAGCGTCCCGGTCGGTGTGGTCCCCCGGGGCGTGCTACTCGCCCTCGGGTGTGCCCTGGGGGGATGGTCCTTCCACCTCCACGAAGGACGACTCCGCTACGTGCACAATCTGTACGGCAAAGAGCACCACGTCATCGAGGCAGCCGGTCCCCTCGGGTCGGGGGAGCACTCCGTCTCGTTCGAATTCGAAAAGGACGACGGGCTCGGAGGGCGGGTGGTTCTCACCTGCGACGGTGAGACAGTCGCTCAGGGTACGTTGCCACGCTTTACCCCTTCGGGTTTCAACGGCGTGGGGATCGGCCTTACCTGTGGGTATGAATGGGGGCCGGCGGTTGGGCGCGACTACCAGGCACCCTTCCGATTCAACGGGGTCATCAACATGGCAACCGTCGAAACCATCGGGCCGCAGGTCAGGGATCCATTGGCCGAGTTGGCCGCCATCCTCGCCGAACAGTGAGCGCAGATCAGCCCAGGGCTCGGCGGAGGAAGCCGAACATGCCGATGGCCGTCAGCACCAAGCACGCTCCGACCGCGGCCACAAAGCAGATCCAGGTCTGGATATGGGGGACATTGGGCACCAACATCCCGCGAAGCCCCTCACTCACGTAGGTCATCGGATTGAGCGCGCAAACCACCTGAAACCATCGGATGTGGCTGAGGGAGGGCCATGGGTACTGACTCGACCCGGTGAACAACAGTGGGGTGAGCACCAGAGCAAACGTCACGTTGATTCGGTTGGGGGCAACGAACGTGCCCAGCACGAGGCCCATGGCCGCACCCATGAGCGCGCCGATCAGGGTCATCACCACCACCCCGGCAGCGGCCCCGGCACTCCAGGGGATCGAACCCAGCAACCACACCCCGATGGGGAACATCACGCCCGCGGCAATGGTGGCCCGCATGGCCGCGATCACCACTTTCTCCAATGCCACCGCGCCGATGGGGAGCGGGGCCAGCAAGCGGTCCTCGATCTCGTTGCTATAGGAGAACTCGATGACCAGGGGCAGCGCGGTGCTTTGCAGACCGGTGAGCACCGCGGCCAGTGCCACCAAGCCCGGGAAGAGCACCTCGGCATATCCGGGCCGGGCGTACCCCAACTGGGTGAGCACCTTTCCGAACACGAACAGCAGAAACAGCGGTTGCAAGATCACCTGGGCCAGGAAGATGGGGAACTCGCGCCCGGTGACAAAGAGATCCCGGCGCAGAATGGCCAGCGCGGTCTGCCATGGGCCCCATGGCCGGACCCGTTCAGAGTGAAGGGCTGGGACGTCGAGATCGTCGACCGCCGTCATCGCAATGCCCTCCCGGTGAGATGAATGAAAACATCCTCGAGGGTCGGTTCCCCGAGGCGAACGTCGGTGAGCCGGCCGCCGGCATCATCGATGGCCTGGGCCACGACGGCCAGCAGCGGCGCGGTGTCGCCCTGCACGTAGACCCGCAAGCGCCAGGCACCCCCCGGATCGTCGAGCTGTTCGACCCGGTCGACGGCGGCCAGTCTCATCAGCGCACCCTGGACGGCGGACCCATCAACTGCCCGTCCCGGCTCCACCGTGCAGTCCAGGGTCCGCTCCCCGGCCATGTCCCGGACCAGGGCGGCGGGGGCGTCGAGGGCGAGCAGCTTTCCATGGTCGATGATGGCCACCCGGTCGCTCAACGTGGTGGCCTCCTCCATGTCGTGGGTGGTGATCACCACAGTGGTCCCCTCCGACTTCAGCTGGGCGATCCGGTCCCACATGAAGAGGCGGGCGGCGGGATCCAGTCCCGTCGAGGGCTCGTCGAGGAATAACACCTTCGGGGCGTGCATGAGGGCTCGGGCGATCATCATGCGTTGAATCTGGCCCCCGGAGAAATCGTCCGGCCGCCCGTCGGACCTGTCGGCCAATCCGAACTGAGAAAGCAGCTCATCCGCCCGGGCTTTCCGCAAACCTCTGGGCACTCCGTGATAGCTGGCGTGAAAGAGCAGGTTCTGCCGCACCGACAATGAACGGTCGAGGTTGTTCTGTTGAGGCACCACCCCCAGTACACGGCGGGCACCCACCGGG
>Ga0208587_1001580_pt1 | contig 12071 bp, 11 predicted proteins | sample NGESurdeep092012_7_FD_184472 | JGI IMG/M metagenome (GOLD analysis project Ga0208587, IMG submission 184472) | Arctic peat soil microbial communities from Barrow, Alaska - NGEE Surface sample 210 deep-092012 (SPAdes) | ecosystem: Environmental > Terrestrial > Soil > Wetlands > Peat ...
AGCGGTAAGGATCTCGTCTCTTAGGTCTTGCAGGTCACCCTTCGTCGCGGTGGCGTTGCGGTCGCTTTCCATACGTGCCCCCTTCGATCATACTCCAAGAGCGTGCTCGCCTTCACTTCGCCTTGATGGCGAAATCCCAGACCTGGATGTTCAGCTTGTTTTCCGTGTACTCCACCACCGCATACTCGCCGGGCTCCAGCTTTTCCTTGGGCCAGATCTTGTAGAGCCCGCCATCCACTTCCTTCTTCAGGATCTCCACCAGCGTCGGCTCCTCGACGATCTCGTTTACCACCGGTAGCGTGGTCACGTTTTCCACGATGCGCACCGCGCCCTTGGTGGTCAGTTTGGCGATGCCGAAGCGTTCCTGTTCGGAGAGCTGCAGGTAGAACTCCTGCTCCGGGTTGGCGAAAACGTTCAGCGAATGCGCCCCCCCGATCTCCAGCGTCGCCTTTCCGGTGATCACCGGAATCGGGGAGAGTTTCTTCAAAATCGCCCGGCCCTTATTGGTGTGGACCGTGGATTCGGCCAGTTTCATCACCTGTACTTCGTTGCCCAGCAGCCAGTAGGCGCCGGGGTCCTGCGGGATGCGCGTCTTCTCCTTTTCCAGATCCCGCTCCGCCTTTTCCTCCTGGGCCATGACTTTGGTGTCTTCCTCCAGCTTGGCCTGGCGCTCGGCGGCCTCGCTTGCGGTGCGTTTCAGGTCCACCAGATCCAGCGGAACATCCTCCCAGCCGCTCCGCTCCACGCTGTAAAAATGCACACGGTCGGGCTGCACCTGGTATTCGCGGACAATGTGATAGCTGCCATCCTTCATGTACAACTTGAGGTTTGCCGCCCAGGCCGCGCAGGCCAGAATCGCGAGTGCCAGCAGGAGCGTCCGCATATGTCTGTAGACTACTCTACCGCCGCGCCGGTTTCCCCCGTTAAGAATTGGCGAACTCGCGCGTCCTCTCTTACGTATAGGGGTACAAGACGGGCCATAATAGTGGCTTGAGGTCCTATTCACTTTATGTCGCGATTTAAGTCGATTCTCTCGGTCATTCTTTGCTTTACGATGGCGCTTCCCGTGTTTGCCCAGACGCCGGAAATCAAGGGCAGCTCCTATCGGGGGTTCTTTTACAGCCTTACCAGGAACTACCAGCCGACCACGGTGGCCGCCATCAGCTTTGAGGATTCTCCCCGGATCGAGCGCCTGATACGCGCCGGCCGCATCTATCTGTCGTTGCGCGATGCCATCGCGCTGGCCCTGGAGAACAACCTGGATATCGAGGTGGCGCGACTCAATCCCAAGCTCCAGCAGTCCAATCTACAGCGTGCCAGCGCCGGGCAGTTGCTGCGCAACGTCAGCAACAGCATCTCCACCGGACCGTCGTCGGCCTCCCTCGGCGTGCTGGGGGCCGTCAACTCGCTGGGCCCTTCCGGCGGCGGGTCCAGCAGCGGTACGAGCGGCGTGCTGAGCGGCCTCAACGTCCAGTTGGCCGGCTCCGCAATCCCCAACCTGGACCCCACGGTCTTCGTCAACGCACAGTTCTCGCACCAGACGTCGCCACAGACCAACTCCTTCGTCACCGGGACCAACTTCCTGGTCACCTCGCAAAAGAGCACGAACTTCGGCATCCAGCAGGGTTTCCTCACCGGCACGAGCGTCTCGCTCGGCATGGGCAACGTGCTCGGTTACAGGCAGAACGCACCCACGAACGATTTCAACCCGGTGGACTCGGGCTCCTTGAGTTTTTCGATTACCCAGAACCTGCTCAATGGCTTCGGCGTAAAGGTGAACAACCGCGCCATCCGTATTGCCAAGAACCAGTTGCACATCTCCGACCTCACTTTCAAACAGCAGGTCATCGCCACGGTGAATAACGTCGTCGGCCTGTATTGGGACCTGGTGTCGTTCAACGACAGCCTGAAGGTAAAGCAGCAGACGCTGGACCTCAACACGCAACTCTATACCGACAACAAGCGCCGCGCCGAACTGGGCGCGCTGGCCGAGATCGACATCATCCAGGCCGAAGCCGAAATGAAGAGCAGCCAGCAGGATGTAGTGACCGCGGAAACCCAGGTATTGCAGCAGGAGATGATCCTCAAGAGCGTGCTCACCCGCACCGGGTTCAACAACCCGGCGGTGGCCAGCGCGCGGATCAGCCCCACCGATCACTTCGATGTGCCCCCGCAGGATGCCATCCAGCCGATCCAGGATATGGTCGGCGAGGCCTTCCAGAAGCGCACCGAAATCGAACAGAGCCAGATCGGGCTGGAGGATACACGCATCAGCATGCTGGGCACCAAGAACAACCTGCTGCCCTCGCTCAGCGTGTTCGCCAACCTCTCCAATACCGGCCTCATCGGCAGCGTGAACGACTTGCCGGTCCCCATCACTTCGGGCGGCCAGGTCGTGGGCTTCCGGCAGCGCACAGCCGCCGATGTAAATGGCTTTTTTCTCGGTGGTTACGGATCATTCTTAAGCCAGTTGTTTACCCGTAAATTCCCCAACTACAGCGCCGGTTTCCAGCTCAACATCCCGATCCGCAATCGCGCCAACCAAGCCGACTTGATCACCGACGAGCTCAACTACCGCCAGTCGCAGATTCAGGACAAGCAGTTGCAGAACAGCATCAAGCTGAACGTGATCAACGCGCAGATCGTGCTCAAGCAGTCGCGCGCCGCTTACGAAACCGCCGTGCAGGCCCGCAAACTCGAGGAGCAGGTGCTGGCCGGCGAGAGGCGCAAATACGAGTTGGGCACGTCGAGCATCCTCAATGTGATCCAGGTGCAGCGCGACACCACAGCCCGCGAGCTGACAGAGGTGGATTTGCGCAGCCAGTACGTCAAGGCCCGCAACGCGCTCGACAACGTCCTCGGCAAGATGCTCGAGGTCCAGAACGTGGATATCGGCGAGGCCAAGAACGGCATCGTGACGCGCGAACCGGACATGATCCCGGCGGTCCCGGCGGTGGGGCAGAACCGGTAAGGGCGGCGAGAAGCGGGTCCAGGGGGTCCACCCTACCATTTATAATGGTTCTTGGCCAACATATTCCCTTTTCAACCCTACCGCTATACTTCGCAGGCGGGACCGCTCCAGAACCTGGTCACCCAGCCCTACGACAAGATCTCGCCGGCCATGCAGCGCCATTACCTTGAGGCGAGCCCGTACAATCTGGTGCGCGTCATCCTGGGCCCGCGCAAGCCCGGCGACAACGAATCCGAGAACGTCTACACCCGCGCCACCCGCACCATGCAGGAGTGGATCTCTAGCGGCGTCTGGGCGCGCGACGCCGCTCCCGGCATGTTCGCCTACTTCCAGGAATTCGTCGTGCCCGATACCGGCGAGCGCCTGGTCCGCAAGGGCTTCATCGCCCTCGGCCAGGTGGAAGAGTACGCAGCGGGCATCGTCTTCCGCCACGAGCAGACGCTCTCCGGTCCCAAGAAGGACCGCATGGAACTGCTCAAGCACACTCGAACCCATTTCGAACCCATTTTCATGCTGTATCCCGATCCGTCGGGCGCCATCGACGCGCTGCTCGACGAGGCCGCGGCGGCGCCGCCCATCGCCGAAGTCACCGACGAGTACGGCGCCATCCACCGCATGTGGAAGGCCGGCGCCGGAGCGCAAATCCAGCAACTGATGGCCGATAAAAAGCTGCTGATCGCCGACGGCCACCACCGCTACGAGACCGCCATGGCCTTCCAGCGCGACCATCCGCACCTGCCCGGCGCCAGCCGCATGATCATGGCCTTCGTCAACATGCACTCGGCGGGCTTGAAGATCCTGGCCACCCACCGCCTGGTGAGCGGCATTGGTGATCGTGCGGTCACCGCCGGATTCCTGGCCGCCGCGAGCCGCGATTTCGAGGTGCGGGAGATCGCGTCACTCGACTACCTCAAGGCTGCCTGGGCGGCCAGCGGCGAGCGCAGCATCATCGGCGCCGCCATCGGCGACAAGCTCTACCAGTTGGAGGACCGCACCGCGCCGCACGGCGCTCTGAATGTACTCGGCGCTCTGGATGTGCGCATTCTGCACGAGGGGTTGCTCGGCAAGGCGCTCGGCATCGGCGAGGAAGCGGTGCGCGACGAAAAGCACCTGCGCTACATCCGCGGCATCGATCTGGCGGTGGAAGAGGTGCGCAAAGGCGCGGCGCAAATCGCCTTCCTGCTGAAGCCCACCAGCGTGCGGCAGGTGGCCGATACCAGCTTCAGCGGCGGCGTGATGCCGCAGAAATCCACCGACTTCTACCCCAAGCTGCTTTCCGGCATGGTGATGTACAAGCTGGATTAGGCGGTTAACACTCCGGCCCCATGCGGCGTCTTTCCGTCAGATTGAACCTGAAGGAGGGACCAATCGATGCGCAAGACAATCGTGACTCTGATGCTGGCCTGTGCGGGCCAGATGTTTGCAGGCGGCTTCTGGCTGCAACTGGGGAATCCGGAAGCCAACCCGGCGGCCGGCAAGATGGGCGCCGTGGTTACCATCAAGGCGGTGGGCTGCCACGATCCGGCGTCGGCCAAGGTGACGGCCACGGCCGTCGGCGTGGTCAACGGAGAGCGGCGTACCATTCCGCTGGAACTCAAAGCGCTCGGCGAGCCGGGCGCCTACGCGCTCGCCCAACAGTGGCCCCAGGAAGGCAGGTGGGTCATCCAACTGGTGGGCAGGAACGGCGGGCAGTTCACCAATACGCTGATCGGCGCGGGCCCCGGCGGCATCGACCGCCTGCATGCCAAGTTGGACATGAAGGCGTTCACGGCGTCGGATGTCGACGCGATGTTGAAATAAAGGCTGTGGCATAAGTTGCATCAAACAACCGCTCCCGACCCAAAGGGTACCCCGGTCGCGGCTCCGATCAGAGCCGCGACCGTCAGGGAGCGATTACATTTATCGGCCGCCCGTCCAGGAAGTTCCAGATGTTGTCCACCGCCATCCGCAGGCCCGCTTCCAGCGCTTCGGGGGTGATTCCGGCGCAGTGAGGCGTCAGCACCACGTTGCCCAACAGGGTGAGCGGATGGTGCCGCGGCAGGGGCTCGGTGGCGAAGACGTCGAGGCCGGCGCCAGAGATGCGGCCGGTGGAGAGCGCATCCAACAGCGCCTCCTCATGGACGATCGCGCCGCGGGCGGTGTTGATCAGGATCGCGCCGGGCTTCATGCGCGCGAATTGCGCGGCGTTGACGAAGCCTTCCGTCCGCGGGGAGAGCCGCACATGCAGGCTCACCACGTCGCTGGTGGCAAAGATTTCGTCGAGCTCGACGAAATCCACGCCCGGATAGCGCGCCGGGTGCATCGTCCAGACGATGACGCGCATGCCGAGCGCCGCCGCCAGGCGCGCGAAGTGGCGGCCGATGGCGCCGTAACCGACGACGCCGCAGGTCTTGCCGTACAGTTCGATCCCGCGGCCGCGGGGCCACGTGCCGAGGCGCGTCGCCGCGTCCATCTCCGGAATGCGGCGCGCCACGGCGAACAGCAGGGCCAGCGCGTGCTCGGCGATAGAGCGGGCGCTGACTCCGGGCGTGTGGGTGACGGTGACGCCGTGGCGCGCGGCGCTGGCCAGATCGACGTGGTCGGTGCCGGTGCCCCAGACGGAGAGCAGGCGCAACTTGGGACAGGCGGCGAAAACTCGCGCCGTGAAACGCGAGGACGCGCGGATGTTGAGCACCACTTCGGCCGCGCCGATGCGTTCCGTCAGTACGTCTTCGGTGCAGGGCAGGGTGTCGTAATAGTCGAGTTGGGCGCGGGCGCGTAGAACTGGGAAGACGGCGCTGGTGGCGAGCACTGGCGGTGAATCGTCGGGGATGGAGATGCGCGGCATGGTGAGCGGCCGTTTCATCCATACACTAACAGGTCGCTGGGCGCCTATGAGCGGTTTCGAACAGACTGAGACTTGGTTTCGGCGTAGTATGGCAGCAGTTGCGAGTCTTGTCCCACGTGCTGCTGTGCGCAGCTTCGCTTGTCTTGGTGTCTTGCCGCTCCGGCAACAACAACGCAAAGCCCGCTTCGCCACAACCGGAGCAGGCCGTGGCCCAACCACCGGAGATCCATGAGCCTGCAAGGACTGTGACGCAGGTGGAGATGGTCAATGTGAACCTCCACCTCGACCGCGTCCTGGTGCTGCGCATACGGCACCTGGAGGGCCAGTTTCTTCCCACCCGCAAGGGCCAGCCACCCACTTTCGACGATAAGTTGTCCTACATCGTGGCGATCGATTCGGCCGAAGTCGGCGTCAGCATGGCGAGCATGACCCATGCCATGAACACATACGTCTTCAACGAACCTGACGCGCCTCTCAAGGACCTGACCCTCAGCGCGGAAGGCAGCGAGATCAAGCAAACCGGCACGCTGAAAAAGGGCCCTGGGATTCCCTTTGAGATGGTGGGCACGATGAGCGCGACGCCGGATGGGAAGATCCGGATCCAAGCTACGAAGGTCAAAGCGGCCCATTTGCCCATCGGGGGTTTAATGAAACTGTTCGGGCTCGACATGGCCAAACTGATCAACACCCGGAAAACCAGAGGCGTCACCGTGGACGATAACGACTTCATTCTCGACCCCACGCTGATGCTACCGCCCCCCAAGATGCGCGGGCGCATCACCGCCGTGCGCATCCAGGGCGATGAGATCATTCAGACCTTCGGAAGAGAGAATAGGAAGCTGACGGCCCCATCGCCGCCTTCGAATTACATTGCTTACCGCGGAGGGGTCATGCGGTTCGGAAAGCTGACGATGACCGATACCGATATGCGGTTGATCGATGCCGACCCAAGCGATCCGTTCGATTTTTTCCCCGATCATTACAGCGAACACTTAGTGGCCGGTTATTCCAAAACAACCGCTTCCGGGGGACTGTTGGTCTACATGCCCGATTACAACAAAATTGCGAAGGCGCTCGCACCCCACTGAACCGGCCATGTTGCCGGGCGGGGCTTCAGTAGCATTTGAGATCGGGAAGAGCGGGCTGGCAAACGGTAGGCCGGGCGGTTAGAATTTGGCCATGAGAATCGCAGTACTGCTGTGCGCGTGGACGGTGCTTGTCATGGCTCAGAATCCGCTCGCCAAACCCGACCCCTTCGTGGGCACGTTTCAGGGAGACGGAGTCACCCTCGAGATGGCCGCGAGCGGCGCCGGCTATGCCGGAACGCTTTCGTTTCAAGGGCGGCAATTTCCGGCGGCCATGAAAGCCGCCGCACAGCTCGCCTCGGGAAGCTTCGAGGTCAGCGGGCAGTCCTATGCGTTCACCCTGACGCAGGACGGCGGCGGGTTCAAACTGGCCAGTGCGGGGACGGAGTACCGCCTGGCGCGAAAGGCAACGGCGGCGCCCGCGGCCCCGGCGCCGGCGCCGGCGAGTGCGGGAGCCGCCGGCAGCATCGTGGGCAGTTGGCGCAATGCCACGGGTTCGGCGCGCTTCAACGCGGACGGCACCGGGGTGGTGGACGGCACTCCGGGGCGGTACGAGATCCGCGGCAACCAATTGACGCTGATCGGAGCGCAGGGACAGGCGACCGTGCCGTTCGAAGTGCGCGGCGATGTTCTCACGCTGACCGTGAACGCAGCAGCGGTGACGCTGAATCGAGTGAAGGAGGAGACGGGCGAGGGTAGCGTCCACATGGAACTGGTGGGTAAGTGGTGCTGGATTTCGGTGACCACGGCGAACCAGGGAGCGTTTCAATCCAGCCGCTGCATCACGCTGAACGGCAACGGGACGTATGCCTACGCGGGCGCGACCGACAGCTACAACCCGTACGGCGGGGCGAGCTCGCAATCGGCGGACTCCGGGACGTGGACGGCGACGGAGACCACGCTGCCCACGCATTCGCGCGGCGGCAAGACCACCACCTATCGCTTAGCGAAGCGCAATCACCCGAAGAATGTGCGCGATCCCATGATCGTGCCGGACGGGCAGACCTTCGTGACGGCCTACAACAAGGCACCGTGGCAGGGCGGGCGGTTGGGGCACATCAGGGCCACTTCCGGATGGGCTGTGACGGCGAGCCGCGCGGAGCTTTGGCCCGTCTGCCAGCTCGCCAAAGTTGTCAAAGAGGAGTTCGGCAGTGAAAAGCCACATGTTTGAAGAACTGCTGGGCAGCGTCCGCGAAGCCGGGGCCATTTTGCGCGGCCAGCAAAAGCCGTCGCGGCGGACTGTAATCCGCTCTTCCGGCGTCCGGGTCATTCGCGAACGAACCAGCCTTTCGCAGTCGGAGTTTGCGCAGTTGATCGGTGTAAGCGTGAAGACACTTCAGAACTGGGAACAGGACCGGCGACGCCCCACGGGACCGGCGGCCGCACTTTTGTGCATCATTGAGCATGATCCAGCGCTGGCGGTGAAAGCCATTCATCGGGTATAAGGCGATCGTCGGGGTGGGCCTGCCCTTTGCGATGATGGACCTTTCCGAGATCGTGTAGCCCTTTGGCGACCAGGCATACGCCCCCAGAAGCAGGAGGACACCAAGACATCCCACCACAAGGCTGTGGATGGCGGTGGTGATTACCAGGAGCAAAACAAAAATGCCGGTCGAAGTATACTTGGCGGTCCAGTCGTAAGACGCAGAAAATGAGGTGCTTGAGTCGGATGGCATGGCGTCGGCCTCGTTTCAATTGTACGGCGTCGACCCGCGAAGTGTGGTATCCTAATCAGACAAGTGGCGGACAGACGGGAACTAGCGCATTTGGAAGCCTAGTTGCGTTCTCCCTTACACTTGCGTTAATATTTAAGAGTTTCGCGAGAAAAAGCTTTCTGCTCTTGTGCTACCACCCGTCTGTAGGCGGGTCCGGCCGAGGGTGAGGCCCCGAGGTTAACCAGGATTTACTCCTGGTTTGAACATGGGCCTGTCCATAAAAGCAAGGTAATCCTCGCAGTTGCGACCTGTAGTGTAGTGATTTTCCGGGATTCGCGTGCGGAACATCCGTTGCGAATGCTGGTCGTAGTGGTGGGTTGCTCCACACATATTTTTGATTTACTTCGCGAAGAGGAAATCGTGCCAACGTTTAATCAACTTGTGCGTAATGGGCGGAAACCGCCACGCTGGAAGACTTCGAGCCCGGCGCTGGAAAGCTGCCCGCAAAAGCGTGGAGTTTGTACGCGTGTCTACACTTCGACTCCCAAGAAGCCGAATTCGGCGTTGCGGAAAGTGGCGCGCGTGCGCCTCACCAACGGGATCGAAGTGACCACCTACATCCCGGGAGTCGGACACAACCTGCAGGAGCACTCGATCGTGCTCATCCGCGGGGGCCGTGTGAAGGATCTTCCGGGCGTGCGTTATCACGTGATCCGCGGCGCGCTGGATACCGCCGGCGTGGCCAATCGCAAACAGAGCCGTTCGAAGTACGGGGCCAAAAGGCCGAAGAGTTAGGCGCCAAAATCGTAGGTTAAAGTTTATGCCACGCAGACGAAGAGCTGAAATTCGTGAAGTAGCGGCGGATGCGGTCTACAATTCCACCCTGGTCGAGAAGTTTGTGAACTCCTTGATGTGGCAGGGCAAGAAGAATACCGCACAGGGAATCTTCTACGCCGCCATGGAAAAGATCAAGGAACGCACCAGCGACGATCCGCTGAAGGCCTTCAAAAAGGCCGTCGAGAACGCCAAGCCGATGCTCGAAGTGAAGACGCGGCGCGTGGGCGGCGCCAACTACCAGGTGCCGATCGAAGTGCCGCAGAACCGGCGGACTTCGCTGGCCATGCGCTGGATCATCACCAACGCCCGCACGCGTCCCGAAAAGGGCATGGCGGAAAAGCTGGCCAACGAACTGAACGACGCCGCCAATTTGCGCGGCGGAGCGATTAAGAAACGCGACGACGTCCACCGCATGGCCGAGGCCAACAAGGCCTTCGCGCACTACCGGTGGTAACCGGCACGGACTACAGGAGCTAATCGGAACTGCATGGCTAGAACCACCCCGCTCGAGAGGATGAGAAATATCGGCATCGCGGCGCATATCGATGCCGGTAAGACCACCACGACCGAGCGGATCTTGTACTACACGGGCAAGTCCCACAAGCTGGGCGAAGTTCATGAGGGCACCGCCGTCATGGACTGGATGGAGCAGGAACAGGAACGCGGCATCACGATCACATCGGCCGCGACCACCTGCGAGTGGCGCGACATCCAGATCAACATTATCGATACGCCCGGGCACGTCGATTTCACCGCCGAGGTGGAGCGCAGCCTGCGCGTGCTGGACGGCGCGGTGGCGGTATTCGACGCCGTGGCCGGCGTGCAGCCGCAATCGGAAACGGTTTGGCGGCAGGCGGACAAGTACTCGGTTCCGCGCATTTGCTTCATCAATAAGATGGATCGCGTGGGCGCCGATTTTTACCACTCGGTGCAGACGATCGTCGACCGGCTGAAGTGCCGTCCGGTGGCGATTCAGATTCCGATCGGCGCGGAAGAAAAATTCCTGGGCATCGTGGACCTGGTGGAGATGCGCGGAGTCATTTGGCACGACGAAACCCTGGGTTCGCAGTATGACGTGGTGGATATTCCGGACGACCTGAAAGAAAAGGCTAAGGAATACCGCGCGCTCATGATCGAGGCGATCAGCGAGCACGACGAAGCGCTGATGCACAAGTTCATCGAAGGCGAAGCCATTACCAACGATGAAATCCGCGCCGGCATCCGCAAGGCGACCATCGCCATGCATATCTTCCCGGTAATCTGCGGCACGGCTTTCAAGAACAAGGGTGTGCAGACCATGCTGGACGCGGTGGTGGATTACCTTCCCTCTCCGCTGGACGTTCCGGCCATCGAGGGCCACGACGTCGACGACCCCGAAAAGATCTTGTACCGCCACGCTTCCGACAGCGAGCCCTTCTCGGCGCTGGTGTTCAAGATCATGACCGACCCGTACGTCGGCCAACTGGCATTCTTCCGGGTTTACTCGGGCACGCTGAAGGCCGGCGAATTCGTATTCAATGTGGCCAAGAGCCGCAAAGAGCGCGTGGGGCGCCTCTTGCGCATGCACGCCAACAAGCGCGAAGAGATTCAGGAGATCGTCTCCGGCGACATCTGCGCCGCCGTCGGTTTGAGGACGGTGTCGACCGGCGATACGATCTGCGACGACGAGCACCCGATCGTGCTCGAAAACATCGATTTCCCGATGCCGGTGATTCAACTGGCGGTCGAGCCGAAGACCAAGGCCGACCAGGAAAAGATGGGCCTGGCGATTCAAAAGCTGGCGCAGGAAGATCCCACCTTCCGCGTCAATACGGATCCGGAAACCGGCCAGACCATCCTTTCCGGGATGGGCGAACTTCACCTGGAAATCATCGTGGACCGCATGATGCGGGAGTTCGGTGTCGGCGCCAACGTCGGCAAGCCGCAGGTGGCGTATCGCGAGACCATTCGCAAGCATGCCGAAGCCGAAGGCCGCCACATCAAGCAGACCGGCGGTCACGGGCAGTACGGCCACGTCAAAATCCGCGTCGAGCCGCTGCCCTCCGGCAGCGGGTTCGTGTTCGAAAACGAAGTCACCGGTGGCAGGGTACCGAAGGAATACATCAACCCCACCGAGGTCGGCATCAAGGAAGCGCTCGAGGGCGGAATTCTCGCCGGCTATCCGATGTCGGATATCCAGGTAACGCTGTACGACGGCAGTTACCACGATGTCGATTCCTCGGAAATGGCCTTCAAGATCGCCGGCTCCATGGCGATCAAGGAAGCGGCCAGGCGCGCCAAACCGGTTCTGTTGGAACCCATCATGGCGGTGGAAGTGGTGGTCCCGGAAGATTACATGGGCGATGTGATCGGCGACCTGTATTCGCGCCGCGGCCGCATCGAAGCCACCGAGTTGCGTGGAACCACCCGCATCATTAAATCGATGGTGCCGCTGTCGGCCATGTTCGGGTACGCCACCGAACTGCGCTCGCGTACGCAGGGGCGCGGCAGTTTCACGATGCATTTCGGCAAGTACGAGGAAGTCCCCGCCGCGCAATCCGAGGAAATCGTCAGCAAGGTCCAGGGCAAGACTACGAGATAAGGAGCTGATTCTCTCTTATGGCAAAAGAAAAATTCGACCGCAGCAAGCCGCACATCAACATCGGGACGATCGGACACATCGATCACGGCAAGACGACGCTGACCGCGGCGATCAC
>Ga0208587_1001586_pt1 | contig 12057 bp, 11 predicted proteins | sample NGESurdeep092012_7_FD_184472 | JGI IMG/M metagenome (GOLD analysis project Ga0208587, IMG submission 184472) | Arctic peat soil microbial communities from Barrow, Alaska - NGEE Surface sample 210 deep-092012 (SPAdes) | ecosystem: Environmental > Terrestrial > Soil > Wetlands > Peat ...
CGACGCTCACTCGCGTCGGTGCGCCCCCCCCCTTTTAGTCCTGTACGAAGAATACCGCCGTTACCGGCTCCAGCACCAGATGCGCTGTCGTCACCGTATGCCCGCCATGCTCCGATTGGGTGGATTCAGCCGGCAGGCGCTCGCCCGTGTGCGGATTCCAGAGCGCCAGCTTCTTCGCGCCGCACGCAGGCCAGCAGGAACAGAGTTGCCGTTCTCATCTTCATTTCACCGCGACGTCCCAAATCTTTTCGCGACTCGACTTGCCCTCGGGACCTTCCACTTCCAGGGTTACCGTGTAGTCGGCGCCTTTCGCGTACTGGTGGATGGGGTTCTGCTCCGTCGAACTGCTCCCATCGCCGAAATTCCACTTCCAGACCGTCGCCTTGCCCGTAGTCTCATCGCGGAAGGCCACCACCCGACGGTCCATGTCCAGCACCTTGAAACTCCAGTTCGCCTCAAATTTGCGAAATTGCGGCTCCAGCGGCATCAGGCGAAAGGCCACCAGTTCGTCGGCCTTGCCGTACATCGTGTGCTGCCGCGAGAGATTCCAGAAAGCGTGCTTCTCGCTGTTGGCGTCGTCGTAATCGAGAATCGCCCAGGCCAGGCCGATCAGCTTGTTTTCGCTCAGCACGGATTCCACCGCGCGCCGCGGTCCCTCGCAGCCGGCGTAATCGAAGGGCGTGATCCAGAACTCCAGCGTTAACTTGCCACTCTCGCCCGGCTTGAAATTGTAGTGGTAGGCCGCATTGGCGTAAGGCAATTCCTTGACGTAGGCATTGCAGCCCCAGGCCAGCGCCCAGTCCTTGCCCACGGCCGGCGTCATGATGTGATAGTTCTGCGCCTGCACGCCGTGCATGGAAAAATGCGCGTCGCGGTCGCTCAATTCTTTGGTGGGCTGGAATCTCTCGATCAGCGGCCCACCCGACATATCGCCGTCCACCACCACTTCGAAGATGTCGTTGTGCAGCCCGGGCTTGGCGAAATCCCAGTAGTTGTCGTAGGCCTCGTACAAAAAGTACAAACGATTGAGCCCCTTCACCCACCCGACCTTCACTTTGACGTCCAGATCCTTGGGGTCCGGTTTCCGATCCTTGTTGGTGTCGTCCACCAGTTGGTCCATGCCGATGGCATAATCGTCCGGCACCATCTTCCAATCGTCGGCATTGCCATCCACGCGCGGAATCATGTTCGCCGGAAATTGGAAGATCTTGAAGACAGTGCCCGGACGGTCCGCGGCGGAAATCGTTGGTATCCCGAGCAGCGCCAAAATCAATAACGGTTTCATTCGAACCCCCAACCCTACTTGATCACGATGGCTTCATCCCGCTCCGGATGCGCCGCCTTGCCGGTAAAGCGAGTCCGGGTCAAACCCGTGACGTTTTCCGCTTCCAGCGCGGAACTGAACGTCGGCGGGCAGTGGGCGCCCCAGGCCACGCTGCAATCCGTCAGCGTGACTCCGTCCGCGTAACGCACACTGATTCCCGGCGTATGGTGCGCTTCGACGTCGGGATACGCCGTAGTCGGCCGGTTATCAAACACGGCCCCGGGGTATTTGGTCCAGCGGTCGAAGGTGACGGCCACGTGGTCCAACGTCACGTTGCCGATCCGGCTTTCCGGAGTGCCGTTGATGCGGATGCTGTTTTCGGCGCGGCCGGTGACATTACGCACGCGCACATCGTGGATCCTGCCGACTTTGCCGCCCTTGGTGCGCGGAATGGCGGTAAAGGAAATCGCCTCGCCGCGCCCCCACCAGGGCGCCGCCTGGTAACTCGCGACAAATTTGATGTCGCTGAAATCGATCCCGTACACGCTGCCTTCATCGCGCAACTGAATCGTCAACCCGCGGCAACTCGACTTGATTTCGCACCGCTCGAAACGGATGTCGTGGATGTCCTCCGTGGTTTCCGTGCCGATTTTCAACCCCGAATCCTTGGTTTCTAGCCTACAGTCCTTGACCGTGATGTTGGCCGACGGCCCCCACTTCCGGTTCTGCCGCGTCGCCTTGATCACGATGGCATCGTCGCCGCACACGATGTTGCAGTTAGAGATCTCCACGTCGCGGCAATGGTCCGGGTCGATGCCATCGCAGTTCGGCACATCCAGATTGTTGCGGATCTTAACGCCGTCCACCAGCACGTGCTCGCACCCCAGCATGTGCAAGCCCCACTGGGGTGCCTGACTAAAGGAAATATCGCGGACCTCCAGTCCCTGGCAGCCGGTGAGGATAAACATCTTGGGGCGGAAAGCGCCGAATTCCCAGATTTCGCCTTCCTTGTTGAAACCCGTCATGAACTCGGTGGCGCGCCCCGCGATATTGCCGGTTCCGGTAATCTTCAGGTCGCGCGCGCCGTTGGCGGTGAGCACGCCATTCTCGTCGCCCGCCGGGTAATGCGCCTGGTTGGTGGAGATCACCAGTTCGGCATCGTCGGCCAGGTGAAAATCGATCCCGCTCTTCAATACCAGCGTCCCGACCAGATACTTCTTGCCGCCGCGGATCAGCACCTGCGCGGCGTTGCCCGCCGCCGCGGCCGCATCGATCGCCTTCTGGATCGCCGCGCTATCCAGTGTCTTGCCGTCGCCCACCGCGCCGTAATCGCGCACGTCGAAGGTCTTCCGCGTCTGCGCGCGTAAAGCCAGCGCCGATCCGGCTCCCGCCAGCCCTGCTCTCGTTAAAAAGCCGCGCCGCGTACTTTGGTTCGTCATGTGTCGCCTTTTGGTGTCGAGTATAACAGGCAATATTCGAATTTCGGAGTGGAATTACGTTTTGAATACCGAACCCGCGCTGCCATCCCGAAGTCGCCAAAGCGCCCTGACACGCTATCATGGAATCCGTGAAGGGGGTGGGGTCCGGCGTGAACACCGCGCAACTGAAAATCAAGATTTTCGCCGACGGCGCCGACAAGCGTGGCATTCTCGACCTGTACAAGAATCCCTTGATTCAGGGCTTCACCACCAATCCCACTCTCATGCGGCAGGCCGGCATCACCGATTACGAGGCCTTTGCGCGGGAGATCCTCGCCGAAGTGCCCGACCGGCCTTTCTCCCTGGAAGTCTTCTCCGACGATTTCGACGAAATGGGCCGGCAGGCGCGCAAACTGGCCGCCTTGGGCCCGAATGTGTACGTCAAAATCCCCATCACCAACACCAAGGGGGAGAGCGCGGCGCCGCTGGTCCGGCAACTCACGCGGGAAAACATCAAGCTCAACGTCACCGCCCTCATGACGGTGGACCAGGTACGCACGGCGGCCGCGGCACTGGTGGGGAGCCCCAGCGCCTACATCTCGGTTTTTGCGGGGCGCGTGGCCGACACCGGGGTGGATCCGCTACCCATTATGCGAGGGTCGCTCGCCGTCATGAGACCCCAGCCGCAACTGGAGCTAATCTGGGCAAGCCCCCGCGAGATTTTCAACCTGGTGCAAGCGGACCAGATCGGCTGCCACATCATCACCATCACTCATGACCTGTTGAAGAAGCTGCCAAGCCTGGGTAAGGATCTGACCGAATTCTCGCTCGATACGGTAAAAATGTTTCACCGCGACGCGCTCGCCGCGGGTTATCGCTTCTAACGCTTATTGCGCCTTTCGCGACTGGATCACCTGCTGCGCCTGAGCAAGTTGATCGGCTGTCCCGCGCATGGCTACCGCTCCCTGAGTCGGGAACCCGAACACGCGCGGCATCTTCGTCTCCGTTCGGATCGCGGACACCGTTTCCAGAAGGCTTTCCAGCGTCGCCGCGTTCAGGTAAGCCACCTGCGCGATCTGGTTCTGGTTGCCGGCTCCGCCCACCTTGAACTCCTTCGTGCCCTGACCACCGGAACCATCGAACTGCTTCAACAGCCAGGCCACCAGCGCCATTTGATCGTCACTCCCCCGCATGACCAGAACCCTGCGCGAGAGGATAGGGAAGCAACGTTGGATGTCCGCTAACGAGCGCGTCACGTTCGTGACCTCCTGTATTGCCTGGGGCGTGTCGATGTGCGTCAGAGCCGCCACCCGCACCACCAGACCACTCCTGGCCTCCCAGACCCCTTCGGCAAGCCGGTAGTCGGGCGTAGCGGAAGGTCCGGTTTGCGCGCCGGCCGGCTGATCCAGCACGGAGAGCAGCCAATCGGCCGCTTTCACCTGCTCCACCGACCCACGCATCACAATCGTCTTCTGCTGGTTCATCGGAAAGCAGCGTTGAATGTCTGTGACCGAGCGCACCGCGTTGACAATCTCCTGTAGGTCCCGCGGGTTGTCCACGTGACTCAGATAAACCACCTGCACCAGCGGAGCCTTGGGATCGTTGAACGGCAAATCGCGCGTCCCCGTCGCGCCGCCGGGTTTGTCCATCTCGGCGGTGAGCCAACCGGCCACTGCGATTTGTTCCGCGGTCCCCTTCACCGTCAGCGATCGCTTCGCCACATCCAGCGACACATCGCGGATATCGCCAATCGCTCGCACCGCATTGGTGACTTCCTGCAACGCCTGCGGCGTATCGAGGTGGGCGAAGTAGAATACCTTGTCCGAAGTCTGCCCCCACGCCGCGAAGGCGAACAGACCCACGAGTAGACTATTACCGGCAGCCATAAGGAACTCCTCCACTCTCAAAGACGCTGCGCGCCAGCCAAGCGTGCAACCGATCTCCGAGCCACCGCGCGGCTGCCTCTATCACAGCGCCCGTGCGGCGGCCCGCAGCCTTGCGTTCGGCGCAGGTGGATTCTCCAGCAGGTCAAGAACCCGCAGACTGTCCCGGGCGGAGAGTTGTACGTGATCGGCTTCCTCGATGACGGCCTTGGCGGCACGCACCGCGTGCCGAATGACGAAATCCGTCAGATCGGTGTGGTTCAGCGCCACCGCCCGCAACAGCAGCGCTTTGTCCTCGGCACGTATTCGTAAGGACATCCGTCTCTGGTCTTCGACTGCTCGTCTCGGCATGGCGTGATCCTCTCGGAAGGCCGATGGCGCCAGCCCACGTCCCTCCGCTTCCTCCGCGCTCTCAGGTTTTGACTCGCCTGGTTTTCTCTGCGCTCTTTCTCCGCGTCTCCGCGCCTCCGCGTCAAGTACACGGTTTCATTTGGTACCGAATTCATCGCGCTTGGAGGCCGATCTCTCGCCGCTCGTACACATTCAAATAGTAACAACAAGAGAACGCGAGTCAACTGTTGGTGCGCGCGCTACCGGGCCGCCTCAAACCCCAACCGCCAGCCCAACTTCTGCTCATCGAACCAGGAGATTTCGGCGCCAAACCAGCGCGTCTTCGACGCCGCCTGGAAGCGCCCCGGATTGACCGCGCCCAGCACGAACGCGCACGGCCCTTCCCCATATCGCTCGATCCGCTCCGCCAGCCACGACCCGGCATTCAGAGGCTGCGCCAACACCACCGGCAGATTACCCAAGAGCGCCAGGTACCCTTGGAAACTCTGGTCCACCTGCTTGATCGGCCGCGGGACGCCGTAAGCCTGCCGGTAGCGTTGGATCGCGTCATCCAGATTGCGCACCGCAATCACCACGCGCGTCACCCCGCGGAACTCCTTGGTCACCGGCTTGCCCTGCGGGAAGGCCCGTTGCTCGCGCGGTGTCTTGTCCTGAATCAGGAACGGGAAAAACGTGCCGCGCGTCTCCGCGCCCACATCGGAGGTCTCCCATTCCAGGCGCACCTCGTCGGGACGCGTACGCCCGCTGCCCACCGGCGCCGACACCGCGATCCCCGCTGCCTTCAGCCGGCTCACCTCCCCGGCCAGATTCTTCTCCCGCATCGCCCAAGCGCATGGACCCGCGTTCTCCGTGAGGAATTTCGCCCACACGTGCCGCGCCACCGCTGCAGCCTCCGCATTGGGCTGCATGCCCATCAATTCCAGGTACGACCCGTCCGGGAAGCTGACCAGCGCCATTTCCGTCGCATGGTTGCTGTGCGCTCCGCCGTAGACGGTGGCAATCCCCACGGCGGCGAGTTTCGCCTGCATCTGCTTGATGTCGCTTCCGGTAATGGTGACGTGATCGATTCTCGAATCCGCCGCACAGAGCAGCACAGGCAGGGCGGCCCACAGCCAAACGCAACGCATCATGCCCCGATTGTAAGGCTTCCCGCAGTGGGCACAAAAAAAGCCGCCGGCGTGACGAGCGCCGGCGGCCGAAAGCACCACTTAGGAGCGAACATGGCAACCCTGGTGCGATCCCGTCCTCCGCTTGGCGATGAACCCGAGCATTGCTCGCGTACACCTGAATTCGGGACCGCAAGAACATCATCGCCCGGAATCGCTCTGCTGAACAGGTCCAGCGGTACCCGCTCCGTCCTAGGACTTTTGCGTCGATTCCCCGCCGCCGCCTGGTACTAGCCCGACCGCGATCACCGATACCGCCTGCCACGGGAAGTAGCCGTCGATCCGCCTCCACAACGGCACCAGCGCGTCAAACACGCGCAACTGGAGCCTGCTGAACGATCTGCGCTTCAGTACCTGCCCATTGAAGCGCCAGCCGGGACGCGTCACCCGGTTGAAATGCAGCATGCGCTCCACCTCGAATCCCGCTTCTTCCATGCGCGCCCGCAGTTGCGCCTCGGAATACCGGCGGTAGTGCCCCAGTACTTCGTCGAGCGTGCCGTATGCCTGCTGATCCTGCGGTACCAGAACGATCGCGCGCCCGCCCGGCTTCAGCGCCGAGAAGATATTGCGCAGCGCCCCCAAATCGTCCTCCACGTGCTCCACCACGTTGAGGCAGACCACGCTGTCGAACAGCTCCCGTAACGGCTGGAAGTCCGCGGAATCGCACAGATCGCACTTGCGGATCTCCAGGTTCGGCCGGCCGCCGAAGCGCACGCGCAATCGCGCCATGTGCTCTGCGTCGATGTCGCTGGCCACGTAGATCTTCCGCCCGCGCGCCAGATGCTGCGTCATGTTGCCTATCCCCGCGCCCAACTCAAGCACGCGCGTCCCCAGCAGCGGCCGCACCGTATCCGCCATCCACCTGTTAAAGCGCTTCGTGCCCGCCAGCGAATCCAGAATCTTCGCCCCCCGGTCCACATAGATGTCCCGCGTGAAGTAGCAGCGCACAATCACCCACAGCGCGCTCACCGCGTCCATGGCGCCGATCTTCTTGCCATCGTCGTAGGTGCGCCCGTAGTAGCTGATCGGCACTTCGTAAATCGAGGCCTGCCGCTGGGCGAACTTGATGGTGAGTTCGGGCTCGATGCCGAAACGGTTGCTGCGGATCGGAATGCTGCGCGCTAGCGAAAGCCGGAACGCCTTGTAGCAGGTCTCCATGTCGGTCAGGTTGAGGTCCGCCGCCATGTTGCACGCCGTGGTCAGGAAGTGGTTCGCCAGCGCGTGCCAGTAGTAGATCACGCGCCGCTCGCCCGAAATCAGGAAGCGCGACCCGTACACCACGTCCGCCTTGTTGGATAGCAGCGGACCCAGCACCTTGGGATACTCGGCGGGGTCGTATTCCAGGTCGCCGTCCTGGATGATGCCGAACTCTCCAACCGCGTGTTCCAGTGCCGTTCGGATGGCGGCCCCCTTGCCGCCGTTCACCTTGTGGTGGAACACACGAATGCGTCCCGGATACCGCTCGGCGAGGTCATCCAGAATCTGCGGCGTGCCGTCGGTAGAGCCATCGTCCACCGCCACCACCTCCGATTCCAGGCCCTCCGGCAAGGGCGCTTCCAGCGCGCGCAGAATCGACGCGGCGAGATATTCCTCTTCGTTGTACGCGGCAACCAGGATCGAAAGCAGGCGTGTGGTGGCCAACTACGGATTATCGCGCAGTGCGCCCGGCGAAATGGTGACCGGACGTTGCACCGCGAGGCCGGGCTTGCGCTTCATCGCCCGCGCTACCGCCCGGTAGAGCAGTAGCACACCCACCATCGCGCCGTACATGGCCGGCAGCCGTATGTCGCTCTTCACCAGCCAGTAGTAGTGCACCACGCCAGCAATCCCGCTCAAATAGACCAGCCGGTGCAGCAGTTGCCAGCGTTTTCCGCCCATCCGCCGGATCCATCCCGTGGTGGACGTCACTGCCAGCGGGACCATCAACAGGAACGCCGTGAATCCCGCCGTGATGAACGGCCGCTTCGCCACATCCTTCAGCATGTCCGGCAGGTCGAAAAACTTGTCCAGCCAGATGTAAGTGATAAAGTGCAGCGTCCCGTAGAAAAACGCGTAGAGCCCGATCATTCGGCGGAAGCGGATCAGATCCGGCAACCCCAGCACCTTGCGCAACGGGGTTACGGCGAGCGTGAACACGATGAAGCGGATGGTCCAATCGCCCGTATAGCGCGTGATGTACTCGATCGGATTGGGTGTAAGGTTCTGGTGCCACGCCCGCCAGCACAGCCAGAAGATCGGACCGAGACTGGCCACGAACACCAGGACCTTGGTCCAGCGTTGTTTCCACATGCTAGTAATTCTTCTTGAGATCCATCCCGTTGTACAGGCTGGCCACCTGGTCGCCGTACCCGTTGAACATCAGCGTCGCCCGCTTGCGCAATTCGCCCAGCCGCCGCTCACTCGCCTGGCTCCACCGCGGATGGTCCACCCGCGGATTCACGTTGGAGTAAAACCCGTACTCGGGCGCATTGGACAGATTCCACGAGGTGGGCGGTTGGCCGCCCACCAGGCGGATCTTGACGATCGATTTGATGCTCTTAAAGCCGTACTTCCAGGGCAGGATCATGCGCACCGGCGCGCCATCCTGCGGCGGCAGCGCCTCGCCGAACATGCCCGTGCACAACAGCGCCAGCGGGTGCATGGCTTCGTCCATGCGCAACCCCTCCACATAGGGGAACTGCAGGCCGGCCGCGTGCGGCATCTGCCGCCGGTCGAAAAAGCTTTCAAACGCCACGTAAGTCGCCCTCGACGCCGGCTCCACCTTGTTGAGCAGCGCGCTCAGCGAATACCCCACCCACGGCACCACGATCGACCAGGCTTCCACGCAACGATGCCGGTATACCCGCTCCTCCAGTGGCGCCAGCGCCAGAATCTCTTCCATGGTGAACTTGCTCGGCTTGTTGCACAGGCCTTCCACGCTGACCGTCCACGGTTCGGTCTTAAAGTTCTTGGCGTAACCCGAGGGTTCGCTTTTGTCCGTGCCGAACTCGTAGTAATTGTTGTAAGTGGAGACCTCCTGGTAGGAGTTCTGCTTCTCGTCCACCGTGTACTTGCTCTTCTGCACGTTGGGCAGCTTCGTCCCCGCTAGCGCCTGCCCGGAGGGCGACAGCAATTCGCGCGCACCCAGGAACGCGGCCGGCACCCCGGCCAGAAAGTTGCGCCGGTTCATGTAGATATGCTTCGGCGTGATCTCGGAATAAAGGATATCGGCAGGTTTCTTGATCAGCATCTCTTTCCCTCCACTCTATCCCTCTATGATGCAGCTTTATCCCCGCCGGACGCAATTTACACGTGCTACCTCACGGCCGCAGGATCACCTTCATCAGGTTCGCCTCGTGCCGGTACAGCCGGTCGAACCACGACGCGCCCTCCTCTAGTGGCGCCACCGCGCTGATCAGCATATCCACCTGGATCGCCCCCCGCGACATCATCTCGATACACGCCGGGTACTCCCCATTCGAAGCGCACGACCCCTGCACCCGAATCTGCCGCGACACCACCGATTGCAGCGGCAACTCGATCTGGGGCGACACATTCCCCACCAGCGTCACCGCCCCGCCCTTGCGCACTCCACCGATCGCCGTGCGGACAGGCTCCGTCGCGCCCACGCACTCCCACGCCACATCCGCCCCGCGTCCGCCGGTCAGCGCCAGAATCGCCTCCACCACGCCCGCTTCCACCACGCCGGTCGCCTGCGGATCGATCGCATCCGTCGCGCCCACCGCCCGCGCCAGCTTCAGCCGTCCCTCGTCGGGATCTACCGCGATCACCCGGCTGCATCCCGCGTGCCGCGCCGCCTGCATGGTCAAGAGGCCGATCATCCCGCTGCCCACCACCACCGCCGTATCGCCCAACCGCACCGGCGTAAGGCTCACCGCGTGCACCGCCACCGATACGGCCTCGATCATCGCCGCCTGCTCGAAGCTCAGGTTCTCCGGCAACCGGTACATGATCCGCCGCGGCACCGCCACAAACTCCGCGAACGCCCCGTGGCGCCGGTACGGCCCAGGCGAAACGCCCAACACCTCGCGGTTGTCGCACAGGTTCTGCTCCCCCCGAAGGCAATAGAAGCAGCGCCCGCAGTAGACCGTGGAATCGAACGTGACCCGGTCGCCCGCCCGCAGGTCCGTGACATTGGCGCCGGCCTCCACCACCTCGCCCGCCGCCTCATGTCCCATCACCAGCGGTGGAATCCGCCGCCCCGTTCGGCCATCCAGCCCGTGGACGTCGCTGCCGCAGATCCCGCAGGCGCGGACCCGAACCAGCACGTCGTCGGGGCCGATTGCCGGCACCGCCATCTCCACCATCTCCAGTTTCATGTACTCGGTCAGTAGAAGCGCATTCATAGCCACGGAATTATCATCGCACGCCGGATATCGGGAACTTTGCTCCCCGCTGCGACGTCTATTCCACGGAGCTTGCCGTGCCATTGCTGGAAGACCAACCCGTGGACCCCGTATGGCGGCGGAGGCTCGTGCCTTGCCTCCAGTTGGCCGGCATCCTCCTCACCGGCTGGCTGATGTGGCGATCCACCCTCGGCCTGCAATGGGACCGCGTACCGTTCCCATGGCTGATTCTGCGCGTCACCGTTTACGCCTTGGCGGCGTGCCTTGCCGGCGCCTTCATCACCATCGTGCTGTACATGGCCGCCTCGCTATGGGAAGGCGAAGACGTCATGCAAGTCACCTTCCGCGCCTCCACCGCCGCCGTATGGTTCGCACCTTGCGTGATCCTGCTGACCCAACTCTCACCGGCCGCCGCGGTCCCCGCGTTGATCCTGGTGGTCAACGCCACCCATCTCCTCTACATCCAGTGGCGTGTCCAACAGCCGCCGGTGGACATCCCGCACGACACCGGACTCTTCGCCACCGCACAACTCCCCGAGCGGCGTTTCTTGAGCGACTTCGGCCCCGGGCTCGCCATCTCCTTCGCCCTGCAAACCGGCGTCTGCGCGGTGCTGCTGCACCATCCCGTCCTCGCCGGCTTCTCCCTCGCCGCCGGCGCCGCCCTGGCCACCGTCTTCGCGCTGACCTCCCGCGCCGTCCAGCCCAAGCCGCCAAAGAGTATGCCGCGCGCGTTTCTGGGACTCGCGCTCACCGTCCTGCTCGCCGTCGGCCTGACCATCGGCGGCATGATTCCCAACCTGATGCGTGGCCCGGGCGGCGACGGCGGCAGCGACGGCAGCGCGACGGCGGGACAGCCTCCCGGCATGCCAGGCAACGGCCGCGATGACCTGCCCGACGCCTCCGCCGGCGACATCGCCAATGCCAGCGGCTTCCCGGGCGTCATCCTCTGGCCCGAGATCAAGCCCATCCCCACCCTGATCGCGCCCATGCCGCAAACCCCCGGCGACGGCGGCCCCGTCGTCATGCCGCGCCCACTCGCCATTCCGTTCTCCGGCGAGTACTGGATGTTCCGCTGGCCTTACGCGCGCCCGCCCAAAACCTCGTTCTTCCAGCGCGGCAGCCCCGCCGCCCTTTCCTTCATCAGCACCGACCACAGGCCGCTTCAAATGGAGGCGCGACACAAACTCGATCAGCCCGTCGCACTCAGTTGCTGTAGCGCCATCCGCCTGGAAATCCGCAACGCCGACCGCTACCCCGGCACCATCGCGCTCGAACTGGTGCTGATCAATAATGATCGGCCCGGCGCGCCGTCGCTCAACCTGGGGCACTACAATGTCACTTCCCGGCCGGACGTCAGCCGCGACCCCGTCATCCCCGTCCCGGAGACCCTAGAGTTCCCCATTCCGTCCACCGCCACGCTCGATGCCTTCAACGAATTCAAGGTCGTCTTCCAGCGCGCCTACCGCCGCGCGGACAAGAGCGCCAAGCTCGCCATCGACCGCTTCATCCTGGTGCCGCGGATTTACTAAACAGGTAGGACAGACCATCGCCTTTTGTGTATCTTCTCAATAATCCGGGGAGGAGCGCAAAAAGCGGCAAAAGGGCCTTCGCTGAGCATTCTCCACGAAT
>Ga0208587_1001589_pt1 | contig 12050 bp, 12 predicted proteins | sample NGESurdeep092012_7_FD_184472 | JGI IMG/M metagenome (GOLD analysis project Ga0208587, IMG submission 184472) | Arctic peat soil microbial communities from Barrow, Alaska - NGEE Surface sample 210 deep-092012 (SPAdes) | ecosystem: Environmental > Terrestrial > Soil > Wetlands > Peat ...
TAGAGGCGACCGTCGGCCCCGAATTTCATCCAGCAGATGTCGTCGCCCACCGTCTCCACCTTCCAGTCGGGCAGGGAGGGGATGAGCATGGCCAGGTTGGTCTTGCCGCATGCCGACGGGAAGGCCGCCGCCACGTACTTGGTCACTCCGGCGGGGTTGGTGAGCTTCAAAATGAGCATGTGCTCGGCCAGCCAGTTGTTGTCGCGGGCCATCACCGAGGCGATCCGTAGGGCGAAACACTTCTTGCCCAACAAGGCGTTGCCGCCGTAGCCCGAGCCATACGACCAGATCTCCCTGGTCTCGGGGAATTGGACGATGTACTTGTTCTCACTGTCGCACGGCCACGGAATGTCGGCCTGGCCGTCGGCCAGGGGAACGCCGACCGAATGCAGACAGGGCACGAAGTCGCCATCGGACCCCAGCACCTCCAGGGCGCCACGGCCCATCCGGGTCATGATCCGCATCGACACCACCACATAGGGCGAGTCGGTGATCTCCACCCCGATGTGGGCGATGTCCGAGCCGAGCGGCCCCATCGAAAACGGGACCACATACATGGTGCGTCCGCGCATGGAACCCTTGAACAGATCGGTCAGCACGCCGCGCATCTCGGCCGGGTCCCGCCAGTTGTTGGTGGGGCCGGCATCGGATTCGTCGGTGGAGCAGATGAAGGTGCGGTCCTCCACCCGGGCCACATCGGCCGGGTCGGAGTGGGCCCAGTAGCTGTTGGGCCGCTTGGCTTCGGATAGTTTGGTAAAGGTCCCATTGTCAACAAGTTGCTGGGCGAGCCGGTCGTACTCTTCGGCCGAACCGTCACACCACTCCACTGCGGCCGGCTCGGTGAGAGCAGCGACCTCGTCAACCCATGCAGTCAACTTTGTATTCTTAGTGGGGGGCATGGGCGGGCGATTCCTCCTCGGGATTCCGTGTCAGTGACCGCCACGATCGCACACAGCACATGCCGGCGTCGCAGGGGATCAGTCAATATTAGCGGGGGTGACGGGAGTCGATGGTAGGCAGGGGACATGGTCGGAACCAACTCTGGTGACACTTCGGCAGATTCGTCCGGTTCGGGAGATGAATTTGCCCTCATCGACCGGCTGCGGGCGCGGTTTGAGCGGGCGGCCGGTACCCACATGGGTGGAGGTCGACCCGCGGAGGGAGAGGTGTGGATCGGGGATGACGCCGCGGTGGTCCGGTCCCCGGCCGGTGGATCGGCGCTGTTGGCCACCGACCTGGTGGTGGCGGGCGTACATGTCGATCTCGACCTGTGTGGCCTCGACGACCTGGGATACAAGGCGCTCATGGTCACGGTGTCCGACCTGGCGGCCATGGGCGGACGCCCCGATCACGTCTTGTTGTCCATCGCCTCTCCGCCGGGGTCTGACCTCGACCTCCTGGCCGACGGGGTGGCGGTGGCCGCACAAGAGGCAGGGTGCGTGGTGGTCGGTGGCGACCTGTCGGGCTCTCCGGCGTTGGTGGTGTCCGTGGCGGTTTCGGGATCGCTCCATGGATCGCCGCAACTCGGTCCCCTCCTTCGCTCGGGGGCCCGACCGGGTGATCAACTCCTTGTCACCGGGCCCCTGGGAGGATCGGCGGCCGGCCTCCGACTCTTGCGCCGGCGTCGGGACCAGGGCATTACCTCTAAGCCGTCAGCTGAGGAGTCTGAGTTGATCCGGGCTCACCGCCGGCCGCCGGCCCGACTCGACGAGGGCGAGGTGTCCCGCTTGTCGGGGGCCCGGGCCGCCATCGACATCTCCGACGGGCTGGTGGCCGACATCCGCCACCTGGCCCGGGCGTCGGGTGTGGGGATCGAGCTGGACGACCTTCCGGTCGCTCCCGGATCCACCACCGAGGAGGTACTGGGGGGTGGGGAGGAGTACGAGCTGATTGTGGCCACCGGGGACGCCGGCCGGATGCAACACGAGTTCGCCACGGCCGGACTACGTCCCCCCATTGTCATCGGACGGTGCACCGATGACCCGGGCCGTCTCGAACTGCAGGGTGATCCCCTTCCTGCTGGGGGATGGCGTCACGATTTTGGGTGACGCGGACCGCGTTCTCAGGGAATCCACAGGAACTCCATTCACAATTGTCAACGTGAACTCGGAAGACGCGCCATGGACATGAAGGGTCGGCGGGTCCTGGTTGTCGACGACGAGAGGAGCATCACCGAACTGGTGACGATGGCACTCACCCTCCACGGTGCCACCGTGGAGGGTGCCCATTCGGGGGCGGCCTGTTCATCCCGTTGAGCCAGTTTTCTCATCCGCTGCAGACGATCGCCGCATTCACGCCGCTCTACGGCCTCAACCAGCTCGTTCATGCGCCCCTGGTCGGTGGAGGCATCACCGGTCATGGGTGCCCAACGTGTTGGTCTGGCCGGCGATCTTTGCCGGCGGTGCCATCTGGCGCTTCCGCCAGGACACCGCCCGGGTCTGAGACCCGGCCAACTACTGGGGGGGGGAGCCGGGTTCAGACTGGGATGTTGCGGATCGGGCGCTTGGTGACCTTGCCCGACCGGATGCACGACGTGCAGACCTGAAGACGCTTCGGCGACCCGTTCACGAGGGCACGGACCCTCTGGATATTGGGATCCCAACGACGCTTGGTGCGCCGGTGGGAGTGGCTGATGTTCATACCGAACGACGGTTTCTTACCGCAGACCTCACACACCGCTGCCATGACGCGTCGACTTCCTCTCAAGAACCTCAGGGAACGCGGTAGAGGTTAGCATCCGGGCCATGGGGGTCCTCGACACACTCGATGCAGCCGCACTTGGCCAGGTCATCGGGGAATACCGGGATGCTCTCCGCTCGCATCAGGAGGTTATCAACCGGCTCAATGTCTTCCCCGTCCCCGATGGGGACACCGGCACCAACATGGCCCTCACCCTCGAATCGGTGATGGCCGAGTTGTCCGACCTCGATCAACCGGATATGGTTGCCACCTGCAAGGCCATCGCCCATGGCTCGCTGATGGGGGCCCGGGGGAACTCGGGGGTGATTCTGTCGCAGCTCCTGCGCGGCATCGTGGACGTGCTCACCGAGACCGGATCGGTCCCGGGCCCGGGCGAGCTGGCCCGGGCGTTGACGCTGGCCGACAAGTTGGCCCGCCAGGCGGTCATGCGCCCGGTGGAGGGGACCATCCTGACGGTGGCCGAGGCGGCCGCCCAGGGTGCCCGGGACGCCGCCGACGCGGGCAAGTCGCTGATCGACGTGGTGGAGGCCTCACGAAGCGCGGCCGCCGACGCGCTGGCCCGCACCCCTGAACTGCTCCCGGTGCTGGCCCAGGCCGGAGTGGTCGACGCCGGTGGGGCCGGTTACCTGCTGTTGCTCGACGCTCTCCTGACGGTGGTGGACGGCCGGCCTCTCCCCGAGCCCCCGGACCTACCCGAGGAGCCGGCCGGATGGGCAAGCGGGCCCTCGGGGATGGACCAGGCGGTGGAGGCGTCCCACGGTGATGCCGGCAGCGATATCGCCGGGTTGCGGTACGAGGTCATGTACCTGTTGGAAGCCCCGGACGACACCATCCCGGTGTTCAAGGAGGTATGGGCCGGTCTTGGCGACTCCATTGTGGTGGTCGGTGGCGACGGACTGTGGAACTGCCACATCCACACCGACGACATCGGTGGCGCGGTGGAGGCGTCGCTCGATGTCGGGAGGCCCCGCAATATTCGGATCACCGACTTGCTCGAGCAGGTGGAAGAAGAACGGTGGGTGCGCGTAGGCGGCGGGACCGCCGGGAGTGGCCCGGCCGAGATCCCGCCCGGACACGCCCCGACCACCGGGGTGGTGGCGGTGGCCACCGGTGTGGGGATCGGTCGTATCTTCCGGTCTCTCGGGGTGCACCAGGTCATCGCGGGTGGGCAGTCGATGAACCCGTCGACGGCCGAGATCCTCGCGGCGGTGGAGTTGCTCCGGGCCGATGAGGTGATCATCCTTCCCAACAACAAGAACATCCGCCCGGTCGCCGAACGGGTCAACGACCTCACGTCCAAGGTCATCCGAGTGGTCCCCACCAATACCATCGCCGAGGGATTTGCCGCTTTGCTGGCCTACGACCCCGAAGCCCATGTCGACGTCAACGCCCGGGCCATGGAAACCTCGGCCCGCAACGTGGTGGCCGGCGAAATCACCCAGGCGGTCCGCGACTCGGACAGCGCGGTGGGCCCCATCGCGGTGGGCGACTGGCTCGGGCTCTCCCGCCAGGGCATCGAAGCGGTGGGCGGCTCGGTGTCGACGGTGGCCTGGGCCCTTCTCGACCGCTTGGTCACCGACGACCATGAGTTGGTGACCCTCATCGAGGGAGAGGGATCCGGGGCCGCCGACACCCGGCGCATCACCGAATGGCTGGGGGAGCACCGCCCCAATGTCGACATCGAAGTGCACCACGGTGGCCAACCTCTGTATCCGTACCTCTTCTCCATCGAATGAGTGTTGCCGATCCGGCCGAGGCTTCCCTTGCCGATGGCCCGGGACGCAAACTGCGTCAACTGGCCGACCTGCCTGTCTCGATTCTGAAGGGGGTGGGATCCGGGGCCGCCCACGAGTTGGGCGAGCTCGGCATCGACTCCGTACTCGATCTCCTCACCCACTACCCCCGTCGGTACATCGACGGCACCCGCTTGGCGCCACTGGCCGAGCTCGCCATCGGGGATACCGCATCGGTCTTGGCCGAGGTACGCCGGGTGAATCGGCCCCCGGCCCGCTACGGCCGGGGTCGGGGGCGGAGCCCCGCCCGGGTGGAGCTCGATGTCACCGACGGCTCCGGAGGGGTGAAAGTGGTGTTCTTCAACCAGACGTGGCGGGCCAAGCAGCTGGCCGTCGGCACCCTGGCCCTCTTTTACGGCACCCTGGCCTCGTACCGGGATGCCCGCCAGATGGTCAACCCCACCGTGGAAATCCTCCGGTCAGGAGGTGACGCCATCGATCCCGAGGCCACCCCGGAGTCGGGCCGGGTGTTCCCCGTCTACCCCTTGACGGAAAAAGCCGACCTCACCTCGGCCCGGATCAGCCGGTACATGGCCGAGGCCCTCGACCGGGCGAAGGAATTCAGCGAGCCGTTGCCCGTCCATTGGCGCCAAAAGTTCCATCTGCTCGACCGCACCACCGCGTTCAATCGCATCCACCGCCCCACCACCGTGGGCGAGACGGAGCCGGCTCGGTTGCGCCTGGCCTTCGATGAGTTGCTCCGGCTACAACTGGCGCTGGTGCTCCGCCAGCGCCGGCTCCAAGAGGACGCCCGGGGTATCCGCCACGTGGTGTCCCACCCCGATGCAGAGACACTGGTCGACCAGTTTCTCCACCGGTTGCCCTTTGTGCCCACCGCGGCCCAACACAGCGCCATCGACACCATCCGGGCCGACCTGGCCGGGCCTCTTCCTATGCACCGGCTGCTCCAGGGCGACGTGGGGGCGGGAAAGACAGTGGTGGCGGTGGCCACACTGTTGGTGGCGGTCGAGGGGGGTCACCAGGGGGCGTTGATGGCCCCCACCGAGGTGCTGGCCGAACAGCACCATGCCGGGGTGACGAGACTTCTGGAGGGGATGGTGGTGCCCGACCCCTCCACGTTGTCGGGAGACCGCCCCCTGCGGGTCGCCCTCCTCACCAACAGGACATCGGCCAACGACCGGGCCTCGCTCCATGCCGGGTTGGCCGATGGGACGGTGGACCTGTTGATCGGAACCCATGCCTTGTTGACCGACGAGGTCCGGTTCCGATCGCTCGGAGCTGTGGTCATCGACGAACAGCACCGCTTCGGGGTCGAGCAGCGGGCGGCCCTGCGGGCCAAGGGACGAGGGGACGATGGAGGCGGCCGGGATCCCGACCTGCTGGTCATGACGGCCACTCCGATACCCCGCACCGCCGCCATGGTGGTGTTCGGCGATCTCGACATGACGGTGATCACCGAGCTCCCGCCGGGACGCGTTGCCGTCGATACCCACTGGGCCCGGACCCCACTCGATGTCGAGGCGGCATGGGCCCGGGTCCGCCAGGAGGTGGCGTCCGGTCACCGGGCCTTCGTGGTCTGCCCACTGGTTGAGGGGTCGGAGCGGGTACAGGCCACCTCGGTCACCGAAGAGGCGCAGCGGTTGGCCGCCGCCGAACTCACCGGTCTGCGAATCGGCGTGCTCCACGGCCAGATGCGAACCGCGGACAAGGAGACGGTGATGGCCGATTTCCGCGCCGGGCGCCTCGATGTCCTGGTGGCGACCACGGTGATCGAAGTAGGTGTAGACGTCCCCGAGGCCACGGTGATGGTCATCGAGGACGCCGACCGGTTCGGGATCGCCCAGCTCCATCAGTTGCGCGGCCGGGTAGGGAGGGGGAGCGATCAGTCGTGGTGCTATCTGCTCTCCGAAAGCGACAGTCCCGAGGCCGACATCCGGCTCTCGGCCCTGGAGCGCTCCACCGACGGATTCGAACTGGCCGACGTCGACCTCGAGCTGCGGGGGGAGGGCACCATCCTGGGTGCTCGCCAGAAAGGGAGGAGCGACCTGAAGTTGGCCAGGTTGATTTCCGATCGGAACCTGGTGACCCAGGCCCGGGAGGCGGCCGAGCAGATCGTGGGTGCCGATCCGGCGCTGGCCGATCACCCTCTTCTTTCAGACGAATTGCGCATCTTCATCGACGACGACGAAGCCGCCTTTCTCTTCAAGAGTTGACCCAAGCCAGGGCGGGACCGCCTGTAGACTTTTCGGGTGCGAGTGATCGGGGGTGAGTTCCGGGGGCGCCGTCTGTCGGCCCCTGACGCCCGGTCGGTGCGGCCTACCTCGGACCGGGCCCGCGAGGCGATCTTCGACATGTTGTTCAGCCTGGGAGGGGTAGAGGGTCTGCAGGTCGCCGACCTGTTCTCGGGAACCGGTGCCCTGGGGATCGAAGCCCTCTCCCGCGGCGCGGCAGCGGTCACGTTCGTGGACCGGGACCCCGACAGCCTCGACCTCATCAGACAGAATCTGGCTTCGGTGGGTCTGGCCGACGCCGAGCGCGACGGCTACGCCACCGTCATTCGAGCTGATGTCGACAACTGGGTGGCTACCACGCTGTCCCGGTACGACCTCATCTTGTGTGATCCGCCCTACGCCTACGACGGGTGGGAGACCCTGATACGCCAACTGCCCGGTGAACTGGTCATCCTCGAGTCGGGAGCTGAGTTGCCCGAGGTCGACGGGTGGGGAGTCCTCAAATCCAAGCGCTATGGCGGTACCATCGTCACAGTTGCCCGGCCGGAGCCGGTCTCTCAGAAAGGTGCCTCGTGAGGATTGCGCTCATTCCCGGATCATTCGATCCCGTCCACAATGGACATCTGGAGGTCATTGAGCGAGCTGCCCGGCTGTTTGACGAGGTAGTGGTGGCCGCCCTGCGCAATCCACAAAAGAGCGAGGCCATGTTCGAACTGGACGAACGTCAGACCATGCTCGAGGAGTCGTTGGCCCACGTGGCCAATGTGCGCATCGTGTCGGTGTCCACCTTGGTGGTCAATGTGGCCGAGTCCGTCGGGGCCAGTGCCATCGTGAAGGGGCTCCGGGCCGTATCCGACTTCGAGAACGAGCTGCAGATGGCCCAGATGAACAAACAGCTGTCGGGAGTGGAGACGATGTTCATCCCCACCAGTTCTGCTCATTCGTTCATCTCCTCACGCCTTCTCCGGGAGGTGGCCCGTTTCGGCGGTGATGTGACGGCATTCGTTCCCAAAGTGGTGGCCTTGCGGCTCCAGGAGAAGTTCGCTGATGAGTGATCTGTTCGAGGATCTTGAGGCGCAACGGGCGGCCGGCGAGGAACAGGATGCGGAGACCCTGGTCCGGGAAGCCTTGGACCTGGTGCTGACGGCCAAAGCCATGCCGTTGTCGGCCTCGGTGCTCATCTCGCGTGAAGAGGTGGCCGACGTGTTGCAGGCCGCCTTGGACAGGATGCCGGATGAAATTCGTGAGGCCCGATGGTTGCTGAAGGAGCGCGCCGAGTTCATCGCCGAAAGAAATCGGGAGGCGGACGCGCTGATGGAAGAGGTGCGGGTCCAAGCCGAACGGATGGTGCAGCGCACCGAGATCGTGCGCCAGGCCAACCACGTGGCGCAGCGGGTGCTCGACGACGCCAATGAGGAAGCCCGCCGCCTGCGGAACGAGGCGGAGGACTATGCCGACCAGAAGCTGGCCAGTTTCGAGATCGTCCTCGACCGGATCACGAAGACCGTGCTGGCCGGCCGCGAAAAGCTGCGAGTGACCCCACTCCCGCCGGTGAAGATCGGTGAAGGGGGAGACACCTCATTGGCGTCACCCACCGACCTGGGCATCGGGGGGCCGGTGGGTGACGAGCCCGAGGGCTTCTTCGACCAGGACCTCACCTAAGGGACAGTCACGGTGCGCACTCCGCAACCATTTATCGTCCCCGCCGCCGCCCTCCGCAAGGTGGCCGGTACCGTCCGCCACGAGGATCGCCACGGGGTGATCGAAGGTTTGGGAACCGTCGGCGTGGTCGTCCCCGACGGCGCCGAGGTCGACGCCCAGGTCACGCTCTCCTCCTACCCGGGCGGCATCATGGCCACCGGACGGGTCTCGGCCCCCTGGAGGGGGGAGTGCCGTCGGTGTGGGGGTGTGGTCACCGGCGCGGTGGAGGCCGAGGTGCGTGAGCGGTTCGTCATCGAAGGGCCGGGAAGCGAATCGGGGCCGGCCGTCGAAGTGGACGAGGACGCCTATGTGTTGGCCGACGACCTGTTGGACCTTGAGCCCTTGGCCAGGGATGCAGTTCTTCTCGAACTCCCGTTGGCCCCCCTTTGTTCCGAGGACTGCCGGGGGTTATGCCCCCAGTGTGGGGCCAATCTCAATTTCAAGAGCTGCGGCTGTGCCCCACCGGCCGACCCGCGTTGGTCGGCCCTGGATGTACTGCGTGACGGTGAGGGTGGTGGTTTGGCCTAGAATGCCGTCCCTATGGCCGTCCCCAAGAAGAAGACCTCCAAGTCGAAGAGCCGAAGCCGCCGAGCATCCAACTGGGTGCTGAAGGCGCCGGCCCGTTCGGTGTGCCCGCAGTGCACCACCGCCAAGTTGCCCCATATCGTGTGTCCGAACTGCGGATGGTACAAGGGCCGCCAGGCGATCGAAGTCGACTAGTGGCCCGTGGGGGCGTTCGCCCGACGGGTGAGGCGTTCGCCAGCCTTCCGGTGGCGGTGGATGCCATGGGTGGCGATCACGCTCCCGCAGAGATCGTCGCCGGGGCCCGTCAGGTGGCCGAGCAGTCCGGCATCGCCGTGCTGCTGGTCGGCCGGCCGGGGGAGATGGGCGACACCGGCGGCCTTCCCGAGCTCCCTGCCAGCGAGGTCATCGGCATGGACGATGATCCCGGTCAGGGCGTGCGGCGGAAGAAGGACTCGTCCCTGGTGCGGGCGGCTGAAGCGGTGCGCGACGGGAAGGCCCTGGCCATGGTCTCGGCCGGGAACACCGGAGCCACCATGGCGTCCGCCCTCCTGCGCATGGGTCGTCTCCCCGGAGTGATTCGGCCGGCCATCGCCACCCCCATCCCCAACCCCGGGACGGGCAAGCCGCCCACCGTGCTCCTTGACTCCGGTGCCAACGCCGAGTGCAATCCCCAGATGTTGGTGCAGTTCGCCCAAATGGGGGCGGCCTTTGCCCGCAAGCGATACGGGGTTGCCCTCCCCACGGTGGCCCTCTTGTCCATCGGGGAGGAGAAGTCCAAGGGCACTCCTCTCGAAAAGGAAACCCACGCGTTGTTGGCCAGTGGGCTCGGGGGAAACGGCTTCGAATTCATTGGCAACGTCGAAGGGCGCGACTTTTTGGGCGGCGCCGCCGATGTGATCGTGACCGACGGTTTCACCGGCAACGTGGCGCTCAAGACGTTGGAAGGCTCATTGACGTTTCTGGTCGGCGCGCTCACCGAAATTCTGGGTCGTCCCGGGCTCGAGCAGGCGGCGGAGGCATTGATCCCCGAGATCGCACCATTGGTTGAGGAGCTCGAGCCGGAGGGCACCGGTGGGGCCATGCTGCTCGGGGTGAACGGGGTGTGTGTGATCAGCCATGGGTCATCGTCTTCGAAGGCCATGGTCAACGCCATCACGGTGGCCCACGATCTGGCCGTGGGCGGTTTGGTGGCGGCGGTTGCCGACGCGGTGAGCGAGGTCCCCGTTCCGGTGATCGACTGAGGTCGGCCTCGGCTTCGGCTTCGGCCTCGGCTTCGGCGCCGAGATCGACATGGCCCTCTCGTGGTGGCCCGGACCCTGCCAGTGGACCAATAACAGAGTGGTCGCACCTACGCTCACCTACGCTCACCGGCGGTCCATCCTTCGTCGATGCTGGGAGCGACCAGGCGGGCGATGCGTTCGTTGATGGCAGCTCGCGCTTCGGTTTCGGTTTCCTTCGCGACGCGGATCGCGGTGAGGTCCGCGTCGAGCTCGGGGAGCGCGCTGTAGTCGAGATTCACCGCGATGTCGGTGTCGTCGTCGAGGTCGTCGCGCTTGGGTGGCGCCGTCACCGGGTTCAATCTCAGCGACCCACCACCATTTGTCGGAGAGTCCTTCTTCCCGGGTCACATGTGCGGTGACTTCCATGGTCGTGGCCTCCTTACGATTGGGTGATCATTTGCCGATGCGGTCGCGGAGCCAGCGGTTCGAACTCGCCCAGCGACAGACATTCTCTCAGGCGAGGATCCCTTTTATGCGGGCGCGCGTACTGCCGGCTCAGAGACCGGAGGAATGATCGGTTCTAGCTCCACCGTCGGCGCAGGCGGAACACATACTTGAAATACCCGACCAGTGACGCCGGTGACATTATGAACTGGTAGACGACGAGATAGGCGATGAATCCCAGCCGGTTGGGCGGCAGCCGTAAACCCAGCGGGCGCACGACGCGGCGCAGCTGATACCGGGCAAGCAATGCGTACACGAGTAGGGTCAATGGCAGCACGAATAGAGTCCAAAACCCAACGAACCAGAAGATTCCGAACGCAGCCAGCACCAGACCAGGCATCCACAACAGCGTGTATCCTGCATCTATCCAGGGAATGAACAGATCGATTGTTGCTATAGCCCTTGTGAGCCCGCGGTTCTGCCTCCAGGGATGCACGGCATGAATGGCGTCGAACATCCCCCGAGCCCAACGCTCCCGCTGGATTACCAACGACCGGAACCCCACCGGCACGAAGGTAAAAGCTACGGCCGTCGGCTCATAGATCACGCGATGGCCATCGTGAAGAAGTTTCCAAGTAAGAACGATGTCTTCTCCTACGGAATCCGGCCATCCGTTCACAACCCGCAGGCGTTCGGTCCGGTACAAACTGAAACCACCCTGGGCTACTAGGGTCGATTGGAACATTCCCTGCATCCGTTTCACCGAAGCGATTCCAAGGAAATAGTCCCACTCTTGCATTCTGGTCCAAAAACTGTCCTTGACATTCTTGACCAACACCGACCCGGCCACCGCTGCCACGTCTGGCAATGACGACTCCAATCTGGCGACGACGTGTTGAATGGCTTGGGAGTGCAGCGTGGTATCTGCATCAAGCGTGATCAGATATGGCGTCGTGACGTGGTTCAGGCCACTGTTGAGCGCATTGAATTTTCCCGGGCGCGGCTCGTTGATGACGGTGCAGTCCAGGTTGAGCTCGGCAGCGGCTTCGCGTGCTGCCTCGTCGGTGGAATCGGTTGAGGCGTTCTCTACGACGATGACCGAAATCGGACCACCATAGTCCTGCATAGAAATCGCCCTCAAGGTTGGCCCGATGTTGTTGGCTTCATTTCGGGCGGCGATCAAGACGGTTACGGGGGTGATCGATGTTTGGAGACGAAACGGCGGCTGTTCATCCTGCATGAGGGAAAAGAGTAGAAATGCCATGATCAAACCGGGAAGGTAGGCCAACACCCCCACTGATGCCAAGGCCGGAATCTCACCAATCTGTTTCGACAGACCGTGCAACCACGGCAGGGACAAGACAACAGCTAGCGCGACCCACATGCACGCCGATGAAATAGCGAAATAGAATTTGACCTGTACTGTGAATCGGCGTTCATTGATCGACCGTTGACCTTCCGACGGCAGCCCCCGC
>Ga0208587_1001595_pt1 | contig 12027 bp, 10 predicted proteins | sample NGESurdeep092012_7_FD_184472 | JGI IMG/M metagenome (GOLD analysis project Ga0208587, IMG submission 184472) | Arctic peat soil microbial communities from Barrow, Alaska - NGEE Surface sample 210 deep-092012 (SPAdes) | ecosystem: Environmental > Terrestrial > Soil > Wetlands > Peat ...
TACTCCGTGCGGCTCTTCATCCGGCGTGTATAGCTGATCTGCCAGTAGGCCCCGGCTTGGTGTTGGGGATCCTTGTACTGGCGGCTCAGCGAGCCCGGGCGCATCGGACCGATCTCCAGTAGCGCCTTCTTGATCCGATCAATCCTCTGCTCGATCTGTGGAATTCGTTTCTGCTTCATGTGGCCTCCTTTTCGCGTTGCTAGTATAGCATATATATGCTATACTACGCCCGGACAATTGTCAAGCCCGAAAACCGAATCCTCGAACTACCCGGCAAGGAGGCCGCTCATGCTCTGGTACGACTGGTGGAATCTGGTGTGCGAATTGCGCTCCGCCTGCGCCCGCTCCCGGACCTTCCTGTGGATGTCCCTCTGCCTGGCGGGATTCTCCACTCGCAAAGATCTGCTCGGCGTCACCAGCATCGTGCGCGCCCTCGGCCTGGAGCCGGCCTGCTACGACCGCCTCTTGGACTTCTTCCACAGCCCGGCCCTGGATCTGGACAAACTCACCCACGCCTGGTGCGCTCTCCTCTTCCGGTTCGACCCAGGCATCCTCCGCGTGAACGGCAAGCCCCTCCTGGTCGGCGACGGCATCAAGATCCCCAAGGCCGGACGCAAGATGCCCGGAGTCAAAAAGCTCCATCAACAATCCGAGTCAAACAACAAGCCGGAGTACATCTTCGGCCACTCCTGCCAGGCCGTCGCCGTGCTCACCCAAGCCCTGTCCAGCGTATTCGCCTTGCCTTTGGCCTGTCGCATCCACGAAGGCACGGTGTTTTCCAACCGCGACCACCGAACCCTGCTGGACAAAATGATCCTGCTGCTCGACTCGCTAGACCTGAAGGAACCGTTCTACTTCGTGGCCGACGCCTACTATGCCTCCGGCAAGATCGTTCGCGGGTTGCTGACCCACGGAAACCATCTGGTCACGCGCGTCAAAAGCAACAGCGTGGCTTATTTCCCGGCGACACCCCCGCCGCCGGGGCGCCCTCTGGGCCAGTCGCGGCGCCGGGGCCGGCCCGCAAAGTACGGGAAGAAGATCAAGGTCGCAGCGTTGCTGAAGGAGGAGGATCGATTTCAGGAGGCGCCCAGTCCCGTCTATGGCGAGCAGGGGGTGACCCTCCGTTTCCGGGTCGCCGATCTGTTGTGGCGACCGGTCGGCATCCTCGTCCGCTTCGTCGTGGTACTCCATCCTCAGCGCGGCGCCATCCTGCTGATGTGCACGGACCCGACCCTGGCCCCCTTGGACATCATCCGCATCTATGGCCTGCGATTCAAGATCGAAGTGTCTTTCAAGGAGGCCCTCCGCGTCATCGGCGCGTATGCCTACCACTTCTGGATGGCGGCCATGACGCCGCTACGGCGCGTAAGCGGCAACCAGTATCTGCACCACAAATCGGTTGAATACCGCATCGCCGTCCGCCGTAAGATCGCAGCCTACCATCGCCACATCCAACTCGGGCTCATCGCCCAGGGATTGCTTCAGATCCTCTCCGCGACGAAACCCACGCTGGTGTGGCAGTCCTTCGGCTCGTGGATACGAACCGTTCGGCCAGGGCTGGCCCCCTCCGAACAGGTTGTGGCTATTGCCCTCCGCAATACCCTCCCGGAATTTCTCGCAAGTGCCGCCAAACCCTCAATCCTCGTGAAATTCATCCGCGACAGGCTTGATCTGTCCAGAATCGAAGGAACCAGCTTGGCGGCATGATAGGCCAAACCTCAGATATCGGTACTCTCAAGTATAGCGTAAATGTGGCAAAAATCAACTAATAGAATCCGCGTATCTGTTGAAGAAACCCGGCAGACCTGGACTCCTGGACTGCCATTGGCTGGCGGCGATCCAGCACGACTTGATATGCTTGCTGGACGCCGATAGCGCTCCAGAAGCTATGGCGTTTCGTGGAAATCGCGACGGATTCTTAAAGATGCCCGCACGAAAACGAAGTAATGCTGTCTGTTTCTTGTGGCTGATGCTTGGCGCGTCCGTGCTTCGCGGCGAGATCGGCGTCCTGAAGAACTTCACTCTGATCGACGGCTCTGGCCGCCCGCCTCTCCCTGGCGCCGCCATGATTCTCGACGCAGGCCGTATCGTTTGGGTGGGTCCGGTGACCCAGCTCCAGGCTCCGTCCGGGGCTCAGACGGTCGATCTGACCGGCAAGAACGTCATGCCCGGGATCATTAACCTGCACGGGCACCTCGGCAATACCGTCGATTTGACCCAGGATGCCAAGTTCTTCACGCGGGAAAACGTCGAGAAGAATCTGGAGACTTATGCGTCTTACGGTGTTACGTCCATGCTCAGCATGGGCACCGACCAGGACCTGATCTTCCAGATCCGCGATCGGCAGCGCGCCGGAAGGCCGTCAATGACGCGCGTCTTCACGGCCGGCCAGGGTTTCATCTTCAAGGGCGGCTACGGCGGCATCGCGGGAGTGAACCAGGGCGTGTCCAGTGCCGGTGAAGTGGAATCGGCGGTGGCCGCCCAGGCACGCAAGAAGGTGGACATCATCAAGCTCTGGATGGACGATGAACTGGGCAGGCTCCCGAAGATGCCCTATCCAATCGCCAAAGCCATTATCGATGGTGCGCACCAGCACCACCTGCGCGTGGCGACCCACATTTTCTATCTGCAGGACGCTAAGCAGTTGACGGATTACGGCGTCGACGGTCTGGCTCACAGCGTGCGCGACAAGCCCGTCGACCGGGCGCTGATCGAAAGCATGAAGACGCACGGCACCTGGCAGATGGCGACGCTGTCGCGCGAGGCGTCAATGTTCGTCTACGCCAGCCCTCCCCCGTTCATCGGCGATCCTTTTTTCACGCGCGGCGTGTCGCCGGCGGCGATCAAGACGCTTCAAAGTCCGGCGTATCAGAAGACGATTGCATCCGGCCCCCATTTCAACGAATTCCCGGGCTTTCTGGAGACCGCCAAGAAGAATCTCAAGACGCTCGTCGATGCGGGCGTGAAATACGGCTTCGGCACGGATACGGGACCTCCCGGACGCTTCCCAGGCAATTTCGAGCATTGGGAAATGGAACTCATGGTGGAAGCCGGGTTGACACCGATGCAGGTTCTCACCGCGGCGACACGGAACGCGGCGGAGTTTTTGGGGGCGAAGGACCTCGGTACGCTGGAGCGCTCCAAATGGGCCGACCTGATCGTGCTCGACCGGAACCCGCTCGACGACATCCGGAACACCAGGACGATCAACGCGGTCTATATCGCCGGCCACCGGGTGAGATAGCGCGCCGGCACGCCGGGAGAACGCGATCGCGCTTCGGACTCGCTACCGGAGCTCGTCTACTGTATAGCCTACCGATATTGCGACGAAAGCTCGCCGAGGATCCGGGCGGAGGCCCCTCGGACATTACTCAGACTGATTACGCGGGCAGTACCGCAAAAGCGATGGATACCGGACTTGCGTTTTGCACCGGCGCTCCCGTGACAGCCAGCCGGCCCGTCGCAGCGTCGGCTCGGTAGGTGACGACGGTGTCGGACTGCTCGTTGGTTGCGCAGAGGAGCGAGTGAGAGGGATCGAACCCAATGTAACGAGGGGTGCGGCCCCGTGACGGCGTCCAACCGGAGGTAGAAAGCAGGCCGGTCCGCGGATCGGATGTGAACGTAGCGATACTGTCGTGTCCGCGGTTGGAGCAGTAGACGAAGCGGCCGTCCGCGGATACGGCAATCTCCGCGGTGGTATTCTCGCCGGTGTGGTCGGGTGGCAGCGTGGGCAAGATCTGTACCGGCCGCAGACTGCCGCGATCTGCATCCCAAAAGTGCGTCGTGACGGTGCTGGCGATTTCGTTGACCACCCACGCCACGGGCAATCGGGGATGGAACGCCGCGTGGCGCGGGCCGGAGCCGGCGCGAGCGATTGCGGCGCCTTGCTCGGTAGGCGTCAATTTGCCGGTGGCCGCATCGAAACGGAAGACGAACACGCGGTCCAGGCCCTTGTCCGGCACGATTACCGAGCGCCCCCCTGGTTCGAACACCACGTGATGCGGATGCGAACTGAGCTGCGTGATGCGGTGGGGGCCGGGCTGCCCTGGAAGGGCGACAACCTGCACGGCGTCGGCGAGCGCACCATCTGGCCGGATGGGCAGCACCCCTACGTTGCCCGCACCATAATTGGCCACCACCAGAAAGCGGCCGCCGGGAGCGATGGCTTGATGCACGCCATTGCGGCCGCCGGTTTCGGCGCGGTTCAGAAACTCCAGGAAACCGGTCGCGCGATCCAGCGAAAACGCAGAGGCATAGGTTTCATCGCCGTGCACCGAATAGAGGTGGCGCCGATCCGCGGCCATCACCAGGAATGAGGGGTTGACTAAGCCGCCGACGTGCTGCACGTGCGTCCAGACGGCTGTCTGAGGGTCGATGCGATAAACGTGGATGCCGTCACCGCGCGCGGAACGTTGGGCGGTTGTGTAGCAGCCCACGTAGGCATACAGCGCTCCGCGCATGGACTGTGCGGCGAGCGGCGCCGCCATCAACCCGCCCAACAGGGTCCGCCGGGTCAGGGGCAAGCTTAGGGTTGGGCCGCACCTTCCAGTTTGGACCTTTCGGCACTTTCCCTCCTTTATCGAACGACAGAAGCCACAACCATCTCCAACAGTCTACGCACGCCATCGTCCCCACCTACCGGACCATCATGAAATTGATCGTGCGGACGCGCCTTCCAGTTGTCGCGTGAATGATCCATCTGGTACGTGGCCGGCAGACCCGTCAGGCCGGGATCGAGTTGCGCGTCGCTGGCGGACATTTTGTAGATCACCAGGTCGAGCGACGGCACAACGTAGATGGCCGAGCCGCCCGCCCCGGACTTGAAGAACGCATCGCGCGGTGCTCCAAAGACGTGGCCGTCCGCGTTTACCTCGAACATCAGGCTCATCGGCGAGTGCGGGTTATAGGGCGAGGGCCTGCCGCACATGGCGATATACTCCGCGGGCACCAGTTGCCGATTGGCCCAACAGCCCTTGTGTAGCAGAAGATAACTGAATCGGACCGCATCGGTGGCGCGCAATGCGATACCGCCGCCGCCCGGCGTGTGTGGCAGGGTGCTTCCGTTGCGATGCAACGCGTAACCCCAAGGCCCGAACCCCATCGGCTGGGCCAGTTTCTCGGCGATGTATTGCTGCATCTCCATTCCGGTCAGGTGGCGCAGCACGATGGAGGCCACGTGCGGCGAGGCCGACGCGTAGGAGTATCCTTCGCCGGGCTTGGTCCACATCAGTGTTCGCAAGGCGCTGGTATCCTGGTCCCCCGATGCGGCCGGGCGCGGAACGGACTCCAGTTGGAGATTCTCTCCGCGGACGATTCCGGGATTGCCGCCATCGCCGTGCATACCGGAAGTCATGCTCAGCAAGTGTCCCAGCTTGATATCGGCCTTCAATGGGTCGCTCAGCGGAAGTGCTTCCGGCAGGTACCTCTCAGTGAATACCTTGGTCTCAAGCCCTTCGGGGATCTGGTCGTGCTTCTCCTGCATCATGATCCCGCAGGAAATGCTGGCGAACGCTTTCCCGATCGACGCCATATCGGGATGCGCTTCGCGATTGCCTTTGCCGAAGTATTTTTCGTAGACCAGATAACCGTGACGCACCACTACCAGGCCGCCATGTTGGCTGGTTTCCTTCTCGAATTCGAACGCCTGGTCCAGCCTGGCGGGATCCATGCCCCCCGTTTTGCGGATCGTCGCGGCGTCCGTAAGAGTCCGCCAGCCCTCTGCGCTGTCCGGAGACGGAAAGTAGTCGGGGCCTCCCGCGAGTGCCAGAGGCAGGCACAAAAGCAGGGCAGAAGATGCCGCGCGTTGGAATATTCTTTCGATCATGGTCTCCCCACGATTATTCCGCAAATCGCCACCGATCGGTAGCACTGCCGGGATCGGCGGAACAGAGCCCCGCTTACTTGATGGCGGTGCCATCCCTCAATCGCAGCTCTCCCCATCCACCGTTCAGGCGTTTCCGCTCGCTGGTTTCGCCGGTTCCGAACGGGTACTTCGCCGCGGCGTTTTCATCGAGTTCGATTCCCCAACCTGGCGCCTCGTTGGCCCATAGGTAACCGTCTTTCACCACCGGGCAGCCTTTAAAGATCTCCTGAGTCCGCTCGTTGAAGGGTGAGTACTCCTGGATGCCGAAGTTCGGGCTGATCAGGTCGAGCGTGACGTTCACCATGTGTCCGATGGGGGACAGGTCTGGGGGGCCGTGCCAGGCGGTCTTCACCCCGAACTGCTCGGCCAGAGTGGCGATCTTGCGCGCCGGGCTGAATCCGCCGGCCTGTGATGGATGCACCCGGATGTAGTCGATGAGCCGCCCGGCGATGAGTTCCTGCCACTGATGCGGGTTGTTGAACAGTTCACCCATCGCAATGGGCGTCGTGCAGTTGTCGCGGATCTGCCGGAAGTAGGCCGAGTCCTCCGGCGGCAGCGGGTCCTCGATGAAGAATAGCTTAAACCTGTCCACGTCCTTGCAGAACTGTACCGCTTCATTGGGCGAGACCTTCTCACCCATGTCGTGCAGTAGTCCCACCTCATCGCCTAGTTCCTGGCGGCAGATTTCCAGGAGCTTGAAAGTGCGCCGGCAATAGGACTTGCGATCGAATGTAAGACCGCCGTTGAGGCCCGGCTTCATGTCGTTATCGGCGGGGGAGCCGGCCATCGACCTCACGTCGCCCACCTGGACCCGGATATTACGGAATCCCTGGGCCAGCGACTGTCTGGCCAGTTCCACCGTCTCTGGATAGGTCGCCCCAAGCACTTTGGAATAGCACTCCGCCGCTTCGCGGCACTTGCCGCCCGCCAACTGATATACCGGCAAGGCGGCCTGGCGACCCTTGATGTCCCAGAGCGCCTGATCGATGCCGCTCAAAGCGTTGTTCAGCACCGGCCCGTTTTTCCAGTACGAGCTATCATAGGCCGACTGCCAGATATCCTCAATCCGGTCCGCAGGCTTGTTTAGAAGGAACGGCTTCAGGTACTTCTCGACCGCCGGCCGTATCAGATCCGCGCGCTGAGTGAAGGTGGCACAGCCGTATCCGTACAGCCCATCCTGATCCGTCGTGACTTTGACAACCGTCAGGCGCACGCTCGCCGGCTCGGTTTCGATCACCTCTATGTCCCGGATCCTGGGAGAGGGCACCCCGCGCCTGGAGGCTAGGTTGGCTTCCTGCGCGTTCTGCTTCCGGGCACCGAGCAATCCCATCAGTCCGAGGGCGGCCGCCGGGCGCAACAGCCCGCGGCGGCTCATGCCGCTTGCCTTCCTCAAATCGTCACCCCAGTGGCCGGTGTCCGCCATCTCCTTACGTTACCAGTACGGCGGACTTTGCCCACCGGCCGCATGTCTCAACTCGACAGGTCAGAACTCGAGTTTGCTCAGATAGTCGTAGCTCTGGCGGAGACTATCCACTGGATTGCCAGAAGTCTGGTCCTGCTCAACAATAAAGTGCTTCACGCCAGTGTCACTGGCTGTCCGCAGAATGGCGGCTATGTTCAGAACCCCGTTCCCAACCTCGCGGAATGCGGTCGGCGGCACGTTTTCGTTGTACTGCACCGGCATACCGTCGGGCTTATTCTTGACGTGCAGCAACTGGAACCGCCCGGAATTGCGCTTCAGTACCTCGATGGGGTCGTGCCCGGCGACACTGGCCCAGAAGATATCGAGTTCGAAGCCGACCAGCCGCTTGTCGGTTTGGGCGGTTATGAGTTCCCAAGGCGTTGAGGACCCGATGGGCCGGAACTCGAACGCGTGATTGTGATAGCAGAACCGCAACCCTGCCTTTTGGCAGAGTGCGCCCACCTCGTTCAGGGTGTCGGCCAGCGCCTTGAAGCGATCCATTCCGGCCGTACGCTCGGGCCGCGGCACGGCTGGATAGACCATGTATTCGAAACCGTGCTGTTTGACGGTATCGATGGCGGCGATGAGTTTTGTACGATTCTCAGACTTGAAGAGCTCCGAGTCCATATGGATACTTACCGGGTGCATCTTCGTCCGCTTGAGGCCGGGCCAGACTTTGTCCAGGCTCGCCCAGATCACCTCAGCTTCGCGGAAGCCGACCTGGTCCAACATCTTTAGCACTTCCGCCGGATCGCTGTTGGCAATCAGATCGCGCACCGAGTAAAGCTGTACGCCGATGGTCTTCAATGAGTGCTGACTGGCCCGAGCCGGCCAGGCGTGAAGCGCCGGGAAAGCGCCGGCGCCTTTCAGGAGAGTACGTCGAGAGAGGTTTTTCATTGGCTTTGATTTGTGCTGGGAAACAGACTGCCGGAACACCCCATCATAGGGTCACCGTGCCGCTTGTGGGACTGACACTATCGTCACGGCGATCAACTGATTATCGATCAAGCGAAGTGGCCGAATCAAGTTTACTCTAGTGAATGTCGGAGCAAAGTAGAAATGTCCTATTCCCAGCAAAGTAGAAATGTCCTGTTTTGCGAACCCTCCGCCAAGCCGAGTCCTGCCATTCCCTCCTCTCAGGAGTTCTTGTCGCGTCGCGGCCTGGCGCCGTCAAGGCCGCCTGCTTTTGCGCCGGAGGGGAGCCTTGACGGCTGGCCGCGATGCAAGACGATGTTGATGGAGGGAATGGCAGCCTTCTCGTGGGGGCAGTAGGACATTTCTACTTTGCCCAAATAGGACATTTCTATTTTGCCGCGACAGCAGTTTACCTGTCAATTTTATTCTGGCCTTGACAGACAATTCCAGAAGCTAGTACGCTACAAGCACTCATGCGGCTTGTGCCGCTAAACCGGCCGCCAATCCGCGATCGAGCATATCGCCATATAGGAGTTGGGGAAACCAACATGACCCCTCAGGTAGAGAACACCAGTCTTCACGCGGGTTCCGTGATCGATCCGTCATCCGCCGCCGGCTTCATTCGCGAGGCATTGTCCGCCGGAGCAGGCATCGTGCGCCTGGCGCCGTGCTGGGTGCCGCGCTCCTTCCTGATGCCCGGCGGGCGCCTGAAACTGGACCCGCGCGACCTTTACATATTGGGCGGCCATCGCGGCGGCATCGACGAGCGCTGGTTCGCCTCCACCACCAAGGCGTCCAACGGTCCCTTGACCGCGCCCGATGAAGGCCTGGCCTACATCGAGTTTCACGGCAAGAAACTGCTTTTGACGGACGCCATCGAACGCGACGGCGATCTCTTCCTGGGCGCCAGTGTGATGCGCCAGCACGGCGGCTGGAACCTGCTCTGCAAGTTCTTCGACAACCTTGGGCCGATTCCGCACCACCTGCATCAGACCGACGAGTTCGCCGCCCGCGTGGGACAGAAGGGCAAGCCCGAAGCCTACTACTTCCCGCCCCAATACAACTTCGCGGGCAACAACTTCCCCTATACGTTCATGGGCCTGGAGCCCGGCACCACGCGCGACGATGTGCGCGGCTGCCTCACGCGCTGGAACCAAGGGGACAATGGCATGCTGGACCTCTCTCGCGCTTACCGCCTGAAGCCCGGGACCGGCTGGCAGATCGACGCCGGCATCCTGCACGCGCCGGGGTCGCTGGTCACCTACGAACCGCAGGTCAACTCCGACGTCTTCGCCATGTATCAATCGCTGGTGGAAGGCCGCACGGTGCCGTGGGAACTGATGGTCAAGGACGTGCCGCCGGAACATCATCACGATCTGGACTACCTGCTGGACATGCTGGATTGGGACAAAAACACCGATCCCGAATTCTACCAACACCGCCACTTCGAACCGGCCCTGGTGGCGCCGCTGGATTGGATGGCCGATGCCGGGTACCGCGAAAAGTGGATCGTGTACTCGACGCCGCATTACTCCGCCAAGGAACTGACCGTCTTCCCCGGCCGTTCCGTCACCATACGGGACGCGGCCGCCTACGGGCTGATTCTCACCCAAGGCTACGGCTCGATCGGCAAGCATGCGGTGGAGACACCGGCGCTCATCCGCTACGGGCAGATGACCAGCGACGAGTTGTTCGTCAGCGCGGACGCCGCCGCCAATGGCGTGCTGCTCACCAATAAGAGCGCCACGGAAAATCTGGTACTGCTCAAGCACTTCGGCCCGGGCAATCCGCAGGCGCCGGCCGCCCGCGTGCAATGAAACGGTCTGTGATTTTCGCCGCGGCCCTGCTCACGGCCGCCTGCGGCAAGGCCGTCGTTGAGGAAAAAAAGGCCGAGGAAAAGAAGGCCGCCGAAGCGCCCAAGGCAGCGGAGTATTTCCACGTAGATGCAGCTACGGCCGGGGGCGTCACGGGCGCCATCACCTTCGGCGGCGCCAAGCCCGCCCGGCAGGCGATCTCCATGGAGGCGGACGAAGGCTGCCAGAAGGCGCAAGCCGGAAAGCCGGTCTACGACGAAGCCGTGCTGATTGGAAAGAACGGCGGCCTCGCCAACGCCTTCGTCTACATACAGACCGGCCTGGAAGGCAAGAAATTCGAGCCCAACACGGAAGCCGTGGTTTTGGATCAGCACGGGTGCATGTTCGTGCCGCGCATCGTCGGCCTCCGCCCCGGGCAAACACTGGACCTCAAGAACGGCGACGCGGTCTCGCACAACGTCCATCCCCTGCCGGTCAATAATCGCGAATGGAACCAGGAGCAGGCGCCGCAAGCTGCCACGGTGGAACACCGCTTCGCCCGGCCGGAAGTCATGATCCCCGTCAAATGCAACATCCACGCCTGGATGCACTGCTACATCGGCGTGGTGGATCATCCCTACTTCGCCGTCACGGGGCCGGACGGCAGGTTCGAATGGAAGAACGTCCCGCCGGGCGATTACACGGTCGCCGTGTGGCACGAGAAGCTCGGCAAACAAGAGCAGCAGGTCCACGTTGCCGCCGCGGGCTCCGCGGTAGTAAACTTCACGTATCGTTGAGCCCTTGGCAGGGCGGCGACCCAGGGGGTACCCCGCCTTCCCCAGAGGGGACCCCGCCGCGGGCCGTGCTCGATTGGAGAGAGACCATCATGAAAAAACTCGTCCTGTCCGCCATCCCGCTGCTCGCGGCGCTGCTCACCTCCTGTGCGCCCGGCGGCCCTTCCTACCGGGTCTACATCAGCAATGAAGCCTCGGGCGATTTGACCGTGATCGATCCGGAAAAGATGGTGGCAATGGCCACGGTCGCGATCGGCAAACGCGCGCGCGGCATCCACTCCAGCGCCGATGGCAAGCAGATTTTCGTGGCGCTCACCGGTTCTCCCTTCGCGCCTCCCGGAGTGGACGAGAGCACGCTGCCTCCGCCCGACAAGAGCGCCGATGGCATCGGCATCTTCGATGTGGCGCAGAACAAGTTCCTACGCAAAGTCCCCGGCGGAAGCGATCCGGAACAATTCGCGATCGGCAAGGACGGGCTGCTCTACGTCTCCAACGAGGATGCCGCCGGCCTGAGCTTCGTCGACCCGGTCAAGGGCACCGTGCTGGCCACCGTGGCCACCGGCGCCGAACCCGAAGGCGTCACGCTCACTCCCGACGGCAAATTCGTCTACGTGACCTCCGAGGACAAGGGCACCGTTGCCGTGGTGGACACCGCCACGCGGCAGGCCGTCAAGACGATCCCCGTGGGACGCCGTCCGCGCGGCATCGTTTTCCTGCCGGATGGATCGCGCGCCTATGTCACCAATGAGAACGACGCCACGTTGAGCGTGATCGACACCGCGAAGCTCGAAGTGGTGCAGACCATTTCCGTGGGCGCCGGGCTGAAGCCCATGGGCATGGCCATGACGCGCGACGGAGCGAAGCTCTACGTCACCACCGGGCGCGGCAAGAAAGTGGTGGTGCTGGAACCTGCCACCGGCAACATCGCGGGGTCCTTCGAAGTGGGCGACCGCCCCTGGGGCATCGCGCTTTCGCCGGATGAGAAGCTGCTGTTCACCGCCAACGGCCCCTCTGGCGACGTGTCCATCGTCGACGTGGCCACGCGCACCGTGCTCAAGAAGGTGAAGGTGGGCGAGAAGCCCTGGGGCGTCTTGGTGGTGGGCCGGTAGCGTAGCCTTTCAGGCTGCCATGCCGGTATTCGTACGTGTGCCCCAAAGGGGCAGATTACCAGTGGGGGAAGGACCCACTCGAATAGTTGAT
>Ga0208587_1001597_pt1 | contig 12016 bp, 10 predicted proteins | sample NGESurdeep092012_7_FD_184472 | JGI IMG/M metagenome (GOLD analysis project Ga0208587, IMG submission 184472) | Arctic peat soil microbial communities from Barrow, Alaska - NGEE Surface sample 210 deep-092012 (SPAdes) | ecosystem: Environmental > Terrestrial > Soil > Wetlands > Peat ...
CCACGGTGATGCGGACGCAGCCGGGCGCTTCGTAGGAGCGGTCGCGCACCAGGATGGCCTGGCCGCGCAGGCGGTCGCGGACTTCGAGGGCGCGCTTGCCGAAATGGCCGAGGACGAAATTGGCCGAGCTGGGCACGTAGGCGATGCCGAGTTTCTCCAGGCCAACGCAGAGCAATTCACGCGCGGCGAGCACTTCGGCGACGTAGTTTTCGATGTACTCTGTATCGGCTACCGCGGCCTGCGCGGCCATCACGGCGAGGGAATTCACACTGTACGGCGACTGCGCTTTGTGCAGGTATTGGATGTTGGCCGGGTGCGAGAACAGGCATCCCAGGCGCATGCCCGCCATGCCGAACACCTTGGAGAAGGTGCGGCAGACGAAGAGGTGCGGCACGCGTTCGATCTCGGCGAGCGCGGTGACGCCGGAGAATTCGTAGTAGGCTTCGTCCACCATGACGACGGCCTTCTTCGCCCGCTTCAAAATGCGCTCGATAGCGAGCAGGCTCAGGCCGGTCCCCGTGGGGTTATTGGGATTGGAGAGGATGACGGCGCGGGTTTGGGGCGTGATCCGATCGAGCACTTGCTGGAGGGGAAACTCCATCGACGGCTGCGGGTAGGCGACTTCCTTAATGGTGGCTCCGGCGACTTCGGCGTAGAAGCGGTACATGGCGTAGGCCGGCTTGAGCACCAGCACTTCCTGGCCGTCATCGATATAGGTATTGATGAAGACCTGGATGGCCTCGTCGGTGCCGTTAGTGAAAACGAACTGATCGGGCGAGACGTGGAAGTAGCGCGCCATGGCTTGCTTGGCGGCGGTGTACTCGGGGTAGACGGCGAGATCCGCGGCGCAGAGGTTGGCCTTGAGGACATCGATGACTTTGGGGGAGCAGCCCACGGTGTTCTCGTTGAAATCGAGGCGCAGCTTGCCGGCGCGTCCGCCGGTGGGCGGGGAGTAGGGCGCCATGGCGAGGACGGCGGGGCGGGGCTTGATGGCGCCCTTGGGGAGCTTTAACAAGGCCATAAGGGCTCCGGTGGTCTGGTGAGGGAAGCTGTGAGTTCAACGCAGAGACGCAGAGATCGCAGAGAAAGCGCAGAGAAGACATGGCGAGGATGCACTGTGACGCGGAGACACGGAGCCGCGGATAAGGACGCGCCGCTGGTGTCGAATTTGTTTTTGCCTTTCTCTGCGCTTATCTCTGCGATCTCTGCGTCTCTGCGTTGAATGGGCTCCCTGTTTGGTTCCGGCTTCACCGGCTTAGGGAACGCCGTCCGGATGGTCATAACCGCACCTCGACGCTGCGGGCGTGGGCTTCCAAGCCTTCGGCGCGCGCTAGCGTGGTGATGGACGGGGCCAGCTTGCGGAGGGCCGGCTGGCTCAGTTCCTGGACTGCGATTACCTTCAGGTAGTCGGTGACGGAGAGGCCGCCGCGCTGGCGGGCGGCGCCGCTGGTGGGGAGGACGTGATTGGGGCCGGATGCGTAATCGCCAGCCGCCTCGGGGCTGTAGGGGCCGACGAAAACACTACCGGCGTGCAGGACGCCGGGCAATAGCGAGGCGTCCGGAATACTCAAGTGCTCGGGCGCGAACCGATTCGAAATCTCCAAGGCTTCTTCCACCGAGCGCACTAAGATGATGGCCGAGTTTTTGGCAATCGACTTGGCCGCCACGGCAGCCGTGGGCAGGGTAAGCAACTGGCGCTCCACTTCGGAGGCCACGGCCAGAGCCAGGCGCTTGGAGGTGGTGAGCAGGATGGCCGAGGCGTCCACATCATGTTCGGCCTGGGCCAGCATGTCGCTGGCGTAAAGGCGGGCGTAGTGGCGGGGATCGCTACTGCCAGCAATGATGAGGATCTCGGTGGGCCCGGCGATGAAATCGATGCCGACTTCGCCGGCGAGCAATTTTTTGGCCGCGGCGACGTAGATATTGCCCGGGCCGACGATGCGGTCGGCGCGCGGCACGGTGCGGGTGCCAAAGGCGAAGGCCGCGATGGCCTGCGCGCCGCCCATCTGAAATACCTGGTGCACGCCCAGCAGGTCCGCGGTGCCGAAGACCTCGCCCACCGCCTTGGGGCAGGCGATGCAGACGTTGGGCACACCCGCCACCTGCGCCGGAATCGCCGTCATCATGACGGTGGAAGGCAGCGGATAGCGCCCCGCCGGGATGTAGGCCGCCACGGTATCGAGCGGGCGCACGATCTGCCCGAGCTTCAATCCGGGCTTGATTTGGGTGGTCCACTGGCGCGGCAGTTGGCGCTCGGCGTAGGCACGGATGTTGGCGGCGGCGGTCTCCACGGCGGCGCGGAATTCCGCCGTCAGCCCCTCGCGCGCGGCGCGCAGTTCGGCCGGCGGCACGCGTACGCTCTTACGATCGAGAGCGTCAAACTGGCGCGCGTATTCCATCAGCGCGCCATCGCCGCGTTGGCGGACGGCGTCCAGAATGGGCCGCACCACGGCCTCGGCTTCGGTGAATCGGGCCGCCTTGCGCGCCAGCAGACGGCCGACCTGTTTGCTCTCGAGTATGCGGATCACAGTACGATCTTGTTGAGCGGGTATTCCACAATTCCCTCGCCGCCCGCCTGCTTCAACAGGGGAATGATGTCGCGCACGGTGGCCTCATCCAGGATGGTGTTGACCGCCAGCCACTGGTCGTCGCTGAGGTGCGAAATGGTGGGCCGCTTGAGGGCGGGGAGCACGGCGAGCACGGCCGCCAGATTGTCCTTGTGGACGTTGAGCATGAGCCCCACCTTGCCGAGGGCGTTGATGGCGCCATCGAGCAGCATGCGGATATCTTCCAGCTTGCGGCGTTTCTTGGCGTCTCCCCAGCATGCCTTGTTGGCGATCAACTGGGTGTTGGATTCCATCACGGTATCGATGATCTTGAGGTTGTTGGCGCGCAGGCTGGAGCCGGTTTCGGTGACCTCGACGATGGCGTCGGCGAGCACGGGCGGCTTGACTTCGGTGGCGCCCCAACTGAATTCCACTTTGGCCTTGACGCCGTGCTTGGCGAGGTAGCGTTTGGTGGTGGCGACGAGTTCGGTGGCGATGATCTTGCCGCCGAGATCGTGCACGGTGTGGAAGACCGACGCCTCCGGCACGGCCAGAACCCAGCGCACTTTGCCGAAGCTCTGCTTGGCGTAAATCAGGTCGGCAACGGCGACCACATCGGCTTCGTTCTCCTCGATCCAATCGCGGCCGGTAAGGCCGGCGTCGAGAATGCCGTCTTCGACGTAGCGCGCCATTTCCTGGGCGCGGATGAGCATGCACTCGATTTGCGGATCGTCGATGGTGGGGAAATAGGAGCGGCTGGAGGTGGCGATCTGGAATCCGGCGCGGCGGAAGAGATCGATGGTGGCATTTTCCAGGCTGCCTTTGGGAATGCCGAGTTTGAGCTTCACGGTTTGCCTCCGTAGACGGCGTGGGGATCGTAAGTTTGCGGTTCGCCGACCTTCCACTGGCCGTCTTCGAGGCGGCGGAAGAAGCAGCTTTGGTAGCCCTCGTGGCAGACGCCGGGGCCCTGCGGCGCGACCTTGAGGAGCACGGCATCGCGGTCGCAATCGGTGGAGATTTCCTTGACCACGAGGCGATGGCCGGAGGTTTCACCCTTGAGCCACAGTTGGCGGCGGGAGCGGCTCCAGAAGGTGGCAAAACCGGTTTCGACGGTTTGGCGAAAGGCGGCTTGGTTCATGAAGCCGACCATGAGGACGCGTCCGCTGGCATGATCCTGGATGACGGCGGTGATGAGGCCGTCCGACTTTTCGAAATCGAGATCCATGGTGATGGTACCTGGCACAACAATAAAAAAGCCCGCCGATTTCGCGGCGGGCGTCCTTTCCGATTCGGATGAAGTGAAAACTAGGACAAGGCCCGTCGCGGGATGGCATGGCTATGGTGCTGATGCCGCGCGATGTTGACCAGTGTCATAAACCACGAGTATAGCAGACTCGGGTCCGGCAGGGGCTATGCTATGCCCGAGACCCGCCGAGACCCGCGGGGGTGCGCCTTGGAAGTGGGGGAACTGTCGAAGTGCACGCCAGTCGGGCAAATCTGAGCGTACCCCGCGAAAAGGGCGGGCCATCGGGATGATGGTCCGCCCCTTGGTTGCGGCTACGGACTACTGGACGACTACGGTGGCGGCGCTGGCGCCGGATTGGGTTTTCACCGTGCCAACGGTGACCACGACGGGTTGGGTGCCGGTGGGCGCGGTGAGCGGAATGATCGCGTTGACCTGCATGACTCCGGAGATCAAGCTCGGAGCGGAACCGGCGTACGCTACCACGGCATCGACTCCGCCGATGGTGACGGTCACCGTTTGTTGCGGCACCTTCAGAGCGGAAACGACGGCCGGAATAACGACGCCGTCCGCACCCTGCGGATTGGTCTGGCCTTCGCCGGTCATATAGATGGCGATGACGTTACCGCGCTTTTCGGGGGCGTTGAGGCTGTTGACCGTCAGGCCGTCCTGATTGAGGATGGCGCCGGGGCCGGTACCCTGCTGGTTGAGCGTGTAAATGCCGGGGGCGGCCAACGCCACAATTTGGGTGATTGGGGCGGACTGCACACCGGAGTATTCGACCACGATGGTGGTGGTGCTGCGCCCGGCGACGGCGTAGGGCACCATGACGCTGGTCTGGCCGTCAGAGGCGTAGATCATGGGCGCCGCGATGTTATCGAACAACACGCGGGTGTTGCCGACGAGGGACGGGAAGACGTTATTGACGGGGACTCCGATGGTGATGGCGGCGGGCCCGATACCGCTACCAAAGATCACGATATTCTCGCCGGGCGAAACCGAGCCGGTGGAGTAGCTGGCGGCATTGGCCACTCTGCCGACAACCGGTTGGGGAATCGCCATCACGGTGAGGGTGACCGGGATGGTGACGGACGCGAGGGAGATAGGCGAAGCGATGACGATTTGGCCGGTGTACTTACCTGCCGCCAGGCCGGAAGTCGCTACCGAAACGGCGAACGTCGCCGGCGTGTTATTGCTGGCCGTCGGCGTGACGGTAAGCCACGACTGCACGGCGGCGCCAGCGTACTGTACCTGGGCGGTGACCGGCACGTTGCCGCTGCCGCCGGTGGAGGTGACGGTGAGATTCTGCGCCGCGGGCGCAGCCAGACCGATGGTGTAAGCGAAGGAAAGAGAAGTGGCTGAGGCGGCGAGGACAGGGGGCGGCACCACATTCAAGATCACCCCAACGGGGATCGGGCTGTTGGCGGCGCCAGCCGAGGCGATGGTGACGTTGCCGGTGTACTGGCCCACCGCCAGCGACGCGCCGCTGACCGAAACCTGCACACTGGATGGGGTCGTGCCGAGAGCCGGCGTGGCGCTGAGCCAGTTGCCACCGCTGGTAGTGGCGCTCACGGTGGTGAAGTTCAAAGGAACCGGGCTGCCGGTAACGGCGATGCTCTGCGCCGCGGGAGCCGGGCCGCCCGCCGCCTGGGTGAAGGTGAGCGTGGTGTTGGGAGCCACGAGGGTCCCGGGATTGACCTTGAAATGCACGGTGATGGTGACCGGACTGTTCCCTGCCCCAGGCGAAGTCACGAGGATAGTGCCGGTGTAGGGTCCCGGGGTCAGTTTGGATCCATCGACGGCAACGGTGAGGACGCCGCTGGTGGAGGTGTTGCCGCTGGCGGGAGAGACGGCGAGCCAGATCACGGAGTTGTTGCTGTTGGCGACGGCGTTGTAGTTCAAGGGCTGCCCGCTGCTGCCGATGGTGACGGTTTGCGAGGCGGGAGCGGGCCCGCCCAGAGTCTGGTCGGGGAAGGTGAGATCGGTAGCGCTCAGGGTCAGCGACCCGGCGCTCACATTGAGCGTGACCGGAATCGTGACCGGGCTATCGGCCACGGCTACGCCTCCAAATGAGGCGATCACGGTGACCGTGCCGGTGTAGACACCCGCGGGGAGTCCGCCGGAAATCACGGCGACGGTGAGAACGTTTTGAGTGGCGTTGGTGGACCCGCCCTGAGGCCCGACAGCCAGCCAGTTGCAGCTATTGCACTGAGTGGTCACGGCGTAATTCAAGGCGTCGGTGCTGGTGCTGGTGAGCGTGATGGACTGCGCCGCCGGGGATTGCGCGCCCACGCCGGCGGTAAACGGTTGAAGGTTGGCCGGCGTGAGCACGAGCTGGGCGCTGCTGGAAACGTACAGCGTCACCGGAATACTGATCGGGCTGCCCACTACAGCAGCCGCGCCGGGGGCAGGGTTGGTAGCGTTGATCGTCAGCGTGCCAGTGCAGGTAGGAGTAGCGGCGGTCAGGCCCGCAGTTGCGATGGAGACCTTGAGGGTATCGGGGGTCACACTGTTAGGTGAGTTGTTGCTGGCGTTCACCGCCTGCAGCCAGGTGGATCCGCAATTGGTAGGCGCGAACGATGAGAAGTAATTGAGGGGTACGCCGGTGCTGCTGGTGATCGAGACGTTGCGCGTCGCCGGAGCCGCTTGCCCAATCTGGTAGGGGAATTTCAGTTCGCTGACGCTGACGGAAATGGCAGGGTCGTTGGTGACCTTCAAGACCACGGGGATCTGTTGGGCGGTGCTGCCCGGTGTGGCAGACAGCACGTTGATCGTGGCGGAATATGTCCCGGGCGGCAGTCCCACGGGATTGACCGAGACGGTGAGCGGCGTTGCGGTGTTGCCGGCATTGGGCACGAAGAGCCACGCCGAGTTGGCGCTCTGGGTAACCGAATAGTTCAGGATTCCGTTGGTGGCGGTGATGTTGACGGTTTGCGAAATCTGGGTGTTGCCCAACTGGCCGACGAAATTCAGCGTGGCATTGGGCACGTTGAGCAAGGGCGTGTTGGAGACGTTCAGCGTGACCGGAATATTCGTCTGTTGCGGAGTGCCTTGGGGCGTGCTCAGCATGATGGTACCAGTGTGAGCACCAGGGGCGAGTCCACTGGGGTTCACGGTATAGGCGATCTGAGCAGGAGTGGTAGAGCTGGTGCTGCCGTTGATACTTGGGGAGAAGCTGGAAATGTTGACGAACTCGCCACTCTGGCTGATGGTGAAGCCCAGCGGCTGTGAGGCGGTTGTGGAGATGGTAAATGTCTGGCTGGGGTTGGGTGCCGCGATACCGGTCTGCCAGTTCAAGATCAGGGACTGCGGGTTGACGGTGACCGGGGGCGTCGGCGAGACCGTGAGGGTCACGGGCACGACGAAGGCGGGGCTCTGGCTGGCAGGCGACGGCGTGATGGTGACGGTGCCGTTGTAAGTGTTGGGCGCCAGTCCGGCAACGACGGCGTTGTTAATCAGTACTGTGAGGCTGCCGGGCGAATTGCAGGAATTCTGTAGCAGGGTAAACCAACTGCCGCCAGAAGTGGTGGCGGCGGCGGCGGTGCACTGAGTGGCGACGCTGCTGCTGAGGGTAATGACTTGCGAGGCCGGGAAAATGTTGCTGAGGACGGTGTAAGTGAAGGCGAGGGACGCGGGATTCACGCCGATGGTGCTGACGTTAAAGGTCACCGCGATGGGGGGATTGGTACTGGACGAGCCGCCCGAGACGACGATGTTGGCGGGGCCGTAGATTCCGGCGGAAAGCAAGTTGGGATCGGCGGTTACGGTAATTGCGGCGGGGGTGGTGCCGACGATGCCCGAGAGCTGCCCATTCACTTTGAGCCAGGGAGAGTTCGGGTACGAGAGTGTGAAGTTGATGGGCGCTCCGGTACTGCTGGTAACATTTACCGTCTGGGGGGCCACGGAGGCGGCGGAGCCACCGGACTGGCCGGAAAAGGTCAACGTGGGCTTATCGACAACCAGCGTTTGAGCACTCAAAAAGTGCGCGGAAGCAAGGGCGAGCAACGGCAGAATCAAAGGGGAAATCGAAAGAATTCTCTTCAAGGTAGAACCTCCAAAAAGGGCGGGCAGTTCGGACGGGAGAACGCCATAACGCGAAACTTACCATGCACGGCGCGTGCCAATTGGCGTTTCCTCACAAAAGACGTTTTACATCTACTAGACTTCAAGGGTTACGGTCAGTGCAAGGGGGTGGATTAGGCGATTTTAATGGAGCAACGGGGATACACCTCGACACAGGCGCTGTGACAGAGGGCCACGATTTCAAGCGCCGTAGAGGCCGTGGGAGACGGCATAATTCAGCACAGCGGCGCCCAGCCCGGCGGGGCTTTGGCGGGATGCCAGGGCGCGGCGGATTTCCGAAGACGAGATGGGGACCTCGATATCGTCGATGCGATCGAACTCGACGCCGGGAGGCGATTGGTAGAGGTGGCCGGGACGGCTGGCCACGAGGAAGCGAACGCCAGAGGCCACGTCGCGCCAGCGGTGCCAGGTGCCGATCTCGGCGAAGGCGTCGGCGCCGATCAGGAAGTACAACTGGTCGCCGGGCGCCAGACGGGCGCGCAATTTCTCGATCGTTACGATGGAGTAACTGCGCGCCGTGTCTTCTTCGAGGCGGGAAACTTCGAAGCGCGCGTCGCCCTGGCAGGCGAGTTCGGCCATGCGGACCCGATCGGCGTAGGGCGCGTGAGTGACGCCCGCCTTGTGTGGCGGATGGGCGGCGGGCACGAAGAGCACGCGGTCCAGGTGGAAGCGTGCGGCGGCCTCGCGCGCGAGGGCGAGATGGCCCTCGTGGATGGGATCGAAGGTGCCGCCGAAGATCGCCAGTTTCAAGGAGTGCACGGCCGTTCCCTTAGGAACCACGCAAGAATATCTTCCCATTGGCTGCGTGGGCTATGTGGCGCCGGCACTCGTGCCGGCCGCGTCCCGACTCATCGGGACGTCTGCCGGGCGTGCTCCAAAGCGCGTCCCGAGGAGTCGGGACGCGGCAGACTGAGAGTCTGCGCCACGTTGGTGGCTGAGCCGGCACTAGTCCCTCTCGATGGTGACGAAGTGGATGCGGACTTCCTTGACGGGACGGTCCTGGGCGCCGCGGGGAACCTTGGAGATCTTCTCGACCACGTCGTAGCCCTCGACGACTTCGCCGAAAATGCTGTGCTTATTATCCAGGTGCGGAGTGGCTGCCACGGTAATGAAGAACTGGCTGCCGTTGGTATTGGGTCCGGCGTTGGCCATGGAGAGGAAGCCGGCCTTGGTGTGTTTCAGGGTGGGGTGGAACTCGTCGGCGAATTTGTAGCCGGGTCCGCCACGGCCTGTGCCTTCGGGATCGCCGCCCTGGATCATGAAATCCGGAATGACGCGATGAAAAACGGTGCCGTCGTAGAACGGCTTCCCGGTTTTGGAACCATCGGCAAGGGAGACAAAGTTGTTCACGGTGTGGGGCGCCTTATCGGCGAAAAGCTTGATCTTGAATTTGCCTGCGGTGGTATCGAATGCGGCGTAAATTTCGTTGGGCATCTCTCAAATTGTAACAGCATGGGAAAGGATGGGAACCGCGCGCTCGACAAACGGCCCCTGATTTGCTACGATATTAGTATCATTGTGGTACAGCTGCCCGCACAAACTATCCATACCACGCCGCCGCATCATCCCTCCAGCACTACATCCGAGGAGTAAACCTTAGGAAATCTATGGCTTCTAACACGTATTCCCAGGGCGCCCAAGTCGAGCATCTGAAGTTCGGGTTGGGGCAGGTCCTGTCCAGCAATGAAGAGCGAATCGTGATCAAATTCGACGATCACGGCGAAAAGAAGTTTGTCACCACGTTGGTGATGGGCAGTTTGAAGAAGAGCGATCGGGCGGCGCCTGTCGAGAAGAAGGGCACCCGCAAGAAGAAGACTGCCGTGCCCGCTACGGCGTAGCGCGCGGGATTTCGAGGATACTTTCGTTGAACGCAAGCCAGAAACGGTTATTTGAAGAGGCCCGCAAGCGCAATCCGGACCTCAAGATGCCATCCGAGACCAAACCGCCAGCGAATTGGTCGGAAGCCGATCTCCAGTTGGTGAAACAGGGAGTCGGCGACAAATCCAGCCGGCCGGCGACTCCCGCTGCCGCCATGGGAGACGCCACGGGCGAAGCCCCCTCCGGCGAACAGAGCGGAAGCGTGGTGACCTACTTCGAAGCCAAAGGCTTCGGGTTCCTGCGCCCCGACGATGGTGGAAGGGACATCTTCTTCCACGTCTCCCGCCTGTCGGAAGGCCTCGCCACGGACCTTCGTCCGGGCACGCGCGTGCTCTACGAACTGGGCATGGACCGCACCGGGAAGATGGCGGCAAGCAGCCTGCGCATCCCGCCGCCGGCGGCTCCCGCGGCCGCGGAATAGCAGCTATAATAGGAAGACTCCCCAAGGTCCCTCGCACGGATACCCTTGCGGGTTTGGTCTATTTTCATGTTCGACAACCTATCAGACAAACTGCAGCGGGTTTTCAAGAACCTGCGCGGCGAAGGCAAACTCTCGGCCGAAAACATGGAGAGCGCCCTGCGCGAAATTCGCATGGCGCTGCTGGAAGCCGACGTCAACTTCAAAGTTGTCAAACAACTGATCGAGAACATCCGGCAAAAGGCCGTGGGCGAGGAAGTGCTCAACGCGCTGTCACCCTCGCAGCAGGTAGTCAAGATCGTTCACGAAGAGCTGATCAAGATCCTGGGCAGCCACGAATCCAAGCTGCGGTATGCCAACGAGCCGCCGAGCGTGTTCCTGATCGTGGGCTTGCAGGGCTCGGGCAAGACGACCTCGACGGGTAAACTGGCGCGCTGGCTTTCCAAGAACGGCCACACGCCGATGATGGTATCGGTGGACGTGTACCGCCCGGCGGCGCGAGAGCAATTGAAGGTGGTGGCCCGCGAGGCCGGTACTCCGATCTATGAGGGCGCGCCCGGAGAGACGGCGCCCCTCGACCTGGCACGCTCGGCGCGGCGGGAAAGCGTCAATCGGGGCCGCGACGTCCTGCTGGTGGACACGGCCGGCCGCCTGCACATCGATGACGACCTGATGGTGGAGTTGCAGCAACTCAAGGAGCAGCTCAACCCGGTGGAGATCCTGTTCGTGGCCGACGCCATGACCGGACAGGACGCCGTCAAATCGGCCGATGAATTCCACAAGCGTTTGGGCATCACGGGCGTAATCCTGACCAAGATGGACGGCGACGCCCGCGGCGGCGGCGCGATTTCGATCCGCCACGTCACGGGACAGCCTTTGAAGTTCGTGGGCGTGGGCGAAAAGCTCGACGCGCTGGAGCCGTTCCACCCCGACCGGGCGGCCAACCGCATCCTCGGCATGGGCGATATCCTCAGCTTTATCGAAAAGGCCGAGGAAGCCATCGACAAGAAGCAGGCCGTGGAGATGCAGCGCAAGCTCATCGAGAACGATTTCACGCTCGAGGACTTCCGCAATCAGCTCAAACAGATCCGCAAGCTGGGGCCGCTGGAATCGCTGCTCGGCATGATGCCCAAGGTAGGGATTCTGAAGGAACTCAAGGACGTCAAGGTCGACGAGAACGAAATCAATCGCGTGGTGGCGATCATCGATTCGATGACGCACCGCGAGCGCGACAATCATATGATCATCAACGGAAGCCGGCGCCGGCGGATCGCCAAGGGCAGCGGCACTTCCGTGCAAGAGGTCAACCAGTTGTTGAAGCAGTACGGACAGGCCAAGAAGATGATGAAGACCTTCTCGGGTGGCTTCATGGGCAAAAAGCTCGGTAAGATGAAGTTGCCCGGTGGGTTTCCATTCGGCAATCTGCCTTCGTAAATTTGGGAAAGGTTCGGGCAGGTCGTTCGGTGATTGATAAAGAATGACCGGCCCCACATTGGAGTATTCATGCTGATGATTCGCCTGGCGCGGTTTGGCGCCAAGAAGAAGCCGTTCTATCGTGTGGTGGTAATTGACAAGGAGCGCGCCCGCAACGGCCGCCACCTGGAAGTGGTGGGACACTACAATTCGCTGACCTCGCCGAAGAAGGTCATGCTGAAGCATGATCGCATCGAGCACTGGGTCAAGAATGGAGCCCAGCTTTCCGACACCGTCAAGAGCCTGGTGGAGAAGAACCCGCCCGTGCCCGTGGAACCGGTGGTCGAGGCCGCTCACCAAGCGTAAGGAATCGAACCCCTACGCAGGTCGGCGCTTCGAGTGCATCGCCGGGTTCGGTTACCATGAAGTCTGTGG
>Ga0208587_1001598_pt1 | contig 12009 bp, 12 predicted proteins | sample NGESurdeep092012_7_FD_184472 | JGI IMG/M metagenome (GOLD analysis project Ga0208587, IMG submission 184472) | Arctic peat soil microbial communities from Barrow, Alaska - NGEE Surface sample 210 deep-092012 (SPAdes) | ecosystem: Environmental > Terrestrial > Soil > Wetlands > Peat ...
TTCCTCAAGCGCGTAACGGATAATCGGCCGAGCTGACCACGGGTGGCCGATGGCTACGGAGAGCTCCCCGACGAGACGCGACTGTGGCGACGCGTTCCCCGGAACCGCTGTATCCCTCCAGAGGAGGGAAGCGAAGAGACGGATCCGCAGCCCCAAGGAAATGCATTCAAGGCGAAGAGTGACGACAATGGGGTATCTGTAGGCGTGGCTGCTGCCTTTGAAGCCAGGGGCGACGGGCCCGATGATTTCATCGCAGAAGGGCACGGCGATGCAACGTGGGGGGTCCTTGAGATCACTGTCGGTCAGGTGCGCGGACTCGGCTTCGAGGTCGAACAGGACGGGGAAGATCATGCATTGATCACGCCGCTTCTCAATGCCAGCAGTTCTCGGAAACTTTCCAAGGATCTCGCCATATGGATCAAGCCACCCCGATGGCCCTGACGCTGGCAGTCAAACCGAGAGTCGTGCGAGCCTCGTATTTCCTCGGTCATCGATTGCCAGGCGCCCATCGTCGTTCCCGCTTGGTCTCTCAATCTCCAATCCGGCATCTTTCGATCGAGCTTTCGGTGATCATCCTGCTGGCTCCTGGAGTCGAACAATTCATGCTCGCTAGCGGCGGGACGCTCAATGGCGACGTTGCTCGGTGGCTTACGAGGTCTGTTCACCGGTGACCAAACGACGCACAGCCTCAAGTTTCTCTTCGAGCAGTCGGACATGGTCGCGGCTCGCAGGCCTCGTGGGCTCGGTCCAGCGTTCCTCGAAGCGAGCGAACCACTGGGCGCAGTTGCGGGCGTCCGACCAACGTCGCTGGCCACCACGGAGTTCTGCACCGAGCTGACGAGACTCTCGAACGCTGTCGCCGTGGTGTTCGGAAGCTCCCACCCCTTTCATTGGCTAGCCTAAGTCGTCCCCATTCCGGCTGATACTTTCTTCAAGTGGGCGTCCCTAAACGCTAATGACAACATCATTCTAGTTGAGCGGACGGCGAGGACGGCGGCGCCGACAGAGGCAAAAGACCTGTTCGCCTCCAGCCGTCGGCTGGCCGGGTCGAGGTGGAACCTGCCGGATGAGGCCTCCCCGGTCCGGGGCCCGCGATGCTGGCGCAGGTGATGGACCGGCGGTTCTCAGGTGGTGGCCGCCGCTGGCATCTCCGCCTCCAGACGGGCCAGCTCCGCCGCCAGGCTGCGCTCGTGCTCTTCGATGTCGCGCTTGGCATTGCGTGGCCGCCAGCGGCCGGCCATCACGAAGATGAACGGGATGAAGACGACCTCACCGCCGATGCACACCCACCACCAGTGCTGCCACTGGTGCGGCGTGGACTTGGCCGCCGCCTGGACGGCGGCGCCGTGCGCGTTCAGGTAGGCCAGGTCGGCCTTGGGCACATTGCCCAGGGCGGTGAGCTCCTGGATGGCGGTGGCCGACGACACGCCCTGCTGGGCGGAGATATCGCTGAGGGCCTTGCCGATGGCGGCGCCGTTGGTCGGGTCAGCGGTCAGCGTCGCCAGCGTCGTCGGGTCGATGGCCGCCGCCGTGGCCAGCTGTGATTTGTACTGCGTCGCCAGCGTCGACACCTGGGCGCCGTAGGTCACCAGCGGCGTGACCGAGGTCACCACGTAGGGGAGGATGAAGGCGGAGGCGGCGACGACGATCCTGATGATCCATCCCCACACAGCCAGCCCGTGAGCCGTGAGCGCCGGGTTCCGCCTCTCCACCGTCTCGGTGAAGCTCGCCATCCACGGGCCGTAGCCGATGGCCTGGAACACCATCAGGATGCTGAGGAGCAGCACGAACATGTAGTAGCTGGTGTGCGGCATGGTGGTCCGCTGGAGCAGGATGAACGTCATCACGATCATGCCCATGGCGCCGACCAGCATGAACGGCTTCCTGACCCGCAGGCGGTCCGACAACAGACCGGTCAAGATCAGCGCCACGGCGTCGAAGGCCCAGATCCAGTTGCTGATCCCGTTGGCCTGCGTCAGGCTGAACCCGTAGATCGTCGTGAGGAAGATGACGAGGAAGCCCACCTCCGCGAAGTAGATGAGCAGGAAGACGCTGATGGCGAAGGCAGAGCCGACGACGTCGAGGTGCAGTACCTGGCGCCAGGGGCGGCGCAACGACTCTTCGACGTCGATGCCCTTGGCTCGCGCCTCGATCAGGGCCCGGTCCCGCATGCTCACCATCAGCTGGTCCCGCAGGTTCGGTGACAGCTCGCGCAGCCCCACGACGGCGACGACAAACACCACGAGGCCGACGATGCCGCAAATGATGAACTGGTCCTGCCACGCGTGCATATGGTTCAGCGTGTTGCTGGAGACCTCGGCCACCACCAGGCTCCCCACTACCGGGCCGAGGGTCCAAAAGCCCATGGCCGACGCCCTGCCCAACTGGGGGGAGAAGTCCCTCACCAAGGCGGGGGTGGCGACCAGCATGATGCCCTCCACGAAGCCGGTAATGGTGAAGAGGACCAGGTAGGTCAGCTTGTTCGGGGCGTTCGGGATGCCGACCAAGGTGAGCACGCCGGTGATGCCCAGACCCCAAGCGACGAGGTTGGCCCGTCCCCACCTGTCCGCCAGCCCTGCGATCAGGGAGGCGAACGCCCCGAAGATCGCCGCGACGACCGAGATGTTCACGAAGTAGTGGAAGCTCATCCCGTAGTGGGCGATGATCGTGGGCGACACCGCGCCGGCGATGTAGTTCTCGTAGTACACGATCACCGTGGCCACGACCACGATGGCGAGATAGAGGACCCGTGGACCTGTGTCCGGGTAGTGGTTGAGCTCCCGGGACCAGAGCCGGGAAAGCGGACCGTGCGCTCGCGGCCCGCTCTCGCCAAGATTTGTGGTCATGTCTGCCATTTTCATCCCCCGGTTTGTCATCTGGCTGAATATGAATGAACGGCCAGTTCGAGCGGTCATTGCAACGAGAGCCGACCGTAGCACTCCGCGGCAGACTGACGCTGGATTGAGCGGCGGGTGTGGTCGGGGTGCTGGCATTCGAAGCGAAGATCAGATGTCGGAGCTGTGACGGCTGTCCCCGGCGACCCAGGTCACGGCATCGAACGTCGTGACGTCCTCGGCGGGCTCCTCCACGAGGACCGACGCGCCGCCTGAGCCACTCGGGCTCGCCCCGTCATCACTCACAATCCTCCCGCAGCGGCCCTCGGTCGAGCGCCGCCACCCCCGGGGGTCAAGCCCAAACGCGTTCCTCACGCCGGCACCAGCGGTTACCGCCACCCAGCCGCCGTCTCCTGCTCGGCGTCACTACGTTCCCAGCTCTCTCACCGACCGAGCTCGATCACCCCACGCGCATGAAATCCAATTTGTGCACCCCACAGGTGAAAAATTCCTGGTCACACGGGCCAGTGGGTTTTCGGACCCTACGGGCTTCGGATCTTCCGGCACATCGACATCGTCACAGATTGCCTCCTGGGTCAGCGCCCACTTCACGGCCAAGGCTGTCGACGGAGTGACCATCTACGACCTCACGGCAAAGAGCAACTAGCCACTTGAATGTCCCGTCGATTCACCGTCGCCCCAGCCGGCGGTCACCCGGTGCGATGCGTCCGTAGGCTCCGCACCGCTCATGACGTCGAGCTCCGGTGACACTCCACCAATGCCCTTCCACACATCGCAAGGGTCGGCTGACGTGGCACCGAGTCGGGGACATCGCCATTAGGCCATAATGAGGAGAGACAACTTCAACGCTCAGCAAGGAAACCTCAATGGCCATCAACGTGACGCCGATACCCGGCTTGGACCCTGACGTCAACGACCTCCGCAAGCGCACGGCCGACTTCATCAATGCCGAGGTGTTGCCCAACGAGGAGGTGCTGTGGCGATCGCGGCGGGGCGCAGACCTGACCGAGGACGAGCGAGAGTCCAGCCGGCGCAGGAGTATCGAGCTACGCGAGGAAATCAAGGCCAAGGTCAACCAGGCGGGGTTGTGGGCTCCTCATCTACCCAAGGAGTACGGCGGCATGGGGCTTGACTTTCTGTCGCTTGCCTACATGTACGAGATCCTCGCCTACGCCGTTGGCGCGTCCACCCTGTTCGGCATCGCTGCACCCAATTCGGGAAACGCCAGCATCCTCGTGAAGTACGGCACCGACGAGCAGAAGCGCCGGTGGCTACTGCCCCTGATCGAGGGCGAGATGGAGTCGGGTTTCTCCATGACCGAACCGGACCACGCCGGCTCCGATCCCCACTCGATCGAGACCGCGGCGGTCCGCGACGGCGACCACTGGGTCATCAACGGGCATAAGTGGTTCACCTCCAATGGCATCGACGCCAACTTCTTCATTGTCATGTGCCGGGCCAACGAACCCACTGGCGAATTGGGGACCCCCGGTCGGATGACTCAGATCATCGTCCCCACCGATACAGCCGGCGTGAACATCATCCGGGGTATCGGCATCTTCGGGCACGGCACCTCCGACCATTGCGAGGTCAAGTACGAGAACGTACGCGTCCCCATCGAAAACACGCTGGGCCTCGTCGGCCAGGGACACCAGGCTGCCCAGGACCGGCTCGGTGCAGGCAGGGTCTACCACTGCATGAACTCGGTCGGTCAGATGTGGCGCGCTTTCGACCTGATGGTCGAGCGGACCCTGGTTCGCCAGGTCCACGGTGGCTTGCTCAAGGACAAGCAGTTCATCCAGGGATTCATCGCCGAGAGTTACATGGACGTGCAGTCCGCTCGCCTCATGACCATCAACGCTGCGGAGAAGGTGGCTAACAACGATCCCGATGCCCGCACCGCCATCTCGGCCATCAAAGTATTCGTGCCGGCCGCGTTCCATCGCGTGGTCGACCGGGCCATTCAGGTGTGGGGCGGAGCCGGCGTGAGCAACGACCTCCCTCTCGCCCAGATGTACCTCACCGCCCGTGTGTTGCGATTGGCAGACGGACCCGATGAGGTGCACAAGATCCTCATGGCCAAAAACATCATCCACCGCTACGAGGATGGTAATGGCTGGAACTTCGGGACCTGAGTCCACCGGCCGGTACGCAATGTGTGCGGCCTGCGGTTCAGAGTCCCGACGGTGCCACTGAGCCCGGCGTCGCCTCCTGCACGGGGCGCGCACGATGGAGTCGTTACCACGCAGTCAGTTGGAAATGAATTGACTCGGAGCGTTCCAACCTTCACCGTGCGTTGACAGAAGCCAGGGCAGATGCCGTGGCCTGTCATCGGGGGAGTATCCCATCGTGGAAGAAGAGCTTGTCCCGAACATTGTTGAAGTAAGGCGGTGGTCCCCCGCCTGAGACCTGCCAGCTGGTAGGGATCGGGCATCGACCAAAACACCCACAGAAAGGGGACCACCGTGAAGAAGAAGGTAGCTGTTGTGAAGGTCGCCGAGGCGGCCGGGATCGTTGTCATGTCCCAGATGATGCAGGCCGAGCTGGCCGAACGCATCGGGGAAAAGTACGCCAGGATCCCGGCCGCGACACGCGTCGGGAACTGGCACGGCACCACGAAAGGATCGGTCGTGCTCGGGGCTCGGACGCTCAGCACCGAGCATCTGAGGGGTCACAGCACCGACAGCACCGACGACACCGAGATCGACACCTGGAAGGTCTTGAGCCCCAAGGACCTGCTCAACTCCCTCATCGTCGAGCGGGCGCTCGCTGGTGGGGCCACCAGACGCCACACTGATGTCGCCGGGCCGTTGGCACCGAGCTTGTGCACCCCACACCCTGCCGATCATGATCATGGTGGCGTCCGGCTCGGTCACCAGCTCCCCTCCTCGGCGCGTGAAATCATGACCGGCGACCGTAGCCGCGCCCGTCGAGCGCAGCCCGTCGATGATCAGGCCACTCGGGCTCGCTCGTTCCCGACGGCTACGACATCGCCGCTGTGCAACTGACGGCCCCGGCGAAGCTCGGCGTCGTCGTTGACACGAACCGATCCGGCCGCGATGGCGCGCTTGGCCTCGGAACCGGCGTCCACCATGTTGGCGAGCTTCAGGAATTGACCCAGGCGGATCATGCCGTCGGAGACAGTCACCACGCGCATGGCTCCATACTCCGCCAGAACAGCGACCGGCTGCAACGCTCGACGCCTGTCGACCGTGATGGCGTCCCAGGCTCCCGGACCACCGAGTAGACCGGAGCCATGCAAATTGGTGTCGTCTTCCCCCAGACCGAGATCGGCCCCGACGTGGGGGCACTACGTGCCTACGCCCTACGGGTAGAGGAGCTCGGCTACGCCCACCTGCTGGCCTACGACCACGTCCTCGGGGCCGACCCGCGTGTGCACCAGGGCTGGGAAGGGCCGTATGACGTGAGCACCACGTTCCACGAGCCGTTCGTGCTCTACGGCTACCTGGCTGCGATCACCTCACTTGAGTTGGTCACCGGCATCATCATCCTGCCGCAGCGCCAGACCGCCTTGGTGGCCAAGCAGGCAGCCGAGGTCGACCTGCTGACCGATGGTCGCTTCCGCTTGGGCGTCGGGCTCGGCTGGAACCCCGTCGAGTACGAGGCCCTCGGCCAGGACTTCACCACGCGGGGTAAGCGCATCGTCGAACAGGTCGAGCTCCTGCGACTGCTCTGGACCGACGAGACCGTGACCTATCACGGTACCTACGAGCATGTGACCGGAGCCGGCCTGGCTCCTCGCCCGGTGCAACGGCCCATCCCGATATGGTTCGGCGCACAGACACCTGCTGCCTACCGTCGGGTCGGGCGCATCGCCGATGGCTGGTTTCCACAAGTACCCCCGGGCCCGAAGCTCAACGACGCCCGGGCCATCGTCGATCAGGCAGCCATCGAGGCGGGGCGAGATCCCACCACCATCGGAATGGAAGGCAGAACGAGTTGGGACGCCGGAGGGGTGGACACGCTGGCGGCGACCGCCGCTCAGTGGAACGACGCCGGTGCCAGCCATCTGTCCATCAACACCATGAGGGCGGGCCTGACCACGGTGGACGATCACCTCGCTGCCTTGGAGTCAGCCGCCGAGGCGCTCGGTACGACCGAACGCTGACGTGGGGCGACGTCAGGCGTTCCCATCTGGTTGACCAACGTGATCGTGTTCGCCCTTTGGTACTGCGAACTCGATCGAGGTGTCAAGGATTCACTCAGGTTGGCGTGGAAGAATCGTCTGGAGAGACGACAGGATCAGCGCCCCACGGGGACAGCGCCCTTGCCGCGATGGGTCAGAGATGTCGATCCCCGGGCAACTCGCCGGCGGGTCCCGCGCTGATGACAGGTGTCGGCGGCCTGGTCTTCGTGGTCGCCAGGTCGATGGTCGCCGCACACGGAAGCGTCTCCGTGTCCATCGTGGCCGGGAACGCACATACCTCCGCTGGGTTGCCCGAGATATCGCCATCGAACTGTTCAGGTTTGTGTCGGTGCCGGACGTGCGGGAGGTCCGTTCACGAGTCGGGCCAGAGATCCTCCGGCTCACGCCCACGGGTCTCGGGAAGCAGCCAAAAGAGCACCATGACGAGTGCCGCAGGCATGAAGGTGACTAACCCGGCCACTCCGAACCGGTTGTCGACGTCGGCCACCGCACCAAAGACGACCAGGCCGGTCACCGCCCCCAGCACGCCCGCCGCCAAGAACCAGCCTGCCACCGAGGCCCGTACCGACGTGGGGAACAGCTCGTTCACCAACGACCCGGCCGCCGGGGCGAAGACCGAGCCGGCGAACACCCCGAGGATGTAGCCGACCAGCAGCGCCGGAGCGGAGCCGGTGTAGGCCAGGGTGGCGAACAGGGCCACGGCCACCATGGCCAGCGCGCCGGTCAGGCGGCGACCCACCCGGTCCGCCAGCCACCGTCCGGCCAGTAGTCCGACCAGCCCGGCGACGCCGGCACCCACCACCATGCCCGCCGTCACGATGCCTCGCTGGTGGAGGAAGTTCTGGGCGAAGAGGAAGACGAAGCTGTTGGCCGGTCCTGTAATCACCGAGACGGCAAAAGCCAGTATCACGATCACCACCAGGCGGCGCCGGAACGGTCTGGCCACGGCACCGAGCACGGGGATCGGATGCTCGGATCCGGCCGCGGCCGCGGCCACGGCGAACCGGTCGGGCTCCTCGATCCAGCGCCGGAGGAGGGGAAGCAGCGCTAGGGGGACCAGCGCCACTACGAACACGCCCCGGAACCCGAGCGTGCGCGATGCCAGGCTGTGCACGATGGCGATGACCCCGGCGCCGACGCCGTACCCGGCGGCGATGAGCGCCACTGCCTTGGCTCGATCAGCCGAGGCAGTCTGCTCCGCCGCGGTGACCTGCGCCAGCCCGTTTGTGGCACTCAACAGAGGACGCCCGCAGGCGAAGATGGCCACGAACCACCAGAAGCTGGGGCTGACCGCGGCCACCACGGTCATGGCCAGTCCCATGCCGACAGTGACGAGCAGCATGATCCGACGGCCGAAGCGGTCGGCCAGGCCGGTGATGGGAAGCCCGCCCAGCGACGCCAGGCGAATGATGGCCAGTCCAATGCCCAGTTCGGTACCCGACAGCCCGGCCTGGTCGGCGAGGGTTGCGCCGTGGGTCACCTGGCCGAACCCTCGGGCCACGTCGCCGAGGGCGGCTACCACGCCGAACTGCCCGAACCCCGAAGCGAAGGCGGCGATGGCCACACCGACCACGGCTCGATCGTTCCAGCGATGCAGACGGAGCCCCGCCGGCCGAGGTACGGGGCCCGTGCCCGGATCAGTGCTCACCGTCGCATGCCTTTGCCCGCGATGAGTCCCTCGCCGGCCACCACGGCGGCGCGGCGGCGTCCGGGCCAGAACGGCGCGTCGAGCAGCGTGAACAGCGCCAGTGCTACCGCCGATGCGCTGAGGAGGTACCACGGCCACGGGCCGAGGAGCCGAAGCAGCGTCCACTCGCTGGGGGGCCGGCGCAAGAACATGTAGTTGGAGCCGGTCAGGCCGTCGATGAGCCCCACGGAGGCGGTGTAGCCGACGGTAATGGCGAACACTCTCGGCACCGCGCCTGGGCGCGGTCTGATCCCCATGCCTGCCACCAGCACGAGCGCGGCCATCACAATCCCGAGATGGCCGGTGAGGTATTGGAAGAAGACCAGGTGGGGGAAGCCCGCGTTGAGGTCGGGAGTAAGAACCGCCTGGAGGGTGCCCGCCAATCCCCAGAAGTAGGTGAGCTCGACGAGGAGCGGAACCCGCCACCAACAAGCCAGTGCGGCGACCAGCACCCCGATGTCGCACAGGGCCAGAGGAAGCGATGTCTTCGGCGACCAGGTGCCCTGCACGGCAAGACCGATGGAGTAGCTGAGCGCGTCCACGAAGAGCAGCAGTCCGATCACCCGTGCCACCCTCACCGTCCACGGCCCCGGGCGCCGCCGCGCAGCCAGGCAGAGTGCAACACACCCGACGGCAACGACAACCACCGTCGACCAGTAGGCGCCGGGCGAAACGGTCGCTGTCATCATCGATCAGTGACCCGGGACCGTGTACCGGGCGAACAGATGCAGGCCGGCAAACATCCAGAGCACGATCAGCACAACCCGCCATGGGAGGCGCCGGGCGAGCATCGACCCCGTTCGACCGAGGCCCGGGAAGCGGCCACGACCGGCCCGGCACACCGCCTCCCACATGATGGCAGCACCGGCGATCACCAGCCAGCCTGTAGTCCCGAGCACGTCAGCCCGCCCCGGTGCGGGCGCGTGCTGCGAGGCTGCCTACCGGGCACCAGCCCACCGACAACCACACCCCGCACAGCACGAAGCGCCCCCAGTGGACGGACAGCAAGTGGTCGACGGTGGTGCTCAGGGTGGGAACCGTGGGCGAACGACCCCCGAAGAGGAGCCCGATGCCTTCCAGCACGACGACGGCGGCGAGGATCGCCAGCCACGGGAGTGCGGTGGTGGTCGACGCGTTCCTGGCACGCCGGCGGTAGTACTCGGCGACGTCCGATCGGTTCGGCGCCAGGCCCCCCGCCGCGCCGTACGCGACCACCAGTGCTACCGAGGGAACGGCGACGACCACGTAGGAGAGCACCGTGAAGGGAGCCACACCCGTCGCCCACCAGGCGTAGGCGACAGCTACCGCCGCCGCTGTCCCGCCCATGACGGATGGCCGTCGGCGCCGGCAGAGATCTCCCCATCGCCCCATCCCACCACTATCCCCCCTCGAACAGTGATGGCATGTCATGGTCAGCGATCCGGCAGCCGTAGCTCTCGACGGCCTGTGGGTGACGAAAACCCCCATCCAAGCCGTTCAGCTGGATTTTCCCTGGGGAGCATGCATGCGACGAGTTCGACTTCTGGCAGTTGCTGCAACGTTAGCCGTGTCAACGATCGTGGCGGTGCCGTTCGTCACGATCGCAGGCGCCACGATCGCCCTCGACCCGGGGGTCAAGGGCTGCGACGTGCTGCTCGCCGCACCAGTCAGCCACGACTGCCTGCTCCCGTGGCCGAACAACGCCTTCACGGTCGCGTCGAAGAAGACCCCGAACGGTCGCCGGCTCACTGTCTCGTCCACGCTCGATCCGACCAACGTGAAGGGTGTCCACGTCTCGACGACCTACATCAACCAAGGAGACGGCTTCTCTCCCGGGCCGGTAATCATGACCTACATCCCCAACCTCGACACCGGGTACTACCCCACCGGGGTCAAGACCACCGACGCGGAACTCGCCACTGTCCCACTCCGACGACACGACTGGCACCCGGAGTGGAACTACAGCATCGAACCTCACCCACCCCCGCGACAGTGCAACTAATTGCAGCACGGGCCCTCAATGAGGAAGGACCGCTATTCGTAGACCTTCTCGGCGGCGTCAGCCTCGGCGGCATCGGCCTCCACGTCGCGGAGTCCCACCGCACCACGACGCAAGCTCTCGCGGTACCCGCGATGCTCCCGGTACCACTCGTGCGCCGTTATGACGGACATCATCTCGTTGGTGCCCGTCCAGATCGATGCAAGTCGCAGATCTCGCACGATCCGCTCGACCGGGAACACGTTGGTGTAGCCGATCCCACCCATAACCTGCATCGCGTAATGAGCCGCCTGCTGGGCGGACTCGGTCACGAACTTCTTGGTCTCGCTCACCAGCCGCCGGGTCCCGGCAGCCCCGAGCCCGGAGTCGACAGCCCGTGCAGCCGTGTACACCATCGCCTGCGATGCGTCGAGAAGGGTCACGGCGGCGGCTATCTGGAAGCTGACGCCCTCGAACTCGTTGATCGTCTGGCCGAATGCCTTACGGCGTGAGCTGTATCCCGTGGCGATGTCCAGGGCCGGAGCGGCAGCGCCGACAGTCATGGCTGCCGTACCGAGGCGCTCGGGGATCATCATCGTGTCGAACACCGCTCTGGCACCGCCCACCTCGCCCAGTACATTGGATCTCGGGACCTCGACGTCGTGAAACGCCAGCCGGCCGGTCCCACCCCCGCGACAACCCATGAGCCCGTACAGGTACTCGACGCGCACACCCGGGCCACGATCAACTACGAAACACGTGAGCGCATGCCGGGGATCCGCGTCATCGCTCAGATCGGTCCTGGCATAGACGAGGAAGTAATCAGCGCCCTCAGCGCCCACGATGAACCGCTTCTGGCCATTGAGCACGAAATAGTCGCCCCGCTCCTCCGCAATGGTCGTGGCTCCGAAGAAGTCCGATCCGCCCCTGGGCTCGGTGAGGCATTCCGCTGCACAGATCTCGCCGGCCAGCAACGGTTTCACGTACTTCTCGCGCTGTTCGTCGTTGCCGTGCAGGACGATCGCGTCGCAAACGAGCTCGGCCCCCACGCCGAAGACACACGCGAAGATGTAGCCGAGCCTGCCCACCTCTTCCATCGCCATGCAGGTGGTGACCCAGTCCATCTCACGCCCGCCCCAGCGGCGCGGGTACCGGCAGCCGAGCAGGTTCCGCCGTCCCGCCTCGGCCAGGAACTCCCTCGGGAAGATGATCCGATCGGCGTCCATGTCGAGGACCATCTGGCGCGGCACCCAACGCACCAGATCACGGATCTCGTCGCGGAAGGCGAGCTGCTCATCACTCAGCACGAAGTCGAACATCTGGTCATCCTCTCACTTCAAAG